>Ga0310342_100003302_pt1 | contig 10580 bp, 9 predicted proteins | sample S15DNA20500_MG_FD_206155 | JGI IMG/M metagenome (GOLD analysis project Ga0310342, IMG submission 206155) | Marine microbial communities from station ALOHA, North Pacific Subtropical Gyre - S1503-DNA-20-500_MG | ecosystem: Environmental > Aquatic > Marine > Oceanic | place: Pacific Ocean: North... | reverse complement strand
CGGCCTGCTGCGCGGCGAGCACGTCCCTGAACAAGGCGTTCTTGGGCTCCCCGCCCACGGCAACCTGGTCGGGGTCGATACGCACCCGTCGCTGGTTGACTTCGCGCTGGAGGAGGCCCGCCAGGGAGCTCAGGTCACCAGCCTCGATCAACTCCTCCCCGCTGATCAGCAAGGATGGCAGGCAGCCACGGTCGGCATGTTCCCCCACCGCCAGCACGGAGAGGTCCAGGCGGGAGCGGGTGAGGGCCGCGCGCGCCTCCGCTCCAGCGGAGGAAGAGACGGCGGAGGAGCGCCCGTCGGTGAGGAGTAGAACCAGGCCCGATGCATCCGTGCTGCGCCGACTCTCCGACAGCTGGCCCAGGGCGTACAGAATGTCGGTGCCGCCGTGGGGTACAGCCGCATGCAACAGCGGAGAGAGCTCTTTGCGCCGCTCCGCCGGAGTCTGACCCGTGCTGCGGAATTCGACGGGGCCCAGGGACTGATTGAAGAAGCGCAGTTCGAGTCGATCCACGGGCAGGACGGCAGGCACAAGCTCGAAGAGAGCCTCGCGTACGCGCTCGAAGGGCTCACCCGCCATGGAGCCGGAGCCATCCACCAGCAGGACCACGTCCCTCTCGGTCCCCCCCTCGCTTCCCGGATCCAGGGGCAGGAGTCGGGACAGGTCCCCCCCCTGAGCCTGGTCCGCCGGGGTCCAAGAACTCAGAAAGTGCCAGCCTATCGTGGCCAGCCAGCCACCCCCGGAATCGATAAAGGCCTGCATGGCATGGCCGGGGAGTTCGGCAGGCCCCACGTCGAGAGTGAGGACGGCATCCACCTCGGAGAGGACGCCCAGAAGCTGGTCGGCGTGCACGGGGCGCAGGTCCAGGCCCTGCTGGGAGAGAGCCCGCCAGCCCGGCGAGAGAGCCGGAGCGCCTTCCCGCTGCACAACGGCCAGGCGCAGCCGCTGGCCCACGTTCAACCACGCTCCCGCCCGCTGGTCTCCCGCGCCCAGTGCGGAAGACCCATTCGAAAACTCCCCTGGCGGAGTTCCTGCCGGGGCCACCCCGACCCGCAAGTGATGGGAGCCTGCCTCCCGAGGGGGAAGGTCCAGGCGGATCGACCAACGCAGCCGCCCCCCCGGCCCCGTACTCGCGGCGGAGGGAAGCTCAGGCCGAGCCACTCCGTGGGCCGGTCCACCGGGACCCGACAGGGACCAGTTCAGCTGGGGCAAGCGGGCCGTATCCGCATCGGAGGCGAGCTGCCAGTAGAGCTCCAGCCGGGCAGCGGAGGGAGCGCCCGCAGCCACCGCTTGGGGCAGGTGCACCTCCTCGATGCCAAGGCGCACACGGGTGGGCGGTTCCAGATCCCTCCACTCCACCTGCACGCCACCGCGTGCCAGGAGCTCCAGGGCTGGCGCCGGGTCGGCTGCGGTATAGGTGCCGTCGCCATGCAGGACCAGGATCTGCTCGAGGCGCTGAGGGTCCAGCAGGTTCGGTGTCATGACCTCTAGGGCCTCGGCCAGGTGCGAACCTGCGCTATGGGTCGCCGTGGCAGCCACCCTCTCCCCCGGAACGAGGAGCGTCCGTCGGCCGTCCAGATGCGCCAGCAACTCTTCGGGCGAGCCCGGACCAAAGGTGCGCTGGGCACTGGCTGCGTACTCCACCAGGAGGATCTCATGCCCCTCCGCATGGGCCAGAGCACACTGCTCGCGCAGGAAGCGTCCCACCTGCCGGGGCCACTGGGAGCGGGGCCCGGTGGCCGAAGCCGAAGCATCCAAGCAGATCGCCCGCAGGCCCGGAAGCTCGGGAGAGCGGGCGCCCCTAACCTTCGGCCGCGCCAGTATCGTCGCCAGGGTCAGTGAGACGATGGCCCCCGCCAGCAGGGTCAGTTCGAGGGTCGTGCTCCCGCGGGCCCTGTCAGGCCCGCGCACGGCTGGGGTCCGGTGGGGAATCCTGGGCGATCGCGCTGCGCTCCACAGAGCGGATCCAGCCGCCTCCGAGCAGGCGATCATCGTGGTAGAAGGCCGCCCCCTGGCCTGGGCTGACCGAGATCTCGGGCACGCTGAATTGCACCTCTGCCCGCTCCCCGTCCAACTCGACCCGGCAGGGCGCGGGCGTGCAGTGGTAGCGGTGCTGAACCAGACACTCGAACCCGCCGGCGGGCGGATCGAACCCGATCCAGTTGAGGGTCTCCACGACCATGGAATCCGTTCCACACTCGTCGCGCGTCCCCACCACCACGCGCCCGGCCTCGGGCTCGACCTCGACGACGTACAGAGGCTCGCCCCCCCCCACGCCGATGCCGCGGCGCTGGCCGATGGTGAAGTGCTCGGTTCCCTTGTGATAGCCGAGAATCCGGTCGGTCGTGTCCACAAGCTTGCCGGGGTGCAGGGGCGTACCCCGTTGCTCAAGCAGTAGCCGGTAGTCGTTGGAAGGCACGAAGCAGATCTCCTGACTGTCGCGCTTGTGATGGGTGCGCAGTCCGGCCTCCTGCGCCAATCGTCGCACCTCCTTCTTGGTCAGGTCGCCAAGAGGCAGAACCGTGCGCGCCAGATCCTCCTCGCGCACGCAGAACAGCTGATAAGACTGGTCCTTGGTGTCGTCCACACCGCGACGCACCTCGACGCGGCCCTCGTTCACCTGCAGGCGCGCATAGTGGCCCGTGGCCACGCCCACCGCGCCCAGCTCGTCGGCCAACGCGAGCAGACGTCCGAGCTTGAGGTCCCGGTTGCACAGAGCGCAGGGATTGGGGGTGCGGCCGCGGCCGTACTCGGCCACGAAGTGGTTGATCAGGGAGCCGAATTCCGTGGAGAGATCCACGGCCTGGAAAGAAATCCCCAGGTCATCCGCCACCATGCGCGCATCGCGGGCGTCCGTACTGGAGCAGCAGGATTTCTTGCCCGCCTCCTCCTCGGTCAGCTCCACACCGTTGCGCATGAACAGGCCCACAAGATCGTGCCCCTCGCGGGCCAGCATCCACGCCGCCACGGAGCTGTCCACGCCACCGCTCATGGCCACCACGAGGCGTTCGTCCGGGTTGAATTGGCTGGGCATGGTTGGGGATGGGAGGCAGGCGCGAGGGATGAACGGAGCGCCGCGCTACCGGGTTCAGGCCGATTCTAGTAGCTTCTGCGGCCCTGAACAGCAGCCGGACACGATCCTCGCAAGGACCAATCCCGGAATCGCGAGAATCCGCAGCACAACCTCCTCGGCTGTCCCCTCGACCGAGCCCCACACCACCACGACCCATGCTCCTCTCCGCTCCCGTCTTCTTCCAAGATCCGCCCAGCGAGGCCGCTCCGACCACTCAAGGGGAGACCCTCGCCGCTCCTGGTGGGGAGGCTCCCCCAAAGGAGCAGACCAGTCAGGGCTTTCCCGACCCGACCCTCTTCCTCGTCATCGGTGCGCTGTTCTGGTTTCTGATCCTGGGCCCCGAACGCAAGAACAAGAAGAAGCGTCAGGCCATGCTCGATGCCCTCTCGAAGGGCGACGAGGTGATGACGACCGGCGGTCTGTTCGGGCGCGTATCCAAGGTGGACGAGCACGAGGTGATCCTGGTCGTTGCCGATGGCGTGCGCCTGCGCTTCAGCCGCGCGGCGGTGCAGGGCCTACGCAACGAGGAAGACGAGCAGGACGAATCAGACGACAGCAAGAAGAGCTGAGCGCAGGAGCTCGCCCATGATGGGCTGGCGCGCGCGCACCTGGCGGTCCGCCCTCAAGAGCGTCTTGCGCAACGGACCCATCGAGTTCGCACCTCAATGGGCGCTGCGGTTCTGGACGCTGTCCAACCCGGAGCTGGGCCGCGCGGGGGAGAACCTCAGCGCACGCGCCCTGCACCAGGCGGGCTGGAGAATCCTGGGCCGCCGCATGACGACCCCCCACGGGGAGGTGGATCTGGTCATGGCCGGGGCGGGACAGTTGGTCTGCGTGGAGGTGAAGGCGGGCCGGGTGCGGCACTGGCCCGTAGCCGACGGGAGGGTCCCGGTCGACTGGAATCCCCTGGGAAGACCAGGGCGCCGAATGGACTGGAACCGACTGTGCGCCCAGCAGCGGGCCGGCCACTGGCTGGCGAGGCGCTTGGAACGGGGCAGGCTGGAGGGAGGCCGGGTGGATCTCGTGGAGCTGCTGCTGGACTCGCATGGCTCCAGGCACGCCCTGGTCCACCATGCCCGGTGCCAGGCGCCCCTCACTGAGAGCACGGAAAAAACTTCCCCCACCGGGGCCCAGAGTCCGATTCACCCCGACTCCGCCAGGATCCGATACAGAACCTGAAGAACCCCGGCCCGAGCCCCATTATCGCACGGTCATGGCGAGCAAAGTCCGCCCGCCACGCACAGGCATCGGTGCCCGCCCGCTGTTAGCCTGTCCCCACCCATGCTCCGCGTCCTCCAACACTTCCTGCCCATCCGAACGGCACTGCTGTTCTTCGGAGAGACGGTCATCCTGACCCTGCTGGTCGCGCTGGGCATGTCCAGGCACCTGTGGGACTCACTGCGCGGCATCCGCGGCGAGAACTACCGTGAGCTGCGCCTGGCCCTCGGGCACCTGGGGCTCGGCGAATTGGACGCCTTCTGGATCTGCATCCTCTCGGCATTCCTGGTGGCGCTGCTCTGCCAGGTGGCCATCGGGTTCAACCAGCTGTACGAGTTCCGGATCTCGAACTCCAGCACGGAGCGCTCCCGGCGCCTGGTTGAGTCGGCCGGTGCGGCCATTGCTCTGTGCCTGGTGTGCGTCAGCCTGACCCACGCCTGGGACCTGCGACGCGCACTCAACTTTCCCGGGCTGACCTATACCCAAAAGCTCGGGAGCCTGGTGGGCAGCCTCGTGCTGGGCTTCCTGGTCCTGTACATGTGGCGCACGCTCTACCACGGGATGATGCGCCGGGTGAACCTGAACCTGAGGGTGCTCATCCTCGGCTCCCGGGAGCCGGCCCACGAGCTGGCACAGCTCATCCTTGACCACCCCGAGTCCGGCTTCGAGATATTCGGCATGGTGCCGGAATCGCCCCGCGAGGAGGAGGGAGGAACCGATCCCCCGGGAGACACGCCGAGCGTGTCGTTCTCCGCCATGGGAGCCGACGTCGTCGCCGGCTCCATGGCCAGCCCCCGCACCGAAGCGCTGATTCTCGACACACTGCCCCTGACGGCACGCAAGCGCAATGGAGAGGCAACCTCGCTGGAGAGCCTCGAGGATGAAGGGTCTCTGCTCGCCCTGGCTCGCGACAATCAGGTGGACGTGCTCGTGGTGGCACTGGAAGACAGACGCCTGGCGCTGCCCATTCAAGACCTCTTGCACTGCCGTCTGGGTGGCCGGGACGTGCGCGAGCGGGAGGAGATCTACGAGCAGGTGACGGGCAAGATCGCCGTGGCGGCCATGCGGCCCTCCTACCTGATCTTCAACGAGGGTTTCCGACGCCATCCCTGGATCGACCTGATCAAGCGCGGGACGGACATCATCCTCTCGCTACTCATCCTGGCGTTGACCTCACCCCTGATTCTGATGACCGCCATTGCGGTCGCGCTGGATTCCCCTGGCCCGATCCTGTTCCGCCAGGAACGCGTGGGGCAGGACGGGACTCTCTTCACCCTGCGCAAGTTCCGCTCCATGCGCGTGGATGCCGAGTCCACTACGGGCCCCGTGTGGTCCAGCGAAGATGACCCGCGCATCACGCGCGTGGGCAAGTTCATCCGCATGACCCGCCTCGACGAGCTGCCTCAGCTGTTCAACGTCCTGCGCGGCAGCATGTCCCTGGTGGGGCCACGGCCCGAGCGGCAGCACTTCGTGGACGAGCTGGCCGAGCAGATCCCCTATTACAACCTGCGCCACATCGTGAAACCCGGCCTGACCGGCTGGGCTCAGATCAACTACCCCTACGGAAGCACCGTGGAGGACGCCCTGCACAAGCTCCAGTACGACCTGTTCTACATAAAGAACCACAGCGTGCTGCTCGACCTCTCGGTGCTGTTCAGCACCATCAAGACCGTTCTCCTGCGCCAGGGAACCTGAAGCCCAGAGGGCTTTCCGACACGGGAGCCGTAATCCCCGGACCAGCGAGTGGGAGGTGGCCGTTGAGGCGGCTATGCTTGGCGGCCCATGGAGATCCTGTTTGTCGCCCTGGTCGCCCTGGCCGGAGGAGCCCTGCCCCTCCTCATCCGCTGGACGGACCGTCACCTGCATACGGCCCTGGCCCTGTCCACGGGGATTTTCCTGGGGGCCGTCTTCCTGCACGTGCTGCCTGCTCTGTCCGAGATGAACCTCAGCTCCGGGGCCGCTCAGCCGCACGCCGAAGGCGCCCACCCCGGGGTGGACCTGAGTCACGGACACGGCGGGGATCCCTGGTTGTGGTTGTGCGTCCTGGCGGGTGTGCTGGTGGTCTACCTGATCGAATCCCTGGTCCTGCGCACCCACGACCACGACGAGGCTCACCAGCACCGGGCGGTGAGCCTCGCGGCTCTGGTGGGCCTCGGAGTTCACGCCCTGACGGCGGGTATCGGGTATGCCGCGGCCGAATCCCACACCCAGATAGGTGGTGCGCTGCTCGTGGCCATCCTGGCCCACAAGGGCTTCGAGGCCTTCTCCCTGACCACCGTCTTCCAACTGGCAGGGGCGAGCCGCAAGTCGATCCTCACGATGGTCGTCGGCTTTGCCGCCATCACCCCCCTGGGCATGCTCCTGGGGGGGGCCATCTCTGCCCAGATGGGCGACCTGGGGCTGGGCATCCTGACGGCTCTTGCGGCTGGTACATTTCTCTTCGTATGCCTGTGTGAGTTGTTGCCAGAGGTGTTTCACCACCGCGAAGACAGCTGGCTACGGGTCACCCTCCTGGTGCTAGGCATCGCCATGATGATGGTCTTCGAGGAGCTGGGACATTGATGGCCTGGCTGGCGGAGATCTGGAGCCTGCTCTGTGAGTCCGGCCCCTACCTTCTGGTGGGATTCTTCCTGGCCGGCCTGCTCAAGGTGCTCATTCCGGAGCGCTGGATCCTGCGCCACCTGGGGAACAACAGCTTCGGCGCCGTGGCCAAGGCGGCCCTGGTCGGCGCGCCCCTGCCCCTGTGCTCCTGCTCCGTGGTCCCCACGGCCATCGCCCTCAAAGAGGCTGGGGCCAGCAAGGGAGCCACCAGCGCGTTCCTGATCTCGACCCCGGAGACCGGCGTGGACTCTGTGGGCATCACCCTGGCCCTGATCGACCCCGTCATGGCCGTCATGCGTCCCGTCACGGCGATCCTGACCGCCATGGGGTGCGGCTGGGCGGTGAATCTGAGCGAGGCCAAGGGGGGTCCGAAGCCAGCAGGTGAAGAGGCTGCCCCTGCGCCGCTGGAGACCTGCTGCTCAACCTCCGAGCCAGAACCCGAACCGGAACCTTCCCCGGCAGCCTGCTGTGACACCCAAGCCGAGGCCCCCTCCGAGCCGGGTCGGCTGAGGAGAGCCGGCGCCTTCGCCTACGGCAAGCTCATGTCGGATCTGGCGCCCTGGTTCGTGGTGGGTTTCGGGCTCTCCGCAGCCATCACCCTCTGGATGCCGAACGATTTCCTGGGCTCCTGGAACCACGGGCTCCCGGCCATGCTTGCCATGCTGGTGGCGGGCATCCCCATGTACGTGTGTGCGACGGCCAGCACACCCGTGGCGGCGGCCCTGTTGGCCAAGGGGCTCGACCCCGGTGCGGCCCTGGTCTTTCTGCTCGCCGGCCCGGCCACGAACGCCGCCACTCTCGGTGTGGTAGCCGGGTTCATGGGCCGACGGGTCGTGGGTGTCTACCTCGCCTCGATCACCGTCTTCAGCCTGTGCGCGGGTTGGGCGGTGAACGCCCTCTATGATGCCCTCGGAGGTTTCGAGGGCAGCAGCATCCTGACCCAGCACGAACATCTCTCTCCCCTGCACCGGATCGGAGGCGCCCTGCTCGGGTTGCTGCTCCTGGGTCACGTCATCGCGATCCTTGCCCGGCGAGGAGAATCCCCAACAGACCCCAACCCTGCTTCATGAATTCACAAGCCCGCTTGCTGCTCTGCGTTCTCCTGCCCATGGCCGCCTGTCAGAACACGATGTCCTCCACTCGCCAGGCCCCGATCGTCCTCGCCATCCACGGTGGCGCCGGGACGATCCTGCGCAAGAACATGAGCGCCGAGAAAGAGGCCGCCTATCGGGCCAAGTTGGAGGAGGCTCTGCGGGCGGGATACGCCGTGCTCGACGGAGGGAGCGAGGCCCTGGACGCGGTTCAGGCCGCCATCCTCGTGATGGAGGACTCGCCCTTGTTCAACTCCGGGCACGGGGCCGTACTGACTTCCGCGGGAGTCTGTGAGATGGATGCCAGTGTCATGCGGGGCGACACGGGGATGGCCGGGGCCGTGGCCGGTGTGACCACCACGCGGCATCCCATCCTGGCGGCGCGAGCCGTGATGGAGCACAGCCCGCACGTGCTCCTGTCCGGCGCGGGGGCCGATACGTTCGCCCGCGAGCAGGGGCTCGAACAGGTACCCAACGAATTCTTCCACACCGATCGTCGGGTGCAGCAGCTGGAGCGCTGGCGGGAGCGCCAGAGATCTACCGGTTCTCTGAACGAAGCCTGGGCCGCACGGCCCGACGAACGGCACGGGACCGTGGGAGCGGTGGCCCTCGACCGCCAGGGGCACCTGGCGGCGGGCACGTCCACGGGCGGCATGGTGGGCAAGCTCTGGGGACGCATCGGCGACTCCCCCATCCCGGGAGCGGGGACCTGGGCCGCGGACCACACCTGCGCCGTATCGGGCACCGGTTGGGGCGAGTTCTTCATGCGCGGCACCATTGCCCGGGACGTGGCCGCCCTGATGGAATTCGGTGGACTCGAACTGGATCAGGCCGCCCAGCGGGTGGTACGCACCCAGCTGACCGAGCGCGGCGGCACGGGCGGTGTGATCGCCCTGGACGCTCAGGGCCGGGTCAGCGCCCCCTTCAACACGGCGGGCATGTACCGCGGCTGGATAGACCGGGAGGGACGGGTGGAGGTCCACCTTTACGGAGCAGCGGCCCCGGACCCTGAGCGGCCCTGACCAGCCCCGGGGGCTGGCGTTCCACACTCCTGCCCCTGCCAGGGGCGAATTTTCCTGACCCCAGGGGGGGGCGTGGAGGGGTCTTTTCCCGTATTCTCTCCGCCCGCCATCCGGTTTGGACCGGACGGATCTTCCGTTGACCCAGCGATGGGGTCGCGATTCCCCTCCCGACCTCCTCCCAACCCGCCTCATTCTCCCATGTCCCGTACTTGTGAAGTCACCGGCCGCGGCACCCAAGTGGGTGGCACCATTGCCCGCCGTGGTCTGCCGAAAAAAGACGGCGGCGTGGGCCTGCGCACCACCGGCAAGAACAAGCGCAAGTTCAAGGTCAACGTGCAGAAGAAGCGCATCTGGGTCCCGGAGCTCGGTGAGTTCGTCACCGTCAAGCTCTCCACCCGCGCCCTGCGCACGGTGATGAAGAACGGGGCCTACCCCACCTTGCTCAAGGCCGGCCTGATTAAGCCCAAGCGAGCAGCGGCCAAGTCCTAGTCGGGGCCCCGCCGCTCTATCTGCGCCTGAAAGTTCGCGCAGGAGATGTGTGCAGCGTAGATTGATGGACATGGGAAGAATGCGCACGAACCGGTTCCTGCTAGCCTTGCTCTTGATGGGGTGTTGCGCGGATGCGCCCGATTCAGCGGAGCAGGAGCCGAAGGACTCGACCCAAACCCTGAGGCGAGGCGCAGCCCTTGACGGTGGGCTCGCCGCGCTGCCCCCCGGCACCCCCAATCTGCCCGAAATGCCGGCCACCGCACCCGAGGTGCCGGCGGCCCCGGAGCAGGGGCTTCCCGATGGCGTGCAAGCCATCTCCTTCCAGAGCCTGTCCCTCCTCGATGCGGACGTGGACGGACTGCTCGACCTGATCTTCAATCCCGTCGGGGAGGATGGGCAGAAACCGAAGACGGAGTTCGAGTTTCCTGAAAGCGCCCAGGCGCTGAACGGCAAGCGGGTCGCCATCGTGGGCTACATGATCCCGCTCGACTGGGTCGAGGGAGAGGACCGCATCACGAGCTTCATGCTGGTGCGCGACTTCGCCCAGTGCTGCTTTGGCGGCATGCCACGGCCCGACGAGTGGATCGACGTGATCACGCCCCTGGGTGAATCGGCGGGCTTCTTCGCCTATCGGCCTATCCGCGTCATCGGGAAGCTGAGAGTGGGCCTCCATCGGCCTGCGGACGCCATGGTTGCCAGCGTGTATCAGATGGTGGCCACGGACGTGACGGACACCTGGTAGGAGCGGAGCCCGCTGCGACCTCAGCGGCGGATCGGCTCACCGGGCGGAGGGTCCGAGCCCAACCAATTGGCCAGCTGCCCTGCGTCGACGGACAATTGGTCCATGCTCGAGGTATCCGCTCCATAGGCCCCACGCATGCGCCCGTGGCGATCCAATAGGAAGAAGCGGGCCTCGGGATTCCCTCCCCGCTCGACCATGTCTCCAAAGCCGGTCCCGTCCGCATCGAGCAGGAACACGTTGGAAGGTTTGCGGGCGCGCTTCTCGTCCAGGTACAGGCTCAGAGTCTCGGTGTCCTCCACCTTCACGAGCACGGCGAAGGTCACGACCGGCTGCAGACCGCGCACTC
>Ga0310342_100003299_pt1 | contig 10582 bp, 9 predicted proteins | sample S15DNA20500_MG_FD_206155 | JGI IMG/M metagenome (GOLD analysis project Ga0310342, IMG submission 206155) | Marine microbial communities from station ALOHA, North Pacific Subtropical Gyre - S1503-DNA-20-500_MG | ecosystem: Environmental > Aquatic > Marine > Oceanic | place: Pacific Ocean: North... | reverse complement strand
TCGATCCGGCAAAAGTCCGTGCCGGCCAACGGTGACACATCGGCTGACCACTTCCAGCCGGGCTCGTAGGTTGCCCGTCCGATTGTCATTCCTTCCAAACAAACGATCTCGAATTTACCCTTTTCAAACGTCCTGATTTCGTCCGGCTCCTCGAAGCGTTTTAAGATGATGTCGTTCATCATTCACCCCCAGAGTCTACATATACCAGCCGACCACCTAACACCATATCTGCTAACTGCTCTCTCGTTTTCATAATGGCATCGCCCCCTAGGTTAAACGCTCGTCCGGGAAGCGATTATACTTCATCGGTGGCACATCTCCATCATAACGAGGAATCACCGCCGAAATTTCCGCCAGTGCTGACTCCGGCCAGTGCCCATGCCTCTCATGGAACTGCTTATGAATCCAACTTTGTGTGTTTGGCTGAAGACCGTCAAACAGCGGATGATACCAGATAGTAATAACCGTGCGGCGTTCATCAGATCGGTTCTCATGTGTAGCATGAAACATGCGGGCGTCTCCAATGACAGCATCTCCAGCACACATCGGAACGTCCTTTTCGCCCGCGTAATTCAGGAACCGTGGATCGTCCAGGTTTTCCATATCGTTAATCTCAGGGGTATGCGCTTCGCCCATTTGGTGCAGTATGTGCCGTTTTCGGTGGGTCCCCGGCAATACCCGTAAGCATCCGTTTTCACCAGTAGTATCCTCCATGTAATACATCAAGAAAATCATGGGGGAAATTTGACTATAGGATCTTGGATCGTCCCACATCAGACAATCCTGGTGCCAATACAGACGGGGGCCAGCCGGAGGCTTACTAATTATCACCGCTTTCCAGAAAGCACTTCTACTAATCCCCATTTGTCCCAGCGCTTGCAAAACAACTGGATTACCTATTATACCGGAGAGTTCTGGATAGTGCTCTGCTGCAAGCATTAGTCCAGGAGACTGATTTTTCTTCGATTGTGAAGGGACTTGGGCAGCAATGGCATTATTCACACAAGCCTGTGTCCGACTAAGGAGCTCATCGTCAGCGACTCCCTTCAAGATGCAGTAGCCCTCGTCTTGCAATTGTTTGCGTCTGGCGGATAGAATCGGCATCGTGGCCGCATCAGTAATCATTTCCATACCTCTCTTTGCTCTTGTATGTGGCACGCAACCCGATGGGCAATTGTGATTTGGACTGCTGCACCTGCTCTTTGCCGGTCTGGCTTCAACCAAAGTCACCATCGTGATTGTACAGGACAATAGTCCCTCCCCCTGATCTCCGCTACCAACGTTGGCAACCACGGTACCACCCTTATTATTAATTATTAATAGCTAGGAATCCGCCATCGTTACCGACGGTCAATACTGCACCAAGTACAATGTCTTGCCACTTATACCGACCATCCCATTTGGAGCATGGCAACGATTGCTCTAACAGATTACCGTATTTCTCTTGTTCTTCAGCAGTTAATTGACGAGTAATCCGACTCTCGGCAATTCGCAACAGTTTATCCATATCAGTGTTATAAATTATGATAGGCCTATCTCTACATCCCAGACCGCATCATCATGGCCAGTGAAAGCAACTCCAACTCTTGAGTTCACTGCAGCTTGACGAAAAACTGATTCGGACAACAATGGAATATCTTTACCGGCAAAGTAGTCTCTCTTAACAGACTTGGTTGTTAAAAGAAGACTGAGTTCTGGGTCTTTGTCCATTTCAACTAAGGCAAATGCCGCTATGGCTTGTGACTTTGAAATCCTAACTGTTTCGAGGGCCAGTTGGCGTTGGGTGTCGGTTTCTTCTTTGCTAGCTACTGCTGTCTGGCGTTGCTTTTCTGCTTCCTCCTTCGTAATCATGGCCTGTTGCCCGCTGCACAAGTGCAAAAGCTGAAATCCCAAGTACTAAAATGAATCCAGTCGCAATAGCCAAATAAATCAATCGTTGGAGCCTACCAACCGTTTCTCAACTGAAGACAATATTCCTGCTGCAGGTTTGTCGATGGTGGTTGCATGGTCTGGCTAATGGCTACCCAACCTTCGGACGCTGATTTGCCGGTAAATCGGCAGGAATGCATTAAAGCCCGGGGCCATGGCTGCTGAATTTCAATTTGAGCCGGTGTCCACTCTTAACTAAGCGACTGCAAGGTCCATTAGTTTCTGTATTACCGTGCGGATTCGTCTTCGCTTGGCTGGGTGTCATGCTGATAATAATTCTTCAATCATCCCCATCAGTCCAATCCAACGCAGAATGTTGCGGGGCAACGCTCCAAGAGTCAATGCTCGATCGTCGGTGTCAAATTTCCCGACTTGGACAACCTAGCCAAACGTGTGTCCTGGTTGGGAGGTGATCCGGCGTTGGAGTCGATTGGCAAGTTCGGGACTGTGGGTAACCACAATCAGGATATTCTGCATCTGGTGGTGTAAATCAAGGAGAAGGTCGGAAACCTGGTCGGCAGTGGCACGATCCAGATTACCGGTCGGTTCGTCGCAAAGGACTAAACCCGGTAGGTTGATTAAAGCCCGGGCAATGGCTACTCGCTGACGTTCGCCACCGGACATCTCTGCGGGCCGATGTTCGATTCGGTGGCTCAATCCCACTTTTTCCAGTAATTCTTCGCCCCGGTGAATCTGCTGTGATGTCGGTTTACCGAAGGCTAAAGTCGGGATCAACACATTTTCTATGACTGAGTACTGGGGTAGCAGGTGATGCTCTTGGAATACAAAACCAATGGTCCGGTTACGGAACCTAGCTAAGTCTGGCTCGGAGAACGAAAACGGATTCTGATTGGCAATCTGGATGTGACCAGTCGTTGGGAAGTCAAGGGTGCCAATCAGGTGTAGAAGTGTGCTTTTCCCAGAGCCAGATGGACCGGTGATCGCCAGGGATTGACCGGAATCAATGCTAAAGGAAACATCTCGCAAGACCTCGATTTGGCTTTCTCCCAACTGAAAAGTTTTACCGATCTGTTTAAGCGACAGTTGCACGGCCGTCTACAACTCTGTTGGAACAGCCCGAATCTGGTCTGCGATGAAAGCCGGGATCGGAATGGATTTTATCGGTTGGCCCGGATTGCAGATACAACAGATTACACCGAGACGGCCGCGAGCAACTACTTCGTTATGGTGGGTAAATTCAAAGTGATAGGTCAACGACTTAGTTCCTTTGCGAATGATCGTCAGATGAATTCCGATTTCGTCTTCGAATTTGATAGGTTTCAGATAGTCGCAGCTGGCTGACAGGCGAGGCCAACCGATTTTATGGCCCCGGTCTTCGGTATCGACACTGGTACCAAGTGACCGGAGAAACTCATGTTCGGCCGTCTCCATAAAAATAAAGAATCGACTAAAATGGACAATCCCGGCCATATCAGTATCGGAAAACTCGATTTTTCGACGAGTTTGAAATTCACTGGCCTGACCTCTCACTTTCTCAATCTCCATAATACCGACCTTAGATGGTTGTAGACAGATCCTAATTTAGGCCTATTTGGGAGGAAAGGTAGAAACGAGATAACCACCGGTGGCGGCTAAAATCACACCGAGGATAAACTGCCACTTAAAAGCAGATAGACCTTCCTTCGGCGGGTTGAAAATTACTGCCGCCGCTAGCGCATTAACAATGGGTGCTCCAGCGAAGATAATTGATCCAACTGCTGTCGGCGGTCCGCCTTTGAAAAGTGCTAGTTGCAAGCAAAAAGCACCGATTGCACCGGCCATGCCTGCTGCTGTGGAATAGACAATGCCCTTAGTCGAAAACTCCCACTTCGCATTGTTGAGCAGCAAGACGGCTATCGGACCAATAACAGCAATGATAAAGTAGGCCAACCCAATGAACAGGAAGGCTTTGAAACGGCCGTTGATTGGATCTTCCATTGCCTTAGTGCCGATGTGAATCACATTGACATACAAGCCCCACGAAGCAATAGACATGAACGCAAACACTATCCAGTGCATTTAAAAACCCCTTTCTTCAATTTGATTGATGGATATACTGATCTAAACCTAGTGGTTGTGCCTGACCGGTCACGATCAGGCATTATCTGGAAGCATAGTTATGCAAAACGGCCAACATATTTTTTGCCGTTTGACTTATACCGAGTTCTTGGTGAACAGTCTGTTTGCCATTTTTGCCCAGTTGCTGGCACAGATCCGGTTTTTGGATTAGTTTTAGCATGCCTTTAGCAGTGGCATCTGCCGACAACGGTCGAACCAGTATACCGCCTGCAGTTGCCTGGACAAGTTCTAGAAAAGATCCATGGTCCGGTAAAACAACTGGGGGCCTGTTAGCTAAAGATTCAAGCACAAATAGATCTTTTGATTCTCGATAACCCGTTGGAACCGATAAAACGGGGATTTGGTTCAAAAGCCGGATTTTCTGTTCTCGACTAATTTCTCCCCAATACTCGAAAGCATCGAAGATATTCCAGTTTCGCAATTGCTGGCAGATCTGATCAAAGTAGGCTTGATCCCCTGTTCCCAGGAAACCGGCCACTTTCAGGCGAATTTTATCTTTTCCCAATTTTTGCGTCAATTGGTAAAAAGCCTTGACTAACAGTGCAATCCCTTTTCTAGCCAAATGCGTGCTAGATAGCCGATTATAAACGGTTCTGAGTCCAGATCGTGTTCTATTTCACCGTGACCATCGAGATTGAGCAAGTGGTACAACACGAATCTGGTCTCTGGATGCCCCTGTGTATTTCGCCATTTGGTCGGCGTAGTAGTGACAGGAAGCGAAACCCCCGTCGACGTCGCCAGATCTATCTTTTAGCAGTTCCATGTGGCCTCAGATTTGTGCTCAACAGATCATCTAAAAAATGTCTTCTCCTTGAAATCTGCAAACCACCGGCACACCAACTTCACGTTTGATTTCAGCCGTCATACCAACAAACATTGAATAGTAAGTTGAATAATATCAGGTTGGATAGTCGATTTTCGGCCACTGAACTAGCTTACGGAGTTCTTTCCTCTGTTTGCCATTTTTGCCTTTGAGCATAGAAATAGTTGGGCTACCTAGATCTTTGGCATTGGCCGAGGCACTCAACTTAGAGACGTTGTTTAGTAGAACTGAGCTATCAAAAGTCGGTCTAAAAGCCAGGTCGTCTGCCGGGAAATAGCCGACTTCTGTTGGAGGTATATGTTGACACCACCGACAAAATACTTCAGTGCTAACATCTGCTTCATTGGTCCTAAGAGGAACATAGGTTGGGATGCTACCTCGTGTTCTTGCTTAATTAGTTCAGTTCCCTAGCCAGTGTGTTATCGGGGATACAGGGCCACAATGCATTCCCACAGGACCAACCGAAATGTAAGCGATTTTCAAGCCGTCCTCCAGTTTATCAGCCCAACGCCAATAATAATACCGATTGCCAGTAGCTGAAACCAGATTTTTATGCTAACCAGCAGCATAAAAGCGGCGCCAACGCAAAGAATTCTTTGCCAAAACCGAAGTTTTGAGAAGCCAAAGCCTGCAATCCCTGCTGCTAATGGAATTATGGAAAAGGTAGTCCGGCCAATCTTTAATGCCATCATCAAATATCCATATCCATCAGGTTGCGTCACGATCAATAATAGTTCAGGATGAAAAACAAAGGCGTAGGGCAGCGCAAAACCGACCAACGCAAATCGGAAGGCTGCAAAGCTGGTTTTCATAACGTCAGCGCCAGCGATAGCTCCTGCGGTATACGCGGCTAAGGCCACGGGTGGAGTTACCATCGCCATCATGCCGAAGTAGAAAATGAACATGTGTGCGGCCAAAGGTGGCGTCTGCATCTGATCTAACATTGGACCAACAAAGGTTGCCACCAACAAGTAACAGACCGAAGAGGGCAAACCAAGTCCTAGCAAAATGGTAGTGATCATCAGCAAGACAAAGGCTAACAATCGACTATGTTGGGCGAGAGGTAGCAGTGCAGCGGGCAACTTAGTGCCGAGGCCCGTCAAGGTAACAACACCTAAAATAACGCCTACGCAAGTAGCCGCGGCAATAAGGGAAGTACCGCTCCTTGCGGCTTTCAGAAAGGCATCCAGTAGGTTCTGAACATCCATTCGTGTCTGTGGGCTTAAATAGCTGGCACCAAGTGTAATAACTAGACTTAAGCTAACCGCCCGAAAAGGCGTAAATTTGAGTAGTAAAAATACGATCAAGATGGAAAACGCAATCAGAAATAGAAGTCCTTGTGCATGAAACATAGGAGAAACCGTATCTACATACTGTTTCTCAGCAGGCATCGATCTGTTTTCTGAAATCAGTTGGACCCGTCGAGCATAAAAATGAACAATTAGTAGTAGGGCAGTATAGTACAAAGCAGCGGGGACAATAGCCGCTTTGATGATCTGAAGATAAGTTACCGACGGTTCGATTAGCTCTAGCATCATGTAAGCCCCGGCCCCCATGATAGGAGGCATCAATGCTCCACCCGAACTAGCTGCTGCTTCCACGCCCCCCGCAATAGCGGGTTGAAACCCTGCACTCCGCATCATGGGAATGGTAAAGGTTCCCGTAGTGGCCGTATTGGCAACGGCACTACCGGATAGTGAGCCCATTATTCCACTGCTAATCACAGCCACTTTGGCCGGTCCACCTTTGCTGGACTTAAAAAGACGTTCCGCTAAGCGGATGATATAACCTGTTGCTCCCGTTTTTTCGAGGATGGTTCCAAATAAGACGAACAGAAAAACGTAGGTGAACATCACGCGTAAAGCGATGCCGAAAACGCCTTGCGAACTGAGAAAGGTTTGACTGACAATACGCGTCCAAGCATAACCTTTGTGCGGAAAGAGCCAGCTTGGCAGGGCTGAGCCGAAAGCCGCGTAAGCGATAAAGACTAGCGCTATGGTTGGTAGAACCCAGCCAATCGATCTTCTGGTTGCCTCCAACACAAGTATCAAACCGACCAGACCAAGAGCGTAGTCTAATCTTGTTTCCATCCCAGCCCGATTACCTAGAGATCTTCCGTCTAACCACAGCCCGCTCAGGAGAGGCTCTGTTTGGGTGAAAATATAGCCGAAACAACCAACTGTGACTATGGCTAGAATAAAATAAGCAGTTCGTCCTACGGGTGAATCTGCAAATCGCTGAGAAGTGTCGAGATCTTGAAAGAAAGGTATTGAGGAGAGCGTGAACTCAATGCCGAGAAAGGCAAACAGGACTAAACTCGACTGCTGGGCCAAGTTGGGATAATTGACCTCGATTAGGACGAATAGGCTCAGTGCTGTAGCACGCAGGGCAGTCAATGACATCTAATGAAGCGACGAAGTTCTGACCAGTTTTACCAGACGTTGGTGTAGGCGTTGGAACAAGTAGCCAGAACTGCTGGCTGATAAGCCAAAATCAGGTCACCGATCCGACCGGTTATCATCACTGGTTCTACCGTAAAGTTGAGGCGAAGCATTTTTCCCGCAAATATATAGTCAGTTTTTCACTTCCAAACGCTATCAATTGGCCACTAACCACTAATTTGTACATAATCGTTGGGACGAAACCAAAAACAGGACTTTGCACGGTGTTATTTGACACGCTCAATGGCACGATGCGCGATGTCAGTTCGGTAGTGTGCCCGATCGAAATTGATATTGGAAACACTCTGGTAAGCACGTTCCACTGCGGTTTGAATGTCATGGCCTAAAGCGGAGACACCCAGTACGCGCCCACCATTAGTAATAAGATCACCATTTTGACTGGTTGCCGTTCCTGCATGAAAAACGGTTGTCTGCCCTGTTGGTGGAAGCAGTTCCAGCCCAACGATTTGCCTACCCGTTTGGTAACGTTGCGGATAGCCACCCGAAGCCATGACGACACAAACTGCTGCCTCCGAACTGAGTTCGATCTCAACCTGGGCTAAAGTACCGTTGATACAGGCCGTGAAGGCGGGTATCAGGTCGCTTTTGATTCTAGGTAGTAAGACCTGCGCCTCCGGGTCACCGAATCGACAATTGTATTCGACCACTTTGGGGCCTTGATCGGTAATCATTAGACCAATATAAAGAACACCTTTGTAAGGCCGACCTTCAACTTTCATACCGTCGATAGTCGGACGAACAATAGACTCCATCACCTGTTGATGGAGTTCTGGCGTAATTACCGGGGCGGGCGAGTATGCGCCCATTCCACCTGTATTTTGTCCTTGATCGTTATCGAGCGCCCGCTTGTGGTCTTGTGAAGTTGGCAACGTTACCACATCAGACCCATCGGTCAAAACAGTGAACGAGGCCTCTTCACCCTCCATCAATTCTTCGATCACCACTTTTTGTCCGGCTGAGCCGAAGTCTCGATCCACTAGAATACGCTGGATGGCCTTGATGGCATCCAGCGTGGTGATGCCGGGGATTGCACCTTTACCTGCGGCTAGTCCATCGGCCTTGACAAAGACAGGTTGTGCTAAGTCTTCTACATAGGCAATAGCTTCATCGGCTTGCTCAAAGGTTTGATGTTTAGCAGTGGGAATATTGTACTTGGACATTAACCCTTTGGCGAAATCTTTACTGGCCTCGATGATAGCCGCTCGTTTATTAGGACCAAAAACGGGCAATCCATAAGATTCAAACACATCTACGATCCCGTTGGCTAAGGGGTCTTCAGGACCAATAACTGCTAAATCTATACCTTCTTTTTGCGCAAACTCCGCTAGCTGAGAGAAATCGGATGTGTCATTACTAAAGGAGACTGAGGGGCAAGTTGCTAACTCCGCGATGCCTGGATTACCGGGCAGACAGTAGATTTTCTCTACTAATGGGCTTTGTGCGATTTTCCAAACCAGGGTGTGTTCTCGTCCACCCTGACCAACTACCAGTATCTTCATCTTTTCCTATATGAGTAGTAATTATTCCTACTATTATTAAACACCTATTTCCAAAGAGACCGGCTGGTTGGTTTCTGCGCTTCGCAAAAGTCCTTCCATCATTCTTTGAACCATCAAACCGTGTTTAAGTGGTGCTTCGCAGTCGATACCGTCTAAAATACAGGTGATGAAATGGTCAGCGATACGGTCCCAGGCGTCCATCTTTTTGGGAGGATCTAAGGTGATATCTTCTTCTTTCTCGTCGTCGCAACGATAGGCTGTCAATGGGTGTAGTTTGGCACCGGCTTCTGTACCGAACAGTTCCATCTGAAACTCGCCCGGTTGATGAGAGGCCCAAAAACTTTCGATTTGCAATCCAACTCCGTTCTCAAAAGTGATGAACCCACCTGCATAATCATCGGCTTCAAATTGTTGAAAGATCTCTTTTGGGTATTCACGGTTAAAGCCATAGCCACGTCCATAGGGGCCGAACTTAGCACCGGCAGTTCCGATCACATACAGTGGTTTAGGCGCACCTAGAACCCACCAAACAGCGTCCAGGGCATGAACGCCCATATCCCGAAAGGCACCACCTCCTTTTTGAATAAAGCCGAGGTTCCAAGCCGGAATGCCATTTCGCCGGACGCTTCTAGCTCTGGCGTAATAGAGTTCACCAAAATAATTATCTCGAGCTAAATGACCCAAGTGACGGCATCCATCAGCAAAGCGCGTCGAAAGCGACATCATGTTAACAACACCGGCTTCTTCTGCCGCAGTGACCATCTCTTCAGCGGCTTCTTCTGAGTTCGCCAAGGGTTTGGTAATCATTACATGTTTACCATTGCGAACCGCTTCCAGGCCGATTGGAACATGCCACTGATTCGGAGTTCCAACAAAAACGGCTTCGATATCCGGATCATGGCACATTTCCTTGTAGTCAGTGTAGAATTTGACAGAATCCGGTAAGTCCTTGGCAAAACCTTCCATCCGCGACCGGTCGAGGTCGCAAAGTGCCATGACCTTACCCCGCGCATTATTGGCTAAAGCTATACCGTTGGGGCGACCAATTCCCATGCCTACCACTGCCACATTAACTCTTTCTTTTGTCATCTTGTACTCCTGTTATAGTAGTCAGTTATTCATTTCCAAAACACTGGATACAATATTCTTGCGTGTATTCGTCAGCTTGTTTCCTTCTACCAACTTGCACTTAACAGATTGCCTGACACTTTCATTATTCATGTACTCCAAAGTTTCTCTTCATGAAATTTAGTCACAATTCAACACTCAATAGTGAGTCGTGGTAAAGTGTGAAGAGCGAAGAGATTAACGGTCACTGATCACTAAGTTCTAATTTTGTTTAGTGGATAGTGAAGCGATCTCTCCTTATCTTTTAACTGTTGGGTGAAGTATGGAAAGGTTATTTCTAACTTCAAATCGAGGTAGTATCTGACGTCTGAATTAGATCTACTTCGTAAGCGGTTAGATTATAAAATAGGTAGATAATCTGGTCAATCAGATCCTGGTTGATTTTACTTTGTTGGGACCACTCAGAGAGTTGGCTCAGACTTGCATCCAACTCTCGTTCCAGTCGCTCTTGAAAACTACGAGCCGAGGGATTAATTTGAAGGGGATTCTGCTTTAAGACCTGGAGTAATCTATTTGAAGCAGATTCTCCTTCCGAGGGCAAATAATAGTGCTGAATTTTTGTTTTGTGACGAAGATCGTTGATCGTACACCCAATTTCTCGTTCTAGCCAAGTGATGAATCCCGACACTTCCTGTTCAATTGCTTGCCCTAGCTTCAATGTC
>Ga0310342_100003296_pt1 | contig 10588 bp, 6 predicted proteins | sample S15DNA20500_MG_FD_206155 | JGI IMG/M metagenome (GOLD analysis project Ga0310342, IMG submission 206155) | Marine microbial communities from station ALOHA, North Pacific Subtropical Gyre - S1503-DNA-20-500_MG | ecosystem: Environmental > Aquatic > Marine > Oceanic | place: Pacific Ocean: North... | reverse complement strand
ACTCGTCGACAGTCAGCCGCTGGATCCAGATGTCACGGGTGCCCCTGGCGTACACCGCCTGGTCGATCAGGTCGCCCGACCAGGTGGCTCCGTCGTCGATCCACTTCCGGAGCAGTTGCTTGTCCGTGTCGGTCAGCGGCTTGCCCTGTTTGGGCATTTCGTCGGCCGCGACCCGTTTCCAGAGCCGGCTGGTGGCCGATCTGCCCGCGATGATCACCGGGCCGCTCTTGCCGCCCTTCATCGCCGAGGCTTTCCGCGACAGGTCCAGCCCACCCTTGCCGGCGACCGAATCGTGGCAATCGAGGCAGTGCCGGGCCAGCAGCGGAGCGACGCGGGTTTCGAAGAACCGCTGCCGTCTCTGCATGGCCAGTTCCCTGGGCGGTTGATGCCCCGCGGCGGCGCCGGCCCGGTGGTTCTGCTGCACCTCCCTGGTCGAGAGAGCCCGGTTGTAGATAGCCACCAGGTGGATCGCACCCAGCCAGGGCCGGTCTCCCGATCCCTCGTTGCCCAGCACCAGTCGGAAGCGGCTGTCCCAGTTGCTCAGGTGGCCGGCGATCCGTTTGGATGCTGCCGGTTTGCCGTCGACGTAGATCCGCCCGGTGCCCGAGGGATCGCGGGTGTAGACGACGTGGGCCAGGGATCCGCCGGCGGTGCCCGGTCGCGTGGAGGTGGACGGCATGCCGTTGTTGGTGGTCGAAGAGGTGCGGAGCCGGACGTCGTACTGGCGGAATTCCTGGCCGAGCGTGATGTTGCGAAGATTGGGGCTGGACGAGATGGTGACGATTCGCGCGGGGCCTTCCTGGCGGTCGTTGGCCGGTCGAACCCAGGCCTCGAGCGTGACCGCCCGCGATCGCTTGAGGGCGTCGATCAGCTTGGTGGCCGGGCCCGGAGAGGAGATTCGGGTCGCGGCGCGGATGAGCAGGGCCCCGGTCTGCCATCGAACGGCCGAGGGCTTTTCGATGGTCAGGTTCAGTGGTCGACCGGCCCCCGAGCGGTCGAGGATCTGACTCCCCTGGCCGGCATCGAAGGTGTAGAGGGCCTGCAGGCCGTTGCTGATCCTCTGCGCGTCGGCGACCGACGGCGCGGTCACCCACAACACGGCAACCAGCAGCCACGGAACTGACCGAACGCCGGCCGGCCGAGATCTTGCCGGAAACCGGTTGGACCGCACGGTCGCACTCCCATTGATCGACGAAGCTGTGTTCCCGCCAGGACTGATCGTCGCTCATCATATCCATCGCGGCAAGTGGTTGGTGTGATGGTGTTGTGTCCAGGGGCAGCGGAGTATCATCGGTCGATGTGGTGCCGGTCTGTTTTCGGGGCAATTTGCCCGGTCGATGCTGCTGCCGGGATGCCCGAGTCGTCAACCAGGTCGAAGTGATGGCGGGTCCTGCAGAGGAACCGCCCGTGAGGCCGTCGATCGAGCGTCTTCGTCTGTGGGTGCGGTATCGTGACCGGTGAGTTCCGCGTCGAGGAGGGAGTAGCGTGACGGAGAACGTTTCCAGGCGGATGGTCCTGCGTGGCCTGGCCGGTGCGGCTGGCACCCTGGTCCTCCCGTATCCGGCCCGTTCGGAATCGGGCGTTGCCGGAGGACGTCGAGGTGTCGTGGAGGTCAGCCGGGGCGGAGCCGACCTGGTCAGGCCTGCCGATGGCGACGGCTTTCGTTACGGGACAGGTTACCTGTTCCAGGCCGGTCCCACTCAGGCGGGGTTGTTGTGCAATCTGCGGACCGAGGGGTTTCCGGTGGGCGACTTTGAAGCCGGCATGGACGTGCTGGTTTTCGACGACGCCAGGAAGATCAGCCAGGCCAGGCCGGTGCCGGTGACGCGGACGACCAAGTACGCCGATCGGGTCACCGGCAAACCACGGATCGTGCTCAAGCACGGTGTGAAGGGAGGATTCGTCCCCTTCGGTGCTCGACGATCCGACGGCAGCCCTCATCCGCACGCCGGCACGGGGGTGGGCTTCTGCGAGTCGTTGGACTTTCCGATGAAGCCCGACGGGTCGTACGACAAGCGGGAGAAGACCAGGGGAATGGTCCGCACGACCGAGGTGCAGCACCTGGCGTTCGATGGCAAGCGGTTCTCGGTGACCGGAACCGAGACGTTCACCGAGGCGAAGCCGCTGCTGGTGGCCGGGACGAAGTGGAAGATCTATTGCCCCAGCCTGCGGATGGGGATTCCCGACGGGGATGACCTGCTGATGGCCGTGGCGGCGACGACCGGTGACACGCGGGCGTGGTTCGCCAAACCGCACGTGGTCGGCGTGTCGCGCTGGAGACGCCAGGACGGGCGTTGGCGTCCGGTCGAATTTTCGCCGGTCGCGGCCGATCGCAAGACCTCCAAACGGCTGGTGGTCCACGGGGTCGAAATGCGGTTGGTCGCGATCGAGCCGACGCTCATCCGCGACATCGACGGATCCCTGTTGTTCACGGCGCGGTTCGCCTACGAGTCTTACGACGAGCACGTGCTGCGGGTCTGGCGGTCGACCGACGGGGCGGAGTGGAAGCGGATCGTCGAATGTCCCGAGACCAAGGGGCAGGCGCCGGTGTCGATCAATCAGGCGGCTGACGGGACCCCCTACCTGGTGTCGAATCCCCTGGGCCGCGAACGAGATCGGCTGGTGCTGTGGCCGCTCAACGAGGACCGCAACGGGGTGCTCGATCCGGTGCTGGCCCGCGACGCGCTCAAACAGTTCGGACCCACCCCCAGCCGGAAACCGTGGTTCATGGATCACCCCAACGCGTCGGTGGTCCGGCTGGCCGACGGTCACTGGCACAACCTGCTGGTCTACCGGATCATGGACCGGGGAGAACACTCCGGTTGGGCACCGGCGAAGCAGACGGGGCTGTACGTCGAGACGGTTCGCTCGATCGGAGCTGAGCACCCGGCCTGGCGATTCTGAACGGCTGGAGTTCCGAGGTGTGAGTGACGACCGGCGAGAGTGGCTGCTGGAAGCTTATCGTGCCACGGCCTACAGGGCCGACGTTGGCGGCACGACCGTCGAACTGAGGATTGGAGAACCGGTCGGTGACTGGGGCCACCGGAACGGCGGCCAACCGGACACCACGTGGGCGTTCATTTCCGCAGCCAATCCCGGTTCGAGACGGCTGTCACAGGGGGACAATCTCTCGCGACACCAGGCGCTGGAGGCTGAACTCGCCGACCGGGGTCATGAAGTCTTCCAGGGATGGGGTGTCCCGGACGGCGACGACTGGGAGCCGGAGATCAGCCTGCTGGTGCTGGGGATCAACCGCGACGACGCTGTGGCGATCGGTTGCAGGTTCGGTCAGGTGGCGATCGTTTGCGGGCGAATCGACGGCGTGGCCGAACTGGTGGAATGCCCGGCGGCGGCGGATTAGCCGGGGGCCGGGACCGGGATTCCCGGGTTGTGTGCAACTGATCGATCGTGCCGTCGGTTTCTCGGGCCGCCACTGCGGCGAGACGTGGACACTGGTTTGGTAAGCTGGGGGACGGGGAACAATGGCAATCGACTGACACCCACGATGAGAACAGGAAACAAAGATGTCCGACCGATGGCGAAACTCCGCGATGGCACTGGGGTTGATCTGTAGCGTGATGGCGATGCCGTTGGCCGCAGATGATGAGTTGCTGGTCTTCGTGTCGGCCTTCGGCACCGGCGACGCGGGAGCGATCCATGCGTTGCGAGTCGATACGAAAAGCGGGCAGGTGAAACCGGTCCACCGGACGACAAACGTCGAGAACCCGTTTTTCCTGGCCCTCTCTCCGGACCGCAAGTTCCTCTACTCGATTCATGCCGACGATTTCGGTGACGATGTCAACGACGAGATCGCGGCGTTTCGACTTGAGGGAGACACCGGCCGCATGAAGCTGATCAACCGCCAGTCGGCCCTGGGCACCACGGCCTGCTATCTGGATGTCGACGCCACCGGTCGCACACTGGTCGTCGCCAACTACTCTTCGGGCAGTGTCGCTTCACTGCCGATCGGCAAGGATGGTTCGCTGGGTAAGGCGGCCACCTTCGTGCAGCACAAGGGCGGCAGCGTGAATCCCACGCGTCAGTCCGGGCCGCATGCCCACTGTTTTGTCATCAGCCCCGACAACCGCTACGTGCTCTCGGCTGATCTGGGGCTGGACCAGGTTCTCAGCTATCGGCTCGATGACGACGATGCCAAGTTGACCATTCCGCGGCAGCCCTTCGTACGGACCCCGGCAGGTGCCGGTCCCCGACACCTGACGTTTCATCCCAACGGCCGCTGGGTGTACGTGATCCACGAACTCTCCAACGCGGTGTCCGTGCTGGACTACAACAAGAGAAGCGGGGTGTTGATCGAACGCCAGACGCTCTCGACTCTGCCGGCCGACATTGACGGCACCAGTCACTGTGCCGATGTGAAGGTGACTCCCGATGGGCGTTTCGTCTACGGGACCAACCGGGGTCACGACTCGATCGCCATCTACCGGGTCGGCAAGTCCGGCAAGCTGACGACGGTGGCGATCGTTCCCAGCCTGGGTAAGGGGCCGCAGAACCTGGCGATCACCCCCGACGGGCGGCTGCTGTTGTGTGCCAACATGCCCAGCGGCAACGTGGCCGTGTTCCGGATCGACAGCAAGAGTGGTGGGCTGAAGTCGGTGGGCGAGCCGATCAAGATTCCCAGCCCCTCGTGTATCATGATTCGCTAGCCGCCGCCGGGCGAATCCGTGCTTGCCGTGACCCGGTGATCGGATGACAATGCGTACCTGTTGCCACGACCTGATTCCCCACGGGATGACCGACGCGCGATGCTGAGGATCCAGGGAAACCCCCGCACGCTCTGCGACGGCCTGACGCGTCGCGACCTGCTCCATGTGGGTGCGCTGGGACCGCTGGGCATCGGGCTGGGCGACGTGATGGCGGCCGAGTCCGCCGCATCACAATCGCCCGGGTTGGGCTCGGCCAAGTCGTGCATCCTGCTGTTCCCCTACGGGTCGCCCCCCACCCACGAGACGTTCGATCCGAAGCCCGACGCGCCGGTCGAGATCCGGGGCGAACTGGGGTCGATCGAATCGAACCTGCCGGGGCTGAGGGTCTGCGAGTTGCTGCCGCGGGTCGCCGGTGTGATGGACAAGGTGACCGTCGCCCGTTCGCTGACGCACCAGTACCCGCTCCACGGTGTGGCGTACGCTGTGACCGGCATCCCAACCTACACGCCGGCGCTGGAGACCAAGGCCCGGGACCTGAAGCACTGGCCCTATGTCGGCTCGGTTGTCGAATACCTCGACGCACAGCAGGGGCTCCATCCGCCGAGTGGCATGCCGGGCAATCTCGGCCTGCCGTGGCTGATGAACTCGCAGACTGACAATCCGGCAGTCAACGCCGGGGTGTTCTCGGGTTTTCTCAACAACCGCTACGACCCGGTCTGGACCGACTTCGACGGTCCGGGGCTGCACGTCGCCCCCAAGAACACGGTGCCACAGACCAAGAGATTCAAGAACCCATTCGGTGGCACGACGCCTGGAGGGCGGTTCCGCATGTCGCCGGCGGCACGGCTGTCCAAGGATCTGTCGATCGAACGGCTGGGCCTGAGACAATCACTGCTCGAACAGTTTGAACGCGGACGCCGCGACCTGGACGCCAGCCTGGAGGTCCAGGCGATGGACCGGCAGCGTGAGGTGGCGATGTCGTTGCTGACATCCAGCCGGGTTCTGGATGCCCTGGACATTGACCGTGAGCCACGGGCCCTGCGAGAGCGATACGGCATGACGCTGTTCGGCCAGACCTGCCTGGCCGCGCGGCGGCTGATCGAATCGGGAGCGAGATTCGTGACGGTGCTGTGGGATTGTTTCGGCCAGTTTGCCAACGGGGCCTGGGACACTCACCAATACCACTATCCCCGCCTGAAAGAACTGCTGCTGCCCGGTTTCGACCTGGCGTATTCGGCACTGATCGAGGACATGTCGTCCCGGGGATTGCTCGACGAGACGCTGGTGATGTGGATGAGCGAGCACGGTCGGACGCCCAAGATCAACTCGAAGCCCGGGGGTGGCCGGGACCACTGGTCGCGGGCCTACACGTCGGTCGTTGCCGGTGGTGGCACGGCGGCCGGCCGCGTTGTCGGTCGGACCACCCCGGACGGAGGCGACGTTCGCGAGACACCGATTTCTCCCAAGGACATGCAGGCCACGCTGTATCACCTGCTGGGTTACGATTCGCAGATGACGATGCCCGATCGCAACGGGCAACCGCATCCGATCGCCGGCACAGGCAGCCTGAGACCGGAGTTGCTGGGCTAGCCGCTCGGGGAGCCCGTCTTCCCGGCGTCGTGATATACTTCGAATCGAGTTTCCGGACTTGTCCAGGACTTCGGGATTTCCACGGTGATCATCACTCCAGCAGGTCCTCGACTCAGTCGACGCCGGGCGATGACATCGCTGGTCGGCGGTGGACTGGGGCTGTCGCTGGGCGGCCTGCTGCAGGCCCGTGAGGTCGCCGCGGCCGGGCGACCGGCGATCCGTTCGTGCATCATCGTTTTCTACTACGGCGGACCGAGTCATCTCGAGACCTACGACATGAAGCCCCAGGGACCGATGGCCATCCGGGGCGAGTTCCGTCCCGTGGCCTCGAATGTCCCCGGCATGCCCGTGTGTGAACACCTGCCGCACATGGCCAGGGTCATGGACCGGTGTGCGGTGGTCCGCAGCATGCACCACACCAACAGGCTGCACGATTCGGCTTCGGCCGAATCGCTGACAGGTCGGCAGGCGCCGATGGGAGATCGCGAGGAGTTCGCCCCGATCGATCAGTTCTTCCCCTGCTACGGTGCGGTGGTCAACTACTTCAACCAGCATCGAAATATCGACATTCCGCACGCGGCGTTGCCGTGGGTCTTCCACAATGTCGTGCCCACGCCGTGCCAGGGCGGAGGATTTTTGGGCAAGGCGTTTGATCCGTTCCAGATCTCCGGTGACCCGAAGACGCTCACCTATCGCAACAAGGCGTTGAAGTCGCCGGAGACGTTGCCGTCGGCACGGCTGGCTGACCGCCGTGTCCTGCTCGACCAGATCGACGCGGGACTCGCGCCGGACGCCGTCACTCCGGCGATGACCGAGTTGAGGGCGTTTTACGAGCGGGCCTACGAGTTGATCGGTTCGCCGATGGTCTCGCGTGCACTGGACATTGACAGGGAGGCGAAGTCGCTGCGTGAGCGATACGGGATGATGAAGGAAATTCCCCGGGGGGGAGGCAATGGGGCCGAGAAGGGCTACGGCCGCAACATGCGGGGCCAGAACCTGTTGCTGGCGCGTCGGCTGGTGGAGGCCGGTGTGCCGTTCGTCAACATCTACGACTTCATCCAGCAGGGCCAGAACTGGGACTCGCACAACGACAACTTCAACCAGCACAAGAAGTACCTCCTGCCCCAGGCCGACCAGGCCCTGTCGGCCCTGATCGAGGACCTCGACGATCGGGGATTGCTCGAGACGACGCTGGTCGTGGCGCTGGGAGAATTCGGACGGACGCCCAAGATCAACTCCAATGCCGGTCGCGATCACTGGCCCGACTGTTATTCGGTCCTGCTGGCCGGCGGCGGTGTCCGCGGCGGAAGTTACTACGGGGCCAGCGATGCCTCGGGGGCCTACCCGGCCGACCTTCCGGTGACGCCGGCGGACCTGGCCGCAACGATCTACTGGCGATTCGGGATCGATCCCAAGCGAGAAGTCCATGATCGGGGCGGCCGGCCATGGCGGCTGGCTGACGGGAAGCCGATGCGTGACCTGTTCGAGCAATCCTGAGGCACGGAATGGTCGGGCCGCTGAGAAAGTGCTGGTTCAGGAACGGGATGATCCTGGTCGTGATGGCCTGCTGCGTGCCGTCGACCGAGTTTTGCCGTGCTGGACAACCACACTGGTCGTATCGGCCCATCACCAAACCCGACGTGCCGGACGTGGGTCGACCGGCAGAGGTTCTCAACGGAATTGACCGGTTCATTCTCAGGCGGCTGGCTGCCGAGAATGTTCGCCCCGCGCCGCCGGCTGATCCGGCCACGCTGCTCCGGCGGATTCACCTGGACCTGACCGGTTTGCCACCGCAGCCGGGCCTGGTGAAGTCGTTCCTGGCAGATCCGACACGGGAGGCCTACCGCGAGATCGTCCGTCTGCTGCTTGCCTCGTCGCATTACGGTGAGCGGTGGGGGCGATTCTGGCTGGACATGGCTCGTTACGGCGACAGCAACGGTTACGAATCCGACCGGATCCGGCCCCACGCCTGGCGGTACCGCCAGTGGGTCATCGAGGCTCTCAACCGTGACCTGCCGTTCGACCGGTTTACCGTTGAACAACTGGCCGGGGACCTGCTGCCGGATGCGACCCAAGATCAAAGGATCGCCACCGGGTTCCATCGCAACACGCTGGTGAACACCGAGGGTGGCGTGGATCGCGAGGAGGATCGGGTCAAGAGAACCGTCGACCGCACCAACACGTTGGGCAAGGTCTGGCTGGGGCTCACGCTGGGGTGTTGTCAGTGCCATGACCACAAGTTCGATTCGTTCAGCCAGGACGACTATTTCGGCGTCTACGCCTTCTTCAACAGCCTCGACGAACCCCTGATCACGGTTCAGACCGAAAAGGAGTCCGCGGTTTACCGTGAGCAACTGGAAACCTACCGGGCTCGCCGCGCGAAACTGCTGAAAGCCGTGGCCGCATTCCGCAGTGAGACCTTCACGCGGTGGCAGAAGAATGTCCGGCGGCCCCAGGCCGGTTGGGAAGTCCTGCGGCCCCGGGAACTCGCTGGGTCAGCGGGAAGCAAGCTGACCGTCGAGGACGATTTTTCGGTGCTCGCCACCGGCTCCAACAGCCAGGCCGAAACCTACACCATCTGGGCCAGCGCCGACACGAAGACGATCCGGGCGATCAGGTTGCAGGTCCTGGCCGATGAACGCTTGCCGAGCCGGGGGCCAGGACGAGCCTCCAACGGCAACTTCGTGTTGTCCAGCCTGAGGATCTTTGTCGAGTCGCAGAAGAAAAACACGGTTGCCAGGCGGTACCGGCTGGCCTCAGCCCGCGCCGACTTCTCTCAGAACAGCCGCCAGGTCACCTCGGTGCTCGGCGATGATGGGACAGACGGCTGGGCCGTTCATCCCAAGGTGGGCCAGGACCACGTCGCGGTGTTCTCGCTGCGACGACCGATCGTGGCGAATGACGGTCCGGTGCGGCTGAGGGTCGAACTGGATCACCGGGTGCACGAAGATCACAACATCGGACGGTTTCAATTGTCGGTCTCGAGTGCCCAGGTTCCGCTACTGCAGAAAGTCCCCGATGCCGATCTGCTCGCCACGCTCCGGGCTCCGCCCGGAAAGCGGACGGGCGAACAGGTGCTAAAGCTGGTCCGGTTCTTTGGTTACCGGGAGCCGGAACTCGACAAGCGGATCGCCGCCGTGGACCGGAACGACAAGACGAAGCCGTCGGAGGGAGAGTTGCCCAAGGCGCGGGCGGTTGTCGAGCGTCGTCCCCTTCGCGAGACCCGCCTGCACCATCGAGGCGACTTTCTCGACAAGGGTCATGTCGTGCGTCGAACCACGCCTGCCGATCTTCCTCCGTTGGCTTCCCGTGGACAGGTTCCCGACCGGCTTGACCTCGCTCGCTGGCTGGTGTCTCGGGACAACCCGCTGACCGCCCGTGTGATTGTCAACCGTGTCTGGCAGCAGTACTTCGGCCGCGGAATCGTTTTCACGGATGATGATTTCGGCAGCCAGGGCGAACGGCCGTCTCACCCCCGATTGCTCGATTGGCTCGCCTTCCGTTTCGCCGATCCCGATGACGGAGCCTGGCGACTGAAGTGGCTGCACGAGTTGATCGTGACTTCGGCGACCTACCGGCAGTCGTCGGCTGTCCGTCCCGAACTCAATGAGCGGGATCCGTACAATTCGTGGTTGGCCCGGCAGAACCGTATGAGGGTCGAAGGAGAAATTGTCCGCGACCTGGCACTGTCGGTCAGCGGGCTGCTGGACCCTCGCATCGGTGGTCCGAGTGTCCGGCCCCCCCAGCCCGCCGACCTGGTCAAGCTCGGGTTCCAGAACAGCCTGGCGTGGGAGGTGAGCACCGGAGGCGATCGCTACCGACGGGGGCTCTACACGTTTTTCCAGCGGACGGTTCCCTATCCGATGCTGGTGACATTCGACGTGCCTGATTCCAACGCCGCTTGCACGCGTCGCGAGCGATCCAACACGCCGTTGCAGGCGCTGACGTTGTGGAACGACCCGGTGTTTGTCGAGTGTGCGCAACGGCTGGGTCGACGCCTGCTGGATTCGGCGCCGATGGTCGCTGGAATCGATCAGAGGACCCGGCTGGTGGTTGACCGAGCGGTGCGGTACGGGCTGGGCCGGGAAGCCGGTCGGATCGAGCACCAGGTCCTGGGCGACCTGTACCGGGACAACCTGAAACGGTACTGGGCCGACGAGGTGTCGGCTCGCCAGGTTGTCGGTCCCGGCAAGTGGCCGCACACGGCATCGTTGGCCGAGGTGGCCGCAGCGGTCGGCGTGGCCCGCGTCATTATGAATCTTGATGAGTTCATCACCCGTGAGTGAGCCCACCATGCAGAACCGGACCGGTGGCGACGCATTGCGACGCGACTT
>Ga0310342_100003295_pt1 | contig 10589 bp, 8 predicted proteins | sample S15DNA20500_MG_FD_206155 | JGI IMG/M metagenome (GOLD analysis project Ga0310342, IMG submission 206155) | Marine microbial communities from station ALOHA, North Pacific Subtropical Gyre - S1503-DNA-20-500_MG | ecosystem: Environmental > Aquatic > Marine > Oceanic | place: Pacific Ocean: North... | reverse complement strand
ACTTTAATGTACGGAAATGAAGAATGTGATTGCAACGAAGTAGCAAAAGGTGCGGAGGAAGAAGAATGTTTTTGCATTGAAACAGGATCGTGTGAATGCACTGAAGACTATTGCGGATGTACCCAATGTGAAGGAATGGAGGATATTGATTATGGCAACTAAAATATCTGTTTTTACCTCTCTTGGTTGAGGCCCATGTCTGGCGACCAAGGCTTGGTTGCGTAAAGGAGGTTATGAGTTTACTGAGTATAATATATCAGAGAATCCAGAATATGCAGAAGATTTACTTAGGATGGGCTTTAGAGTAACGCCTGTAACAATGGTAGGAAGTACACCGATTGTTGGGTTTAATCCTAGCAAGTTAGAAAAAGCATTAGCATAGGAGATGTGAATGGTTATTGGAAATATGTTAAGAGACAGGGAAGTTCAGTATACAGCGGTACGAGATGAGACAACAAATACATGGAGAATATTGGATACATGGCATGATGCATTGCGATCATTAGACCCAGAGGATGATATTCCAGATGAGAATGATGCGGTAAAGATTTTAACAGAGGGTGAATTCATTTCTTTGGTTAAAGAGGCTGCGAGATTAGGAGTCTTAGCCAATGCCCAATTTGATACGGATACAAGTGAATATGATGCAGCGATTTTAGAGAAGGATGTGGAGATTAAAGAGTTACATAAACAGCTAAGAGAAGATATTGTGGTAAGAGAACCACGTTCTGAAGAGTATGAATTGAAAGAACATGCAATGAATTCAATTCTAAAGTTAGTCTCCATGCAGGAGATGACTAATTTAGGTAGGGATTAATATATGAAATTATCAGAATATTTACCAGATGTGCCAGTATTAGCACAACAGATGACTAGTTTAAATAATCAAATTGATATGTTGCAACTAATGAAAGCAGGCGGTGGGCCAGAAACAGCCTCTGCTCCTACGATTGGATTAGATCATGTAGTTAATACATGGGTACGTCATCAAATGGCGTATAGGCAACAGCTAGTACAAGACTTACAAACTATTGTAATGTCAGTACAAGAGATACGTTCTCCATTAAATCATATTACATCTGAAGTATTTAGGAGAGGATTGGTATGGGAAGCCAAAACTGAAAACCCAGATACTGAAGCAAAAGAAACGTTAGAGAAATTTATGAAGAATTGTAATGCCTTCTCCCAAAGTTTGGAGGAAGTATTAAGACAATTTCATTTTGATTTAAATTCAATTGATGATGCTTTTCTATATTTAGCTAAGGAGTATTATAGTGATGGTAAAACATTACGCTCTAAAGTTAAAGAAATCAGACGACTTAATCCAGCCTTGGTCGAATTTGACCTTGATCAGGCTGGCTTACCTAAAAACGCGCATTTTATATGCCCACTCCATAGAGAAGAAGTCAATGAAGCACCGGGAGCCTGTGAAGAACCTGATTGCCAACGAGAATTGCAACCCGTTATGTACAAATACTACCATAGAAACCAGCATGTGTATTTGTTGGAACACGAAGTTATTCATGTTTCTAAGTTTTCCCCTTCGGAAACTTATGGTTGGAGTCCAATACTTACGGTTTTTGAAAAAGGATTAACGCTTATCGGAATGGATAAGAATCTTTATAGGTATTTCTTTGAGAGGAAAATGCCTGCGTCAATGGTTATGGTCACTACAGATGATCCAGAGAGCCTTAGACGCGAACGTGAGCATATTGCTGCCCAGACTAAAATTGATCCTAACTTTATTCCTATGGTTGCAGTATCAGCCCGTAGTCAACGTGGCAGGGTTGATCTTGTTCGTTTGTTCCATACTCTTCAAGAGATGGACTATCTTCCGGTTAGGGAAGAGATACGTGAACGAATTGCAGCTATGTGGGGAGTAACTCCTGCATGGCAGGGCGCACCAGAAGCGTTTGGTGGCTTATCTACACAGACACAACAACTTGTAGTTATGAGTCGAGTAGTAGAATCTGACCAACGTCTTATACAACAGAAAATTATTCCATATATTTTAGAGGCTTTCGGTATTGATGATTGGGATTTGAAGATGCCGAATCCAGAAGAGAAAGCAGAAGCAACAAAGATCAGTTTCTTACAGCAACGAGCGCAAGTTATGCAAACAATGGCGGCTCTTGGTTTTATGTTTACTCTTAAAGAAGAGGGAGTGGCTATGCAAGATGCTGAGTTTGTTATACATGGTGAAATGGTTCCAAATGCTCAGATGCAAGCGGAACAACAAGCTATGCAATTGGCTCAACAGGAACAGCAATATCAGATGCAACAGCAACAGCAGGAAATGCAGCAACAGCAAATGGAAGCCGCTGGGGGTGGTGGTGAAGGTGGAGGTGAAGAACTACCCGCTGCTCCTGAAGGTGGTGGTGAAACAGCTATACAAGCAATGTTTAAAGCTGAAGGAAAATTCAATGGACGTACCGGTGGAAGGACTCCTGATTGGCATGACAAAGCCCCGAACGAAGAACGGGATATTGATGAATATGCAGAAGCACGAGCGCATAAAGCAGAAAATAGAAACTGGGGTATTAAAGATATTGGGGGAGGCCATCCCATTAATAAGACATGGATGGGAGATTTAATGCAGAAAGGTTTTACAAGTCCTGTAATTAAAGAGATAAGTCCAGACGGGTCTAAACTTTGGTTCTTACAAAATGGTATAGACTTTGTTGCTGATCTGGGGCCATCGGGTGTTTTAGATGTTGCGAAAGCAACCTTTACAAATTCTATTCCGCAACGTCCTAACACTACTCTTGATACTACATCTTCCGTAACAGATATAACTGAGGATATTTAATGCCTATCCGTCAAAAGAAAGGTAAATGGTACTGGGGAACTCAAGGGCCGTTCGATTCTAAGAAGAAGGCTCAAGAGGTGGCTAGAGCCGCACATGCGTCTGGGTATACTAAGAAGGCTTCTGATCCATCTTCAATAGGAAGTCGAGGGATGGGATATGATACACCCATTACATCAACTGAGATGCGTCGTAGATTAGCTACGTCAATTCTAAAATATGGGGTACAAGATTTCGGTAACCCACAAGCAGATTCATTAAAACGTGGGGCAGAGAAACCGAAAGGTTGGAAGCGAAATAACGCTCATGTGCCTCAAAAAGATGAAACCTCGATGGATAAATTGACAGCCTTTGTTAAATTCGATCAACAACGTAGCACTAACCATCCAGCTTATCCTAGTAACTATCAAGGTAAGTTAGGCCCGAAACGCATTGATTGGAGAAAAAAGAAAGACCCTAATTTTGAAAAGCATACTCGTGTTGGAACCTCAACAGATTCTGTTTATTCATCTTCTATGGATACAAATCTTGTTCTTTCTAAAGAGGTGTGGCTTCAAAAGTTTATGGATATATCTAGACAACGGGTTATTGCGTATATATTAAAGGAAGCTGAAGAAGAGGAACCGACAGAAGAAAAACCTCCGGAAGAGGATGTAGATACTCCAACTGAAAAACCTACAGATAAACCTATAGATAAACCTGTTACTGTAGCTGGTGCTTTACAGTGGGACGTATCTACTATGGGGCCAATGCCAGAAGATCGTATTGAAATTAATGATCCTGATGATGCTCCAAAAGGAACCCGTCTTATTGAAGGGCCACGGGAAGGACTTTATTATGATGGTTCTGCAAGTGATGGTACGCAAATCGAACACCATCTCTATACGGAAGAGTTTGAGAGTCTTCGTAAGGAGATACAACAGGAGGTAGGTGGGTCTATAGGGGAACTTCGGGCAACGTTTAATGAAGTAGAAGCAGACTATGCAGAATATATTATAAAGGAAGTTAATAAAATTGCTCCGAATGTTGTCGATGAACATGAAGGACATTTAATTCCAATAGATGCAGATGCTTTTACTCTAATTGTTAGACGCGAAATTAGAAATCGTCCGGAGGCGCAACGTTTCGCTATGGCCTATCAGGATGCTCATGATGCTTTAACAGAGGCGCGAGAGCGTATTGAACCGAAACAGGCCGAAGCATTAAATATGTTGCTAAAAGTTTTTAGTAAGCTGCCTCAACCGCAAATTGGAATTCCGAATATTGATGAAGACCCTTCTTATGAATTAGGGATGTCTCTTGATACTACAGTAATGGTAGATGCTAAAGGATTATATGGTCAGTGGTTAGGGGTAATGCAAAAACGGGACACTGTAAATGACTTCTTGGAAGAAGTGGGTATTGGTGACACAGCTGCTTTATCTCCTGAGCAGCGTACCGAGATGGAGAAACGGCTGATTCATACTGAAATGTTCACTATTAGGGGTGAAAACCTTGGGGCATCTTATCTCAATGCACGATCCGCAAGGGTTCAAAACCGTATATTCCAAACTTCTGATTTTAAAGAGGATACTGTTGTGATTAATCCTTATGTTGCCCAAGGATTGTTTGAGGATCATACTGGAAGATACTTAGACGCAATTCATATTCTATTGCATGAAGCCATCCACTCAAGTCAACAGGCAAACTCTCCTGCTGAATTCGATCAAGTAGAACAGATGTCGTTTATATTCTTTGCTCAACCACATCCCGTAACAGGGGCGGGTATTAATATTTCACCTTCTTCCACCACGTTTGGTTCTGGGGGCTTTAAAGAGTTGATAACTTATCCTGAAGATAATGAACCCGGTGGTCTTGCATTTGAGCAATCTACGTCACAGAGAATACTAGACGAACATCTAGAATTCAAGAAATATCATTTAATGCGTAATGAAGCACCCGTTGAACTAATGACTCAGTTATTATTGCATGATCGTTTTCCTCGATCAGCTGCAACGAGAGATGATGTTGAAAACATGCCATTACCGGGGGGAGATTTAGCTTTAGGTTATGGTGATTATATGCCACTTTTTTGTAGATGGTTAATATTACAGAATGATAATAGTCCTTTGAAAGCCCGTGAGTATTTGATGAAATATGTCCATGGGAAACATGAAGACATGCAGGGGGGAATGACCCAATCAGCAGTTGATATGGCACATATGATGGCTGTTAATTCAGCTTCCTATCAAGGGTTAATTGCGTTAAGTAACCTAGAAATAAATCAATTAGTAAATGACGAAATAGAAAGAACGGGGAATACTGAGTCACATGTGCTAGGGCATTATAGTCGTGTAATTAAGAATGTATTTAATATAACTGGTATGTATGGGGATATAGATTTTAAATATTGGGGTACTGCACCAAGGAAAATAAGACGAGCCAATCCAGAGTTTGTCCTTAAAGATTTTATACATCCCGGTACAACTACAGGGCATCAAAATATGGTAGACTTAATATCTGATCCACCTAGTATTAAAGATGTAAAGTGGTTCTTATATGGGGAGCGCGATTAATGATAACAGATACATTATTGGAAATGGGTGATGATAAAGCAGCTTGGAAAATAGAAGCTAAACTTTTTGATTCATTTATAAAAATATATAAAAATAAAGGGTATTCAGATTTTGCCGAAGCTTTTACTTTAGCAGGCAAATATTTACCTACACAAGCACAGAATCAATTACTTGAACAAGTTAATACAATGCATAAACGTGATATCCGAAGCGAGGAACCTAAGAGGGTTGACCGATATAAAGATAGATATAAAGATATAAACTTACGAAAAGAAGGTGCGGGTGTTGGAACTGTGGCAACAACAGGTAGTGGTGGATTAGGATTTACACCAACACATGGAGGAAATGGTGACCCTAAAGGTAAAAAGAGAAAGGCAACCATTGCAGAACTAAAGGAATTTTTAATGCTTTCAAAAGCTGAAGAGCATGAATATCCTATGGAAGAGAGAGAAGATAATAGCATTAGTGATCCACCTATGGTTGTTGAATTTCCATCAGCAATGGACAATACTGCGGTAGAAGCAGAGCAAGATTTTGTTATGCAAGTGCAGCAGATTCAGGATCACGATAAAGATAGACGATCTAGAGAATCAGCAATGTCTGATAAAGTTGATCCAATGGCAGACATTAGTAAGGAGTTAGATACTATTATGAAAGAACAGTATTATGGAGTAGTTCCAATACAGAAAGTTGAGACGAGAAGTTCGGTGCTACAAAAAGCAGATGAGTTGCAAAAATTGGGACATGAGGATGCTTTATTTAAAGCACTAAATCAAACTCTAGAAGCGAAGTTGATAGATTTAATAGTTGAGAAGGGGGAAAAATCAAACAATGAAGATGTTATTTGATGCTTGTCCTAAGTGTAAAGGGGCTATGTATTTAAATCAAGATAGGGATTTAAATTGTTTTATTTGCGGAAAAATTGTTTATTTAGAAATAAGGAGAGAATATGATTCCAGAAGAGGCAAGATCAGAAATCGTAAGAAAGCGACAAGCGGGACAGACATGGATAGGGATATCGGAATGGTTAACGGAAACGTTCGGGATAGACGTACATCGAACTACCGTACAACGATGGTACGACAGGGAAGTCTTTCCTAACGAAGAGCCTGCTGATGTTACTGAGTATAGTCATACAAATAAAATAAAACTAGATAAGAAAGTACAAACTCTAAAAACTGAGGCAGCTTATTGGAAGAAACTTTATGAACACGTTATTAAAGACGCGGTTCAAAAAGAAGTGGTTGTTGATTCGATACATACTTTGGCTCCCGCTATTCGGGCTGTTCAGATTCCTACACCTGAGAAGATGCCACGACAGCGTAGGCCGCAAATTGTGGTTGCTCCACTATCGGATACGCACATTGGAGATAGGGTTGAAAAATCTCAAATGATTGGATTGAATGCCTATAATATTGATATTTTTAATAGGCGTCTATTTGGATGGGCGAATCAATTATTATACCTTGTAGAACTTAGAAGAGGGATTGCACCTATAAACAAGTTAATATTGCCAATGTTAGGCGATATGATCTCCGGAGATATTCACGATGAGTTAGCACGAACAAATGTAGATAACTGTATGAATCAAATGATTCGGGGAGCCAACCTTATAGCACAAGCTTTAATGTTTTTGGCCCCACATTTTGAAGAGATTGAAGTGCCATGTGTGGTAGGTAATCATGGTCGTATGACTAGGAAGCCACCCATGAAAGATAAGTATATGGATTGGGATTACATGTTGTATCAATGGGTAGCAGCTTTTTGTAGGGAACAAAAGAATATAACATTCCGTATTCCTCAAAGCTTTGTTACATCTTTTGATGTGCATGAACGTAAAGTTCTAATCATGCATGGAGATGCAGTCTCTGGAGCAGGATCGGGAACATCTATTGTGAATTCTATCACGAAGATGCGTTCTATTTTTGAGTTTCGGAGGGTTCTAACTGAAGAATTGGGAGAGGTAGGAGATATCCCAGACCATTTTGATTCTGTCATGATAGGACATTTCCATAGAGTTGATGAAATAGATATTGGAACAGGTGAAATTCATGTGGTAGGAACTATGAAGGGGGGCGATGAATTCGCCTTACAGAGATTACAGGTTATTACACGACCAAAACAAATTGTTACTTATTGGCATCCGGAATATGGATGTATTGGAAAGGAAACTTTATTCTTAAATAGGTATGATGATAGTAATGGTAGTTTTAAAGATGTTTTACCAAATGTATGGATCAATACATAAATAGGAAAATTATTATTTATTAGTATAATTCTATAATAGGGGGTGGTTTGTGGCAGACCCAAGTCAAATTCAAGAAAAACTAAAAGCAGCAATGATGAACATTGTAGGTTTGGTATTAACAGAAGCGAGAAATAATTTGCCATCAGGTGTTTCACCTATAATGCGTGAGAATATTCTCAGGACTCAGTTTAAACATGACAAAGGATCGTCAATTAACTTTGGGTTTACTCATGCAGATGCAGATGTATTAGAAAAAGGTCAGTCACCTATCCCCTTCTCTGGTACTTATACTCAAAGAGTACCACAACATACACGAAAAACTAAACGGGGGAATGTATCGGTAAGAAAACATACGCGTAAATATAAAAATCATAGACCTATGAATATAAATAATAGATGGTTTATGGCAACGCAAACTCCTGATAGAAAACCAACTAAGTGGTTAGAAACAATAGCGGAACGTATGTTTGAAGATGAGACATTATTAGCCAAACAGATTAAACTAGAATTAGAGAGGTAAGTTATGAATGTAACAAAGGAACAGGAGTATGTAGTCGCACGACATTCACGTATGGTTGGAAAGATTTTAGACTTAGTAGAGGCATCTCTTCCGGAGGGAACTCAGTGTGAAAAGTTTAAAAAGCTTATCCAAGTTCCATTATATGATTTCAGAAATGATATTTTACGGATGCAAACTGGAGAAATTCCTATATTAGATGAATAGAGATAGGATTTCTTTATAGTTTTAGTATAATAATATAGTGGTTTATGTAAATCACAAAAACATAAAATAGATTCTAATGGTCGGAAGTGGCTTAGACCAACCGTTGGAGCAATTTAGGAGGTGATTCCATGTCAGATAATACTATGTTGACGAGAGTGGAAAAGCAGATGGAGGGTACGAATCTTGCTCTAGCGGCAGTCGCTGAAGTTCTACAAAAGATGGATGCCCGTTTTACAGACGAGGAAGATGCTATGATTAGAAAGGCCGAAGAAGATCAGGCTAATGCTGATCATACCGCTTTAGTAAAAGAAATTGCTACGGCGGTTGTACGAGTCATTAAGAGTGACAATGAAATGGGAGTAGATGGAACTAAGGTAAACAATGCGTCCAGCACTGGTAAATCAGCTGGTAACGCTGATGATGGTGAAAAGAAAGTAAGTCCGGATACGAAGACTGAGAATGTTCAGGCTACGATTCAGGCTATGCTTAAAGACGACGCCGAAGAGGACAATGATGATGATGAAGAGATGAAGTATGCTCGTAAGGCAGACGATGATAATGATTATCCTAAAGATGAAGGGGATGACGAGGATGTCGCTGCTCAGGTTAGGAAAGAGGGAGATAAATTAGACGAGGAAGACGATGAAGATGATGGAATGGCTGCGATGCGGAAAAGGCTAGATGCCCTTAAAAAGCAAGTTGCTGACTATGAAGGGAATATGGAGAAGATGATTAAGGTTGAGAGCGAGAGTCGTTTGAGGAAAATGGGAATCCGTGAAGAGCGGAGTCTTGTAGCCCCTCGACAAACTCAAATCAACAGCCCTGTTGGTCTAGGTCTTGATGGCAGTACGCCACTCAAGAAAGCCCAGTCTCAGGATGACGTTATAGACCAACTCACAACTCTTTCGTACAAACAGCTACGAGAGATGCAAACTGCGATGGAAGCCGGGATCACTGAGGGTCTTCCACGCGAGTTAATACAGAACTAAATTATAAACGAGATTATTAGGTAAAGGAGGAATACTATGGCTAACCCAAGTCTAAGCGAATATATCGCACAGTCACAGCGTGGTCTGTACGGTTCGGTTTTCGGCCCAGACTTTCTATCGAAAGCTGGTGCGGGGATCGGAACGAGTTATACAGTCGGCACTGGTGCAGACGGTGCATCAGGTATATTCGATACTACATATGGACGAAAGGTGTGGCAGGCTCTAAATAACCAAACTCGTTTCTTCAATGCAATTCCCAGAACAGTCTGGGGCAACACAGCTGGTTGGCGTGTTCGCTCTGGTCGTGCTAGCGTTGCTGGAGCCTCTCGCTCCGCTGCTATCACTGAGACAGGCGCACTCCCCACCATTGATATCTCCGCTATCGAGACGGTTTCTAGTTTACCTAGAATCGTTGGTACGACCTTCGGAGCGTCCGTGAAGTCAGTCTTTACGGCGCAGCTTGAGGGTGGTGTCGGAGATGTGCTGGCATTGGAAAACGAGAATGCACAGCTTGACCATATCAAAGAGATTAATACACAGCTGCTCTCTCTGAGTGCAGTTAACCCAACCGCAGGAGCGGGAACTACATTTACGTCAGTTGCTGGCGCAAAGCATTTCCATGTCGGAGATTCGGTGCGCTGCTGGGACGTTTCCAACTCTAATGCGTGGGAGACTACTGATAGAGTAATCTCCGCAGTAGACACCAGTACAGGCGTTGTTACGTATACTAACGGATCAACTATGGCTGCTCTCGACTTAGTAGCAGTCAGTAAACGTGCTGGCTTTACTTCTATTGACGACATTGTTTGGGTAGATGGAACGCGAGTCGGTGGTGTTGTAGCCCATGCTAACTTCATTGCTGATGGTGGCGTCAATGCATACGACCTCACATTTGGTGGTCGTCCTGCTGGTAACTGGAATGCCGCTGCGAATATTGAAGCTGCCGCAGGAGTAGGAAGGGTAATCACCCTTGCAATGATTGATAATTGCATCGAGAAGATTCGCACGAACGGTGGTGAGCCAAAGCTTATTTTGCTAGGCCATGATCAGTATTTTGCGATGGAACGCATTTTGGTAGCTGATCAGCGATATATGGGTCAGGAAGAGTATCAGGTGGGTGTCGGTTCAGAGCGAACCTTCCCCGGTACGAAGACTGGTCTAGTCTTGGCTACCTATCAAGGCATTCCCATCCTTCCAGATGCGGATGTGCCAAAGTCGGTAGGGTCTGATGGCGCTGCCGATGGTTCCCAGATTTACGTGTTGGACA
>Ga0310342_100003292_pt1 | contig 10590 bp, 8 predicted proteins | sample S15DNA20500_MG_FD_206155 | JGI IMG/M metagenome (GOLD analysis project Ga0310342, IMG submission 206155) | Marine microbial communities from station ALOHA, North Pacific Subtropical Gyre - S1503-DNA-20-500_MG | ecosystem: Environmental > Aquatic > Marine > Oceanic | place: Pacific Ocean: North... | reverse complement strand
CGCCCTCGTGGATCAGCTCTACAAGAAGGTCAGCAGGCCCAAGCTCACGGGACCGATGTTCCTCGTGGATCACCCGATCGGGCTCTCCCCCCTCGCGCGACGCAACGATGACAACGCCGAAATCACGGACCGCTTCCAGCTCGTCATCAAGGGCTGGGAAATCGTCAACGCCTACTCCGAGTTGGTCGACCCGATCGACCAGCGCCAGCGCCTGGAAGATCAGGCCGCGTTGAAGGACGCCGGCGACGACGAGGCCATGCCGCTCGACGAGGAGTACATCCTCGCCATGGAGTACGGGATGCCGCCCATGTCTGGCTGGGGCATGGGGATCGACCGTCTCTGCTGCCTCCTGAGCAATCAGGAGAACCTCCGCGACGTCGTCCTCTTCCCGTTGATGAAGCCGACCTAAACGACGTCGATACCCTCCCGTTCACAACGGCGAAGGAGCTCCTCCTGAATCACCGGGTGATGGGCCTTGAACGAGGCGCCGGAGCGCGCGACGCTGAATCGAATTCCGAGATTGCGATCGGCGGTCCAGAACGGGAGGTCAGCGCCCGCTCGGACACGAAATGCCTCGACCCGACGGGCGACGTCATCGGGACCGGCGCACCACGCGAGCCGGCAACCCACGGCCCCTGCCAAGCCCCCGCCCAGCAGCAGTCGCGAACGGGGAGGCAGGACGCGGGGCCCCCGAGGCGGCGAGTCTGCAGCGAGCAACGCGAGGAGCGCGATCGCCTCTTCTTCGCCAGCCCCGTCGAAGGCGGCCGGGAGACCGGGCAACCGGTCACAGGCGTCACTCAACGTGGCGAGCGCGTCGGGCCCCTCTCCGTAGGCCCAGATCCAGTCATCCGCGTCGACGCGCTGGTAGATGGCGCGAACCAAGGTCGAGATCGCGGATGGGGCGGCGCTGGGAAGCGCCAAGCGCGCCTCCCCATCGGTCCCGAAGGCGGCGGAGAACTCCGCCACCTCCTGGAAGGTCCCTAGGACCTGCCCCCTCCCCATGAGCCTGGGGGACAGCCCTCTCACTTCACGATCTTCGTGATCCGCTCCACCGCCACGTGGGCCGTATCCGAGCGGCGACGCTTCTCCGCACCGTCCCGCAACTCCCTCAGATACCGCGGGTTGCCGAGCAACTCCCCGAGCAGAAAACCGAGATCGCGCTCGCCATAGGCCTTGCGACCACAGCCGGCGCGCTCCACGCGGTCCGCCATGCGCTCTTCCGCGCCCGGGCTCGGACGCAGCATCAAAGCAGGAAGTCCGGCAGCCGCGGCCTCCGCCATGGTGTGGGGACTGGCCCGCGAGACGAGCAGGTCCGAGACGCCCATGAGCTCGTGGATGTTCTGGGCGAACCCATAGGTCTTCACGACCCTACCCGCGGGCACGTCGAGGCCGTCGAGCGCGTCGCTCAACTCCTCGTTCTTACCCGCGAGCACGACCAGGTTAAGCGCCTTCGCTGCCTCGAGCATGCTCTTGACGACCAGGACCACGCGCTCCGTGTCCCCGATCCCGTCAGGTCTCAGCAAGACCGTCGGTGCGGACAACTTGAGCCCGGCCTCGCGCATGACGGCATCACGATCGAGGACCTCATCGAAGGCCGGTGATACGGGCGTGCCCGTCACCGTGACGTTTGACGGATCGATCCCCTCGCTCTGCAGCCGCGCCTTCAGATCATCTTCAGCGACGAGATAGTTGGCGACGACATCGCTCGTCCACCGGGCACAGATGTCCGGATCTGGAATGACAGCGGTCACACTAGCGGTGAACCGCCCCTCCTCCTTGAGGGCCTCCAGGTGCCTGAGCGGTAGCCAATGGGTGCAGATGACGTGGTCCGGGCGCTTGTCCACCACGACCTGGTCCAGCTTCTTGCTGAACAGCGAGTCCATCGCTTGGTCGAGCTTCGCCAGCGCATCGCTCCCATCACTCCCATCGTGCGTCTCGAACGAGTCCCCATACAGCGCCGGACTCCGCGCCACCTCCTCGAGGAGCGCCCGCACGGATGCGGCGTCGTGGTCCTTCCCGAGCAGCTCGAGGACATCGTGCTGACGCACGACCAGGTTGCGATCGACGCCCTTGAACGCCTCAGCCAGCGCCGACGCCGGCCGACTGTGGCCAGACCCCGTCGACGCGCCGAGCACCACGAGCGTCTTGGGCGGGCGGAGAAAAGGCAGCAAGTCCTTCAGGGTCAAGCCTGGCTGCAGCCCGCCGGTTCGCTGACGCTCACCGCTCGAACCTTCGATGGCATCGATGCCGCTGCTGGCCCCGAGCTCCGCGACGTCGTTCGCACCGCGGCCACGACCGCGGGCACGACCGCGGCGATCGCGCGACCGACCGCCGCCACGCTCCGCCGGTTCCTCGGCGGTCAGGCCGCCTCCACCGTCAGGATCGAAGCGCTCACCATCGGAGCTACCCCGTTCAGATTGGCCTTTGTCAGCGGGCTTTCGGCCGCGTCCACCACGCCGACGACGAGGTGTCCGCTCGCCGCCACTTCTTGCATCGTCCGCCATGAGTGTGTTGTCTCCTCTACTTCCGCCGAGGTCGTGGAGGCGACCCGCGCAGCCGTTCAAGCTCCGCTTGGACGAGGGCACGTGCCGCGGCGTCATCGCCCGCGAGGAGCAGTGCCCCCTGAAGGTCGAACCAAGCATCCTCGCCCGCCCGCGCCGCCATATCGAGCCGCGCGCGAGCGAGATAGCGATCCAGGCTCGGCGGTAGCACGCTGAGCATACGCAGCATTGCCCGCGGGGCCACCCGGTCAAACGAGACCTCGACGGTCGCGTCCTCCACTTTGAGCACGAGTTGGTCCTTCTGTACAGCCACGAGGACGCCAACGGCGGCCTCACCCTTGGTCAGCGGAAGCTCGATGGGATCCCCCACCCCCGCCTTCCATGAATCCGTAATATCCGCCATCGATGCGTGGATGGCCTTGAGCCAACGAATCCGCGGAGCGAGATCCCCCAGCTGCCCGGGATCTCCGAGCTTGGCGGCCCGCTCGAGGAGATCCACGCGAAGGTCATGCTGTGAGGGCCGGGAGAGCGCCCGCTCGACCTGCTTGGCCAACGAGGACGGCGCCATCGGGTTCTCACCACCATCAGTTGGCCGACGTCCCGGCTTGCCTGCATCCGGCTTGCCTGTTTCCGGCTTGCCTGCATCCGGCTTGCCTGTTTCCGGCTTGCCTGCCTCATCCCTCCGTCTGGCGATCCGTCCGTCGTGGATCCGATCCTCGAGGCGCTTCATCCGATCCGACGCCACCTCCCCAGCAATCGGCCGCGCGCGGCGCAGGGCCGCTAGGGCCTCGTCAAGCTCTCCGGTCTTGATCAGCGCTTCGAGCGCGTCGAGGAGTTCCGCCGCACGGTCACGATGGCGCCGCTTCACCGACGAGACCAACTCGAGCCCCCTCGGTCCCCAATCCTCCGACGCGGTGTAGTTCGCGGCGAAGGACTCGGCGTTCACGAACGCCTCCGAAAACTGGTCCGCCGCCATGAGCCTGTCGAGCCGCTCCCTGACGTCCCCGTATTGGCGCTGCGCCTCCTCGTCGTCGAAGACGGGCGCCGCCACACGTCCCGATGCCTGATTCACATCCGCCTGGCCGCCGCCCGACTCGGGTTCCGGCTTCTTCTCGTCGTCGTTGGCGAACCACCAGAACACAGCGATGTTCAACGCAACGCCGATCGTGATCGTCAGGATGCGGTTCATCCAGATGAACTTCTTACTGCGGCGAAACGAGACCGCGCCGTCAGAACTACGCTCCTCCGCAGCCATCGCGGACCGGGCCAGGTTGGCCTGCCCCTGGAGGATCTCCCCCTCGACCGCCTCGAGTTCACGCAAGGCCGCCATGCCATCCGCCGGACGATCGCCGGGCTCATCGGAGATCAAGCGTAGGACCCACTCCTTGAGCGCGGCCGGGAACTTCCTTCCATCCAGGATGTCCCTCGACGGTGGCTGCGTGGCGTGCGCGAGCGCTTCTGACGTCGACGCCGCAGCGGGCCGCGGTGCGCGCCCGGTGAACAAGTACACGGCCACCGCCCCGATGGAGAACACATCCCCTCGCTTGCCCGCATCCTCAGGCTCAGCCACACCTTCCGGGGCGAGGTACAAGAGTTCGTGGGCGTGCGTATCCGGGTAGCTGCGTGGCGACGGGAGCGGGAACCCGAGCCCGGTGAGCCACACCTCCCCCGCGTCACCGAGGACGACGGCCTCAGGGTGCAGGCTACCCACCACCTGGTCCTGCCCGTGGATCCAGCCCACCACCTCCAGAAGCTCCTTCAGCACGTGGAGGCCTTCGGGGACGTCGAAGGTCATCGCAGACCGCACCCGGGCGCCGATGGTGTCCCCTTCCAGGTACTCGACCACGAAGTAAGGCACCGAGCCCACGGTCCCAACGTCAATCCCGGAAGCGAGGCCGTGATGGTGAAGCCGCGATTGCTGCCTCGTCTGGCGCTGGAAACGGCTGACGATCGCCTTCGATCCGACCCACTGCTGATCGAGGAACTTGACCGCGACCTTACGGCCGAGCGCATCCTGGCGAGCCATGAACACCTGGGTGAGGACGCCTTTACCCTGCTCGTCGAGGATCGTCAGGCCCTTCACCTCCGGGTGGTCGACCTGGAGCGCCCCCAACTCGATCTCGCCGCCGATGAAGGTCACCTGGGCATCGCCGACATCGATCCGGTCGCCTCGGTTCAGGCGGGCGCGCCGGACGCGCTCCCCGTTGACGAACGTGCCGTTGCTCGAGTCCAGGTCGATGACGAGAAACTCCCGCCCCTTCCGTTCCAGGCGAGCATGGTGGCGAGACGCGCGGCTGTTGATGACGGAGACCTCGGCCTCCTCGGCCCGGCCGAAGTGAACGGGTAACGCGTCAACCGCGATGCGCCGGGTCTCCCCCGACTCCTCGACAATGAACTCGATCACTTGCCTTCGCCGTCCTGCTCAGCAACGCGCACGTGCCATACTTCAAACAGCACCGCAGGGACACCGTCCGGGTGTTGGAGCAAGCGCCCGGAGAGCTCCAGCGGCGTGCCGACGTCGATCCCCTCCAGCTTCTTCAGGACAACGCGGGGGGGGTAGTTGCGGATGGAGCGGTCTGGCCGCGACAGCATCCCGAGCTTGCTGGCCACTCGTACCATCTCCAAATCACCTGGCGTGTAGCAATACGCGAGGACCATGGTCGGGTCCACGCCCTCGAGCGCGATACGTCCCGCGAGCGGAAACTGGACCGCCGAGAGAAACGCCGCATCCGGTTTTTTCCCCGTCGCGCGGACGGTCACGTACTTGCCTACGAAGGCGGCGCCCTTCCAGGCGAGGTCTCCCAGGCTGATCCGCTCGGCGTTCTTGAGGACCCGCGCGGGTGTCGGCGCGTCGTCGAGGCCCTCGAGAAAGCGAAGGCCATGAGCCACCGTCGCCGCCTCAAGGCCGTATGCGTAGAGAAACTCGCGCCGATCTTCGGGCAGGCTGTTGAGCCACAAGCTCTTCAACTTGCCTCGCTCCCGGATTCGGTCGGGCAGCACCGGAGCCGGACCGGCGAGCTTGCGCAGCGCGCCGCCCTTCTGGTCTTCGAGCACCAGGCCGGGTGGTACCCCGTCCACGTTCTCGAGCACATGACGGATGGACGCGAGCACATCAGTCTTGACCGCCTCCTTCCCGGCCAGGAGGACAAGCCGCCGCAGCCGATCGTGAACGGTCGGGTTGGCCGCAAGCCGTCCGGACGCTTCGCAGACCTCGCAAGGGTCCCACGCACGGCAGTCGAGGCGACGTGTCCTGCGCCCCGCCTTCACGGTCCGCCAGCCTTTTCCTGTGCAGCGTCGGCAGCGGGTAAACGCACGCCCCGAACACCTGCGGCACGATTTCCCGAGCGCCTGAGCCCGGGCGTTCTCGAGCTCGACCGAGACCCCCTTCACGTGGCGAGAGAGGAAGTCCCGTGCCTCAGTCGCCAGATCCTCTCGGGGGTCCCCTCTCGTGAACGGGCTGGGGACCAAATGCTCGAGCCGGGCGATTTCGGCACAAAGTCGGGCAGCGCCGTGCAGATCGCCGTCCGCCCGGGCCTCGCCAAGCTGGCGTTGGAACACGCGCTGTTTCTCGAGAGCATCGAGCCGGGACAGCGTCGCCGGGTCCTGCCCCGGAGCAGAGCGCAGCGACAGCGACAGCGCCCCCGCGACCAGCAGCCAACCCAGCCACCCCGGCAATCCAAGCGATTCGTGGTCCATTCGAACGCGATCTCCCCCACGCCCACGAGGCTCAAGCCCCGACAGGGCTTGACCTTAACACAACGTGGTGTGGTCGGCGCCGCGACGGGCTACGATCCATCTGATGCGTCACTGCTCGGTCGCCGCCCTCTCCACCCTTCTCGTGTTCGCGCTCGCCACCGTCGCCGCCGCACAGCCCGACATCAGCGAACTCGAAGGTCTCTTGAAAGACCTGACGTCTTCGGACTTCGCCGCCCGCGAGAGGGCAACCGGGCGGATCCTCACCATCGGAGAGCCCTCACGCAAGTTCCTGGAGGCCTCTCGCAACGGCCTCGACCTCGAGGGGCGTCTCCGCATCGACGCCATCCTCTCGCGGCTCGCGACCACTGACGAGACAAGCCAGAGCTTCGTCTTCGAACCGACCCGGATCGACGTCGACTTCAACGAGGTCCCGATCGCGGAGGCGACGCGCCGACTCGGCCAAGCTGCAGGGATTCCGATGCGCTATGGGCAGGTCCAACGAAAAGGCGTCGCCGCGCCGCCCGGGCGCCAGGTCCCGATCTCGTTCCGCGCCAAGGGGATGCCGTTCTTCCAAGCCGTCGATCAGTTCTGCGCCCTCACCGGCTGTACGTTCAACTCCGATTACTCGACCGGCGGCCTGGTCCTGAACCCGTCCACCGGCAGCCAGGTCGGACCCGTTCGATATGAAGGGCCGAGCCGCGTCGCCGCCATGTCTCTGAGCGTGAATCGCACGACGCGATTCGTCGCACCGGCGACGACCTACGCGACGCTCCAAGTGCGTATCAATGTCGAACCGCAGGCGCGACTCCTGGGACTGCTCTCCCCGGTGCGTGGAGTCACCGCCAAGGACGGCAAAGGCAACGTCGTGAACTTCACGACCACCGACGGGCCGAGACACATGCAGTCGCTGGCGAACAACTCCCAGGTATTCCAAGGCATCTCGATGGAACCCCCCGTGGCTGGCGCAAAGAAGCTGGTCGAGGTGCGGATCCCGCTCGAGTTCGTCGTGCCCACGCGCATGGTCTCCGCCGACCTCACGTCACTCGAGCCGACTGGCCCCGAAGACGCGGGCACCGGCTCGCTGCGGCTCAGGGTGGACGCGCGCCAGGAATCCGGGGAACAGCAGACCGTCACGATCTCCTTCGTTACGCCTGCCCCGGAGGGCAAGGAGCCCCTTCGCACTCTCCCCCAGTACGAGGAGATCGAAGTGTACGACCGCCGGGAACAGCGGGTCGATATCCCCCGGCGCAACATCTCACGACGTCGCGTCCAGGATCGGGATACGCGAGTACTCAAGCTGCCGAACATCCCGATCGGCCGTATTCGTGTACGCGCCCTGTCCAGCTACGAGATCTTGAGGAAGGCCGTCGTGTTTCCGAGTCTGGAGCTTCCGTAGACGCGGCCGCACGCTGACGCGCGCGTCTTTACCGGCTTACTCGGCCGCCTCGCGCGCCTTCGGCATGTCGACGCCCGGAAGCGGCTGCCGGTTGACGTAGGACTGGTCCAATGGATGCCAACCCTGGAAGGCATCTTGTCCGGGAAACCACGTGAAGTAGACGACATTGCCGGCGAACTCGCCGTAGCACTCCACGACACCCGTCTCCGCGTCGCGCAGGAAGCACCCGAGCCCCTCGAGCTCGAGGATGCATGCCTTGAGCTCCTCCCGCAACCGACGCGTCTGTTGCAGGGTCCGCTCACGCGCAGCCCCGTGCCCCTGCCCTGTGCCCAGGGCGAGCACCTCGTCCTGCTTCCGCAAGATCAGGCGATGTCGCGCACGGGCACTCACGACGATCCGCCGCACCAGCGGGATCATCCTGTCGGCCTCGTCGCGTGTGAAGATCTTTCCGCGCATGAGCGAGCTTTGGTTCCGACGGCAACCGGGGCTGAACGCAGTCACGACCGGCGTCGGCGGGTTCATTGTAGGGCGCACGGGGAGACGTTGTCCAACAACAACTCCCACCGATCCCCTTCACGGTCTTGCGTTGGCTCCCCGCCGAACCTAGGATCGCCCGCTGCCTTGATCCATGGAATCACATCCCAGCCTCATCGACGCCATGCGCGACCTGGAAGTGGAGCGACTCCGCTTCCAGGCTCAGGGTGAGCGTGCGCGCGTCATTGCCGCGCGCCGGGACGAGCCCTGGAAGCCCGCCGCCGACCTCCTTCCCGACTGCAAATCTCTCCTCGCCCTATACGAAGACCCCTTTTTAGCGGGCGGGCATGAGCGGCTTGATGTGGTCTTCCGAGACGGCGTGGGGCTGAGATTCCTCTGTGCCGTCCACAGCAGCCGCGCCGGCCCCGGAGCCGGCGGCCTCCGTCGGCATGACCTTGTCGATCCCGAAGAGACTGTCGTCCGGGACGTCCTCAACCTCGCCCGGGCCATGACCTACAAGAACCTTGCGGCCGAGACGGGGCGCGGCGGCAGCAAGCTGTGTATCCATAATCCTCCGCTTCCACCCTATGACCGAGATGCGTGGCTGGAGGCCCTGGTCGAAGAAATCGACCTGTCCGGGACCATCACCGGCCCCGACACCGGCCTGACGGGCGCCGACATGATTGACCTGGCGGCCCGCACGGACAATGTCAGCGGGATCCTGGGTGGGGGGACATCTGTCTCTGCTGCGTTCGGAGTCCACGAGGCCATCAAGGCCACGGCGGCGGCGCTCGGTCGCCCGCTGAACGAGACCCACGTGGCCATCCAGGGGCTCGGCAGCCTGGGGCTGGAACTCGCCACCCAACTCGCCGGTGACGGGGCGAAGCTCACGGTCACCGATCAGGACCACGGACGGATCGACGCCTTGCTCTCCGGCCTGACGCCTGCGGAGCGCAAGCTCGTTGGGATCGTAGCCCCATACCAGATCACCGAGGTCGAAGCGGACATCCTCGCGCCGTGCGCCGCTGGAGACGTCATCACCGCCGACGGGATCGCAGGGCTCAACTGCCGGGCCATTTGCGGCGGCGCGAACAACCAACTCCGGGCCGCGAATCTCGATGATGAGCTGGCGTTGGCCGAGCGCCTCCACCTGGCCGGCATCCTGTTCGTGCCGGATTGGCTCGCCTCCGCTGGCGGCACCATCCACGGGGTCATGGAAGCGACGAAGGGCGAGACCTTCGAAACGAAGAAGGCCCGGGCCAGGATTCGCCGTGTCAGCGGCTGGGCCGTCGACGCCGTCCTGGAAGACGCCAAGCGCACAGGCCGCGCACCGCTCCACATCGCCGCCGAACGCTACCTGGGATCCCTCTCACCAGCCTCCGGCAACACCGGACAGGGAAGCTGACTACCGAACCGCCCCGGGGGCCATCACGGGGTATTCCTCGAGCACCGGATCACGCACCCTTGCGCCACCCTTCGAAGATGCGCTTCAGCACGGCCTTGATGCCCTTCTTCTCCTCCTCCGTGTAGCCCTCGGCGAGAGCCTCGAGGAGACGAGAGCATTCGGCAGACACCTCGGCCATGTCCACCGGCCGGCGTCGCGGGCTCTTGTGAATCATCCGCTCTATGAGGCGCGCGACAGGGTTGACGACGCTCTCATTCAAGCGCGAGACCGGGACCGGGGATTCCTTGAGCGTCGCCTTGAGGACCTCCGTCGTGTGTCGCCCCTGGAAAGCGACCTGGCCCGTCAACAGCTCGTAGAGGATGACCCCGAGGGAGAAGATGTCCGCGCGGTGGTCGATCTCCTCACCCCGTATCTGCTCGGGAGCCGAATAGGCGGGCGTGCCGATGTACGTCCCTTGTCGCGTCAGGACGATGGATGCGTCCAGGTCTTTCGCGATACCGAAGTCGAGGACCTTCACGACCTTGTCCTCGTTGCGGATCATGATGTTCTCGGGTTTCAGGTCACGGTGAATGACCTGATTCTCGTGCGCGACGTGGAGCGCGACGGCGCAATCACGGACAACATCCACAGCCCACTCGACAGAGAAGACGCCCTCTTGGGTGAGCATCTCGTAGAGATTACGCCCGTCGACGAACTCGGAGGCGATGTAGATGCGCCCGTGCTCGCGTCCCAACGCATAGACACGAACCAGGTTCGGGTGCCGCAGCATGCCGAACTTGCGACCCTCGCGCTTGAACCGGGAGATGGACTCGCGATCGGCCATGCCGTCCATCCGCAGGAACTTGATGGCGACAAGGCGGTCGTTCTTCTCGTCACGCGCCTTGTAGACGGCGCCCATGCCGCCTTCGCCGAGCCGCTTCTCAATGACCAGACAGCCGCCCTCGCCAAACCGCTGGCCGATGAGCTCGTCAACCAGGTCCGTCATTCGGCTCCGTCATGCCCAATCGCGTCAACCGGGCATTGGGCGAGAGCGTCCTCGCATTGCTGCTCTTCGTCGGCATCTGCGGGCTGCTTCCAGACGAAGTCATGGTCCCCGTCTTCGCTCTCTTGGAAGTTCT
>Ga0310342_100003291_pt1 | contig 10591 bp, 7 predicted proteins | sample S15DNA20500_MG_FD_206155 | JGI IMG/M metagenome (GOLD analysis project Ga0310342, IMG submission 206155) | Marine microbial communities from station ALOHA, North Pacific Subtropical Gyre - S1503-DNA-20-500_MG | ecosystem: Environmental > Aquatic > Marine > Oceanic | place: Pacific Ocean: North... | reverse complement strand
CGGCAGACAAGTCGCCTTACAACTGGCAGCCATAGGCATCCCCTGGCTCCAATTGATCGATCCCGACACCGTCGAAGAAGTCAACCTCGCCTGCCAGGGTTATCTGCAGGATGATCTTGGCCGCCGAAAAGTGGATGCAACGGCTGATCTATGCCAACAGATCAACCATATGCTGGAAGCTCATGCTGTACCACAACGGTTCCGCCGCAGTGGTGATTCTGGAAACATTGTATTTAACTGTGTGGATTCGATTGCAACGCGGCGAATCATCTGGGAAGCCGTCAAGGCCAACACATCGTTCTACACCGATGGCCGCATGAGCGCCGAAGTGGTGCGCATCGTAACAGCGGCTGATGAGCCAAGCCGAACCCATTACCCCACCACACTCTTCAGTGCGGATGAAGCATATACCGGAGGTACCGGGGCTTCCGGGGGATGTACCGCCAAAAGCACCATCTTCACCGCCAACATCGCCGCAGGTCTGATGCTCGAACAATTCAGCCGATGGCTACGACAAATGCCCATCGATTGTGACATTCAACTGAATCTCTTATCCTCCGAGATAACAGTTGCATGTTGATCCTTCTCCTTTTTCCTTTCTCCCGGCCGCATCTTCTGGCCGGGATTTCTTCTCGATGTGGCGATAGCTCTATTCAACGAGACAGCGGATAACTCGGCGGACTTGTGTGCAGCGGTGTGCAGCGGGATGCACGGCGAAGCAGTGGTGATGAGACACTTAAAAAAAGATGGGCGTTCTGAGCGTCAAAAACCGCGATCGGTTCCGGTTTGGAAAACCGGCGTTCGTCCATTGCAGGGCGTACACTACAGCTTATCACTCGATACCAATCATAGAGGCGGTGAGTTCAAGTACCGCCGGATCGCGTGCTGATCCCCGAGGATTGATAATAGATGTGCTTGAACGGCTGCCCCGCCTGGGCCGTACATGTAATATTCAGTCCAAAGATTCGGCACGTCCGCCATTTGAAGATGGAAGTACCAGTTATATGTGCTGATGCCGTCGGCCCCATCCTCATAAAGTTTTAACGCATGTTGGCAAAACTCATTCTTGTAACGTAGTAGCCTATCGGAATCGTTTTGTTGTAACGGTTCCTTACCTTTACCTTTTTTCAGCCATTTGGGACGAGGGAAGAGTGTCGGATAGATGCCGATGTCTCTGCTGCCCACCAAATCCCCGAACTCCCGTGTCTTGGGCAATCCCGGCCATCGAGGCCAGAAGAGACTTGGACAGACGTAATCGACCAGTTCTTCTTCGACCCAAGTGCTCACGTCAAGGCCCAGGTCCCGGCATGATCGATTGACTTCGTTGCCATAATGCGCTCCGGGAAAATCTTCCTGATGGAAGGGGCCGGTGAGCATAGGGCCGACACGAACGCCCAGTAACATACGTTCGCGTCCTTTGGCTCGAGCCGTTTCGTCGAGCATTCGACGTGTATCGCGGACGAGGCGCGTGAGAATGGGGTGATTCTCCAAAGGGTTGGAAATCATGTGAGCCCATCGCCGAAAGTCAAACTCTATGCCGTCGATATCGTGTTTTTGGGCGACCTCAGTAAAAATTTTCATCCGATGCTCGTAAACTTCCGGTATGGCGGGATCCAGAGCGCCGCTCATTTCATGCTCTGTGATCCCATGCTCAGCAAGAGCTAACTTATCCTGCTGCGTCAGGGGTATCCGCCACTGCGGATGCTTGCGTCCAAAATCTGAAAGCATGTGGCTCTGAAAGTACCAGTCCTCCGAATTCATACGGTAGCTGGCCACGACCGGCACGTCGCGCTCGCGGCAAACTTCTATAGTCAGTGTAAGAGGATCAGTTCCCGATTCCAGTAGCGTGTTCATGAAATCGTGAACACGGGTTTCGGCATCTACATTTGAGTCAGGCCAAACCAGAGGGTGTACTTCCACACGGTACTTGTGAAAGATGGTTGCCACTTCACTGCGATACTTTACGGGGTCGGGCATGCCGACATCTTGCGCAAAGACGCCCGGCTTGGCATCCATGATCGTATGCACCACCCGCTGGTAGTCTTCGGCAGTGCTATTCTTACCATCCATCGCGACAAGGATGTTGCTGCCGTCGTCATTGAAAATCGTGCCGAACTTTTTGTTTTGTGGTAACTCGCTTTTCATGGTACCTGTTCTCATCTGGAGTCTGTTGTGCAACCGTTCGTGAATTCACCTGCTGAATTCAGAGGTGCCGTCGTTGCCCCACAAGATTGATAACGAGTATCATAAAGTGGTGCATGACGAAATGCAAGCCGTGTTTATTGCCCTATTGATCTCCAACTGTTTTGATTACCCAACTCATGTATATATAAAATTAAATACATATAAATAATGTATTTATGAACATATAGTTTCGAAAATAGCCGCTTCTGAGGCCAAAGGTTTTTGCCGAAACGCTGATTGCACTCCTGTTAGGAATCGGCTATGATACTCGAATAAAATTTTGGAGTATTCTGAAATTGTGGATCGTTCCGCAATAAGTTGCACTTTGGCGTGTATTGACAACTCAGAGCGACGTGGATCATAAATACAATCACCTTGCCATGAACAGGAAAAACACATGAAGGTCAGAGGCTTAATCGTGCAATCGGTATTGGGGGTCCTGGTGGTTTTGCTTATCGCTTCCAGTGCGCCAGCCCAGGCTGAAAACGATGCCCCAACAGCATGGTTCAATCAAGAGAAAATCCGCTTCGGCTGGGGCCAGTGGTATCGCCACCAGCGCCATGATATTTCTGTTGAACGGATGATGATCAATGCCTCGCGAGCCGGGATCACCGTTTTCGTTGATGCGTGGAAGGGTGTGGATCAAGCACGGATGGCGCGCAAGCACGGTATGCGTTACATGGGCAACTTGATGGTGACAGCCGCACCGCGGAAGTGGACACCGAGCAGTACGACCAGGCCTGCCGTGAATAAGGATGGCCTGACCCACCATCAAGCCAAAGCAGCGGGCATGAATATCCAAGGCCCACCGCTTCAACAATCCATGGTGCCTTGTCCGCTCGATGAACGTGTGGTTGACAAATGGTTTACCAAGCCCTGCCTGGACATGGCCAGGTCCGGAGTCGTGGATGGCAGTCACCTGGATTTTGAGTCGTACGGTTTCACTGCGTTTGACAAGCTGGGTGATAACCTGTGCTATTGCGATTACTGTTTTTACGGATACATGAGTTCTAAAAGTTTTGAGAACAAGGTAGAGGCTGCAAAGCGTTATGAATGGCTTAAAGATCGTGGGGTGCATAATGCGTACTTGAAGAGCCTGCGCGACCGCATCAGCGTGATCTACCGCAAGGCCGCGGAAAAAATACGTGCGATCAAAGGCGACTTTATCTTTTCCGCTTATCCCGATTTCTCGCCCGGCGAGTGGGTCAATAGTTGGCGCTTAGAAGGCGTCGCACTTGGTTTGCATTCACCCGAAGCGCCCTTCTTTGTTGTTGATGCCAGCCACTATTGGCCCAATCATAAGGTGCCTTGGTGGGACTCGAACAACAATGCGATTCGTAAACTGGGAATGCGGCACATTCTCGGCACTTGGACGGGCGGCTTGTTCGGGGAGAAGCCGATGCTCGACGTGAGCGCCGAGCAATGGATATACGATGCCGCGATTTCTCACGACGGGTATTGGGTGTGGTTCGAAAATACCTGGGGCCCCGATGACATGCGCGCCTACCGAACTGCCCATCGGCGTATACGCGCCACCGAGCGCAAGGTCGGAGATTTTCTGTTCAAAGGCCGGCAGGATCACACTTTTGTAACCACTGTCGAGCAGTCGGGCAATCCCGTGTTGGGTCGAAACATTATTTCACGGTCCTACCATCTGGACAACCGCCATTTGATGCGTATCAATAACGTCAACACCGACATTCCCGTGGAGGTGCGTGTGCGTGTGCCTCGCCTGTCTGCGGGAACGCAATGGACCGTCGTTGATCCGATGTCGGACTTGTATTACACCAACGCGAATGAGCGGACGTTGTGGACGAGCGATGAGCTACACGAAGGAATTATTTTATCCATACCGAAGCGATCAGAGCTTTGGCTGGTGGTAGCTCCGGGGGAACCGGGGGAGGCGATGGCGGATGATTTCATGATCGATCCGACAGCAACCGTATCGGGAGCGATCATGCAAGGGCACCCCGACAGGCCCCCGACGGAGGGGCCGTTGCCCAGTGGGGTTGTTGCTGTTGGAAGTTTTCCGCTCGCCTATATCAAGGTTAATCCATTGAAGTATCGGTCTTCACCGGGTATGGATCCGGTGTTGGGAACGTCCGTCCACATTGTTGATGCTGTATCCGGTAAAGACAAAAAGTTATTTGGCATCAGTGGCAACTGTTGGTCGCCGGTGCGGTCGCCGGATAACAAGCGGATCGTGTTTTCCTGTTATGTCAACGGCAAGGGCCAGATTTACATCATGAACGCCGATGGGTCCAGTGTCCGCAATATCAGCAACAATGATTTTTGTGACAAGACGCCGCAATGGTCGCCGGACGCAAGCCAAGTCGTATTTGTTTCCGATCGCGATGGCGACTGGGAGATTTGCGTCATGAAAGCCGACGGCAGCGATCAGCGGCGATTGACCCAGAGCCATGGGACGGATCGATCCCCGGCGTTTTCGCCCGATGGAAAGACCATTGCTTTTGAAAGCAACCGCAGCGGTGACTTTGATATTTTTCTAATCCAAGCCGATGGCAGCAACGAGCGGGTATTGCTGGCCCGATCTCAAAACGAGTCTGAGCCGATCTGGTCACCTGATGGCAAACGCATCGCCTGCGTCACTGGGGTCTACAGTTGCAATCAGGACATCATGGTCGTCGATGTTAAGGATGGAACGGTGAATTTCGCGAAGGGTCTCACACACGCAGCGACCGGCGAGTGGTGGTTCAACAATGTTGGTTCCATTCGTTGGTCGCCCAATGGCAAGTTCATCACCGGGGCATACGACAAATGGACCGTTGCATGGCAAGGGTCGGGTCTGTTCGCCGTGGGTGCCGATGGCAAAGCGTTTCATGAACTGGTTGCTCGTGAACCGCTAAAGATATACCCCGGCGGATCCTTTCGGGGGCATCAGATGTTCGGCGGATGGTATTTCAACGGCAGCGCGTCACGACGCTGGCTTCTGTATTCTTTTACAGACATCCAATGGTCACCTGACAGTAAGACGATTGCGTTTGTCAGCGACATGGACCCAAGCGGTTATCACTTCTTTTACACCATCCCTGCTGTTGGCGGTAAGATCAAACGGCTGGACACGACGATGAACCCCGCCAGCCAATACAACAAGCCCCTGCCGATTCGAGGATCATCAGATGCGAGCGGCCATTAATGGCGGGTTGCGCGGTGGTATGCTCCCCGTTCCGGTTGGAACCTTTAGTCTGTTGGGATAGTCCTGCTTTTCCAACGATTCCCTCACCGCTTTGAGCCGTTTGGTGAACTGTTCGCGCTGCACTTCAGTAAAAGTTTGGAACGGCTCGGGCATGGCGTCGTGGCAAATGTTAAGACAAGACAACGCACCTTTGACACCTTTGCGAAAACTCGACTCATGGCTGTCAATGGTATACAGCGCTGTAGAAACATGCATGATGATTTCATGCAGAGACACCGCGCGTTTCAAATCGCCCGCCAAAGCAGCTTCATAAGCCTGCACATAAAGATGCGGGAACAGATTCGCCCCGCCACAGACGCCGCCGTGACCACCCAGGAGAGTAGCTTCTACCATGAGTTCCTCCGGCCCCACGAGCAACGTAAAATCCGGACGATCCTTCATGATGTGACGAAGCTTGCTGAAATAAATCATATTCCCTGAACTGTCCTTGAGGCCTCGAACATTCGGCAATTCTGCTGCACGCGCAACCATGTCCGGCTCAAACGATAATTTCGTAAAACCAGGCATGTTGTACAGAAAGACAGGCAGTGGAAGTTCTGCATCAAGGCGCTGCACATGCTCGAATAGTTCGGCTGGACTCAAGGGATAATAGTATGGAGGAGCGAAGACAACTGCTGCCGCGCCGGCTTGCTCGGCATGACAGGCGAGATTGATCGACTCCACGAAGGACGTGTCCATAATGCCAACCAGTACGGGTTTGCGACCCGCCACCTGATCGCAAACCCGCACGATCAACTCACGTCGAAGCGCATAACTAAGATGCGGCGCTTCGCCAGTGCTGCCTAAAATAAACAGCCCGTGAACCCCTCCACTACAGATATGCTCGATCAAACGAGACAGGCCTTTAACATCCAGTCGATCCGGCTCTTTTAAGGGCGTGATCATCGGAGGAATGATCCCGCGCAGAGGTCGAGGCAGTGGAATTGAAGTCATGCTTGCTCTTGTGTATTAAGGACTTTTCTTGTTGTCGTTAGTTTGATGCTCGATGTCGCGGGGAGAGCCGGCCCAAAACGCGATGCGTTGACGGTTCCATGTGTATGTAACCGCCATCCCTTCTGCGGTGGGAATGATCGCTGGATACGAAAACTCTCCGTCATCCGTTTCCAGACTCAGTTGGTGTGGCCAGCTCTTACCGTTGTCGTAAGACAAAGCAATCGACAACGGCGACCGTGCAGCCCAGTCACCACTGACGGGATTGTATGCCAGTGCTAATGCACCGTTGCGCAACTTCGTCAGGTCAATGCCACTGTTGTTGTTGGGTAGTTCGGTTTGATAGATCGGCGACCATGTACGTCCCAAGTCCTTCGAGTCGCTACGGCAAATGCTTCCGCTGCTGCTGCGCATGAGCATATGAACGTGGCCTGGCGCGGACTCCCACAAGGCAGGCTGAATGACCCCGGCTCCGGTTACTTTGCTACGATCCAACGGGATCAAATCTGTCGCCTGCCATGTACGGCCGGTATCTTCGGATCGGTCTACAAAAACATCGTACAATTCGCCTCGCTCCAGTGAAGCCGGTGCCAGCCAAGTACCGTCGCAAAGAATGATGGGTTTGTTCTTCACCGGTCCTCGGCCTCCGCGATCACCCGAAACCAGTTCCCGTGGCTCGGCCCAGGTCGTGCCCTGGTCGTCGGAGATCGTTGTCCAGGTCTGCCACGAATCAATTATCTTGCCCACCTTAAAAAAAAGATGCACGCGCCCGTCAGGCGCACGAAACAGAACCGGGTTCCAGTGCGCCTCCTGGCAAACCTTCGCAATTAAGCGCGGCTTTGACCACCGCTGGGCAGATCGTTTGCACAGCCAGATGCCTACATCGTCCCGGCCCTCCTCCGTGCCGGCGAACCAGGCAGTAAGTATCACGTTATCCGCCAACGCGACGAGCGTGGAGGCGTGGCATTGGGCGAACGGTCGTTCGTCGCTGAATATGTGCTCATGTATGGCGGGTTCGCTTCCGCCGATTTCGCCGAACATACAATCCTTGACCTTCCTGAGCTATCGCAAAGTTTTTGGTTTGCCACCAGCCGATGAAATGGATACCAATTATCTGGAACGCGGCGCAAACTTTTTGTTGTGGCCAGATGGTTTTGTTCAAGAGGGGTTGCTGAAAAACCTCCTGTGGACTGGAACAGGCACCTTTTTGCGGCGAAAAACGCCGCAAAAACGAGCCAGTCCCGGGTTTTTCAGCAACCCCAAGATCGAAGTCCACCGCCGTGTTCGACCTATTCAACGCCCCAAAAAAAAGCCTGGTTACCTGTTCCATACATATTAAAATTGCCCAACAGTTGGTCGAGGCCTTTGGCATCTTTAGGCCCCAACTCATCTTGCACAAACCAATTGACATGCCCGTCGACGAAGAGTGAATATCCGCCCTCCGGGAGATAGCCATTGGGGTGATGTGCGCTAAGGAATCCTGACCATTGATCCCAAACGCCACCGCTTCTTTTAATGAAGTCGGCGGCCAGCACAGCCTTGGAGTCATAGAAGTCATTGGCCGCGCTCGGTATAGGATCAGGCCCGCCGCCTGGAAGGTTGTTCAAGTTGAAAAGGAGAGAATAGCCCATCCACCACATGCCGTATCCATGCGCATAGGGAGTTCTGCCTATGAACGAATCACCATTAGCATCGGTTCCAAGAGCCTCATACGTTTCCTGGTGGAGAAAACTCGGACACACCCATGCCTTGGGCGCAGCACCGCGACCAATCAATTCTGTGACCAAATCTTCATAGAGCAGCAACGGCATCTTAAATTGGGCATAACTAGAAATCCCCGGGGGAATCCTTCGGTACGGAAGTTCGTCATCGTAGTCAGCGCCATAGGCGTGGATGGCCGTGCCGATACTGTGTAATTGAGCCGCGCAAACGATCCGTCTGGCCTGCACCCTGGCCCTCTGCAACGCTGGCAGCAGGATCGAGATCAGTAACGCGTTAATCGAAATGACCACCAAAAGTTCTATCAGCGTAAACCCGCGGCCATCTGTTTTGGACATCATGGACGTGACTCCTGCATCACATGGGTAACCCCGCTGCAAACGGTCAACGCATGCTTGAGAGCCATCGGTTGTGGAATCATACATCATCTCGGAACCATGCCTTGTAACGAGTATCATAATTCATCTTTTGAAGGAATGCAACCTTTTTTTATTCATCTTTCTCAATCTCCCGCGCCGCCTACGGTTATTATATGGCACCCCTGACTTGCCGGCTAATCAGACCGTAACGCCATTCTCGCCGCAAGTAATAATACATATAAATCATTATATTTACCTGGATTTCCCAAATAGATTCTGCGGTTGGAAGAACCGTGATGTGTTTGGCCGGGTAATACAAGTGTTTTCTGCACTTCAACCCCGGCCAAGCAGGAGCATCCAATGGGTGACGCACGCAAGGACGCGTTGCGGGTCGAATTTGACAGTCGGATCAAGCTGGAGTTCCACGGCGCAACCGTCACGAGCGATGCGGGTCTGGTCGCCTATCGCGAACTCGACGAAGCGCTGAAACTAACGGAAATGGGCGAAGTCCTTCGCGATTCGCGTCGAGGCAAGAACACGCAACATGAGTTGATCGGATTGTTGCGGCAATCGGTGTACAGTCGCCTCGCAGGCTACGAGGATACGAACGACGCGGAACGGCTCGCGGTTGATCCTGTCATGCGTCAGGTGATCGGAGGTCGGGCCAGAGATCGCCAGGCAGCATCGACCAGTCAGATGGGTCGCTTCGAGACAGAGATTCTGACGACCCGGAAGAACCGCAAGTCCTTGATGGACCTGCCAGGGATGTGGATTGATCGCGTTGGTCAACATCGATCCTTCGACAAGCTGATCCTCGACTTGGACAGTTCCGTGAGCGAGACCTACGGTCGGCAGGAAGGTTCAGCGTACAACGGCCATTTCACGTGCAACTGCTACCACCCGCTGTTCTGTTTCAACCACTTGGGCGATTTGGAGCGGGCGTTGCTGCGGAATGGGAATGTGGCCAGCGCCGACAACTGGCGTGCGGTGCTGGAGCCTGTCGTTGCTCGTTACCGCGATTTGAAAATCTCGAAGTACTTTCGTGGTGACGCCGCATTTGCCATTCCAGAGTTGTACTCATTCCTCGAAGATGAGGATTACGAGTATGCGATTCGGCTGAAGTCGAACGCCGTGCTTGAGCGGCAAATTCAGCACTTGCTGACCCGCCCGGTTGGCCGCCCGCCAAAGAAGCCTGTGGTCCGGTATCACCAGTTCATGTATCAGGCCGGCACTTGGGAGCACGAGCGTCGTGTCGTGGCCAAAGTGGAATGGCACCAGGGCGAGTTGTTCCCCAGGGTCGGCTTCATCGTGACGAACCTGTCCTGGCAGTGCAAGCGGATCGTTCGATTTTACAATCAAAGAGGTACGGCAGAACAGTGGATTCGCGAGGGTAAGAACGCGGTGAAGTGGACGAAGCTTTCCTGTCACGACTTCATGGACAACCATGTGCGATTGCAATTGTTCGCCCTGGCGTACAACCTGGGCAATTTTCTACGCCGACTGGTTCTGCCGCGTCCCATGAAGACGTGGACGATGACGACCTTGCGGGAGAAGTTGATCAAGATCGGGGCCAAAGTGGTTCGGCATGCCAAGTACGTAACGTTCCAGATGGCGGAGGTGACGGTCCCGTGTCGGCTGTACCGAGCGATCCTCGAACGGATTAGACGACTCGCCGCGCTGTCGTCGAGGGCAGCGCCGACATGACGGGTGCCAACTGTCTGCCAGCCCAACCAACGACGAGAGGCCTGAGATGTCAATGTGTCCCCACACCCGCCGAAGCGGCCCGATTGGCCTCGAAACTGCCTCTTCTTGCCACGACTCGCCTCTTCGAGCCCATTGCCGGAGGCAAATCCGCCCGTGGGGCTTCCAATTCGACGGGGGGGGGTTATTATGGCGCTCGAATGGCCCGGCGGCGGAGTCGGGCGAACAGTATCTGGGAAATGTCGGCTGGAAGGTGTTTTGGAAGCCGTCGGGTATTTGGGAAAAGGGATGCGCCACGGCAGCATGGTATGATGCTGACCGTGCATCGGGAAAGATTGCGGGTCATGCAAGCGTCGGCAACATGCATGCCTTTCGCGTGGCACCGTGACCGACAGGGAGCCGTGGCAGGATGGGTGATCGACTCAAAGGCAAGATCGCGATCGTGACCGGGGCGGGATCTTCCGGACCCGGATGGGGTAAC
>Ga0310342_100003287_pt1 | contig 10604 bp, 9 predicted proteins | sample S15DNA20500_MG_FD_206155 | JGI IMG/M metagenome (GOLD analysis project Ga0310342, IMG submission 206155) | Marine microbial communities from station ALOHA, North Pacific Subtropical Gyre - S1503-DNA-20-500_MG | ecosystem: Environmental > Aquatic > Marine > Oceanic | place: Pacific Ocean: North... | reverse complement strand
GTTGGTTCGATTTAAATGCGCATGGCAGAAAATTGCCAACTGGGCCATAATGACGCAGCGTTTGAGAGTTGGCGGCCGTTGCTAAGAACCAACCTGTTTCATGGGGTGATTAAGTATGACCTGTTCAGTGCCTTTTCAACTGTTTTCCTCGCGGCTGATTTGTTGTGGGTTGTTTGTATTTATGCTCATGCCACTCATGACTGTCGGCGCTGGATTTCAGGAAAAAGGGTCTCCTCAAAAAGAAGAGACGAAGCAAGACGAGCCAGCATCGGGACAGGCCTTGTTGGATGAAGCTTTTGAGTTGAAGTTGACGGCTCGTACTGGAGAAGAGTTTGCCAAGGTTGTTCAGCGGTGCGAAGAAGCTATTAAGAAAGGGCTCGATAAAGAAAATGAAAAGTTTGCCCGCCAACTGATGACTGCGACACTCTATCAGTATGTGGCACGTGTTTGCGAGCCGATCCTTAACAATGAGCGCCCCGATCCCAGTTGGGCACAGCGTCGCACAGTTGCGACGCCACTGTTGAAAAAGATTTTGGAAGTAGACGATACGTTCGGTGCTGCCTTGATTTTGACTGCTCGGTTGGAAATGTTTCCCGGCGGTGATGTAAAACGTAGTCGTCAGATGCTGGAGAAAGCGATTGTTGTCTTCAAAGAAGATAATGAGAAGTTGTCGGAAGCCTTGTCGCTGCGGGCAGGCCTTGAAACGGATGCCAAGAAGAAGATGGCGGATTTGGATCGTGCCATCAAGTTGGATCCTTCTAATACAGAAGCCTGGCAAGCTCGCGCCCTGACGCAATTGCGAGGAGGTAAATTTGAACAGGCCGCTCAGGACCTGGAGGCATTGTTAAAAAAAGACAGTGACAACTATCTTGCCATACTGGCCCTGGCCGAAGCGATGGCCAATCTCAAGAAGACCGATGAAGCCATCGAACTTGCCGGACGAGCTATCAAGCTGGAACCAGAAGTTCCACAAGCTTACGAGTTGAGGGCCAGGATCTATGTTTTGACTAACGCCATGAATTTGGCCCTGGTGGATGTCAACCAGGCACTCCATTTGCAGCCAGGATCGTATACCAGCCTGCTGCTGCGAGCCCGCCTGTTCCAGGCGCAGGAAAAATTTGATGAGGCGCTCAAAGATGTCGAAACGGCGTTAAAGGTTCGCCCCAAGACAGTTTCGGCCCTTTTCTTGAAAAGTACCATCTACGAGGCCCAACGGAAATTTGGCAGAGCATCGGCGACTATGCGGCAAGTCGTCATATTACAACCTGATAATGAACAGGCCCGCCTGATGCTGGGCATGTATTACAGTATGGCCTCGAAAGTCAAAGAAGCATTAATCGAGTTTGATCTGATCCTGGCAAAAAATAAGGGTAATACAGCAGCACTTTACTGGAGAGCTGATACGCGATTGAACATTGGTGACCATCAAGGTGCACGGAAAGATTATGAGCGTGTGTTAGAGGCCAATCCGAAACACGAAGCCACCTTGAATAACCTGGCCTGGTTGCTTGCCACATCCCCAGAGGATGTACTACGCGATGGCAAACGGGCCATTGAACTGGCTCTGCAAGCGAGCGAGTCGTCGCAGTATAAGAAACCTCACATACTCAGTACGCTGGCCGCTGCTTATGCAGAGACCGGCGCTTACGACAAGGCGGTTGAATGGTCAAACAAGGCAGTCGAGTTGGGTCGCGATGATATCCAAGGACAGCTAGAAGCGGAATTAAAGAGCTACCAGCAAAAAAAACCGTGGCGAGAAAAAAAGGAGCTGCCAGAATCGAAAGACGTGCCCAATAAGGGAACGTAATAACTGCCAGTGAGATGATTCAATGGACCGTGAAGTAGCTTACGCATTAGTTTGCGAGTATACCAGTGGTGAAAGCCTTCGCAGGCATATGCTGGCCGTTGAACTGGCGATGAGAGCTTACGCAATAAAATATCAGGAAGACGAGAATAAGTGGGCCATTGTGGGACTGCTTCATGATTTTGACTACGAGAAATGGCCCGATCCCCCGGACCACCCCTTAAAAGGATCTGAGATCTTAACCGATCGAGGTTATCCAGAAGATGTGATTTACGCCATTAAGTCACATGCTGATTACCTGGAAGACTGTCCACGCGTTTCGTTGATGGATAAGGCCCTCTATGCGTGTGACGAATTGGCCGGTTTTATTTCAGCCGTTGCCAAGGTGCGACCAGACGGAATTCATGGGATGAAAGCGAAGAGTGTCCGCAAGAAACTGAAACAAAAGAGCTTTGCCGCAGCCGTTAATCGAGAGGATATTGTTAGCGGCGCCGAAGATCTTGGAGTGGAACTCAATGAACATATTCAGTTTGTCGTAGACGCGATGGCTGAAGAGGCGGAACTATTGGGGTTGGCTCCTTAGCCGCTGGAGCGATTCAAGTAAAACTAACGGAAGGAGTGTCATCATGGAAATCCGGGCTGCTGAGGAACTGATCCAGAAGAAATGTGAACCGTGTGAAGGCGGTGTTGATCCCTGTACCCTGGCTGAAGCAGAAGACCAACTAGCCAGGCTCACAGGCTGGTACCTGACCCACGACGGTCAGCGAATTCGTAAAGATTGGACAGTCAAACACTTTATGGCAGGAATGGGCTTCTTTAATCGTGTGGCCGAAGTGGCCGAAGCAGATGGTCACCACCCGGACCTGCATATTGAAGGTTATCGCAACCTCTCGATCGCGCTTTGGACTCATGCGATTGGTGGCTTGAGCGAAAACGATTTTATCCTGGCAGCCAAGATTGATCAGCTAGAGATAGATCTCCAATCCTGATCGCCCGAGTTCTGATGCCACAGCCTGTGATGAACCGTTGGAATCTGTTTCACAGAAGTGTGAGCGGGTTCTGGCGAGATTTCAGGGGCATTGATACCGGTTTCCCCTGGCGGTGCGATTCGAAGATAGCAGCAATCATTTCCACGGTAGTGCGGGCTTCATAGACACTGCATTCTGGCTGGCGATCTTCCTCAATGGCTAACAATAGATCACTGCAAGCTGCAATGTTGCCGGCGTGCAATCCACCGTCTTTAAGCGGTTCTGGTTTGCCGACCCCGGCGGAACTGACCGGAACCCACTTCTTGCCACTTCTGCCAGGTGACCACATGGGGTCCGGTAAGAAGTTAACCTGGGGAAGGAAGCCGGTCACGATATCAATAATCCCCTTAGATCCCATGATCTGTAAACCGAAGCGACGACCTGCCGTATCACGCTGAGAACCAAAATAAGCGGTTACACCCTCATTCATTCCGTACATGGCAGCCAGGTTGTCACCGGCTAAAGGTCCGATTCCCTCTGGTCCCTGGCGGACATGCTGCTTCGTTACCGGCTGGTCTTTTTCCATCACGGTAGCGAAGCACCAGTTTGCCTCCCCGGCAAAATGGTGAATCAAGTTCATGACGTGACTGCCCAGTACCCAGAGGTCCTCACCTCCACCGCGACGATCTTCCTTGCCCCGTCCGCGCAGTTCTAGCACATCGCCAAGTTGACCATCGTAGATTAAGTCCCGAATCACCCGCAGCTTAGGGCTGTAACGGGTTTGATGGGCGATTGCCAGCTTAATTTTATGTTTTTCACAGGCAGCCACCATCTCGTCTGCTTCCACGAGATCCCGACACATAGGCTTTTCCATGTAGAGGTGAATCTTTCGCTCTGCTGCAGCGATCACCATGTCACGATGTTGATCCAGGTGCCGTGGCCCAACACTAATGACATCGGGTTTGGCTTCATCGAGCATTTTGCGGTAATCACTATAGGCGCGGGGAGCCTTCAAGCGGGCAGCCGTGGCCTTTAAACCGGCGGGATCCGCGTCAGCGACTGCGACTAATTCACAGCCGGGTAAATGTCCCCACACGGTGTCCAACCCATGACCGTAATTACCGCGACCTGTATGGCCAATGACCCCCACTCGATATTTTCTGGCCATGATGAGATCCCCTTGTCAGTGACTTTGTTGACTGTGTTATATTCTGTAAATCAGCTGGCTCAATAGTCTCCAGGTGATAGCTGAGAAAGTAGAATGTCCAGTATCATACACCATGCATAATGGGTTGTCGATTTTTACTGTTTAGAGAACCAAGAGACCAACCACTCGTGACCGACCAATCAACTGGAATCAAACGTGTAGCGGTCATCGGCGGCGGTATTGCCGGTTTGTCGGCAGCTCACCGTATTCGGGAGTTAGACAAGAGCGTTGAAATTGTCTTAATGGAATCGCTTGATCGTTTGGGAGGTGCAATACAGACGATTGAGCGAGATGAGTTTCTGGTCGAACATGGCCCGGATATGTTGGCGACCAAAGATCCATGGGGTCTCGACCTCTGTCGTCGCCTTGGCTGTGAATCCGATTTGATTGAAACCGAGGCCGCTTTCCGCCGTGCATTTGTGGCCCGTGGTACTCGCTTGCATCCGGTACCAGCTGGATTTACGTTGCTCAGCCCAAGCCAACTGCTTCCCCTGATCACAACCCGACTGCTGAGCCCGCTGGGTAAATTAAGGGCCCTGGGCGAATACTGGGTACGGTCTCGCCGTGATGCTGCCGATGAAAGCCTTGCTGATTTTACGCGGCGGCGTCTGGGCAGCGAAGTGTTTGAACGGATCGTGCAACCGTTGGTTGGTGGCATTTATACCGCAGATCCTGAAAAGCTTAGCATGCAGGCGACACTGGCCCAATTCGTTGAAATGGAACGGGCCCATGGCGGTTTGATTCGTGGTGCCCGCCAGGCCAGGAAGGTAACGCAACAGCAAGGATCTGAATCTGGCGCGCGCTATGGGATGTTTGTCACCTTGCGCAACGGTCTTAGTGGCATGGTGCAACGGCTTGCAGAAAAGCTGCCTGAAGGCTCTGTCCAACTCAATACCGTTGTTGATCAGATCACGCCCACAGCTGATGATCGCTGGGCCATTGTAACGGCAGAAGAAAGTTTAACAGATCAGTCGACAAACATGTTTGACGGAGTTGTGGTGGCCACACCTGTCCACGCAGCCGGTCGCCTGCTGAGAAGTACCAATGCTACTTTGTCCGATCAATTAGGGGGCATTGATTCGGCAAGTTCGGCAGTCGTGATCAACGGATTTCGTCGGGAAGATATCTCCCATCCACTCGACGGTTTTGGTTTCGTTGTTCCTGCTCGCGAAAAGCGTACGATCCTGGCCTGTAGCTTTTCCAGCATTAAATTCGCCGGACGTGCACCAGCAGGTAAGGTCCTATTAAGGACATTCGTGGGGGGGGCCTGTCAGCCAGAAATGTTGGAAAAGTCAGACGAGGAAATCCAGTTATCGGTGCAGAGAGAGTTGCAAGAATTGATCGGGGTGCAGGGAGAGCCGATTTTCGCCCAAGTGGTACGCTGGACCAGGGCAATGCCTCAGTACCACGTGGGACATTTGCAACGGGTCGATGAAATTGAGCAGCACGTTGCCCGATATCCAGGACTGGAAATGGCTGGAAATGGATTGCACGGCGTCGGAATTCCACAGTGTATTCATAGCGGTGAATCCGCCGTGGAACGACTGTTTAACTCCTGGGCGTAAACACCAGCGAATATCTGAGCAGTGAAGCAGGACGCATGGCGAGACTTCGACTTAAAGAAGCGAGAGCGGAATACCCAGCCTTATCACGCAGGTTCTATAACCGTGACACGGTCGATGTGGCCGTAGACCTTCTTGGTCGACAATTAATCCACTGGACTCCTCAGGGAATGACCTCCGGTCGGATCGTGGAAGTAGAAGCGTACCTGGCTCACAGAGACCCGGCTTGTCATACCTACCGAGGTCCTACTCCTCGCAATGAAGTGATGTTCGGTTCTCCCGGTCGTGCTTATGTGTATTCGATCCATGCCCGTTACTGCTTCAATACGGTGACCGAATCGGTAGGTGAAGGAAGTGCTGTCCTAATCCGAGCTGTTGAACCAATCGCTGGAATAAAATTGATGCAGGCCCGTCGTGGCCTGCTTAATCTACGTGACTTGGCCCGCGGACCTGCCCGATTATGCGAAGCATTTGGATTAGACCGGCGCTACGATGGTCTTGATTTGACGGGCTCTGGGAGATTGTGGCTCAGTGGTACCAAATGGTCCGCAAAAATGGGTCGGATTATGCGATCTGCAAGGGTTGGTGTGACAGAGCCACGACACCGTTGCTTAAGGTTTTTCCTAGCCGATAATGAATATGTAAGTGGGCCACGTAAAATGCCTGGAATGGGACCTGTTAAGCGCAACTAACATGTTGATTGTCAACAAGTTAAAGGGGTTTGGGTCAAGCGAAGGTGTCGTCCTGACGTTGTGGTTAAATCAGGCTTGGAATTACCATTAATTTCTTGCCTTATCCAGATTACCGAATTAAGATCAAAATACGGGGTTTTAGTGCTTTTATTGACTTACTCAGCTCATCGTAGTTGTTGTTCAGCTAAGCACTTACAAGAAACAACAGTGAAGTGGATTGAAGGCACTCAGAGCCGTCGATCCAAGGCCTTCTCAACGTCTGGTTATTGACCAGCATGGAGAGAGAGTCAGGAACAGGATCATTCTATAACAGAGGCGACTTTTAAGTCCGGTGACCCGGAGAGGTAAACAGATGTTTCAAATACGACGTACCAGCCTGTGGATCGGGATGGCTTTAGCGATCAGCATGACCGTGACTAATCAAGATGCCGTCGCTCAATTCGGTGGTCAAGGCGGCGGCTTTGGAGGCCAGGGTGGTCAAGGCGGCGGCTTTGGAGGCCAGGGTGGCCAGGGTGGTCAGGGTGGTCAGCAAGGCGGTGCTGGGGTGATTGTGAGTCCCGAGGGCGTCCTGCGCGTCAGGCAAATTGATCCCCGTTTGACTCGCAAACGTCTGGATGCTGCCAAGGCAGCTTTGAATCAAAAGGTGGCTCGCCCCAGTAAATTGCGGAAGATTTCCTTAAATCGATTAGAAGCTGCAATTGCTGACCGTTTGGCTAATGGCCAGCAGGTCACCGAGGACATGAAGTTCATGGCCGGGATGACCAGGATTCAAAATATTTTCTTCTATCCAGAAACAGGTGACATTGTCATTGCGGGTCCCGCGGAAGGTTATGCGGTAGATCCATCTGGCAGGCCCATTGGTTTTGTTTCAGGGCATTCGGTCATGGAATTGCAGGATTTGATTGTGGCCATGCGAGCATTTCCACCTAGCGGTGAACGGGCCAACGTGATTAGTGTTTCCATTGATCCAACAAAGGAAGGTTTGCAACGAATGCAACAATTCCTGGTTGGAATCGGAGGCCGAGCACTGCCACGAGATACCGCTCGAATTACCAATGGCTTGCAACAGAGCCTGGGACTGCAAACGGTTACTATCGGTGGGATTTCACCGAAGACGCATTTTGCTCAGATCCTGGTGGAAGCGGATTACCGTATGAAACTAATCGGAATTGGTTTAGAAAAACCGCCGGTTAAGATCATTAGCTATGCTTCCCGAGCTAATCCTCGAGATGTGGCTCGCAACGCGCTGCAACGCTGGTACTTCACTCCAAACTACGAATGTGTCCGTGTCAGTGATGATGAATTGGCCATGGAACTGGTCGGAGATGGTGTCAAACTCATCGGTGCGGATGAACTGGTGAGGGCCGACGGTGGTCGTGTGGCTACTCAACGCGTTGACCGTGCAGGAAAGGCGTTTGTTCGGTCCTTTACGGCTCAGTATCCCCAGTTGGCACACAAGTCGCCAGTTTATGGACAGTTGCGAAACCTGATCGATATGACCATTGCTGCTGCCTTTATCCAGCAACAAGATTACTATGGCCAGGCAGGTTGGGATATGAAGGTGCTGGCAGACGAGAAACAATTGCCAGTGAATATCTATATAACACCTAATAAGGTTGAAACAGCCGTTAATGCAATTTGGAAAGGTACCACGCTGATGACACCTATTGGTGGTGGAGTCAACATTCAACCGACCATGGCATTAGCGACCGATCGACTGCTTGCAGATGAGGATGGCAACCTGAAGAAGGTTCATCAGCAAGTGAAAGTTTCGGAGCTGGCAAAAGGTCAGTGGTGGTGGGATTGAATAAGAGTTCCCTGACACCAAAGTGAGAGTAAACACCAGGAGCCGGCTTGTGCCGGCTCCTGTTATGCGCCAGCTCTCGATAAGCGGCCTCGTGCCTGATGACTACTGGGCAGCTACCAGTAAAACGCGCAGATCGCAGACATTCGTATGCGTTGGGCCAGTCTTTACTAGCGCTTCTAGGGCAGCAAAGAAGGAATAGGCATCATTGCGGTCCAAATGATCTTGTGGATCAAGATCTTGTTGGTTGGTGAGTTCAACCACATGCTCATCAACGTACGCTCCAGCTGCATCCGTTGGTCCATCTTCTCCATCGGTGCCTCCGGAAAGCAGGGCCATATTGTGCCAGGGAGATGGCTGATCAGCTGACTTGGAAGATTGCAATTGATCGATCAGGGCTGCCAGTACCAGTTGCTGGTTTCTACCGCCACGTCCACGCAGGGAAGCTGGCACCAAGCGAACGGTCGGTTCACCGCCACTGATCCAGCAATTAATATCACCTGTTGACTGCATTTGCAGGCCTTTGCGGGATAACTGTCGACCGATCTGTTCGGCGGGGCCCTCCAACTCTACAGCAGACTGTGATCCACACTGGTAGCCCCGTTGTTGGGCTTCCTGAACAGCGGCTTGCACCGCCAGGTCGTTATTTCCAATGATGCAATTAAAGACATGGGGTAAGGTTATGGGGTCCGTGACTGGTTGGTGTTCCAGGCGTGATCGTAATGCCCGGTAAACTGGAGCCAGCGAGTCGGTTTGCTGTGCACCAAATGTATCGAGTATCTGGATGGCATCTTCCGGGCAACTGGAGTCTGGCACAGTCGGCCCCGACGCAATGATGTCGAGGGGGTCGCCCGGTACATCTGAGATAATCAGTGTTACCAGTCGATCGGCCTGACAGGCCTCAGCCAGCCGGCCCCCCTTGATCGCGCTTAATTGCTTGCGGACGGTGTTTAGTTGCTGAATATTGGCACCGGCACCACTCAAGAACCGGGTCACCAGTTGCTTGTCGGCGAGGCTAATACCAGGCAGGGGAGCTGGCAATAGTGCTGAGCCACCACCGGAGAGCAGGCAAATACACAGGTCGGAGGGTTCCAGCGAGTTCACTAACTCCAAGATCTGCTTTGAACCTGTTACGCCATCCTCGGTCGGTTCATTCAAGCCGGCAGGGCGAGCCGGATGTAAGTGTATGGAGCGCAGCGGCTGGGCACAATCGGCAGGCACGTTGAGCCAGCCCTCGATAATTCCGTTAAATTGTCCTTCGCTATGGAGCACGGTTTCCAGCCCGGCGGCCATTCCGGCTCCCGCCTTACCAGCTCCAATTACGGCAATCCGACCTGTGTTGGCCAGTTGGAACTGCTGATCTTGGATCAATAGCGACTGGTCTCTTAGTGCTACCGCCTGCTCAACGAGATGTTTACTATCCACCGCTGCCACGCCAGCCTGCCAGATTCCCTGGGCATCATCCCGTAGTTTTTTCCAGGAGTTTGTCATCGCGGTTCCTGGCGGATGCGCAATGTGTCAAACCACTGTCCTTCATGTTCCACGATAAACTGGCTCAGGCTGTTAGAAGTTTCCGAGCAACAGGCGATCCCTATCAGGAAGACCTGTTCGCCCACGTGGAATTTTCCAACGATGCTAGTCCAGGGAGTGCCCTTGCCACGGTTGCCGGGCAGAGAAACGTGATTCAAAAAGGACTGTGCAAAACCCTGGGAGCTAAGTTGAGCTGGCCAGCACCGACAAAGAGGCTGGTGTGACTGGAAAATCTCCAGAAAATCTGGCATGAACTGGTTTAACAGGATTGGTATGTCGTCAGGATGAACACTGGACTGGTGCCGTCCAGCAGGCGCGATGACGACAACACGTAAACGGACAGGTGTGCCATACACTTCCAGTTGACTAGGGCCTGCGGGCGGAGCGACAACACCAAGTTGAACTAGATCAATAGTTAAATCCGGCTGCTGTGAACCTCGCTTGACTTGCCGGCCCCGCCAAACGTTCAATGCAATGATAACAATAACCAGCATCGCCAGGGCGAGTGCCAGTTGAGGTAACATATCAGCGAGTGGTTCGAAGTTCATAAACGGAGATCCGTGAACTCAGGTGGTTGCGCATTCTATCTTTACGACTGTAAAGTGCAAACTGTCAGGTGGCAAGTCGATACGGTTCCATCGAAAGAGCCGTTAAATCAGTTGTTCGAAGGTGCCGGAAAAGTCGCTGCTGGTGGGGAAGATTCTAAGACCTGGATGGAAACTGAGTCGATCCAAGCTTCCCCCGGACCGTCTAGTGTAAAAGTAACTTGAAAGGGTCCGCTACGCGGAGCTGCCCGGTAGAGCAGGAACTCTTGCCAGCCAATGGTCGGATGAACGCGGTCACCTAGTGTTCGTCCAGCAAGTGAATCGTAAATAAGCAGCTTGCCGCGAGCAGGCTTGGCTTGAGAAGATACTCTCGCCCATCCACGGATTCTCAGCCTGCTACCCACCTTGACATCTACGGGTCCCGTGGTGATTTGGACAGAAGGACGTTGGGCCAGATCCGCTGGCTTCCCTTTGGGATGGGGCTGAGTTGTC
>Ga0310342_100003286_pt1 | contig 10607 bp, 8 predicted proteins | sample S15DNA20500_MG_FD_206155 | JGI IMG/M metagenome (GOLD analysis project Ga0310342, IMG submission 206155) | Marine microbial communities from station ALOHA, North Pacific Subtropical Gyre - S1503-DNA-20-500_MG | ecosystem: Environmental > Aquatic > Marine > Oceanic | place: Pacific Ocean: North... | reverse complement strand
TGGGGTGTTGGTTATTTGAGCTTTTGTTACTCCAGGAGGCATAGGTGCAGTGAAATTCGATGTTGCGAAGCTAGTTCCAATTCCTAGTACGAAATCCGTAGTTTGAAGGAACCTATCAACCATTAATGTTCCTGTATTTCCACCCGTCCCAAGTGCTAAAGGATGATCCTCAGGGAAAGCACTTTTCCCTGCCAAACTTGTCATCACCGGAACGTTGATTAGCTCTGCAAACTCGACAAGCTCATCCCATGCTTCAGCATAGAGTGTTCCCTGTCCAGCGACAATTATTGGTTTATTCGCCTTAAGAAGTGCTGTGACTATATCTTTCACATCTTCTGAAACGGCATAAGATTTGTAAACTTTTACGGATTCATACTCTTCTATGTTTTCTGGTACTTCAGCGTGTGCAACATCACCAGGCAGTTCAAGCAGCACGGGCCCTGGTCTTCCATGTTTCAAATGAGTAAAAGCTCTGCTTACCATTTCTGGTATTCGTTCGACGGTTTCGATCCGTCCCGCCCATTTGGTGATGTGTTGGTAGTTTGGAACCGCGTCGAATCCCGGATGAACTCCTACCCTGTCTGCAGTTGATCCTCCAGGTATCAGAAGTACTGGAACATTGTCAGCGAATGCCTGGGCTACTCCTCCAAAAGCATTCTCAGCTCCTGGACCATGCTGCATCGTGAATACTCCTATTTTATTGCCGTTGTGGATGCGACTATAAGCATCCGCCATATTGACCCCTGCTCTTTCCTGCCGGCATAGGTATGGCCTTATGCCTTCTTGGGAGCAGGCTTCTATGAGAGTCTGTGCTGGAAAACACGAGATCCATTCAGTTCCCTCTTTTTTCAGAAGTTTTGCCATTAATTGATCGCCGTTCATTCGGTTTCTCCTTACTTCTCTGTTGAGTTCGTAGCCAGGTCTATAGTAAATAGGTTCACAAACTTCTGCATTTTCCTTCGACTTAGCATGAGCTTTGTATGTGCTTCAGCGGAACATACTCTATGGCCCTTAACTCAGTGGGTCAAGGGAAATGTGTTAAATATCACTATGCGGAACTTTTAGCGGCTTCTTTCCCTGCTATTTTGCCAAATACCGCTCCAGCCATAAGACCAGCTCCTCCTGGATAATTATTGTAGAAGAGACCACCGGTGAGCTCACCAGCGGCATAAAGTCCTGGTATTGGTACGTCCGATGTGTCCTGAACCCTGCAACGAGTATCAATTTTTAGTCCTCCGAACGTGAAAGTGATACCACAGGTAACTGCATAGCCTATGTAGGGAGGGGAATCCAATTTTTGAGCCCAGTTCGATTTTGGCGGTGTTATGCCGATAGTTCTTTTGCCGTCTAAGTCAGTGGGGTTGAATTCTCCCTCCTGAACAGAGTCGTTGTAGTCGGAAATTGTTCTTACTAGACCAGGAACATTTATATCGAGTCCCTTAGCCAGCTGTTCTATAGTGTCAGACTCAACCATGGTGGCTTGCTGTATGAAGTATTCGTCACGGAGCAAATGTTTACTTTTTTGATCGAATAGTTGGAAAGCAGCCCGTTGGGGTTGTTTGAGTATCTCTCTTCCATATTTTGCATAGGTATAATTCCTAAAGTCTGCTCCCTCGTCAACAAATCGCTTTCCGTCGACATTTACTATCAAACCGAACGGATATGAGTGTTTCTGGAACAAGTCTGCAACGTTACGATCACCATGAGGGGGAGCGTTTAGATCCCAGGCAACTGCGTGGCATCCGCTCCAATGGCCATGAGATTGAGCCCCGATATCGAGGGCCATTTGGATTCCTTCTCCGGTGTTATATTGCGTGCCTCGTACTTTTGCCAGTTCCCATCCGGGTCCAAGGTATCGCGTGCGCATTTCTGCGTTAGCTTCGAAACCACCACAGGCCAACACCACGCTGTTGCAAGTAATGGACTCATAGCCGTCGGGGCCCTTAATAATTACCCCGCTAATTTTGCCCTTATTATCGGTCTTAAGCTCAGTAGCGGCTGACAGATATCGCACTTCTATACCCGCATTCTGACAAAGTTCGAATAATCGATCAGAAAGACCTTTGCCTCCACCCACTGATTCAACTATCAAGCCGCCCCAGAATCGTAGCTTGCCTTCATGCTCAAATGCCTGTCGCCCATATGCAAGAATCCAAGGGACTCCTTGATCTCTCATCCAGATCATAGTTGGATACGATTCTGATACTAAAATTTGGAGAATGTCCGGATTGGATAGACCTTCGGTTACTCTCATGACGTCGGCATAGAAATCGGAATTATCATATGAGCCCACATCGATTTTATTTTGCTCTTCTGGCCCTATTTCTGGCAGCAAATTAACTATTTCTTCCAAGCCGCTGTATGCGAACCTAAACAACCCCCCAGTAAAATAGGAATTACCACCCCTTAGATGTTCTGGGGCTTTTTCCAACACGAGCACCTTACTTCCTTGCTCCCTTGCTGATAGGGCTGCGTTGAGCGCTGCACTACCGGCTCCCACGACTACAACGTCGAAATCATTCTGGTTTTGCATGATCCATCTCCTTCAATCCTATTGGATGACTGCATCGAAATGTAAATTACATTGCGTGATGTGGCAATTCCTGTTTGAGGTTGGCATGCTAAAATATGTAGACAAATACAGGAAAAAAAGTTACTTATTTGGGTTTGTATTAGATTGACCCTCAATGCTGCCCAAAAGTATAATCGGGCTTTCCATCTTTTTCATATCGTTACGCAGGGGTTAGATCAGTCGGGATAGTATTATTGAATAGTCCGACTTTTTCGAATGCGATGGGCTCTTACTAGTTGGATATGGTAGGCGGAATAGCGATTTAGTGACTTGTTACTGATGTCGTTTTAGAAAGTAATAAAAAATAGCGAACAGGCGAGGCTATAATGCCACCACTTCCCAAAAAGAAACACTCCAGCAAACGAAAAGGAGGGAGGAATGCGCATCGGGCAATTAAGCCCGCATCTCTTTCTACCTGTCCTCAATGTCACAGTCCGAGAATGCCCCATAGGGCGTGTTCGGAATGTGGGACCTACAATGGTAGGTCTGTCATAGAAACTGCACAAGAGACCCTATAGTACTCCGTCTTATGGAGGCACTCATAGACATTTGGTCTTGCAAGGAGCTATAAATGACCTTAACTTTTGTTGATGATTCTAAGACTGCTTATCTGTTTCCCGGGCAAGGTGCCCAAGCTGTTGGCATGGGTTTAGAATTGTTTGAAAAATCTCAGGCAAGTAGGGCTGTTTTCGAAGAAGTTGATGACGCACTTGGGCGCTCTTTATCACAGATCATGTTTGAAGGTCCTGAAGAATCTCTTCGGGAGACGGTGAACGCTCAACCAGGAATTATGGCGGTTAGTTTGGCGTGTTTGCGGGCTATGCTTGAGCACTTGAATGATTCAGATCTTTCCGGACCTCTGCTGATGGCAGGACATAGTCTAGGCGAATACACTGCTTTGGCTGCAGCAGGAGTACTAAGCATTCGCGACACTGCTCTACTCGTGCAGAAGAGGGGGGAGTTGATGCAAGAGGCTTGTGATTCCAACCCCGGTACAATGGCAGCTGTTCTCGGGTTGGATGAGATGGTCTTAGAAGAGGTTGCTCGAGAGTCTGGAACGTTTGTATCCAACATAAATACTCAGGAACAAATAGTGATCAGTGGATCAAAAATTGCAGTTGCCAGGGCAATGGACATGGCTTCAGCGAGGGGAGCTAAAAAAGTTATCCCATTAAGGGTTGGAGGGGCTTTTCACTCTGGACTAATGGAGCCGGCCAAAGCAGGCTTAATTGATGCGGTGAATAACGTCGACTTCAAGACTCCCAGGGTACCTATCATAGCCAATTGCACCGGCCAGCCCTTGAAAACTTCAGAGGAAATTAGGGAAGAACTTATCAACCAAATTTCGGGATGTGTCCAATGGAAGAGGACTGTTGATTTCATGATCAAGTCAGGTGTAACAAATTTCCTTGAAATTGGCCCAGGTAAAGCTCTCGGTGGGATGGTAAAGCGCATAGACAAAAGTGCCAGTGTAACGAGTGTTTCCGACATAGAGTCTATATTGGCACTCAGTAGAAATTAATAAAGCCCTATAACTGGTCCAGATATTGAAACAGTTTATAAATTAATATTTGTTGAACATGCTTGAAACTGGTGCAATAACAAACAGACGACAAGCAAGAGTAGTTGCATTACAAGTACTCTGTGAGACGGACGTAGTTCAGCATGAGGCCTCTTCAATTCTTGATCAATTGTTTGCAGACCTCGATGTTACGCCCAGACACTCAGACTTCATATCAGACCTTGTAGAAAATGTGCTTGTAAATATTGGAGAACTGGATAGTATAATCACGGATTATGCACCTAGCTGGCCGATATCACAGATGGCTGTAGTCGACAGAAATGTTATTCGATTAGCATTGGCTGAGATAAAATGGTCGGTAGAGACTCCAGAAGGGGCGGTAATAAATGAGGCGGTTGAATTAGCAAAAGCTTTTGGTGCAGAGAATTCAGCTGGCTTCGTTAACGGAGTCCTAGGCTCTTTTGTAGCCGCCATACCTAAATTAAATTCATAGTAGTGATTAGAAAAAACTTGGAGGTGATTAAATGGCACTTCTCGAACAAGTGCAGCAGATTGTTGCAGACAAATTAAGTGTTGACGAATCAGAAGTCGTTCTCGAGGCCTCTTTCACAGAAGACCTTAATGCCGATTCCCTAGATCTGGTGGAGTTGATAATGGCCTTCGAGGAGGAATTCTCCACTGGAGATGTTCAAATCGAAATTTCTGATGAAGAAGCTGAGTCTATCACCACGGTACAAGCCGCGATAGATTATCTTCGAGAAAAAGGCATAGAAGAATAGTCTCAGTTTACCTCTTAATCTATTGATTCTGTGATCATTGGTTTGGTTGCATTGTAAATATGATGGCCCACGTTTGCATGTGTAGTTAGACGGACCGGGTATTTGGGTAAATTTTCTCTAACCAATATAATCCGACTAAATTTCCGAGTCGGGAGTGTTATTTATAGTTGGTTAATGAGCCATGTTTTATGTTGGAGGAAGTCATGAAGGCAGCAGTTTATCAAGGGCCTCAGCAGCTTACCATTGAAGATATACCCATACCTGAACCAGGCCCAGGGGAGATTTTGGTCAAAGTAGGCTACAGTGCTATTTGTGGTACTGATGTTCATGCCTTCCTCTATGACATAGCCCCACCAGGAGCTGTTATGGGGCATGAATTTAGTGGGTCTGTTGTAGCTATAGGGTCTGGGATAGACCGTTGGAAAATCGGGGACAGGCTCGTAGGTGGAGGAGGCAATCCTCCCCCGGGTATGGAGGCGCCTCTCAGGCGACAGGATCAATACAACTATCGTCTAGAAGGATTTGCAGACGATCGTAAAAGAGGTTATGCCGAATACACCCTTCTGACAGAATGGGCGCCAACAGCCATTCCAGAAAACGTAACAGACCTTCAGGCCACTCTCGTCGAGCCCTGTGCGGTTGTAGTCAGGGCAGTCAGGCTTTCACGAATGAGATTGGGAGATACTGTAGCTGTTCTTGGCGCAGGCCCTATAGGTCTTCTATGCATGCAGGCAGCTCAAGCAGCTGGGGCCAGAAAAGTCATAGTATCCGAACCTTCGGAGGCAAGAAGAAACGTAGCTTTATCTCTTGGGGCCGACGCGGTTGTTGATCCCACCAATGAAGATCCTGTTGAGGCTATTATTTCCTTAACCGACGGTTCAGGCCCTCATGTCGTTTATGAATGTGCAGCTGCCAAACCCACTCTCCAAACAGCGTTCGATATTGTTAGGAAACAAGGTAATGTAATGCTTGTAGCTTTGGCTTGGGAAGAGGTTCCTTTACTTCCGGTGGATTGGGCTGGCAAAGAAGTTACTTTTAATACTACGTTTGGATCCGAGGCATATGATTGGACCATCGCGATGGATCTAATTTCTCAGGGGAAGGTTAATGTTGATCCTTTGATTTTAGATGCGGACATTATTGACATCGAAGATATTCAACAAGCGTTTGAAGCGTTGTGCCAGCCGTCAACTCAGGTACAGATGGTAGTTAAGCTGTAGTTCATCGGGTTCCTATCTGGTCCAAATATGTTTGAAGTAAAACAGCTGCAGAAGCCGAGTCCACTAAACCCTTGTCTTTTTTGATTCTATTTTTCCGACCTGGCGATTCGTGCAGTCGTTTTCGAGCCTCCACCGTGGATAGCCGCTCGTCTACAGTTTCAATTTTGAGTCCAGTTATTTTGGTCAGGTGAGCAATAAATTGTTGTGTTTTGTCTGCCTGAGTACCAATGCAACCAGATGCTAAAAACGGCATCCCTACAATTATCAGAGACGCGTCTTCGTCGTGGATGAGCTTTAATATCTGAGACTCTGCCCCCTGCCTGGGAATTGCGGATCGAGGGGTGGCCAACGTTCGGGTTGGGTCGCTGATAGCCACTCCAATCCTCTTATCTCCCACATCTAGGGCAATAATTGGCTGGTTCAGGTGGCTTATCATCCCTTTAGAGACCTAGAAACAATATCTGGGACGAGAGATAGCGCTTCGGTGAGCTTATCGGGATATCTGCCACCAGCTTGAGCAGATTCTGGCCTCCCACCACCACCACCGCCTATGATCTTTGCTATCTCACCTACGATAGTCGATGCATCGACACCTTTTTGGACAACGTCTTTCGTTACCATCGCAACCAACATTGGATTATCGTTTATTACGGCTCCAGTGACTACAACACCTGTTTCTAACTTATCCCTTAGCCAATCTCCGACAGTCCTTAGCAATTCTGCAGTCGAGGCGGAAGATTGGGCTGATATTACTTTTACCCCGTCAATTTCTACGATTTGGTCAAGGAGTGAGGCTGCCGACTGCATTGAAAGTTCTCTTTGCAGATCCCCCAATTGGCTGTTTGTGTTTTCAAGTTGGTCCTGCAAGGCCACAATTCTTTCCTCGATTCCGGAAGGGGTTGTTTGTAGGGTATCAGCCAGTTTGTTTTCCCTATTAAATCTCTCCCAGACTAGACGTTCTGCAGCTCTACCAGATACAGCTTCGATACGTCTCATCCCTGCTCCAATACTCGATTCACCTAGCACATATACGGTTCCAACCTCTCCAGTTCTCTCCACGTGGGTGCCTCCGCATACTTCGAAGCTGAATCTATCACCATTGGCGATTTCAACGAGTCGGACTCTGTCACCATACTTGTCACCAAAAAAAGCAAGAGCGCCTTGTTCAACGGCAGCCGTATAGGTGTTTTCACTTCTGACTATTTTGGCGTTCTGCCTGATTTTTTCATTAACCAGGGATTGAACTCTCCACATCTCTTCATCTGTGACAGCTTGTACATGACTGAAGTCGAATCGTAATCGATCGGCCGTAACTAAGGACCCAGCTTGTCTGACATGAGGGCCTAAAACTTGTCGTAGTGCAGCGTGCAGCATGTGAGTTGCGGTATGGTTACGTGCTGTATCTTGGCGTCGAGTAGGATCGACGTAAGAGTCGACTGAATCTCCTACTGAAACAACTCCCTCTTTTACTTTGCCATAATGAACTATTACTTCAGGGATAGCTTCTTTTGTATCATTTATTTCTATTTGGCCTTGCGTTCCTACGATGTCACCTCCGTCTCCAACCTGGCCTCCACCTTCTGCGTAGAAGGGGGTCTCCTGCATGATAATTTCAATCTCTTGACCCCCAGATGCAGAATCTACAGATTGACTTCCAGAGATTATTCCAACTACTACGGAGTGCCCAGTAATCGACTCATATCCTATAAATCCTGTTTGTCCCACCCCGAGGTTTTCATACAGACGTATGCGAGATTGGTCTCCATCAAATTGTGAGCTAGACCTTGCACGTTCCTTCTGGGCCTCCATCTCAGACTCAAATCCTTCCATGTCCACCAATTTTCCTTGTTCCAAGGCTATTTCCTCGGTCATCTCCACGGGGAATCCATAAGTATCCCAAAGTTGGAATACGGTATTTCCTGAAAGCGTTTCGGAATCTGATAGAGCTTTCTCCAGCATTAGATATCCATTCTCATATGCTCTTTGGAATCTATCTTCCTCTAGGCGTAACACGGTGAGTACAAAGTCTTTGTGGCTTCTAAGTTCTGGATAGGAATCACCCATTTTTAAGATTACTGACTGAGCTATTTCTTCTAGGAATGGGTCACCTATTCCTATTTTTCTGCCCAATCTTATGGCTCTTCGTATTACCCGTCTTAGAACGTAGCCACGGCCTTCGTTACCAGGTACTACTCCGTCGGCTGTCAAGAATGTAGAACTTCGTGAATGTTCTACCACTGCCCTTATTGCATAGTCCATTTCGAGATCGTCACCGTAGGTCACGTCAGTCATACTAGATACTTGTTCTATCATGGCGGAGAAAATGTCGGTCTCGTACATAGTTGCGGCATCTTGCATTATTATCGTGGCTCTTTCTAGGCCCATTCCCGTGTCAATACTAGGCGCAGGCAACGGATCTCTACCACCATCGGGATGGTGATAGAACTGCATAAAAACTAGATTCCAGAGTTCGACATATCTATTGCATTGTTCTCCAGTGGACATTTGGTTTTCACAATTGGGCGTGCAGTCTTCGCGCAAGCAGCCTCTCGACTGACCGAAGTCATAGTGGAGTTCACTGCAAGGACCACAGGGGCCCTCTTCTCCATGAATTGGTGGTCCCCACCAGTTATCCTCATCTCCAAATCTGTAGATTCTGTCTAGGGGGATTCCCACGTTTTGCCATAACTGATGGGCCTCGTCGTCAGTCTCATGGATGGTCATAGCAAAACTCTCAGCGCTTAGTCCCAATTTTTCAGTGACGAATTCTAGTGCGAAAGCAATAGCTTTTTCTTTGAAATAGTCCCCAATACTGAAGTTTCCAAGCATCTCAAACATTGTGTTGTGGGTTGCATCTCCAACTATGTCTATGTCAGGAGTTCTGAAACATTTTTGGGCTGATGTAAGGCGTTGATTGGGAGGTGTCTGCAGTCCGGAAAAATAAGGTTTGAACTGGTTCATGCCGGCTATTGTTAAAAGTAGCGTAGGATCACCTACGGGAATGAGGGACGAACTTGGGATTCGTTGGTGTCCTTTGCTTTCGAAAAAAGAAAGGAATGCTTCTCTGATCTCGTCGCTCGTCATTTTTTGAACCATGTTGGAAAGTGTCTCCAAATATACAAAAGAAATTGCGAAAGTAGCCTAACGTGAAGGATATTTTATCTTTATCAGTTAACAATTAATATACCAACAGGTAACCTACATCAGACGTTGGAAGCGCAGCGAAACCCTAAGTTTCCCGTAGAACTATCGGGAGTGTTAGAACTTCTGGCAGCGACTCGATACCTGTTGCAATACGAGTCGTGGCATAGATACGAGCCACCTTTTACGGTCTTTGAGGACCCTATTTTTGGTCCTGCAGGGTTTATGTGTACGCCGCTTCTGTGGTAATCGGTAGTGAACCAATCAAATTGCCACTCCCAGACGTTTCCAACCATGTTAAAGAGACCAAACTTGTTGGGGAAATATGCATTTGCCGGAGCAGTAGAGTCGTATCCGTCAAGTTTCGTGTTGGTTATAGGGAATTCACCCTGCCATATATTGCAAAGATGCTGGTCATCAGGGCCGTATAATTTGTTTCCCCATGGATAAACTTTTTTATTCAAACCGCCTCTTGCAGCAAACTCCCATTCCGCTTCTGTTGGTAGTCTTTTTCCTGACCATAAGCAATATTGCGTTGCGTCATTCCATGAAATGTGAACAACGGGGTGTGTCATTCTATTAGTTATTCCTGATCCTGGCCCTTCTGGATGTTTCCATGAAGCCCTGTCGACCTTTTTCCACCATGGGGTATTGGGAGGAGACTGGGTAGAATAATTTCTCACTTGTTTTTCTATGAACATATGAAAAACGAAAGACCACCCATATTCCTCCGCCTCGGTCCTGTATTTCGTTTCTTTGACAAACTTTGCAAATTGCACATTTGTAACTGCTGTTGCACCTATATAGAACGGGTCTATATATACTTCTCTAGGGGGCCCTTCACCATCTCCGGGGAACCCGTTTTCATAGTTTGTACCCATGAGAAACTTTCCGCCGTTTATTAGGCGCATGTCATCATTATTGAAACTACTAGATTTATTGTGGTTAGTTGTTTTGGTGGTCATAATTCTTATTGCAGATGTTTTTTCTCTGGAAACCATGCAACAAGGATTTGTCTGGGATTCGATCGATATATATTTCAAGTGGCAGTGATCTTAAATGAGAGGTTTTATAGTATTTGTATTTCGTTGACAGCTTATTGCTCAGAGTATACTATCCACCGCGCTATGAGACATGCTGTACGATTTAATAAGTATTATTTTAAGGGCTCCGAAGCCCTGCCCGAGAGGCACAGCTTGTTGGCGTAGATAGGATGCCAAATAAGCAAAGAGGGCCTCGACCGGCAGTGGTCGAGGCCCTCTTTGCTTATTTGGAGTTAATAAATATTCACTTAGGGAGAAATTCAATTATATGAATACCCATCAAAAAGACCACGTAGAGGGACTAGGGTTTTCGGCCGCTCGTATTTTTAG
>Ga0310342_100003284_pt1 | contig 10610 bp, 7 predicted proteins | sample S15DNA20500_MG_FD_206155 | JGI IMG/M metagenome (GOLD analysis project Ga0310342, IMG submission 206155) | Marine microbial communities from station ALOHA, North Pacific Subtropical Gyre - S1503-DNA-20-500_MG | ecosystem: Environmental > Aquatic > Marine > Oceanic | place: Pacific Ocean: North... | reverse complement strand
CGGTCCGACGGGAAATTCTGGTCTCGCATCACGACCGGCCATCAAGACCATTCGTCCCCGTTCGGCAAGCGTACCCACAACGAGGTCAAAATCTGGCTCACGAAGTGTTTCCCAGAAAATATTGACGCCTCCTGGAGCGGCTTCTTGAACGGCTGCCAGAACATCCTGAGACTTGTAGTTAATGGCCACATCCGCTCCCAGTTGTTGACAGGCGGCAACCTTCTCATCACTGCCACCAGTCGTAATCACCTGGGCACCTGCAGCCTTGGCCATTTGCAAAACCATCGAACCCACGCCACCGGTCCCACCGTGAACAAAGACTGTTTCACCAGCAACCAGTTGAGCATCGCGAAACAGGCCAAGATGGGCTGTCACGCCCACCAGCGCGCAGGCAGCCACATCTTCATCCGCCACTTGCTCGGGTGTCGGATAGAGCCAGCACTCATCGACGGCACAAAACTCGGCAAAGGTCCCCTGGCGTCCCAGCAACCCCTGGTTGGTACACCAGACCCGGTCCCCCGGAGCAAACCGGGTGACCTCTGTCCCCACGGCTTCCACCACACCAGCCAGGTCGCAACCGACTACGAAGGGCAGCGGCAGTTCCCAGTAATTTGCTCCGTTACGGATATAGGTATCAACGGGATTGACGGCCACGGCAGTCATTCGAACCAGCACCTGGGAAGGACTGATTTCTGGCTGAGGTAAGTCGCCATAGCGAATATTTTCAGCGGGACCGGTTTCTTCAATAAAAGCAGCTTTCATAAGCGTATCTCATCGTCAGGCGGTTAGTTGGTTTTCAGTACGAGCGAACATTCTAACACGGCTCGCTGCTCTCAACAGGCAAGCGACATTGTTTTTCTCGCCGCGGACTCGAACCGACCGTCCGCCGGTGGCGTAACCAGATCAGTGCGCTTTGCTTTCGCCGTTGGCGAATTAGCTATCGAGTGTTTAAAATCTCCCCTAATCATTCAGTTACCAATCCCTGGCCACGGTCCGTCGTTTAACATGACCTCACCTGCCCCCGAACTTTCAGCAGCCCTGGCACTTCTGGAAGAAGCCGTCAGTAATGAACAGCTTTCTGCCAGTGCCGCTGAGAATATACGCAGTTGGCTTACCGAGGCACGTTATGCTCAGTACAGGCCCCAGGTATTACAACATGTCACGTCCCATCAGTGGCAACAGCTGGACGACGCTTTTTGGACCATCATACCCTTTGGTACGGGCGGACGTCGGGGTCGCATGTATCCCATTGGCAGCAATACCATCAACGACCGGACGATTGGTGAAAGCGCCCAGGGGCTGGCCGACTACGTCCGCCAGGTAACCCCGACAGACGAGTCGCTAGCCTGTGCCATCGCCTACGATACGCGTCACCAGTCGCGTCACTTTGCTGAGCTGTCTGCCGAAATCATGGTAGCGGCTGGCTTCCGGGTCTACTTTCTTGACGATTATCGCTCCACGCCGCAGTTATCTTTCCTGGTCCGTCAGCAGCACTGCCAATGTGGCATCATGGTCACGGCCAGTCATAATCCGCCCAGTGACAATGCCGTGAAAGTTTACTGGTCCAGCGGTGGCCAAATCCTACCACCTCATGACCAGGGAATCATTGAAGCCGTCGGCGACGTGCAGGCGATTGAACGGACCGATTTCCAGCAGGCCCTGCAAGCAGGCCAGATTGAAATCTGTACTCGCGAGTCGGACGAGGCCTACCTGCAGCAGGTAACGGCACTGAGTCAGCCAGGCCCGCGGGATGTGAAGGTGATTTATTCTCCCTTGCATGGCGTGGGCGGCGACAGTGTCATGGCAACGCTAAGGCAAGTCGGTTTCGCGGACGTCGAACTTTACCAGCCTCACGCCGAGCCGGACGGTGATTTTCCCAACGTCCCAAACCACGTTTCAAATCCAGAAAATCCAGCCATCTTTGATCAGATCATTACCCATGCCCGAGAAGTCGGAGCTAACCTGGTACTTGTTACCGATCCCGACGCTGATCGCATGGGATGTGCTGCACCCTTGACCATGGATCCGGCTGGCGATTGGGCTACGCTCGCCGGAAATCCGCTCAGCGCCCTGCTGACTGATTATGTCCTGGGAAAACAGCAAGCGGCCGGCACACTGACGGATAGCCACTATGTCATCAAGACCCTGGTAACGACGGAGCTGGTACGTCGTATTGCCGATGCTTATGGCGTTCGCACACTGGGTGATGTGTTAGTCGGTTTCAAGTGGATCTGTGGTTGCATGGATGAACAGGGGCCAGCGCAGATGCTGTTTGCCACGGAAGAATCGCACGGCTTTCTCGCCGGCCAACATGTTCGTGATAAGGACGGTATTGTCGCCTGCCTGCTGATGGCCGAACTGGCAGCCCAGGTAAAAGCGCAGGGTCAATCAGTTCACGATCGCCTCCATCAGCTGTTTGATCAGCATGGCCTGCATCATGAACGAACGTTAAACATCTTCATGGAAGGTTCCCAGGGCAAACAGCGGATGACGCAGCTAATGGAAAAATTTCGCAGTCAGCCACCACAACAACTGGGTAACCTGCAAGTCATTGGCCGGCGAGATTACTTGCAGCACCTGCGCTTTGATAGCCAGGCAGTAGCACAACCGCTGGCTGGCCCAACCGATGACTTGATTTTCCTGGAACTAGAGCTCACGGGTAACTACGTTGCCATCCGGCCTTCGGGAACCGAACCCAAGATTAAACTCTACCTGTTCACCTTCATGGATCCCGGACAAGGGACAGATTTGGCGGTTGCCCGGCAGCAGTTGCAGCAGCGAGAGGACCAAATCGAGGCCAGCCTGCGGGAATTCGTCGCAACGGTCTAAAGGGTCGCTATCCGCGCCCTGGCGAAACGATTTGAGAAGATCTCCCCAACCGTCCCCGCGGTGACCTTTTCCCCGTACAATAAAGAACCGTTCAGCGGGAACGTGTGGCGGCTTCTCGTCCAACAGGTGCTTCATGAATGAAATCCCTTCACCACCAGATCATCCAACGACCGGGGAGGGTGAGTCGCCAGCATTTCGGACGGCGGCAGAGAAGGTCCGCAAGTTCCCCCAGGTCCCGGGCGTCTACTTGCTGAAGGATGATGCGGGCCGCGTTATTTACGTGGGCAAGGCGATCAACCTGCGGGCACGGGCCGGCAGCTACTTCCTCAAAGCTGCCTCCGTGGAACCACGCACGTCCCACTGGGTGCACGAGATCAGCGATGCCGACTACCTGGAATGTGATAGTGAAGTGGACGCCTTGCTGTCCGAATCCCGCTTGATCAAGGACATCCAGCCAAAATACAACAAGGACTCCAAGGACGATCGCTCATTTCCTTACTTGATGATTACCACGCGGGAAGATTTTCCTCGCGTGGAAGTAACACGCGAACCGAAATCGAACAGTGTCAAGTTGTTTGGTCCGTTTGCCAGTGCAGGAGCTCTCCGCGGAGCCATCCAGGTGCTTCAAAAGATCTTTAAGTTTCGCACCTGCAGTCTCGACATTGAAGAATCGGACCAGCGCTGGCAGTGGTTTCGCCCCTGCCTGCTGGCCGACATCAATCAATGCACGGCTCCTTGCAATTTACGGATCAGCAAGGATGACTATCGCCATGACATTAAACGACTACGATTATTCCTGGACGGCAAAAAGAAAAAGCTGCTCAAACAGATGTACGACGAAATGCTGACCGCTTCCGAGTCCCAGCAATACGAGCGGGCAGCCCGTTTGCGCGACGAAATCAAAATGCTGGAAACTCTTGACCAGCGCGGAGAACTCGATACCCATGCCCAACCAGAAGTTTTCTATACCGACCCCAAAAAAGGGCTGCATGGTTTGCGACAAGTACTCAAGCTGGCCGAACAACCCCGCGTGATCGAAGGGATCGATATAGCCCACCTGGCAGGCCAGCAAACGGTGGCCAGCCTGGTGCAATTTATCGACGGATTTCCCTTCAAGACCGGCTATCGTCGTTACAAGATTCGTAATGTGCAAGGCATTGACGACTACCGCAGTATTCACGAAGTGGTTTCACGCCGTTACCGGAAACTGTACGACGAAGGTGACCTGTTTCCCGATATCCTGCTGATCGATGGGGGCAAAGGCCAACTCAATGCTGCCCGGGCCGCCTTCAAGGAGCAGCAGATTCCCCATCCCCTCTTGCTTTCCCTGGCCAAGCAGCAAGAAGATCTTTACCTGTTGGATCAGCCCCAACCGCTGCAACTGAGCAAACACTCCTTTGCACTGCGCCTGCTTCAATACGTCCGTGACGAAGCGCATCGATTCGCCCAGCACTACCATCATATCTTGCGACGAAAAAAGACACTTGGCGAATGACTGGCAAGAAAGCCGATCAGGCAGCTTTTTGATCCGACGGATAGGCAAAGCCAGTCGCTGCATCGTTCCAGCGGCGCAGCAAAATCGCCACCAGGTGCCCCCCAAAGGCCACTGACAACTTGACCGCATACTCAAAATTCACTTGCTTGCCAGTCAGTGGTACACAATCAAAGGTGCAAGCGGGGTCAATATCGTTCAAGTTAATCGTAGGAGGTGCATAGCCATCACGTTGAGCTAAAACCGTGATCGCTAATTCTACTCCGCCCGCCGCATTGACCAGATGGCCAATCATCGATTTACTCGCGCTCACAGAAACCTGGTCCGCTGCACTCCCCAAGGCCTGCCGAATGGATCGCATTTCAACCAGGTCATTCTGCGCTGTACCGGTTCCATGGGCATTGATGTAGCCGATTTCCTTTGGCTCCACGGAACCCTTTGCTAAGGTCTGCCGAATCAATTGAGTCAACGTCTCGCTTTCCATGTCTAAACCAGTGACATGATGAGCTTCAGCAAGTATCGATCCAGAAACGAGCTCGGCATAAATGCGAGCACCCCGACTCAAAGCATGGCTGAGCCGCTCAACGACAAACATGGCTGCACCCTCACCCATTACAAAACCGTTACGACAACGGTCAAATGGTCGACATGCCTGGTTCGGATCCGAATGCTTCGCCAGGACTCCCATTTGGTCGAAGCCGGCGGCAAACAGCGGATCAATCGCGTCACCGCCACCGGTCAGCATCACATCACATTGCCCGTCACGAATCCTGCGCATCGCTGTCAAGATACTGATCAAGCTGCTGGCACATGCAGTCGAATGAGAAACGCGGGGACCAAGCAAACCAAATTCGTTAGCAACTAGCGAGCCCGCGGTACTGGGCAAGAACTGTTCCCACCAATTCGCTCCGGTCTCGGCCTCAGCTGCAGTAATGCCACCACCAAGCCAGCGAGTATCACCCATGTGACCAGCGATCGCAGAACCAAAACGGGTCATTTCTACCTGGTTCAAATCGATTGCTGAATCCTGCATCGCCTCACGCGCAGCCATCTGACAAAGCGGAATAACCTTCAATTGGCCTGGTACAGCAAGTGGTACGTCGACCGTGGCACCAAAGAGATAATCGTCAGGAAGACCGCGCAGGCCCCTCAGCGGCCGCACGTTAGAACGTCCTGCCTGAATTGCACGCCAGACCGCTTCGCGATCATTGCCCAGCGACGTCACCAGGCCGACACCGGTGATCACAATCGGTTCGTTGATCGTTGCCCGTGTTGTCATCGGCTCCACTTGCGCAAAAACGTTCTCTCTCCAGACTCCTCATTACGGGAAATAGAGCCTGGGCACCATGCGAATTTCCCCTTACTGGCAGCAACAGGGCCGTCAGCAGGTAGCCGAATTCGCTGCAGAGCAAAAAATTTCTTCGAAATGACTTGCCAATTTCGGAAAAGTCACTACATTCACTGATTGTGGGTTTATAACCCATTTAGATAGTTATTAATATATTTATTTGGGGTTTTTATCCCAAAACATGGATGGCAGCATGGATGGGTGTCTACAGGGAGGTGACATGCTAATCAAGGCAGCTGGCAGAGCGATATTCCATGGCCAAAACCGATCAACTCCTGCAGGGCGAATTTCGTCGTTTGATGGACGATCGGTATCGCCTTTCTATTCCCAGCAACCTGGCCGATCCGCTGACAACAACCGGCCCCGATTGCATAGCAGTCAAGGAACGCCCGGGGGCTATCAGTCTCTGGAGTGCTGGTTCGTGGGAAACTCGCCTGGACGCCGGCCTGCAAGTGGTTCGCGAGAAAATCCAGGCAGGGCGTCTGGAAGGCAAGATCGATCAGGTCCAGCAATTGGGACGGCTACTCTCCACCCGACAGCGGCATGTGCAACTGGGCGGTCGTGGACGCCTGCTGATTCCCGAGGGGTTCCGCGAATTCCTGGGAGTCGAACCCGGTGGCGAAGTCATCGTCATTGGAGCAGCGGTCTGTGTCGAACTATGGAAACCGACTGCCTGGCTGGACTGTTTGCAAGTTCAGATTCCGCAATTCCGAGAACTGTTCGACGACCTTTCTGGTTAACGAATCACTCGCCGGAACCCCGTTTGTCCGCCGCCCTGCGCACCCCAGGAGGAGGAACTACTTAACCCATACAGATTATTGCGCTGAACTCGAGCGGTCAGCATTGATTTCAAGAAGATTGACAACGTACCTTTGCCTGAGTAGCTATGTCGGGAAACAGGTCACCAGGGACTGGCACGTTTGGCACGGATGCCATTGTTTTCTTGAGCGATGCTGGCCGCTCTTATTTGCGCTGACCGTGATGTTACCAACAACATAAACCGCATCTATTCCGGAGCCGACTCATCGTTTTGCTGCACGGAAACGTAGAGCATCCGCAACTGGTGCAGATATTGCTCGAGTAAGGCGCCCTCTTCTTCAGAAAGGTGACCCTGCGTTTTTTCTTGCAGGATCGCCAGCGTATCAATATGGTAGCGTGCAATATCCAGCCGCACAGCTGGCTTTTCCTCTTGCTCCGAACCAGCTGCTCCCAGGGCGACGACTGTTTGTGTAGCAATGAAAGTCAGCAAGGAGGAGAAAGAAGCCTGCGTTACGGCCTCTTCAGCTTCAGAACTATCCGGAGACGCAGCTTCGTCACTCGTGACAACCTCTTCACTAGCAACCTCTTCACTAGCAACCTCTTCACTAGCAACCTCTTCTGCTGCTGGTTCTTCGTCAACTTCCTGCTGCTCGAGAGGCTGATCTTCTGCGGGTTGTTCCCTTTCGTTCTCTGGCATCATTTTCGATCCACATCAATATCTAGGTGTGGGCATCTTCGGAAGGCTCGGTAACTTCTTGGGTCCGTTCAGAACGCTGCTGATGACGTTGTACGGCGGCACCAACGAAACCGGCAAAGAGTGGATGGGGTGTGGTTGGTTTCGACTTGAATTCCGGATGGAACTGAACCGCCACAAACCAGGGCTGATTTTTCAGTTCAATAATTTCCACGAGCAGCCCGTCGGGACTGGTACCAGCAACTTCCATCCCATGGGCAGCAAACTGCTGCCGATAAACATTGTTAAATTCATAGCGATGCCGGTGCCGTTCGGTGATTTCGTCCACGCCGTAGCATTCGCGGGACTGGCTCTCCTGGTTCAACTGACAGACTTGGGTCCCCAATCTCATGGTTCCCCCCTTGTCGACGATATTCTTCTGCTCATCCAGCAAGCAAATCAGCGGATGGGAAGTATCTTTATCAAATTCCGTGGAGTGGGCACCATCCAGGCCGACCACGTGTCTGGCAAACTCGATGGCTGCACACTGCATTCCCAGACAGATGCCGAAAAAGGGTAGTTCGCGTTCTCGAGCAAAGCGGATCGCTTCCACTTTCCCCTCGATGCCACGCTCACCGAAGCCACCTGGTACCAGTACCCCATCGTAGCCGGTGAGCAATCTTTCCGGACCTTCCCGTTCCAGATCTTCACTCTGAATACGGCCAATACGAATCTGGGCTCGGTGGTGCATGCCGGCATGATCCAACGATTCATAGATTGATTTGTAAGCGTCCTTGTGTTCAGCATACTTGCCAACGACCGCGATGCTGATCTCGCTTTGTGGATTGCGTAAACCATGCAACAGGTCTCGCCACTGCTCCAATTCGAGGGGACCGGCTGCGAGTTGCAGTTTTTGGATAATCAACTCATCCAAATGGTTATCGACCAGCGACATGGGGACTTCGTAGATCGAAAAATCCTTGTCTCGCTCCTCGATGACCGCTTCCAGCGGAACATTACAGAACAAGGCAATTTTCTCGCGCGATTCAACCGCAATTTCCCGTTCGGTACGGCAGATAAGGATATCCGGTTGAATACCGATTTCCCGCAATTGGCCTACGCTGTGTTGCGTCGGCTTGGTCTTAAGTTCAGCAGCCGCCTTCAAGTAAGGAACCAGCGTTAGATGAATGTAGAGGCAGTTTTCTTTGCCCACGTCGAGTGCAAACTGTCGAATCGCTTCCAGGAACGGCAGGCTCTCGATATCACCGACAGTCCCACCGATTTCCGTGATCACCACATCGGTCTCCTGATCAGCCAGCTTGGCAATCACCGATTTGATCTCGTTGGTAATGTGGGGAATGACCTGTACGGTTTTCCCCAGGAACTCTCCCCGCCGCTCCTTCTCAATCACCGACTGGTAAATCTGTCCCGTCGTGTAATTCGAATCTCGCGTGAGGGGGCTGTGGGTAAAACGCTCGTAATGCCCAAGATCCAAGTCCGTCTCGCTGCCATCATCGAGCACGTAGACTTCACCATGCTGGTAAGGATTCATGGTGCCTGGATCCACATTGATATAGGGATCCAGTTTCTGCATTTTGACGCGTAAGCCACGTTGTTCCAGCAGCATGCCGACCGACGCACTGGTCAACCCTTTTCCCAGAGAGCTAACAACACCACCAGTCACAAAGATGTGTTTTGTCATAGTTGTCTTAGATCCTGCATCCATTCAGTCAGTCAGTGCACACGCCAAGTCACGATTCTACCCTTTCTGACGCCGACTGACAAACGCCTGATAATCCTCCAGGGTATCAATACCCACCGTCGTCTCGTGACAAATCCCTACCAAAATAGTCTCTCCGGCCGCCAGGACACGTAACTGCTCTAAACTCTCTACTTGTTCCAGCGGCGCCGGTGGCATCTGGGCTAACTGCAACAGGAACTCTCGGCGATAGGCATAGAGCCCAATATGCTGAAAAAAACAGGCCGGGTCAGACTCCAATAACCGGTCTTTCCAATCTCGGGGATGGGGAATCACACTGCGACTAAAGTAGAGTGCTCTTCCCTCAGTATCAAAGACAACTTTGACACAGGCGGGGTCTTCCAGTTGCTGGCGGCTGCGAATCGGCGTCGCCAGCGTGGCCATGACAGCCGTTGGCTGATTTTCCAATAGTTCAATTACCTGGTCGATCACCGTTCCCGATATCTCGGGCTCGTCCCCTTGCAGATTGACGATAATCTCGATCTCGTTTAGACCACGGGCCACTTCGGCTACTCGATCGGTCCCACTTGGCGCGGCCGGGTCGGTCAAAACCACCTCACCACCAAACTCTCTCACAGCAGTGGCAATCTTTTCGTCGTCCGCTGCCACACAAACGCCGACTGGACGCCCCGCTTGTTGAGCCGCTTCATAGGTATGCTGAATTAGCGGCTTGCCGGTCTCCGACAGCAGCAACTTTTCCGGCAACCGCGTGGAGAGCAACCGTGCAGGAATGACGATGTAACTGCTCATAGTAATCTCAACCGCTTATTGACCAATCCCCAGGATCCAGCGACCCCACGTCAGTACATACAACGGGATCAGGGCCAGACCTATCAGGTTCAACCACATGCCGGCAAACGCCATATCACGAATCTTAATCCGTTCCGAGGCAAAAACAATCGCGTTGGGAGGTGTGGCTACCGGTAACATGAATGCACAACTGGCCGCCAGCGTTGCTGGAATGATCAGCAACCGACTGTCGCCGCCAGTGATCAGAACAGCAGAAACACCGACGAGCAGCGGAACCATGATCGTCACCGTTGCCGTGTTACTGGTCACTTCCGTCAGCAGCACGATCACTCCCGTCACGATTATCATCGGTATCAGCGGGGATAACGAAGGCAGCAGCGTGACTGCCTGGGCAATGGCCGCGGCCAAGCCACTGGAACTAACTGCCTCTGCCAGGCTCAACCCTCCTCCAAACAACAGCAACACGCCCCAGGGCAAACGCGAAGCAACTTGCCAGTCCAGGGCAAATTCACGACGCTGCCAGTTCACTGGAATCAGGAACAGCGATAAGGCGCCAACCAGGGCAATCACCGTATCATTGAGCTGAGTGACCATGGGAAGCTGGGTTGTCAACCAGTCCCAGTCCTGCAGCGGTGCTCGCGAGACCCAGAGCAGAGCAGTCATCGTGAAAACCACCAGCACGGTCCGTTCGCCCCGGTTCATCGGCCCCAGTTGCTTGATCTCCTCCCCAATTAACGATTTTCCACCCGGAATCTCCTGGAACTGAAAAGGAAAGATAAAACGGGTCAGACAAAGCCAGGTCAAAACCAGCATCGTTACGACCAGTGGCCCAGTGAAGACCATCCAACGGCCAAAGGAAATGGAGTAGCCCAATTCCTCCAGTTGCTCTGCCATGAAGGCATTGGGAATGGTCCCGACGTAAGTAGTCATGCCACCAATACTGGCTGCATAGGCCACGCTTAACATCAGGCAGGTGGCAAAGCGATTGACGTCTTTACGC
>Ga0310342_100003283_pt1 | contig 10611 bp, 9 predicted proteins | sample S15DNA20500_MG_FD_206155 | JGI IMG/M metagenome (GOLD analysis project Ga0310342, IMG submission 206155) | Marine microbial communities from station ALOHA, North Pacific Subtropical Gyre - S1503-DNA-20-500_MG | ecosystem: Environmental > Aquatic > Marine > Oceanic | place: Pacific Ocean: North... | reverse complement strand
AGGGGCGGCCCGGCGAGCGATTCGCTCGGCCTTGAGTTGCCGGCGCCTTGGGTCATGGGGGGCCAGAGCGTCCAGCGTGGCCAGGGCGTCTGGGGTGTAGACGTCTTCGAACCGTGACGCCAGGTCGCCGCGAATCACCACCGGCAGGATGGTCTCGGACTCAGTGACGAACGGTTCGCCGGAAGAAATGTTCATGGAGTCGGTCTCGCTGGGTGTCGCTTACGCGGTTGCGGACTAGAATGATAGCAGCCGACCGTGCACGGAGGGGCAAGCGAGAGCGAGCATTGTCTGCCGTATTGAAAGGCGGAACCGCAGCGAGGATTAAAGGGGGATTCGAAACAGGGAACCGGGAGGTTGTACGCTGTCCCCGTTGGCTTCGGCAGGCGTTGGTGGATGGCCGTGATCCAGGTCTGGCGCGTGCTCCACTGCATGCGGGGGTGCGCCGGATCCTTTTGCGGTTATCATGTCCGCATGAATAAGACACGCGTAGCGCTGATCGGTGCCGGTGGATTGGCGGGTGTGATGCACCATCCATCGTTGGCAACATTCGACGACGTGACATTGGTTGCGGTGTGTGACCTAGATGCGGCTCGGGCCGAAGCCGCCGCCGAGCGTTATGACATCGCCGAGACGTTCATGTCATATCGCAAGATGCTGGACACGGTCGAGGTGGACGCGGTCTATGCGATCATGCCGCCGATGCACGTTTTTCCCGTGGCCATGGACGTTCTCGAAGCGGGCTACGCGCTGTTCATCGAAAAGCCGCCGGGGATGACCACGCACCAGACACGGGCGATGGCACGGCGGGCCGAGCAGAAGCAATTGGTCACGGGGGTCGGATTTCAACGCCGCTATCACCCGCTGTTGCACCACTGTTATGAGAAGGTTTGCGAAAAGGGGGCACCGCACCAGGTCACGGCTGCTTTTCTCAAGCAGATGCCGGTGTCCGAGACGCATCCTTATTACGACGGTGCCATTGACATATTGACCTGTGACGTGGTGCACGCCGTCGATGCCGTGCGCTACTATGCTGGCTTGAGCCCCGTGCGAACCGTCAGCGCGGTGGTGCGACAACTTGACTGCTGGTTCGACGTCAGTTTCAACGCGCTGGTGCATTTTGAAAACGACGCTGTGGGCATTATGGAGTCAAATTTTCGCACCGGTCGGCGGCACTTCACCTTTTCCTGTCACGCGACCGGTGCGTCGGCCCTCGCACGGATCGATGGTCTCGGCGAAGTATGGTGGGATGGTGGTGACGATCCGGTGGTAAGCACCGACTACCAGGCGGCGGCCGGGTCTGGCGAAGAGCGGGTCCACCAGGGATTCACCGCCCAGGCGAGGGCGTTCATCGACGCCGTGCAGGCCGGTGTTCCACCGCACAACAACCTTTCCGATGCCGTGGCCACCATGGACCTGGTCGATCGCATATATGCCGCTGCCGGCGGCCGCTTGGCGCGTGCCTCGGGAGTACCCGCCACCGGTTAGGTGGGACGGTGGTCGCTGTCACGGTGGGTTCGGCGATGCCGGGCAGAGCATTGCACCAAAGCCTAAAATCGCGCGGCGGCCCGGTGGCACGGGTCGCACTGGCCTGTCGACATTCGGAACCAGCGACGGAACGTAGAAGTGATGACGGACGAATCGACGGTCTCGGCAGAGGGCACGCCCCTGGCGGGTGCTTCGGTGGATCCGGCGTCGGTGCTCGCCGCTGTCGGCAACACCCCCATGTTCACGTTGACGCGGATTGCTGCCGAAGTGGCCCCAGTCCGCATCATGGCCAAGGCCGAATGGTTCAATCCGGGCGGATCGGTGAAGGACCGCGCCGCGCTGAACATGCTTCTCGACGGTCGACAGAGAGGTGCGTTGACGCCCGGCAAGGTGATCCTCGACGCGACCAGCGGTAACACCGGTATTGCCTACGCCATGTTCGGCGCGGCCATGGGTTACCGGGTGAAACTGGCGTTGCCCCGCAACGCGGGCCCGTTTCACAAGAAGATGCTCCGCGGGTACGGCGCCGAACTGGTCTTGACGGATCCGCAGAAGGGATCCGACGGCGCCATCGAAGAGGCCATGCGTCTCTACGAAACCGATCCGAAGGCCTATTTTTATCCCGACCAGTATCGCAACGACGCGAACTGGCAGGCGCACGTGAAGTCCACCGGTCCCGAGATCATCCGCCAGACCCGGGGGCAGGTGACGCATTTTGTCGCCGGGCTCGGCACCAGCGGCACCTTCACCGGGACGGGACGGGCCTTGCGCAAGCACAATCCGCAGGTTCGGTTGGTGAGCGTGCAACCCGATTCGCCGATGCACGGACTGGAAGGCTGGAAGCACATGGAAACCTCGATCCAGCCGGCCTTTTACGACCCCGGGATGGCCGATGAGAACCTGCTGGTCCGCACCGAGGACGCCCAGGCGATGATGGTACGCCTAGCGGCCGAGGAGGGCCTGCTGGTCAGTCCCAGTGCCGCCGCTGCGGTCTGCGCGGCCTTGCAGGTGGCCCGCGATCTCGACGAGGGATTGGTCGCGACGGTCATGGCCGACAACGCGATGAAGTATCTGGACATGCACTTCTGATCGGACGACGCTATGGATCCGTTGTATCTCGACCCGTCGCATGGCGAGGCGATCCGCCGGCACGGCCGGGAAGCGTTCCCGGAGGAATGTTGTGGCTTTCTCTTCGGGCGCGACGGCGGTGGGCGCCATATTGTCTCCGTGGTGAGTGAGACGAATGTGCGTGAAGACGGCTCGCGGCACAATCGTTTCTCCATCAGCCCCGAGGGTTTCATGCGTGCCGATCGAGAGGCCCGCGGTGCGGGATTGGACATCGTTGGCTTCTACCACACGCATCCGAACGCGCCGGCTCGCCCCTCCCAGTACGATCTGGACCACGCCTGGCCGGTCTATTCCTACGTCATCCTGTCGGTCCAAGAGGGCAAGCCGGCGGCGATGACCAGTTGGGTGCTGCAGGAAGATCGAACCGGTTTTTCCGAGCAGCCGATCGTGCTGGTCTCCGCGGCGCGATGATCGGGTGGGGCGGCCGTGCCTCACCGATCCTTTCTTGCTCCTTCCTGTCGGGCCACCGCCCCCTTGGGCGAAGATCGTATCGGTGCGAACCGCACCCATCCGGCCCCAACCGTCCACCTTCATTGATGCTTGCCATGCCCCCGGTGACCGGTATCCCCGGTCTGTCGACTGGCGGGGCGGGTCCGGATCGTGGATACTTCGTGGTCTGCCCAGCCTCGGACGAGCCGGGTCGTGGCCCGGCGACTCAATGTCCGCCCCCGCGCAAGCTTCGATGGAGAGCGATGCCCATGATCGTCAAAGTGATGATTCCCACGGCCCTGCGGCAGTACACTGGCGGCAGCGACACCGTCGAAGTCGAAGGCGACCGCGTCGGGGAGGTGTTGACACGCCTTGGTGAAGCCCATCCTGACCTGAAGCGTCACCTCTTCTCCGATGCCGGTGAATTGCGAAGTTTCGTCAACGTTTTCGTGAACGATGAGAACATACGCGATCGCGAACAGCAGGCCACGCTCCTGCGAGAAGGGGATGAAGTGATGATCATTCCCGCGGTGGCCGGGGGGGCCGGGCAACGATCGTGATTCCGCTGGCGGCATCTTCCGCCGTCGTCGCATCGATGTCATCCTGATCTTCAACGCCTTGTTCCACGGGTGATCCTTCGTGCCTGTGCCGGGGTTCGTGCATTTCGCGCACGATGTAGGGTTTTATGTTCGCCACGACCTGCAGCACGTTCGAGAGAATTTCAAGGATGAAACCGATCGCCATGAATCCGAGTGATGCAATGAATATGACCAGCATCGCGAAAAATGGGGGGCGCTGGGCCATGGGCTCATTTTCGACAAGTTTGTCGTAGAAAAGCCAGGCAAACAGGATGATGGCCAGGACCATAAGGGCCAGGGACAGACGGCCGAACATGTAGAGCGGCCGTGATTTGAAGGAGGCTTGGAACCAGAGCATGAGAATATCGAAGAAGACATCCAGACTCCGCGCGATGCCGTAGTGGCTGTGTCCGGCCAGTCGCGGTGGCGCTGAAACGGCCACCTCGCTCACACTGCCGCCCTGAAGATGCACGATGGCCGGTAGAAGTCGATGTTGCCCAGCCCGCAGGTGCAGGCTGCGTGCGATTTCGCCGCGCATGCACTTGAAACCGCCCATGTCGCGTATCTCGCAACCAGTCGTTGTCCTCAGCAGCCAATTCGCCACGGCACTGGGCAAGCGGCGGACAAGCAGGGATTCGCTGCGGTTGACGCGCGACCCGGAAACGAGGTCGTATCCCTTATCAATCTGTTCGATCAACAGGGGAATCTCTTCTGGCGCATGTTGCAGATCTCCGTCCATGACCACAACGAAACGACCACGACTATGCTGGAGACCTGCGTACATGGCCTGGCATTGGCCGACGTTGCGCTGCAGGAAGATTGGCCGCAAGGCCTCGTAGCGCAGGCACAACTGTCGCAGCCTCGCCTCGGTGCCGTCCGTGCTCCCGTCGCTGATGATGATGATCTCGAACGAACGGCGAAGGGATTGCAGGGTCGTGGCGACCCGCCGACAGAACTCTTCGACGCACAACTCCTCGTTGTGCATTGGCGTGACGATGCTGATGCTGACGGTAGAATGCCCCATCATGGTTCCGCGATCGTGCCGACGGGTACCTGTTGCCATCGCCCCTGATCGGTCGGCGTACTTCTGTCTCTCGCCCTGAGCGAAGCATCTGTACCAGATCTCAAATCAGGCGTGGCATCCACGGGTGACTAGATCGAACACGGGGGGAATGCCGTTTTGGCAGTAGAATGAGCAGTTCCCGAAGCCAACTCATTGACCGCAAGGATGCATTTCAGACGCCCGCCAGTAGACACCGCCGAGCCAAAAAACACAAGCGGAGTATCCGGCAACGCCTGGCCGGGCGGACATGGACGGCTCAGCACCGTCCGGCCCCCGGGGTGACGAGCATTGGCGATTGACGGGGCGGACAGGAACTCGCTGCGAATGACGCAAACCATCCTGCTCAGTTTCGACGTCGAGGAATTTGACTCGCCGCACGGCTGTGGCCAGGTCTTGCCGCTGGAGGATCAGTTGGCGGTGACCACCGCCGGGATGTTGCCGCTGATCGAGCGATTGGAAACCGTCCAGTGCCGCGCCACGTTCTTCACGACCGCCAATTATGCCGAACACGAGGCGGCCCTGATCCGGTGCGTCGCCGACCATCACGAAATTGCGTCGCACGGTTACTTCCATGCCTCGTTCGAGATTGCTGACCTGGCCCGTTCTCGCGCGGTGCTACAGCGTATCTCGGGGCAGCCGGTGGTCGGCTTTCGCCGGGCACGTCTGCAGCACACCGACCATGCCGCCATCGCCGCCGCCGGTTACCGTTACAACTCATCGGAAAATCCGATCTGGTTGCCGGGCCGCTACAACAACCTTCGCCGCCCGCGGACGGCCTACCGCAGCGGCAATCTGTTGAACATCCCCATTTCCGCTTCGCCCCATCTGCGTATTCCCCTGTTCTGGTTGGCCTGCAAGAATTTTCCGATGCCATTGCTTCGCAGCGCCGCGGCACGGGCGTTACGCGCCGACGGTTACCTGAACATCTTCTTTCATCCGTGGGAGTTCACCGACCTTGATCGCTGGCGGTTGCCTTGGTACGTCAAGCATCGATCGGGGAAACCGATGCTCGATCGCCTGTCCGGCTTCCTCGCCTGGTTGTCGAGACGCGGATCGTTTCAGACCATGGAAACCTTTGCCCGGTCGGCCGCCCGGTTCCCCCGGTGGCCGGCAGAAGAGGGCCTCTCTCGCCCATGAAAAAACCGGTGGCCTGCCTGAGCCACGAAACATTGCGTGCCGCTGCGACGAGGATCGCACCGAACATTCATCGCACGGCGGTGTTGACCTGCGGTACGCTGGACCGCCGTTGCGGCGCCACGATGTTCTTCAAATGCGAGAACCTCCAGAAGGGCGGTGCCTTCAAGATGCGAGGGGCAACCAATGCCGTGAAGTTGCTCGACGACGAGGCGGCGTTGCGTGGGGTGGCCACGCACTCTTCCGGCAATCACGGGGCCGCGCTGGCGCTGGCGGCACGGACGGCGAAAATGGCATGCCACGTCGTGATGCCCGAAGGATCGCTATGCACAAAGGTGGCGGCGGTGGAGGGCTACGGCGCGATGGTCACCTATTGCCCGCCGACAATGGCCGGACGTCAGGCGACGCTGGCATCTGTTGTGGCGAAGACCGGTGCGACTTTCGTGCATCCCTATGACGACCATCATGTCATCGCGGGCCAGGCCACGGCCACGATGGAATTGATCGACGAGGTCCCGGAACTCGATTGTGTCATCGTCCCGATCGGTGGTGGCGGCTTGGCGGCCGGTGCGGCTCTGGCCGCGCACCACATGGCACCGCATGTACGCGTCATCGCGGTGGAACCTGCAGGCGCCGACGATGCCCGTCGTTCCCTCGCCGGGGGTCGGCTCGTGCCATGCGAGGCGCCCCGCACGATTGCGGACGGTCTGCGGGCTTCGTTGGGCGAAAAACCTTTTGCCATCCTGCGTCGCCATTTGGACCGGGTCGTGACCGTCAGCGAAGGGGCAATCGTCGAAGCCATGCATCTTGTCTGGCAGCGGATGAAGATCGTGATCGAACCGTCGGCCGCCGTGCCGCTGGCGGCGTTGCTCGAGGCGCGGGTCGACATACAAGACCAACGGGTGGGAATCATGCTTTCGGGAGGCAACGTCGATCTCGACGATCTGCCCTGGTAGGTCATGACACTTTGCCCGGACCGTGTATTTGTCTTCGGATCCAGGACTCGGTAACGCCATGGTCGACGATATTCACACGAAGAGCGATTCTGTCTTTCGCATCGCCGCCGTTGTAACCTCCTACTTCCCGAACAGTCATGCGGACGTGCTGGTCGGCAAGTTCATCCAGGGTTTTCCCACCGACGCCGGATTACTGCCGCCGCGCTCGACGGTGGTGTCACTCTACATCGAACAGCATCATGCCCGCGACATCGGTCGGCAGGTGGCGCATCGGTTTGGCATTCGCCTTCACGAGAGTATCCGCGCCGCACTAACACTGGGCGGTGACGATCTGGCCGTCGATGCGGTCCTGCTCATCGGCGAGCACGGGGATTATCCGATCACATCGCTCGGCCAGGAAATGCTGCCGCGACGCCATTTCTTCGAGCAGATTGCCGCTGTCATTGCCGCCGCCGACCGCCCTATACCGGTTTACAACGACAAGCATCTGGCATACCGCTGGGACGATGCACGGTGGATGGTCGAGACGGCCACTTCACTGCAGGTGCCTTTGTGGGCTGGTTCCGCAGTGCCCATGGCATGGCGATGTCCCCACGAGGAACATCCCGATGGTGCCGGTTTAGACGAAGCGATGGCCGTCGGGTTTCACATGGTCGAACGTTACGGGTTTCATGCCCTGGAGGTCCTGCAGAGCCAGGTCGAACGGCGACGGGGTGGTGAGACGGGTGTGCGGGCCGTGCAGTGCCTCTCGGGCGAGGCGGTCTGGGCGGCCGGGCGGGAGCAGCGTTGGTCGATGACTCTGGCCCAGCGGGCGTTGGCCGCCATCGAAGGCAGTCCCGATGAGTTGGACCCCGATCGGATCATTGATCCGCACGTGTTTATCATCGAGTACGTCGACGGACTGCAGGGGGCGGTGTTGATGCTCGGCGAAGGATTCGTCCACAAGTTTTCCTATGTGGAGCGCTGCGGGACAAATGTAACGGCATGGGAGTACCACCTCGACAGCGGTCTTACCCACGCCGCGTTCGGCTACCTCGGCCGTAACATCGAGGATTTTTTCCTGTCGGGAACTCCGCCGACACCTCTGGATCGCACGCTTCTGACCACTGGCGTCCTTGAAGCGGCGATGATTTCCCGGGGGCAGGGCGGCGAACGTGTCGAAACGCCGCACCTTGCCAACCTGCGTTACCGCACCACCGGTGTACCCTTGTGCCCGACGGCCCCCCGCCCCTGCGGTGCGAGCCTTTCCCCGTGGCCGAACCTCGACCCCGGCGCCACACCCGCTGCGGTGCCGATTCCCACCACGCGAGATGGCACGACCACAGCGGAACAACGCCGGGTGGGTCCCGGGAGGCCGGAGGGCCGCCGATGACGTCTCCGGGCGAGCTCGTCCCCGCCCCGGGTACGGGGTCATGGGGCGGTTCATTGAAACGACGGCGAGCTTTCGGTTTCGAGCAGCAACCAGCTTGCCGTGAATGATGATCGTACGTGATGGGCTCCATCTAAAGCTGATCAAAACTGCGGAAGACAATCCTTGTACTGCGTCAGGTAGTCGTCCATGATCTTTTGCGCAGTGCTCATGCCTTGCACGAAGGGGTCGAGACACAGGGCCTCAAGGAAGCGCTGGCGGCACCCCTCGGCGGCGGCTTGGGCGATCAATTCGTGAACGGCTATCTGGCGGCGGCATAGTTCGGCGGCGAAGGACGGCAGGGCACCCACGTCGAGGCCGCGGGCGCGGCCGCCGATGATGGTGACGGGGATGTCCACGATGGCGTCGGCGGGCAAGTTTGGCACGCACTTGTTGTTCTCGATGACCATTGCGTCGAGGTAGAGCGGTTCGCCGGTCACGAGGGCTTCCATGACCGATACAGGGCTCTCTTCGTAATAGGGATGCTCCAAATCGCTGGGGAAGGGGATCACGTCGTGAATCTGTCGCCAAACCTCCACGTCGGCTAGCGTTCCGGTCATCTGCTTTTGTTTGGTCCGCTGCTCGGCGATCCGCTGAAATTCCTGGATCTCGTCGGCTGAGCCTGCCAGGCCTCGGTCCTGCCATTCCTGTCGGGTGTAGAAAAGCTGCATGTACTCACTGATGTGGTTGTCGTAACCGACGGGGTAGATGCCGAAAGCCTCGAGGAACTCGAGCGTGAACACCTGCGACGGCACGCCCTTGCTGGTTTTCTGCCAGTACGTGCTGTTACGCACCTTCTCCAGGAATGGCTCCAAGTAGCTTTCGGGTTGGCCCTTGCGGCGGATGTCCAGCAGGAAGTTCATGTGGTTGATGCCCGCGGTGATCACTTGCAAGTCACCCGGATCCATGCCGAGCATCTCGCTGACCACGCCGAAGCTGCCGTGCACCTGGTGGCAGAAGCCCATCCACTTGACGGGGGAGTAGCGCCGAAAGTAGGTGCAGAGCATGGACATGGGGTTGACGAAGTTCATCAGCCATGCATCGGGGCAGACCTGGTGCATGTGGTCGACGACGTTTGCAAGCATGGTGATGTTGCGAAGGGCGTGAATCTGTCCCGCCGGCCCGCCGTTCTCACCCTGCATCAAGTCCACGCCGTGTCGCGCGGCGATCTCGATGTCCTTCAGCCAATAGGGCATGCGCTGAGGGGCGCAGGAAGTCACTACGAAGTCGATGCTCGCCACCGCCTCGCGGCAGTCGTTGGTCGTGGTGATCTTCAGGTCGCCACCGGTCTCCTCGTTGATCCGGCGGACGCGAGCATCGGCCCGCTGCAGCGCCTCGCGGTCGATATCCATCAGGACGAACTCGCAGTCGCGCAGCACCTGCGACTTCACCAGTGAGTTGGCAATGGCAATGGTGAAGCCGGATCCGGCACCGATCATGGCCACTCGAAAAGGCATGAAAACGTCTCCCGTGAAGGATCTTGTGTACGGAGGTATTGTAACCGCGCCTGGGCGCGTTCAGGCCAGGCCAGTTCCTTATTATTGCCCGAAGCTTACTGGCGATCTCTTCCCCTTGGCACCTTTTCGTGGCCATGTCCTCGATGTTCCGGTGGCGGTGGCCAATCCGAATCAGGGGCAAGGCCGACGGCCTTGCCCCGCAAGCGCCACGCGGACCGTACAAACGGCTCTTGGACGCTTCGCGACGCGTCTTTTTTGGGTGATCGTTTCGTTTTGAAATCGGCTTGGTTCTTTACCCTTGGATCGTTGTTGACTGCGAAGTGCGAAGGCGCCACGTGCCAGGACGATGCGGGCAACGCGTTCAAAGCTGGGCCAGCACGCGTGCAAAAAGATCTTGAGATCATCGAACCCGATTTGTCCGGGGATACGGAAGGAATCGGCGAAGATTTGAAAAGAGGCGGAACTGACGTGAATGCTTGTCAATGCAATGCGGGCGAGAGGACTCGAACCTCCACGGGGCGTTAGCCCCACCAGGACCTAAACCTGGCGCGTCTGCCAATTCCGCCACGCCCGCCTGGGGACCTGGATGCGGGATGCATCGCCCGGATGAATGCCCGTGGCAGGACTCGAACCTGCACGACCTTGCGGTCACCGCCACCTGAAGACGGCGCGTCTGCCAATTCCGCCACACGGGCTTGCAGCGTCGGAACGACCCGGGCGGGGCCGTTCCTCCGCACCGGCACCGCCGCGGGGCGGGCCTGTTCGCTGGAGGCAGCCCGGAAGTGTATCGCAGGGTACACTGATGGACAAGATGTCCCATTTTCATGCCACTACGGTTCTCTCGGTGCGACGCGGGTCGGCGGTGGCGCTGGGGGCCGACGGCCAGGTAACGATGAATGACATTGTGGCCAAGGCCGATGCGGTGAAGGTGCGCAAACTCGACGATGGCGGTGCCGACGGTGCCGGGGTGCTG
>Ga0310342_100003281_pt1 | contig 10613 bp, 7 predicted proteins | sample S15DNA20500_MG_FD_206155 | JGI IMG/M metagenome (GOLD analysis project Ga0310342, IMG submission 206155) | Marine microbial communities from station ALOHA, North Pacific Subtropical Gyre - S1503-DNA-20-500_MG | ecosystem: Environmental > Aquatic > Marine > Oceanic | place: Pacific Ocean: North... | reverse complement strand
ATTGTCGGAATCAAATCGCTTGACGCTTGAACGATCAGAACAGTTAGACAGTTGCTCGGGTTATGCCACTTAAACTTGATACACCTGAAAAAAGCGGTGTGCTGACTGTCCCTCTCCCACTGCGAACCAACCTGGATTCACGCTACAATGGACGACTTCATTAGAACGCTATCCGTGCGCTGGCCAGGGTCCGGCAGTTGGTTCTACCGGCAAGGCAGGGGGCAAGAAATGATCGGTCAATCAAGCGATAAAGCGACAGTTGGTGCTGTTTGTAACACGGGTTGGATTACAGCGATTGCACCAGTTTTTGTTTTCGTTTGCAGCTCACTTAATCGACGGACAGCGCTTATTGTCCCGGTCATCCTGTTGGGAATGGTTAGTTCTTCTGAGGCTGGACACCGAGAAAAGGTTTGGATTCGCAGCTCCTTCGATCAATCACAGCAACCGAGTTATTTAATTTTACCAGCCAACTATGATCCGACAGCCAAGCCGGTTCCCTTGCTGGTGTCATTGCATACGTGGAGTGGTAATCTTGAACAGCGCAACCTGGAACTAGAAGGCGCAGCGGACCGAAAAGGATGGATTTACCTGTTTCCGGACTTCCGTGGAGTGAATCAGCAGCCCCAGGCTTGTGGCTCTCCAGCAGCTTGCCAGGATATCCTGGACGCGGTGGAATGGGTTGCTTCGAAACACCGAGTTGATCGTCAGCGCATTTATTTGACCGGTGTTTCCGGGGGTGGACATATGACGATGTTAATGGTTGGCAAGCATCCGCAACCGTGGGCGGCGGCCAGTGCCTGGGTAGGCATTAGTGATCTGCGAACATGGCATGCTCGACACGCCACGGGAAAATATGGCTTGATGATGCGCAAATGTTGCGGTGGAAAACCGGGCGACAGTCCCGAGATTGACCAGCAGTATCGTCAACGATCTCCCCTGACGTGGCTGCATCGTTCACTACCAGTACCACTGGATATTGCGGCAGGAGTGCATGATGGACACCGTGGTTCAGTTCCGATTCGCCATTCACTCAACGCTTTTAACCTGATTGCCCGCGCCGCTCAAGTGACACCTGTCAGCGAGCAGGAGATTGTTCAACTGAGTCGGCCTAACGGCAAGCTGGAAAATCCGCAGGGGACCGATCAAGCTGTGGATTCGGCTTGGGGTCGAAAAATCTATTTGCGCCGCCAGGCCGCCAAGTCGCGAGTGACGATCTTTGAGGGAGGACACGAAGGGATTACAGCAGCGGCCGTTTCCTGGTTGGAAGGACATGTTAAAGCCAGGTAGTGCCTGGTTGACCAGGGTGACGGTGGGGGTGAACCCTGCCGCTGCGACCACGACTGGCAAAGGAACGATCGATGGAATCCTCAGATTATTCAGCGGACCATGAGCATAACCGTCGCGCCTGGAACGCCAGGGTGCAACGTGGAGAACGGTTCACACGACCGGCGGAAGATAAAGATTTTGAAGATCCGTTGGCAACGGTCGATGGGCTGGGATGGTTAGGCGGCGATATTCGTGGAAAACAACTGTTATGCCTGGCGGCCGGCGGGGGTCGCCAAAGTGTTCTCTATGCCGCCGCCGGGGCTAATGTCACGGTTGTCGATATCAGTTCCGCCATGCTGGAATTGGATCGGCGGGTAGCAGCGGAGCGAGGGTTCCAGGTGCGGACCGTGGAGGCCTCGATGGATCAATTAACTGCCTTCAATACGGCTGAGTTTGATATCGTCGTCCAACCGGTGAGCAGCTGTTATATTCCTAATATTAAGATCGTCTACCAGCAAATTGCTCGTGTCATGCAGATCGGGGGAATCTACATCAGCCAACATAAACAACCTGCCAGCTTGCAGGCCGATACTAAGATGTCCCAACATGGGTACGAATTAACAGAAGCTTACTATCGCAAAAATCCCCTTCCCAATGTTAAGGGTAGCCGTCATCGTGAAGATGGTACCTTAGAGTATTTACATCGTTGGGAGGAACTGGTCGGCCACTTGTGCCGTAATGGTTTTGTCTTGGAAGACCTGGTCGAACCATTGCATGCGGATCCAGCTGCTGAACCGGGCAGTTTCGACCATCGTAGCTGCTATGTGCCCCCTTATGTGAGGTTTAAAGCCAGGAGAATTGCTGGCTATCAGGAAAACGTGAGTGACACGAAACAGATCGTAGTTTCCTGATTTTCCTAGCACCGTTGCAATCTCGCAAACCCTGTTTCACAATGGAGCCTTCGAGGAACTGCCGTTTGGCCGACCACGGTCTGGTGTTCCCCGTCTTTGTTGAAGAGAGATCATTGACGTGCCTGATTCATCTATCCAGGATCTTGTTTGTTGCATGGGCCAACCGGTCGCCGGAAACCCAACTCAATTCATGATGGAACGCGCATTTACCGCGGCCCAACTGGACTGGCGATATTTGACATGTGAAGTTCCACCTGAAAACCTGGAATCCGCTGTGCTGGGGATGCGAGCGATGGGATTTCGAGGTGGCAATTTTACAATCCCGCATAAAGTTGCTGTGATTCAGCACTTGGATGGATTGAGTGAGTCGGCTGAGTTGATGGGAGCGGTCAATTGCGTGAACCGTGACGGCGATCGTTTGATTGGTGAAAATACCGATGGGAAGGGATTTGTTCGATCCCTACAAGAGATCACCAGTCCCGCTGAGAAGCGAGTGGTAATTTTTGGCGCCGGTGGTGCTTCCCGGGCTATTGCCGTGGAATTGGGGCTGAGTGAAGTTTCCCACATCACGATCGTAAATCGCACGCAAGAGCGCGGGCAGGAACTGGTTAATCTGTTAAACCAGCGAGTTGGTGTGAAAGCAGACTTCGTTCCCTGGTCTGGAGATTATCAGCTGGATGAAGAAGTGGACCTGGTGATCAATGCAACGTCGATTGGCCTGGGAGATCCCGATGCTCGAGTGCCCGTTGATGCGGGTTCATTGCACGGTGAGATGGTGGTTGCGGATGTGGTTTTCAATCCACCGCAAACCGTGTTCTTGCAAGAAGCAGCCAAGCAAGGCTGCACGGTACTCGATGGGCTAGGGATGCTCGTCAACCAGGGGGTTATCGGTTTCCAGATCTGGACCGGGATCGAACCCAATGCAACTGTCATGCGTGAAGCGCTGGAAGAGTACCTGGAGCTATAGCAAACGCCTAGGATGGATGAGTTGCCGGTTGTTGCTGGGTGAGACAATGGACGGTGCCCAACCCCCATACCAGCTTGCTCGCCGGTAAACCGACCACTTCCCGGTCGGGAAAACAGTCTTGAAGAATCTCTTGGGCAAGCTGATCATGCGGATCATCAAATTCCGGAACAATGATACCGCCATTGCTGATAAAGAAATTACAGTAACTGGCAGGTAAACGTTGCTCGCCGTGCTCAACCGGTTGCGGTATTGGTAGTGGAATGACTGCCAGTTCCCGACCAGCCACCGGGCCACTTTGCTTCAGTACTTGTAAATTGTCGGCTAGTGGCTGGTAGCAAGCATCCTGCTGGTCGTCACAACTAGCTGCCACGACAGTTGATGCATTGACGAAACGAACCAGTTGATCAATATGTCCATCCGTGTCGTCTCCCGGCAAACCCTCACCCCTGAGCCAGATAACTTGTTCCACAGACAAGTAATCGCGCAACACCTTTTCCACCATTGATCGTGACCAGTCGGGATTGCGGTTTGGGTTCAGCAGGCAGCTTTCTGTGATGATCACGCTGCCGGCTCCATTGCCTTCGATCGCTCCGCCTTCTAACACCATCGTGGGACGGAACTGGTCAACATCTAAAGCGGACAGGATTTTTCCGCTGGCCTGCTGATCAAGTTCAAAGGGAGGATATTTGCCTCCCCAGGCGTTATAGGGCCAGTCGATACCCGCCAGCCGACTGGCAGATCCGTCGGAGGGCTCCGAAACCAGGAAGGTTGGACCAAAGTCCCGGACCCAGGCATCGTTGGTGGCAATATCATGCCAGTGCAAGGGGTGCGGTGTTGAAGTGGTCAGCGGTTCAAGCCAGTTTCTTGCCTGGTCGGCAACAACAGGTTCAGAGGCCAGTAGGTGAACTGGTTCCCACTGTAACAGCGTCTTGATTAGTTGTTGGAAAATTGCTGGAATGTGGGTGAATTCACCTGGCCACGTCTGCTTATTGTGAGGCCATGCAATCCATGTGCCAGCGTGCGGTTCCCATTCAGCAGGCCAGCGATAGCCAAGCTGGCGGGGAGTCGGATCCTTGCCAGAAATGTCAGAAGTCATGTTTCCGAGTCATCCAGAAATCTCTGTTTCAGACCATCGTAGGCATCGATGCGGCGATCGCGAAGAAAAGGCCAATGTGTCCTGATGGTATCAATTTGATCCAGGTGACAGGTTGCCATTACGATCTCTTCCTGGTCGTGACTGGCCCGTGTGATCACGGTGCCATTGGGGTCTGCTATAAACGAAGCCCCCCAGAATTCCAGTTCCCCCTCCATGCCAACTCGGTTGGGGGTTGCGACATAGACGCCATTGGCAATCGCGTGACTGCGCATCATGGTTTCCCAGGCGTCCCATTGGGTTGTACCGAGCGATTCTTTCTCTCCGGGTAGCCAGCCAATGGCAGTTGGGAAGAACAACATCTCTGCGCCGGATAGCGCCGTTAACCGGGCAGCTTCCGGAAACCATTGATCCCAGCAAATGCAGACGCCCAGTTTTCCATAGCGCGTGGTAAACGTGCGGAAGCCAAGATCTCCCGGTGTGAAATAGAATTTCTCGTAATACTGGGGGTCATCCGGGATGTGCATCTTACGATAACTGCCCAGGAGGCTACCATCAGCATCAATGACGACCGCCGTGTTGTGATACACTCCTGCTGCTCGCCGTTCGAATAGCGGCGCAATAATGACCACTTCATGTTCGCGGGCCGTGTCGCTGAGCCGCTGCGTGGTCGGCCCGGGGATTGTTTCTGCCAGGTCAAACTGGCAGTGATCTTCTTGCTGGCAAGGATATAAGCAACTAAACAGCTCCTGCAGGCAAATCACCTGGGCCCCGTCTAGGGCGGCTTCTTTAATTCGTGATAGCGACTTGGTGAGATTTTCTTCCGTTGAGCTACCGCAGGTCATCTGGATCAGTGCGATGGTCGTGTGACGGAAAGAACTGGAATCCGGTGGCGTCATCATGGAGCGAGGAACTCAAAAAATCAATGAAGTGATGGTTTCGTGGATCAACAGGCCGCTGGTCGGGTAATCAGGCTGGTTCGCATAATTGACCGTCGCCATGTTGATGTTACCCTATGGCACATGAACACGTCACCACCAGGATTGTTTATCGTTGGTACAGACACCGGAGTAGGCAAAACCTATGTTACGGCGCAGATTGCCCGGCAACTGCAGCAGGCAGGGAAACGTGTCGGAGTCTACAAACCGGTGGCGAGTGGGTGCCACCAGGAAAATGGTCAATTCAGATCACCTGATGCGGAATGCCTCTGGAAGGCAGCAGGAAAACCGGCCGATTTGCAGGCCGTTTGTCCACAGCAGTTTCACGCACCCCTGGCACCTCCAGCAGCAGCCCGTGCTGAAGGCCGTTCCGTCGACGAAAAACTGCTGCGCAGCGGGCTAGACCACTGGTTAAAATGCAGTGACATCGTGCTGGTCGAAGGAGTTGGCGGACTGATGTCGCCGTTGACTGAAGAGGAATTCGTGGCCGACCTGGCTTACGATTTTGGCTTTCCTGTTGTCGTGGTCGTGCCAAATCAGTTGGGAGTGATTAATCAGACTTTGCAGACACTGATTGCCGCAGTTACGTTCCGGGATGGGATACCCGTGGCTGGTATTATCTTGAATAACTGTCAGTCACCGGAAACAACAGACATCAGCCGGGAGACGAATCGGCAAGCTATCAGTCGACATGCAGTTCCACCTATTTTGGCCGAAGTTTCCTGGCAGGGGTGCTTCGATGTAGCAGTCGACTGGTGGGCCCTAGCAACGTCGACAGCTGATTAAGCTGGCAGAGTCAATCGGCCATGATTGCTTGCCCGGCCAGGCGGCCACTGGTCAGCGCCCAAGCAATATGGAGACCATGGCTCCATAAGATAATACCTCCTGAACCGTTTTGACCAGCGGCGTAGAGGCCGGGAACAGGCTGATCGTTGGCATCCAGCACTTGGAGTTGCTGATTTACCGCTGCCCCACCCTCAGTGGTCGTAAAATACGCTTTGACCGGACCCAGCAAGATCCAGGGGCCTTGCTCTAAAAGAAACGAGTCGCCTTCCCGGCCATGCGGATCTGGCTGGTCTCGTCGAACATAGTTGTTGAATTCCGTCACGGTTTTGGTTAGTGAGTCAGCCGGGAGTCCCTGTTGCTGAGCGAGCTGGTGAAGCTGGTCAGCCCGTGAGGTTACGTCGGCGCGCAACCGCTGGTAGTCGGCGACATAGGCATAAGCAATGTCAGGTGCCGTTGAAATAAAATGAGGCCAGGTGGAGTACCGTTCGATCAAGCGTCCATCCAAGAGGATATAAGCCAGTTTGTCTTCCTGAGATGCTACTGCCAGTTCCCGCTGCGGCCAGCATGTTTCGTTGACAAAGCGGTTTCCTTGTTGGTTGACGAGAATTGCACCATCCTCAAACAACTGGTTTTCCGGGTGTTGCCAGGTGACTAGCAGGCGTTTAATGAAACGTCGAATGCACCATTGAGGCAGTCGGCGAGCCACCATACCCAGGAAACGAGCGGCCGGGCCGGCGGTGGGTAACCATTGTTGAAAAGGTTTCTTACTGCTCGGCACGAACCGTAACTCGGGTCCATACGTGACATCCATATTGACCAGTTTGCCCCCTGCCTGGGCGGCCAATTGGTGGCCTTCGCCAGTCGCATGGGGATTAATTCCTTCGATCTGTGTGAAGGCTGGTCCTTTGTGACGACCAATTAGCTCGTCGCTATTGGAATAGTCGCCGGCCGCCAGGATAACACCGCGACGGGCCTTAAAGGTTTGACTGACGTTATTGATTTCTGTCACTACGCCAACAACCCGCCCCTTATCGAAGAGCAGTTCTTTCACCTGGGCCCCGCACAGCTGCTGGCAGGTTGTTTTTTGTAGGGCTAGTTGGAAGGCTGTAATGTAAGCTTTGGCACCGGGTACCACGTTATGCATTCGCGGTACGCGATTGGGTGGTTCTGGATGGGGTCCAACAAAGGACAGGCCCAGGCCCTGGAGCCAGTGGAAAGTCTCGGCAGCCTGGTTGAGGAAAAAAGTCCGCAACGAATGATTGTTACGAGATTCGATGTCAGGTTCAGCAAATTGAGCAACGTCTTCGACGTGTTGTTGGAAGTGATCGTCGATTCCAGCCTGCTGCTGAAGACGGGTTCCAGCTGCGGTAAAGGACCCGACTGCGATACCAGTAGTTCCTCCGAGTTGAGGACATTTCTCGAGTACCAATACGCGGCCACCCTGATGAGCTGCGGAGAGGGCAGCTGCTAACCCGCTGCCTCCACCGCCGACAACAATAACATCCCAGTTCGCTTCCATCGGTTGATCAACTTGTCAGTTGTTCCTGAAAAATGCGTTCAAACCGTTGCCTGTTTTCTTGACGAAAGTGCTGACACTTTTCTACTAATTCTTGCGGCTCTGGGGTTCCCAGTAGAAACGCAAGTTTGCATAGCTCAAGCGGATCGTCTGGCAGATCGTGTCGGGCAGTGGTATTCATCAGGCGGAGACCCGATTCGACGCTCCTCAGGAAAACGTAGGATTCATGAAGCATCGTTGCATCCTGCTCGTTTAAACACTCCGTGTTGCGAAGTGCTTCAATAGCATCCAGGGTTCCTGGTACCAGCACCTCGTTGAACTGTTGGGCGTGACGTAGTTGCAACATTTGGACAACGAATTCAATATCAACCGTGCCGCCAAATCCGCGTTTGAGGTTATGATCTGAAGCGGTTTCTTCGAGATGTTCCCGCATCTGTCGAATTTCCTCTGCCCGTCTGCTTTTCCACGGCCTGTCTAGAATTATTCTTCGGACCACCGATTGGGCGGCCTGTTGAGCCGCTGCTGAACCGTAAATCGTCCTGGCCTTACAAAGTGCCTGACGTTCCCACAGTTGACCTGGTCCGTCCTTGAAATAGCGTTCAAAGCCTTCTAGGGAGACTGCCAGGGGACCGTTTTTTCCAGTGGGGCGCAAGCGGGGATCAAGTTCGTAGAGTCGACCATAAGGTCCTAACTGGTTTACAACGCGAATAATCCGTTGTCCCAGTTCGCTAAAAAAATGCTGGTTCGTGGTGGCATTAACCGGTTTGCCAAGTTCAGTTGCCACGGTGTTGCCCTCTGCCTCGTAGAGGAAAACAACATCCAGATCACTATGATAATTGGGTTCCTGCCCACCCAGTTTTCCCATTGCCAGGATCACCAGTGAAGCAGGTTCACCTTGATGTGGTCCACTGACAATGGTGGGTTGTCCGAACTTGCGAACAAGTCGCTGAAATTGTTGGTTGGTGATCTCTTGAAGGCAGACTTCTGCAAGGTTGGATAGACAACCATGGGTGGACCGCAGACTTTCTTTGCTCAAGATGTCCCGGACACCGACTCGTAAGTGCTGCGAGTTCTTGAAACTGTGCAGAATAGGTTCCTGGTCTTCAGCACCACGGCATAAATCGGTTAATGTTGCTTCCAGGGACTCCATGGAAGGAAGCTTGTCCAGCACCATAGAATCCATTAATTCATCGATCATTCCGGGATTGCTGGTTAAGAGTCCCGATAAATAAGGACTGCAGGCACAAAGACGCACGTACAAGCGTAGCGACGGAGGGTTGAAACTAAAAAGTTCCCATAGCACTCCCTTGCCTCCGAGCGAATCACTGACCTGGTTCAGGTTGACTAACGTTGAATCGGGATCGGGTGTGACAGAAATAGCTTGCAACAGCCGCTGGCCAATCGAAGCCAGGAAATGGTGGCAGCGACGAGACGAAAGGAAGGGAATTTTTTCCTCGGCCAAAGCCATCAAGTTACGATAAGCGGCTGGCTGATCGTGAAACCCATAGGGAGCCAGCACGGATTCAATTGTCTCGGTGGTTGGGTTGGGATCCAGGATCAAATCGACTTCCGGCGCCGTGTCTTCTACATCACGGAAAGCATCGTTCAGCAAGTGGTCCAGGATCTTACGATTTAGCTCGGTAGCCTGGTCAAGATCTTCCCGGAAGGCCATCAGTGCCGTGCGCTCTGAGTTTCCCTGGTAACCAAGGCGTATTGCTAACCGATGGGTTTCCTGGTCATTGTCTGGCAGCGTGTGAGTCTGCAAGTCAAACATGATTTGCAAACGATGTTCGATTTTTCTCAGGAAAGCATAATTGTCTTCCAGCAAGGTCCGTTCTTGCATGGTCAGACAGCCACTCGATTCTAGTTGTTCAATAGCCCGTAACGTGTTGCTGTCTCGGACCTCCGGCAGCGCACTACCGTTGAGCAGTTGCAGGAATTGAATGACAAATTCGATGTCCCGGATCCCGCCCAAACCTGTTTTCACGTTCAATTCGTCGCCACCCTTTTTCTTGCTCCGCTTTTCGATGCGACGTTTTAGCGCTTTGATCTCAGTAATGTCTGCGCGACTCAGATAACTGCGGTAAACCCACGGTTCCAACTGTTTTAAGAACCGTTCGCCGAGCTCCAGATCTCCAGCAATTGGTCGTGCTTTGACGAAGGCCTGCTGTTCCCAGGTGCGTCCGGAAACGTCGTAATAACGCAGAGTTGCTGGTAGAGAGAGAACCGCGGCGCCCTGTTCCCCGTTGGGCCGCAGCCTCAAATCGACGCGATAGACAGATCCGATTTCACTTGATTCAGTCAACAGTGCAACAATGTTTCGAGCCAACCGCTGAAAAAACTCTTGGTTGGAGAGAGAGCGTTCTCCGTCGGTCTTCCCTTCGCCGTCGTAGAGAAAAATTAAATCGATGTCAGATGAGTAATTCAATTCGCTGCCACCGAGTTTACCTAAGGCAAGGATCACGAATTCAGCCGGATCACCGTCTGTATTTCGCGGTACACCCCTCTTTTGCTCGAGCTTGCCACGAGCAACCTGGGTCGCTGCTTCGCAGATGGCATCCGCCAGGAACGAGATTTGGCGAGTTACTGTCTTGATGTGCTGTTGGCGTACAATGTCGCCGTAAGCAATTCGCAAAGTTTCCCGGTCCTTGTAACGACGCAGTGCCGTAACCACGTCCGCATTCTTAGTCAGCGAGGAGACTTCGCTGCCGATCTCCTTGACCAGCACATCTCTGGCGACCGGCTGGCCATCAGTCAGTCGCAGCAAATCATAACTCTCGGGATCACGAATCAGTAAGTCAGTTAAATGTTGGCTCGTGGAAAAAATCTGTAACAACGTTGGTAGCGCCTGAAGATCTCGTTCCCAGAGAGTGCCCAGCGAGAGAGGGTTACGAGCAGCGGCAATGAAACGACCCAGATTGTTCAAAGCCATATCAGGATGGCTAGTTTGCGGCAAGTACTCAATCAGCTGATCCGCCAGTTGGGCCACCAGGTCGAGGGTCATTCCGCTATCGGCTACCGTTACCAGGTTTCGGTGTGCCCGCGGCAGGTCTTCCAGGCCCAATGAGCGCAGCCAGATTGCAGCAGTGTCGGAGTTGTCCAGATAGCGGACCAGCTGCTCAATATCCATGATATG
>Ga0310342_100003279_pt1 | contig 10614 bp, 6 predicted proteins | sample S15DNA20500_MG_FD_206155 | JGI IMG/M metagenome (GOLD analysis project Ga0310342, IMG submission 206155) | Marine microbial communities from station ALOHA, North Pacific Subtropical Gyre - S1503-DNA-20-500_MG | ecosystem: Environmental > Aquatic > Marine > Oceanic | place: Pacific Ocean: North... | reverse complement strand
CTCACCCGCCATTGCACAAGGCAATATCTGGGAGCACAGTATCGAGGACTGGATCGACAACGCCTACATCTTCGATCTGACAGGCAGCGGACTCATCTACGGTATGATGCGATGGCAGGTGGTACCCAGCTTCAGGATCATCCGGAACCAATAGCTCCAGAATCTCAGGGGACTTCCCCATCCATGGACTTGAGCGCGGTCATTGTGAACTGGAACAGCGGCCGGCACCTGGGTCGACTCCTGCGCTCTTTGGAAGTCCTGAAGGAGGACCTCGCCGAGGTCCTGGTCGTAGACAACGCTTCAACTGACCATAGCCCCGAAGCCGCAGCAGAGTCCTCTGGCGTGCGGCTGCTGAAGATGGAGAATAATCTGGGCTTTGCCGCTGCTGCCAATCGCGGAATCGCTCTGACCAGCACGCGACTCGTCCTCCTCTTGAATCCCGACCTTGAAGTGAATCCAGAGAGCGTGCGGAGCCTCTACCAGGAGATGAATCGCCTACCTACAGCGGCTATTGTCAGCGGCAAATTGACGGACGATAAGGGGATTCCCCAGAGCAACTTCCAGATCCGCCCTCTCCCCACCGTCTGGAACGTGATCCGCGATGTGTTGTTCCTGGAAGAGTTGCTCCGTGGCGCGGCAAAACCATTTCGTCTCGCATGGACAAGCCTCTTCCCCTCTGCCGCTTCGATGGACTCAAACATCCAAGGAGTAGAAGTAGAACAGCCTGCGGCAGCCTTCTGGCTTCTGCGTAAAGACGCCTGGAAAACCGTAGGAGGATTCGACGAGCAGTTCCAGCCTGCCTGGTTCGAGGACGTGGATTTCTGCAAACGAGTTCATGCGGCGCAATGGAGAATCTTCCATTTTCCTGGCCATTCTGTAGGTGTCCACCGTGGGGGCCTGGCGCTGGATCGACTCGGCTACGAACGCTTCGTCGGGATCTACTACAATAACCTACTTCGCTATTTGAAAAAGCACCACCGCGCCGGCTATCTGCTGCTCTGGCCTGCAGTGCGGATGGGAAGCTGGATCCGAAGACAAATCATCTCGAGGTGGCGCTGATGGGGAGAGAAGCAATTCTGCTCAGCATCGTCACCCATAATGGCGAGGTCTTCCTGCAGAGGTGTCTGGAGTCTGTGCGGTCACAAACGGTGCCTCTGAAGATCAAGCTGTTCGACAATGCCTCAACAGATGACTCCCGGGATATTGCCGCCCGATTCGGATGCGAACTGTTTGCTTCCCAGACCAATAGGGGCTTCAGCTACGGTCACAACCGCAACCTCCTGGGGGAGGAATTCGAGTATGCGCTCTTATTGAACACAGACGTGGTTCTGCGACCTGATTACGTAGAGAGGTCGGTGCAGACCCTGCGTGAGGTCGAGGGAGCGGGGATGTGCGGGGGCAAGCTCTACCGGATGGATACCTCCGGCCAACAGATATTCCGGTCAGGGGCTGCCGTGCTGGACACCACTGGAATCTACTTCACTCCCTCCCAAAGGCACTTCGATCGCGGAAACAACGAGCTGGATCAAGGGCAGTACCAGCGCCGACAGTCGGTCTTCGGGATCAGTGGGGCGGCCCTGATGTGTTCTCGGAGGATGCTCGAAGACGTCAGAATCGGGGACGAGTACCTGGACGAAGAGTTCTTCGCCTACCGAGAGGACGCCGATCTCGCCTGGAGAGCACAGCTCTATGGCTGGAAGGCCATCTACGAACCCACGGCTGAAGCCCTTCATGCCCGACGAGTGCTCCCTTCCCGACGGAAGACTCTTCCTGCAGTCATCAATCGCCATTCCCTCAAAAACCGCTATCTGATGCGCATGAAGAACCTGGATCCTGCCGTCCGGCGCCGCTGCTTTCCACACATGTGGATAAGGGACTTGGGAATCCTACTCTATGTAATCGTCTTGGAACGGACTTCCCTGCCCGCCTACGCGGAAGTCTGGCGGCTGCGAAAGAGATTCCACCAGAAAAGAGAGTGGATCAGAAAGCGACGCCGCGTCAACGGCAATCAGCTCGCGAAGTGGTTTGGTTTCGAACCCGTAGCCTTCGATCTACCCAAAGGTTCTGCGCCAAAATAACTTGGCATTTTGGCATCTTATCTTCACACAATCTTCCCATCCCGGTTCCTGAGCTACCGAGGTTATCCCCAATCAATCCGGCAATGTCCTGGTGGCCAGGTCATACTCTTTCAAAGTAGCGCTTCCCTATAATGTGTGCTAATTTTTCTCATCTGGATTGATGCCTCCAGAGAGCTACAAGCTGTAGAAACAGTCCAGTTGGGAAGTGAACAAGGAGAATCTAGCTATGTCCAAGAGGATCTACGTCGGAAACTTGCCCTTCAGTGCGAGCGAAGATGAGGTGCGCGAGCTCTTCGAGCCGTTTGGGACCGTCGAGTCGGTACACCTCGTGACCGATCGCGACTCTGGTCGACCACGAGGCTTCGGCTTCGTTGAGATGGAGGACGGTGGCGAGGAAGCTATCGAATCACTGCACCAGAAAGACATGGGCGGCAGGAGCCTGACCGTAAGTGAGGCGAAGCCTCGACGTGAGGACCGAGGTCCACGACGGGACTGGTAGCGGCAGCCTACCCTAGAACATTCCCAAAGGTTGGGATTTACAAAAGGACCACTGACTGCTGGCTGGGGATCTCAAACCTTCGTCGGCAACGCAGGTTCGAGCACATAAGGTGTTCGTCCTCGCGTACCATGTAGGAGCGGATCCGGCTAAACTTCTGCCGATCCGCTTCATTCGCATGAGAAGGCAGTCGATCCTTTTTCTCACAGATCAGCCACCGTACTGCGAAGTCGGCCCTCTCACGGCAAAAGGGGCAGGCGAAGTTCGCCTGTTTGGTTTCGCGTCGCTCTCTGTAGAAATCTTTTTCTCGCATCCTTAAACCCGAACCATCTTACTGGAAAGCCGCTGTCCTCGCAATTGTGAGTGACGTCTCACTCATATCCCAAGGAGCCATCCTTTCGTGTCTCTACCCGTAATCTGCTCTAGCGCAGTCAGATACCAGCGCACCTGGCGCTCATAGCGAGCCCGTTTGGACTGGAGATCGGCGTCGGTCTTGAAATCCAGGACAACCCAGCAACTGCTGTCGTCGACAAAGGCAAGGTCAATCGTCCCCTCCAGGATGCGTCCCTCTTCCACCTTGAGCGAAACCGGCAGCTCTCGATAACACCTTGGAGACGAAGCTGCCTGCTGCAGCAGAGGATGTTCCAGGGCGGAACGGACCGCCTGCACCGCCGCCGCCTCCTCCTCTGGTCCGGCTTCGAGAACTCGTGAATGAAGTCTGGCCACATGCCCGATCTGAGCCTCATCTCCTTCCAGGCGAACGTCTCTCAGAATGGTGTGAACCAACGTCCCAAAGCGGGCCCCGGTGGGCCGGGACTCGGGTTTTGGCAAGATGGCCACCTGGATTGGCCTACTCTCTGAAGGCATCCGTAAGGAAGGCGCCTTGGTGACGGTGAAAACCTCGCACAGGGGCTGCATCCCAGCTTCGAGAGTGCGCACGCGCTGCTCACTCCACCGCCGATAGTCCTCCATGCCTTTCTCAGCAGCCTCACCACTCGCATCCTCGGTGAGAATCCTTTCCTGCTGCAGTCCGAAGTTCGGCTGGACACCCAGGTTGAGAATCGCCGGGTCCCACCACACCACCGAGTGGTCGCCGACTTCGGGATGGTGAAGTCCGGGGCGAACCGATGACTCGGAAAGGCCATCGAACCGCATGGGACGATCCAGGACGCTTGCCTCTCCAAAAACGGGACAACCAGGCGCGTCCGAAGATCCACGCCAGTTCTCCTCGGCAGGGTAGATCGCCTTACTGAGGGGCTCCAGCCACCCCGCCCTGGCTCCATCACCGAGCGCCGGAACCACCAGCAAATCTCGAGCTCGAGTAGCAGCTACGTAGGCAACCCGAATCCCCTCTGCACGATCTCGAAGAGACTCCTCTTCCTCATGATCAATCAGCTCCCAGGGAGCGCATCCCATTAGCGTGAAGGCCGCCATCCCCTGTCTGGGATTCACGTACTTGTCTGGACGCGCGGACGACAACTTTGCGGTCAGATCTGCAAGAACGACCACCGGGAACTCCAGACCCTTGGCAGAGTGGACGGTCATCAGGTGCACGCCGTCGACACCCTCCTCCAAAACCGCGGCCTGAGAGGCCCCTGGCTTTGCGGCCTCGGTATCCAAGAACTCCACGAAAGCACGAAAGGAGATGCCTCCACTCGCCTCAAACTTGCGAGCCAGATCGCAGATGCGCTGAACATTGGCCAGAACCTGATGACCGGCAGGCCTAAGGGCAAAGCCCGCGTGAGAGCGAGTGCTGGATAGGAGATCGTTAATGGTTTCGACGATTGGTCTTCGGTTTCGCATCCGATGCATTCGCGCCAGGGTATCCAGGCTCTCTACAACCGGTTTCAGATCGTCCTCCAGCTGCTCAGGGATCGAGCGAAAAGGATACAGAGACCCGAACTCATCACGAAAACGCAGCAACAGAGCATCGCGAATCCAGAAAAGAGATCCTCTGAGCGTGGCATAAACCGAGAGTTCGTCGTCCGGCCACTCGATGGCGGTCAGGGCCGCCCTCAAGGTCTCGACTTCCTCTCGCTGGTGAAACGACCTGGATCCGACCAGAACGTGAGGCACTCCTCGTACCTCGAGAGAACGAGTGTAATCTCGAGTGACGTCGCTTCCCCAGGACACGAAGCGCCGAAAGAGAATGCAGATATGGCGAGGAGTCAGGGGTAGCCGGCCACCCGAATGTTCGGGATCATCAATCGTCCAGCCACTCTCGTTCAACATCCAGTCCACCAGGGCCGCGGTGGCATCGGGTAGACACGACTCAATCGCGGAATTCGCCAGATTCCCGAAACTGCTGTAGGGCCGCGGTGGGGGCAGCACCAGCAAACTGGGCTGCCCCTCTTGCTGCGGTCGCGAGTGTTCGAGCGCAACGTAATCTAGCTGCCCGATCCGACGATCATCCTTCATTTCAGGAGCAAATGAGGCGTTGACAAGCTGCTGAATGGCGGGACTGGAGCGAAAACTTAGCTTCAAGTGGACCAGCCTTACCCCTCCTTCTTGCAGAGCCTCCCGGATCTGCTGATAAAGCTGCACGTCCGCCCTGCGGAAACGGTAGATGGATTGCTTGGGATCTCCTACCAGGAAGAGCTTCCCGGCCTTGGGACGAACCTTCAACCAATCGGTCGCCTCAGGATCATCGGCCGAGAGAAGAAGCATGATCTCTGCCTGAAGCGGATCCGTATCCTGGAACTCATCCACGAAGATATGGGTAAACCTCTGCTGAAAATAGGAGCGGATTGTGGGGTTGTCCCTAATCAGGTTGCGGGTATAGATCAGCAGGTCGACGAAATCGAGTTTGCCCGACTTTCGCTTCAGCTCCTCATAACGTTGAACGATCTCCTGGAATTCGTCTCGCAGCAGGGCGGCAAGGTCGGCATCGGCCTGCCGTTTGAATTCCTCCAATGCGGAAGTCAGGCTATCTCGCGCCCGCAGAACCACCTCCCGAGGCAGGTCCGGAGCGAAGTCTCCCCTTCCCTTCTTCTTGTTCTGGTACCGGTTGAGATCCCGCTCTAACTGGATCAGTAGTCCTTCGAGACGCTCGTAGGATCTCGATCCCTCCTGTTCCGCCCGCCTGGTCCAGGTGGCAAGGTCTCGGACTGGTCGAAGCCCTTTCCGCAGATCGTCCCTCCAATTTCGACAACGCTCACTCATTTCGGAGAGATCTCGAACACCTCTCAATAGAGCATCGATCTGGGACTCACGCTCGAACGGTTCTCGACGCCAGGGCCGGGAAAAATCTCGCCATTCGACCAATTTCCAGGCGCCGGCTTTGATCTGTCCCAGGGGAGAGCTGCCACCGAAGTTCTGGCGTACCAGGGAACGATTCAGAGCACGCTGCAAGCCAGTTGGGGGATCGGCGAGCTTCTCCTCGATCCAGCGGCCGAAGGCTCTATCGAACAGAGCTGGGGCCTCGTCTTCGGCCAGCTCTTTAAATGAAGGATCTACTTTGGCCTCTACGGGGCGCTCACGAAGGAGATCACCACAAAAAGAGTGAATCGTACCGATTCGCGCCTCTTCCAATTCGGTAATCGATCGTTCCAGGTTCTCGACCTCATCCCCGCTAACGGTCCGGCCGCGCTCCTGGTCCAGAGCTTCGCGCAAGCGCAACTTCAGCTCGCCGGCCGCCTTCCGGGTAAAAGTAACCGCCACGATCTGTTCGACCCGCGCCCGTCCCGTCCGCAGAACGGAAACCAAACGCCGCACCAACTCCGAAGTCTTGCCCGTTCCAGCAGCTGCTTCGACAATCAGACTCTCGTCGAGCGATTCACGGATGACGTCGCGTGCATCGGAATCGTTCATTGCGTAACACTTCCCAATGCTAATTCCTCACTGCCAATTGCTCACTGCTCACTGCTCACTGCTCACTGCTCACTACGGTATTCTCCTAATCTCCTCCAATTCGACCAGCAATTCCTTCCGCTTCCTGCCAACTCTGAGTTCTTCATAGGGGCCGCATACCAACTTGTAGTCACAGTACTGACAAGCCTTTTCGCGGGGTGCCGCGGGCAGAAACGCCGACTTGATGGCAGCATCGATGGTCTCTACTACCTGTCGGATCCTGGCTCGGCTCTCTTTCGTCAATGGGATCGACACCTGTTGAAAGTCTCCCCGCTGCGTGCAGTAGAACAGACGGCCCTCTTCGACAGAAAGTCCCAGCAATTTTTCGGCGGCCAGACCGTAGAGCAAGGGCTGAAGAATCTCTCCCTTTCCTACAAAGTCGGGTCGAGGCCAAGGGGCACGCCCTGTCTTGTGATCTGTCACTCTGAGCAGCGACTTTTCCTGGTGCTTCTCCACCAGATCGATGACACCTCGAAAATGGCGACCACTGAGCAAGATGGCATCCTGGTCACTGCTTTCAGGATCCCGATCTGCTTCCCGGGGGAGGCCGAAGGAGTATTCGAAATGAATCGGCTTCCACTGTTGGTCAGATTGACAGACCTCGCGGACCCAGACGCGCAGGTCCACTCGGATTTCCTCTATTTCACTCTCCCAGACCTGAAGAATTGCGGGTGCCAACTCATCTCTGTAGCGGGATGCAATCTGATCGAGCACACCGTCTGCCGTGTCGATTATTACTTCGACGTTGTCCTGTCTCATCGGAAGCAAATCGGCCTCCTGGAGCCTGCGAAAGAGCTGAAACTGGGCGGCATGAAAGAGGCTGCCTCGTGTCAGGGGGTCGAGCTGTTCGATCGCCGCGATTTCCTCCCTGGGCTGTAAGCGTTGGATGGCATAGAGAAAGAAGCGATAGGGACAAGCGGAAAAGGACTGCATCGCCGTGGGGGAATAGCTGCGGCTATTCATTCCCTGTTTGCTGAGAATTTGCCGCAGCTTCTCGTCTTTGCCGCCCACGATACCGTCATCGTCGGACCACTCTGGTCTCCAGCGCTTGTAACGAGACCTCAGGGATCGTGCGAGACAAGTGTTGACGTTCAGCAGATACCGTCCTCGTCCGGTAATGTCTTGCTCCGGTTGATGAAGCAGGGGATCCAGGGTGGACAGATCGAACTCGGCATCATCCACGGCGGCGCTGGAATCCTTGGGCGCAGGCCATCCCAAGCGATTACTGAAAGCTTGAGCAGCACGCTTCTCCAGGCTCTTGAGATCCGGGAGCCGCCCTTCTGCCGCTCGAAGAAGTTCCAGGGCGTACAGAGAAGGCACGCGGGCGCGCCCCTGGACGACGTCCATCCGGGGATAGGACGCTACCAGCCGCAGCGAGGCTGCTGCCACCGCCGTGCGCAGTAACAACCTCTCCTCCTCAGACTTTCCCCGGCGGGTAATCAATTCACCTGAGACCTTTCGTCGATATTCATCCAGCAGAAGCGGATCCTCCAAGATCTTGCCAGGGAAGATTCCCTCCGCCAGACCCGGGACGAAGACAATTTGAAAGGAGCGCGCCCGGGCCTCTGCAAGGGTGCCTACAAAGACACGCCCGTAGTGCCTTTCGGGAAGCTCCGGCAGCAGCCGGGTCAAACGTTCATTCAGTATCTGTTGAACCTCCGAGAGTCCCACCGGACCGACATTTCCCATTGGCTCCAGTTCCGCTAGCACACCCAGCACAGATTCGGGTGACCGCAAAGCGGTGGAGCTCAAACGACGCAGTGCCCGAAGCCAGTCACTCCAAAGTGCCTGCTGAGGAAGTCCATCGAGAAGCTCGATCAGCGGAAGCGAGAAAGCCTTGAGATTCTGGAGCCGCTCGATCTGCTTCTCTAGAGTCCGCCTTCTCCCGTCTTCTTCTTCGATTTCCTCATATTTGAGACGAAGCTCCGCCTCCAGACCGGAAAGCCTTCGAGCCCACCGCTCTTTTCCCCCGATCACAGCAGCATCTACCAGAAGCCTCTCCCAATGAAGCGGCGTCCGCAGCGTCCCTGCCACAACGGAAGAATCTACAGTCTCGGTCTCTCCGTCTGCTTCATCAGCTGGGGTAGCATTGTCCTCAGTTGCAACCAGGGATTTGAAGATCATCTGAAGCTCGTTACTCGGCTCGACCCAAGGAACCTGTGCCTTCGGAGGCGCTCCCGAAGTGTCCACCGGAGGAACTTGACCCAGAGAGAGATACTCGGAAAAACGAGAAGCAGAAACACCCTCGGAGGCACAGGAGAGAAGGCTCAATAGAGCCCTTCCCGAGGGATCAGGCCGTGTTGTTCCCTGGCTGAAGTACCCAGAAATCCCAGCGCTCTTGAAAGCGTCCTCGAGCTGCGACTGATAGACGTTCGGATTTCGTATCAGCACCGCCACACGATCGAAAGCGATGCCCTCCTTTGCCGCTTGAAGGATCCTGCGAGAAATCTCGATACACTCCCTACCCTCTCCGGGAGCCGAAAAGAGCTCAAAACTGGAGTCGGGTTCCCCGCCTCGAATCGTGCCCGGTCTGAAAAGATCCTCACGAATCCTATCTAAGGCGGTCACGCCGCCGAGATCGTCGTGTTCCATCTGCTTTTGGAGGAGACCCAACACCTCGCAGAGACTAAACTGGCCCTCCCCATCGCCTGCGGTCACTGTGGCAAGGACGCCGGGGGCTCCTTCAACCAGCGCCCTGTAGAATGCACTCTCCACAATCGAACGGGGAGGGACGTCCAGCAGCAGCAGCGGAAGACCCAACAAGTTCGCCTCGCCCTCTTCAACCGCCTCCCTCGCCAGCTGGAACAGTGTTGCGACATCGGCTAGTGACTGGGTCTCGAGTTCCTCTTCGAAAAAGGTAAGAAAAAGCGCCAGGTCGCTTCCAGGCTTGCCTGAGCGGAATAGGCTCTCGGAAGTTACTCTGGCCAACCTGAGTTCTAGAAGAGTCGATGCCAGCGCCCTGGCAAATCCCGGCATCTCGCAAACGGGCCTGAAATAGGAGAGAGACGCCTCGCTGAGGCTCCGAAAAACGCACCTGGCAGCCAAGGCCTCTAGTCCAAGGCGGCTCAGGGGAGCAAGGTCGCGCAGCGCCAGGGTGCGGGTCGCCATCGTCACGGCCAGTGTGGCCGCCGTGAAACGATGCATGCCGAACAAACCCTGTTGCCTCAGACAAAGACGCGAAGCAAAATCGTCGGCAGCGTGCTGGGTAGGTGCTAGAACTAGCACCTCCTTGCCGTGTCCCAGGTCAGACAGCCAATCTTCCGCTGCTTGTAATTTGTTGTCGTTGATCGCAGAGATCAGGATTCGTGATGGCATCGATCCGAACTGAAATACTGCTGTCCAGGCCGCCTTACGCTACCTATGAGACCAAAGGCAGGTTCGGATCCACGGAGAGTGCCCAGGGATCGGAATCACCTGCCTCCAGACGGAGACTTCCAGCAGCGGCGATCATGGCCGCGTTGTCTGTCGAGAGGTTAGGACGCGGGAAGTAGACGGCGAACCCCTCGCTTTCGAAACGGTCTCGGGCACGCTGCCGCAGCTCATGGTTGCAGGAGACTCCGCCTGAGATCTGAATGGAGCGGACTGCTCGTCCCTTGAGGGCACGGGCGATCCGATCCAGAAGCTGATCCACGATGGAGTGCTGATAGCTGGCAAGCAGGTCTAGAACAGACGACGGTGTGGCCTCCGGTTCCTGAGGAGTGAAACTATCGAGTGGAGCAATCTCGTGGAGACGTACATGGCGCAACGCGGCGGACTTGATTCCACTGAAGCTAAAATCGAGGCTACCATCCGAGATCTTGGGGAGGGAAAAGGGAACTGCCGTGGGACTACCGCTGGGCGCCAGTCGGTCGATGATCGGGCCTCCTGGATAGCCCAGTCCCAAGAACTTTGCAAGCTTGTCCAAAGCCTCTCCAGCAGCGTCGTCTCGGGTGCGGGCAAGACTCTGATAGGAACCAAGTTGAGTCACGTAGAAGAGACTGGTGTGTCCGCCCGATACCACCAGGGACAAGGCCGGAAACTCAGCCTCAGGATGATCGAGCAGAATCGAGCAGATGTGCCCCTCCAAGTGGTTGACACCAACCAGCGGGATTCCCAGGCTGTAGGAGAGGGCCTTGGCATAGGAGACGCCGACAAGGAGCGCGCCTACCAGTCCGGGTCCGCAAGTCACCGCGATGCCGTGGATATCCTTCC
>Ga0310342_100003276_pt1 | contig 10619 bp, 6 predicted proteins | sample S15DNA20500_MG_FD_206155 | JGI IMG/M metagenome (GOLD analysis project Ga0310342, IMG submission 206155) | Marine microbial communities from station ALOHA, North Pacific Subtropical Gyre - S1503-DNA-20-500_MG | ecosystem: Environmental > Aquatic > Marine > Oceanic | place: Pacific Ocean: North... | reverse complement strand
ATTTCAAGCTGCAGTCACCGCGACCAAGTATTTTGATTTTGCTCTTGTTGTCATCTTGGGCTCTGCGATTATTTTTGAAATTCCCATCTTAATTTTCTTTTTGTCTATTCTTGGTATCGTAAACGCAAGGTTTCTCTTACGAAATCTTCGTTATGCTGTACTCATTATTTTTATCGTGGCCGCTGTGATTACGCCCACTCCGGATATTCCAACTTTGATGGTGTTCGCTATGCCGATGCTATTGCTATATATGGTGGGGGTTCTGGTAGCCTGGATTTTTGGAAAGAAGCGTTTAAAGAATGAGGATTTGGGGTGATTAGTTAACGAGCCTATCTCCCTTCACCCTCAATAGTTATAAGGTAAAAATCTTTCAAAACCGACAAGAATGGGGTGTTCTCTTGCCTCTTTCTCATCCTATCGAGTAATCGCAGCAGATTAGCAGAGGATTGAATGAATTCAGTAAGATAGACAAAGTTTCACATGAGGGTATTCAGTTAATTTAGTGTTTGTCTCCCCCAGCTGCCTGATTGAAGTTTTTCTTGGCCTCCTCATCCGGCTGGCCCAGAATCTTGAAGAGCAACTAGCGAGCGCCTATCAGTGATAGTTCTTGATCATGATTGGAAGAATTTGTAAGTTCACCATCATCAGTATCGCTTCAATAGTATCGCTTCAATCATTATAATCAATAAGTCCTTCCTACAAAACTCGGCAAAGGTAAGATTGTCCATTGCCCTTTCCTACGAGTATGCACATGATTTTCTAGAGGATCATCTAAGAATGTTCTGGAGTCTTCCAAGCAGAGGGGAGTCATCGATTGATTCATTTCTGTTTGTCCCAATAACTTTGTCTTGGTTCTGGTCTTTCAGAGCCTTGGTTTGGGGCCGTCAGACAGTTCGAAAAAAATAGATTAGTATTCTTATGGATGGGTAGTAGAAAGAAATCCTTGAGTCGAAGAGCATACGTTGACGAGAGTGTTCCGATTTTTAGGTGGTCGACCCACCGATGGTAAAGAAGGCACTCGAAACTAGATCGGAGTATGGTGGATAAGGCTTATTAACGACTCCTTCATTGCTCCTAGAGTAAGCTGAGTAGCTTTGAGCTAGTTTGGTCGCGTATTCTTGCTTTGATTACTTAACTGGGCAGTAAGAATTTTGCGGGGCGTTGCCTTATATTAATGATCCTAAGAAATAGACTTTAGTTGAAATTCCAAGCATATTAATTGGAGCCTTTTTAAGAATGTCTCCTTAAACGGTGACTCACAATGGTTGTTCCTAAGACCAAAGATCACAAGTTTCTGAGAACACGTATTGTTAAAGGTAAGCCACTTTTCAACCGTCATCTTTATATAAGCTCAGCCCTCTTCTTAATTGTCATTGGCGTGGTTACTTTTTCCTTAATTCAGTTGGCTACTCGGTGGGCAAAAGAACGAGTTAACCTTGAGATTGAGGGTCTCAGCAATTATGCGAAAGAGCAAATCGAAAACCAGATTCACCTTTTGGACTTGGAGTTGACAAAAGATAATCCAGATAACCAGATTCTGTACCCGCGCCTAATGGAAGAGTTCTTGGATGAAATGCTAGCTCAAAATGACCAGATTGTTTATATATTCGCCCAAGATTCGTCTGGCGTTGTGATTTGGAAAGGCCTACAGATTGGTTCAGAGCTTGAACAGAATTATTTCCCTAATTTACTCTTGTCATCTAAAAATTCGCGTCGCCTAAAGGTGCAGTTCAATTCGATAACCAATCCTGCCGAGAGGTATACGGACTGGGTAGAACCCCTCTTTTCCAAGAATCAATTAAGATTCTATGTTCATTTTGGCTTCAATAATACGCTTATTTCAAATCGCATGACTCAGGATAAGAAAAGAATTAATAGACAAATACTTTTGGCCGCCTCGGTTGTTACAATAATCCTTCTTTTGGCCTTGTTTTATATTTTGTGGTTGTTGAAAAGGGCTCAAATGATCGAAGCCGAAGCTCACATGGCCGATCGACTGGCTACTCTTGGAACTGTGGCTACTGGTCTAGCTCACGAGATTCGCAATCCCTTAAGCGCAATCAATCTTAACTTACAAATGATCGAAGAAGATTTAGCTCAATCCGAGGTGTATTCAGATGAAATGAAGAAGCTACTTGGAGGGGCTAAATCGGAGATCCGTAGACTGGAACGTTTGGCTAGCAATTTTCTAGTTTATGCAAAGCCCATGAAGTTGCACCAGAAGATGATCCTTCTTCCAGAGGTTCTCAATGAAGTGGCCCAGCTTATGACGAAGGAATGTGAAAAAGAAGGAATTCAACTGATCCGACAGGATGGGCAGGGTGATCTAACAGTGTTAGGGGATCGAGATTTGTTGCAACAGGCTTTATTAAACCTTCTGGTCAACGCCAGGGAAGCTATCCTTTTCCAGTCGGGCAGTACCCGAGAAATCTTGCTGGGAGTGCATCAAGGAATTGGCCAAGTAGTTGTTTCTATCAAGAATAGTGGCAACGGTATTGGGGAAGAGGAATCAAGAAAACTCTTTGACCTCTTTTATTCCAGCAAACGAGGCGGAACGGGGTTAGGTTTGCCCATTGCCCAACGAATCGTAGAAGGGCATGGGAGCCGTCTCGAATGGAAGAATCAGAGTAGAGGGGGAGTTGAGTTTTCCATTCACTTGGCCGTATAACAAAGGTTTTTGTTAGATGGTGTCTAGCTTTGAATTGGATGAAACTCTTGCAAGGTGACTAAAAAGGATTTCCTGAGGGATAAAACCTGAGTGTTATCTGATTCTTTGTTAAAAAAAAAGGCCACCGAACTTGGACCGGTGGCCTTAAGTTTTTGAGTATCAGTAATCTTAACTTTACATCATTCCGCCCATTCCGCCGCCGTGAGGAGGGCCTGCCGGAGGAGCCGGCGTTTCCTCTGGGATGTCTGCTACCAAAGCTTCTGTAGTTAGCAGAAGCCCGGCGATCGAGGCGGCATTTTGCAGGGCGGTTCGAGTTACCTTAGCCGGATCGATTACACCGTCTTTTACTAGATCACCATAGGTGTCAGTTGCGGCATTATAACCATGGTTGCCTTTTAATCCGATTACCTTAGAGATGACCACAGCTCCTTCCACTCCTGCGTTCTGGGCAATCTGGCGCAAGGGTTCCTCAAGAGCACGGCGTACAATATTACAGCCAACTTCCTCGTCCCCCTCTAGCTTGAGCTTCGCTAAGCCTGGGATGGCTCGAACAAGAGCAACTCCACCACCGGCAACGATGCCTTCTTCAACAGCTGCTCGAGTGGCATGCATTGCATCTTCAACTCTAGCTTTTTTCTCCTTCATTTCAGTTTCCGTAGCTGCACCTACCTGGATTACGGCAACTCCTCCAACCAGCTTTGCCAGCCGTTCCTGGAGTTTTTCACGATCGTAGTCAGAGGTGGTCTCGTCGATTTGAGAGCGTAACTGCTTGACTCGACCTTGGATGTCGGAGCTTTTTCCCGCACCCTCTACGATGGTTGTGTTGTCTTTGTCGATTGTAATTTTTTTGGCCTTGCCAAGATCAGCCAATTGAACATTTTCCAACTTGATTCCTAGGTCTTCACTGATGACTTTTCCGCCTGTCAAAATAGCAATGTCTTCTAACATGGCCTTTCGACGATCTCCGAAGCCGGGAGCTTTCACCGCGGCACAGTTGAGCGTTCCACGTAACTTATTAACCACTAGCGTGGCTAGGGCTTCACCTTCCACTTCCTCAGACACGATTACAAAGGGCTTGCCGGTTTTGGCAATTTGCTCAAGTAGGGGGAGAATGTCTTTCATGGAACTAATCTTTTTCTCATGGAGAAGAATTAAAGCGTTCTCTAGTACAGACTCCATTCGCTCTGAATCAGTGACAAAATAGGGGGACAGGTAACCACGATCGAACTGCATGCCCTCAACCACTTCCAAAGCTGTTTCAATGGTCTTGGCTTCCTCAACGGTGATCACGCCATCTTTACCAACCTTCAGCATAGCTTCTGAAATGATTGTCCCTATGGTCGGATCCCCGTTGGCAGAAACAGTTCCCACTTGGGCGATCATGTCGCCCCCCACAGGTTTTGAGAACTTAACGATTTCGCTTACGGCCTGCTCCACCGCTTGATCAATCCCCCGTTTCAAGGCCATGGGATTGGCTCCAGCTGCAACGGTCTTGACTCCTTCTCTAAAAATTGCCTGTGCCAAAACAGTAGCTGTGGTTGTTCCATCACCAGCAACATCGCTGGTCTTGGAAGCGACTTCACGAACCATTTGGGCACCCATGTTTTCCTCAACATCTTTCAGCTCAATTTCCTTGGCAACGGTTACCCCATCCTTTGTTATGGTTGGTGATCCAAACTTTTTGTCTAAAACAACATTACGTCCCTTGGGCCCCAGGGTGATCTTCACCGCCGCTGTCAACTGATTGACTCCTCTCAAGATGGCCTGACGGGAGTCTTCACCGTGAGTAATCTGCTTTGCCATTCTTCCCCCTCCGTATCGGGTTCCTTTTTCTTATCTGATTCTTAGATGCTGGATAGTTTTATTTCGACGACTTCTTACCTTTTCCATTCTCTGTGAGAATACCTAAGATCTCGTCTTCTCTTAATATAAAGTAATCCTTACCTTCAACCTGAATGTCAGTTCCTGAATATTTTCCAAAAAGAATGTGATCTCCTGATTTCACTTCCAAATTCAGGCGAGTGCCGTTTTCGAGAATTTTTCCGTTTCCTGCAGCGACAACAACTCCCTCCTGAGGTTTTTCCTTGGCAGTGTCAGGAATAATGATCCCACCCTTAACACTTTCTGTTTCCTCAATACGTCTGATCAGTATCCGGTCATGGAGTGGTCGGACCTTCATGCCGAGAGCTCCTTTCTATGCTTGTTGTTACAAGCTATCACGAAGATTGGAGCTGTTAGCGCTCCACAGTTACGAGTGCTAATAATATGATCGTGGCCTTACCGAGTCAAGGGATTTTTCGATTTACTCGTTTTCTTCGATTTCTCGGAGTGATGAAAAGAAAGAAGTTTCTTGCTGAGGGTGTTGCGGTGTATACCCATAATTCTGGCAGCTTTGGTACGATTGCCACCAGATTTTTCCAACCCTAGAAGAATAAATTGTTTTTCAAACTCCCGAGTAGCTTCTACGAAGAAGAGACCCCTATCCAGCATTTGATTGACGAGGTGTTCTAATTGGTCTTTCACAATACAATCCCCATGTCTAATTCTAAATACGTCCCGGTCTGGTATTGGCAGCTTCAGAAAAACATCAAAGGGCCGCTGGGCACCAAGCTATAGAATTCACAGTTCTGTCCCATTGAATCCTTTGGTGATAATCTGCAGGCTTTCTCTCTATGTGTTTTTTTAATCTACAAATTGCAGTCGTGTGCTCTTTACTTGATTGGTCTTGTTGCTCTCGCCATAGTCTCTCGACTTTTTTGTAGCCCTCGAGAAATCGCTCCCTTAGGGAGTGGGGTGTAATGATTATGAGAGCCCGCGCACTTACCAAAAGATAAGGTGCCAATTGAGCCTCTTCTACACTGGTTATTTCTACTGGAAATGCTGTCAATAGCAGAATAAGTATGGCGGCGATCATCCATCCCCGCACCAAACCAAAGGCAGCACCTAGTAAACGATCAAACCACTGCAAGTGCGCTATTCGTAAGAATTTGTAAACGAAAAAGGAAATTACGGCCCCCAACAAAAGGCAACCAGCAAATATCATGACAAAGCCCAACATCGCAGCGATGTCTTTTGTACGAACGTAGCGATCGAAAAAGACCGCTACCACTGGATAACACCAAGAAGCCAGTACCAGACCAAGTAGAACCGATCCCAAGGAGATGGTTTCTCGGGCGAATCCTTTGAGGAGACTTCCGATGACAGATATGGCCACCAAAGCGAGGATAACCCAGTCCAGGAAGTTCATATCGTGTAAGTTGACCATGTGGTCAAGCCTTTCTTTCAAGTAGCTCTTCAATCATTTCTCTACCTCGGGCTCTTATTGATCCGAAAGATACGTGAGGTTTGACCCTTCCATGAAAGTCTGAACCTGCCGTTGGAACTAGACCCCATCGGTTAGCCCAGGCTGAGAACCTTCGAACCAATTGGAACGTATGATAGGAGGAATAGACTTCTAGGCCTTCAAGTCCATGAGCTACGAATGTATCCATAATATCTTCATCCGTTTCATAGCCTGGAGCTCCAGGATGAGCTAGTACTGGAACACCTCCAGCTTGCTTAATTAACTGGAGGGCGTCTAGTGTTCGAAGTCCTTCCATCCTTGTAAAGGCAGGCTTTCCCTCAGCGAAGAAGTCCAGATAAAAAGCAATTGCACCTCTCGCAGCTTTTTCCCCGTTGATATAGGCATGCAGTGAGGGAAATTGGCTAGATTCAGGTTTGGCTAAGAGTACTTGGGCGATAGCAGGCCCCATGGGTACCTGATGGCAGGTTTTTTGAAGGACTTCCTCCAAAGTAATGTCAAAACCCAAACCCTGAAGCTTGGCGACCCTTTCCTTGGCCTGAGACCATCGTGCCTTAGATAGAGCCTGTAGTGCGGTCCTTAACTCCTCAGACTGCGAATCCACCAAAGGGGCAAGTAAGTGAAATTGGCGGGAGCGGTGGTAGGTGCTGATCTCTATGTTGGGGATAAACTCAAGAGAGAACTCATGGGCCAGTTGCATCCCCTCTTCAATAGCTGCCAGGCTATCGTGGTCGGAGATGGCAAACCCTGCTAGGCCTGATTGGCATGCCATCTCGAATAGCTGGCGGGGTAGATAATCTGCGTCGCTAGAGTATCGAGAGTGAACGTGTAAGTCGAAGAAGCCCGACATGCTCTCATCCAATTAATTTCACCAAGGTAGTCGTTCTAAATCATGCATTCAGGGTCCTTCCAGTGAGTTTTTCGAAGGCTTCCAAATATTTCTGATGGGTAGCCTCTACTACCCAATCAGGCAGGCTGGGTGTCGGTGGTTTTTTGTTCCAATGGATCTCTTCCAAATAGTCCCGCACAAATTGTTTGTCAAAGGGTTGTTGAGGCTTACCAGCCTGGTAGTCTGATGCAGGCCAAAACCTGGAGGAGTCTGGTGTGAGGACCTCATCAATTAAGATTATTTCCCCACCATGAGTCCCAAATTCGAATTTAGTGTCGGCGATGATGAACCCTTTGGATAAAGCATAATCACTAGCCTTCTGGTAGAGGGCTAAGCTGATTTGACGAAGCCGCTCGCTAGTCTCTTGGTCTAATAAGGAAATCATTTGAGCAAAAGAAATATTTTCGTCATGCCCACTAGTGGCTTTGGTAGCTGGTGTGAAGAGAGGCTCAGGCAAACGCTCGGATTCCGTCAGTCCAGCAGGCAAAGGGATACCACAGACCGACTGAGAATTTTGATATTCCTTCCAGCCGGAGCCAGCCAAATAGCCTCTGACTACGCATTCGACCGGGAAAACCGTAGCCTTCTTCACCAACATAGATCTGCCCGACAACAAGTGAGAATGAGTTTGAAGGCTGGCGGGAAATTCTTCAATTTTGGCAGAAACGAGGTGGTGAGAAACAATTTCGCTAATCCGTTCAAACCAGAAGAGAGACATTTGAGTTAAGATTTTACCTTTACTAGGAATCCCGCTGGCCAGAACATAGTCGAATGCCGAAATTCTGTCTGAGGCTATAATGAGGAGTTGGTTGTCTACTTCATAAATGTCACGAACTTTACCTCTACCCAAAAGGCGATGGTTGGGCAGGTTTACTTCCAGTTGAACTCCCTCAGAAGACATGAGTTTTGAATAATCCTTTCTGTTAGGTATACATTTCGGTGGGACACAAAGCTAGAGTTTTAGAATAACTCTTTTTGTTTATGGAAATCCCGTATGGTTCTAGCGAAAGGCCGTCATTTTAGTATAAAAACAAAACGTTATCAAGAAACAGTCAAGAAACATAAATAAGACAATAGGGCGGTTCTTTTGGTGATGCTATTTAGTGAAGGGTTGTAAGAATCTAGATTCTGTAGTTGATTCCCTCAGTACTTCAACTCTACTTTCTCTCTCTTTTGAGAATAGAATAGAGAGCAGAGGAAGTACCGATCTTCTGGTGGTACGGTGTGATCTCGGCGCTTCGAGCGCAGCAAAGATTTGGTCGTGCGAAACATTGGAGCATGTTTGGCATTATATTAGCGATGTCTGTTTGAATTAACGATATTTATGGCTTGTCTATTGGGTGTTTAGGCCACTTACCTCACCTAGAAATCTTCTAACCTTTAACCTTGGTGAGATTCGACTGAAGTCAAAGTGTCTTCAGACCCGTTATTATCGAGAGGTTGAAGTCAAGGAGAAAATGACAAGGTTCCCCGATGACACTGTTAATTGAATTGGACCGAGACTAACTTGGATACGCCTGCTTCCTGCATGGTCACACCGTATAGTGTATCCGCGACTTCCATGGTCCGCTTGCTATGGGTGATGAGGAGAAATTGAGTTTCGTCACTCATCAATTTGATAATCCGCGAGTAGCGTCCAAGGTTAACGTCGTCTAGAGGCGCGTCTACTTCATCAAGGACGCAAAAAGGACTGGGTTGATATTTAAAGATAGCTAGCAGGAGGGCAATGGCGGTTAGAGCCTTCTCACCTCCGGAGAGCAGTAGGACATTCTGTAATCTTTTTCCTGGAGGCTGAGCAATAATTTCGATACCTGCGTCTAACAGATCCTGTTGGTCGAGTAGTTTCATTTCCCCATGGCCACCACTAAAAAGGTCTCGAAAGCTTTCCTTAAAATTTAAGTTCACGGACTCAAAGGCTTTTCTAAATTGTTCCTGTGAAACTTGATCAATTTCCTGGATGGCAGCGGTTGTATCTTCAATGGAATCTAACAGGTCCTGTCGTTGTTGGGTCAGGAACTCAAACCGTTGCTCGGATTCCTGAAATTCTTCCAAGGCCATCATATTGACCGGACCCAGGGATTCGAGGCGATGCTTTAACTCAAGATGCTCTTCCTCAAGTTTTTGGGAACCTGCTTCCGTAGTCTGGAGGGGTATTTCTGATCGCACGAGTTCCAAGGATACTCCCAACTCTTTCTGGCAAGTTTCTTCCAAGTGGGAGAAATCAGAAGCCAGCCTTGCTCGGTTTACCTCAGTGTGTGTGCGTTCATTCTGAAGCTCATCGAGTTCACGCCGCCAATGTTGCAACTGTTCTCCTAGGGCCACCTGAGATTGACGTGATTCCTCCAACTGATTGTCTTTTGTCTGGATCTCTGACTTGAGAGAGGCCCGTCGAACTCCTTGAGTAAACAACCGTTCCTCTGATTGATTAATTGACGATTGGATTTCCAATCCCTGCTGTAACCAGTCATCTCGTTGAGTCTGGAGTTTGACGGTACGTTCTTGGCAGGCTTCGAGATTAGCTTGGAGCCGAGTCAGATCGCTCTCAGTGGCGATTTTACGCTCTCGGCAAGCCGAAAGCTCTGAGCGTACTTCACTCAAAAGCTGAGAGTTCTGGACAGATGCTTCCCTCAAATGGCGAAGATTATTTTGCTTGATGTCAAGGGTCTGATTGATCTCGGTTTTGCGCGACTCAGCCTTGGATTTTTCGGTTTCCGAACGAATACGATGGTGCTGAAGTCGATCTTTTTCTTCTAAAATTTTCTGCATTTCAAGTCTAGAGAGACCATCGTCTTGTTTGGAGTTTTCTAGCTCACTACCTAGGTGACTCAGTTGATGATGTGAGCCAATCAAAGCCTTATCAAGTTCCTGGGCGTGCTGCTTTTCTTGGTTGAGCTCTACTTCTTTGGTTTCGAGGGCCTCTCTTAAAACTTCAATCTTATCTTCTAATAAAGCCAAATCTCGATGCAGGGGTTCAGAGCCTCGGTCTAGTTCACGAATTTCTCGCTTTAAGGAAAGGTGCCCGGTGGCGGTTCGCCCTCCCCCAGAAATGAATTGATTGCGAATCACTTCCCCCTCGGGAGTCAAAACGGTAACTTTCGGGTAAAGTTGGGCGATGTTTAGAGCAACCGCGTAGTTGGGAGCGATAAGGCTGTGGAATAGGTGGGGAAGTATTGCCCGCAGACTGTTAAGGTAGTGAGTTGGTAGTCGAATAATATGGCTCACAGGAATCAAGCGAGAATCCTTGCGGATTAATTCACTGATCAAAACTTTAAGTTCGTCCTGATCCTCTTCAGGTGGGCTCTTAGAGAGGACCAGAAAAGTAGACCGACCAGTACCACTCTTCCGTAGAAGGTCCATGCCCTTAAGTGCCATGGCATGAGATTCGACCAAGAGGTATTCAAGTTCGTGTTTAAGGAATTCTTCTATAGGCCTTTCATACGCTGTTTCCACTTCAAGTAGATCGGCTAAAATTCCTTCGGTCTGAAATGTATTTTTCTGGGATTTGGCAGCCATTGAAAGTAAAAAACGAACAGATTCGGTGCTGTAGGCATGATGGGTTGCCAGTTCTTCAAGGGACTTAAGCCGGTGCCCATGAGCACTTGTTTCTTCTCGCTTTCCTGTCAACTGTTGTTGGATCTTAACCCACTCTTCCTTGTGCTGGTTTAGCTCGAGAGAAAGCGCCTGAATGTGGCTTTTCCGCTGAACCAATTGGGCTTCTTGCTGTTGGTGTTGGTTTGAGGCTAGGGTATAGGAAGCTTCTA
>Ga0310342_100003274_pt1 | contig 10620 bp, 6 predicted proteins | sample S15DNA20500_MG_FD_206155 | JGI IMG/M metagenome (GOLD analysis project Ga0310342, IMG submission 206155) | Marine microbial communities from station ALOHA, North Pacific Subtropical Gyre - S1503-DNA-20-500_MG | ecosystem: Environmental > Aquatic > Marine > Oceanic | place: Pacific Ocean: North... | reverse complement strand
CTGGGCTTTCGAGAAGTTCCCCACTGCTGACCCAACCCTCACCACCCAGATGAAATCGGTTGGCGAAGTGATGGCGATCGGGCGCACCTTCACGGAGGCCTTACAAAAGGCCATGCGCGGACTCGAGATCGGACTGCACGGCTTCGGCAACATCCCTGGCCAACCGCACGAACCCCCAGAAAAGATCAATCCAGAAAAGATCCGGGCACATCTGGCAACGCCCTTGGCCGATCGACCGAACTGGGTCCGCACCGCTTTGCTGACAGGCATGACCACCGAGGAGATCCACGGCTACACAGGGATCGACCTGTGGTTCCTCGACCAGTTCGAGCAGATCGTCGAGCAAGAAAAACTCATTGCCGAACGATGTGAGGGCGGCCTTTCCGGAATCGATGCTGAGTTCATGCTCGCCTCCAAGCGACTCGGCTTCAGCGACTGCCAGATTGCAGCCGCTTGCCCACATGGGACAACCGAATCCGATGTCAGGGAACGACGCAAGCAACTTGATGTGACTCCCGTCTACAAGCTCGTCGATACATGTGCCGCCGAGTTCGAAGCCTACACGCCCTACTACTACTCGACCTACGAGGGCGAAGATGAAACTCGTATCGACCCCGATCGGGAACGCGTGATGGTGCTCGGTGGCGGACCCAATCGAATCGGCCAGGGCATCGAGTTCGACTACTGCTGTGTCCATGCCGCCATGGCCCTGACCGAAATGGGCTACGAAACTGTGATGGTCAACAGCAACCCCGAGACCGTGTCGACCGACTTCGACACCTCGGACATGCTTTTCTTCGAGCCACTGACACACGAAGACGTCCTCAACATCATCGAAAGGATTTCTCCGCACGGAGTGATCGTTCAGTTCGGCGGACAAACCCCCCTGAATCTGGCTCGAAGCCTGGCAGATGCGGGGGCGCCGCTGATCGGAACCAGCGTCGACTCGATCGAAGCCGCTGAAGATCGCGATCTCTTCACAAAGCTCATCGAAAAACTCGATCTGCGCCAACCTCCCAACGGCATGGCCAGAAACTCCGACCAGGCGGTGGAAATAGCGGAACGCCTGGGCTATCCGGTCGTGGTCCGGCCGAGCTTTGTCCTCGGCGGCCGGGCAATGGAGGTCGTTTACGGTGAAAACAGCCTGCGCCGTTACATGGCTGAAAACGTGCCGAAATCAGCCAAACGCCCCATCCTGGTGGACAAGTTTGTCGAAGGGGCGATCGAGGTCGATGTCGATGCCATCTGCGATGGCGAGAACGTCATCATCGGTGGGATCATGGAACACATCGAAGAAGCCGGGATCCATTCCGGTGATTCGAGTTGCTCCCTGCCGCCCTACAGCCTCAGCGATGGGATGATTGCGCTGATCACCGAAGCCACACACAAGATGGCTCTGGAACTCCGCGTGATCGGCCTCATGAATGTGCAATATGCCGTCCAGGGCAACCGCCTCTTCGTGATCGAGGCCAATCCCCGGGCCTCCCGGACCGTGCCTTTCGTGTCCAAAGCCATCGGCAAGCCCCTCGCCAAGGTTGCTGCAAAACTCATGCTCGGCACGACCCTTCCCGAACTCGATTTCTTGGAAGCCATCGTACCAAAGCACTTCGCCGTGAAGGGTCCCGTATTCCCATTCAACAAGTTCCTGGGGGTCGACACCCTTCTGGGACCAGAAATGAAGTCGACAGGCGAAGTGATGGGACTCGACTCCAACTTCGGAGCAGCCTTTGCAAAATCCCAACTGGGAGCAGGTAATGATCTCCCTGTCAAAGGCAAGGTCTTCCTCTCGGTACGAGACGAGGACAAGCGGATCATGCTCTCCCTGGCCAGCCGGCTCCACCACCTCGGCCTCGCCTTGGTTGCAACCAGCGGAACAGCGCGAGCCATCGCCAACAACGGCATTCCCGTCGAGCGAGTCTTCAAGCTGCATGAAGGACGGCCACATGTCGTCGACATGATCAAGAACCGAGAAGTTCAGCTGATCATCAATACACCATCAGGCAAGATCGAACGCTCTGACGGAGCGCTGATTCGATCGACAGCCGTATCCTTCAAGGTACCCTGCATCACGACGCTGGCAGCAGCATCGGCCACGATCCAAGCCATTGAGTGGATCCATCAAAGACCACTGATGGCAACACCCTTGCAAGACTACCACCCGGCCTCGGCCGTTTCCTCAGAGAGCACGGTGTAAGATCAAAGGAGAGGCAGCAGCATGATCGATTCCATCAGAGACATCTCCGCACAAGGTTCGTCACTCGCAACCAAGCTCCGTGATTTTTGTCGTCAAGGACATGAACCGCCGAGTGCAACCGCTCGCCAAGGATTCCCCACGAACGAGACGTGGCAGAAACTCGCATCGACAGGGACAACTCTTTGGCTCGACACCGGTGATGTGGATGCGATCTCCGCACTCTGGACGCAGGAATTCGATGCGCTGACAACAAATAACACGCTCCTGAACAAAGAGATCCAGAAAGGCATCTACGACGATCTGATGCCGCGCGTGGCCGACCTGCTGCGAGATGTCGAGCCGGATCTCAGCGAGGAACTTCTCGTTCAGGAAATAGCATTCGCCCTGAACGCCGTGCATGGCCTGACCTTGGTGAGGACCTTCGATGCGGACGTGAGCGTCGAATTACACACCAATCTCGCCTACGACACCGAGGCGAGCTACGAGTACGGCAAGCGGTTCTGGGATATCTGCCCCGACCGCTTCATCGTCAAGGTACCTCTCACCCCACAAGGATTGATCGCCGCCCGCCGTCTCGGCCAGGATGGCATACGCGTGAACTTCACCCTCGGTTTTTCCGCGCGTCAGAACTACCTGACTGCCAAGGTCGCACGCCCGAGTTGGGTGAATGTCTTCATGGGAAGGTGCAACGCCTTCGTGAGTAACAGCGGTCTGGGCGATGGAGCGAACATCGGTGAAAAAGCCACCCTCGCAAGCCAGCGAGCCGTTCGCGAAGCCAATGCCAACTCAGGAACCAATGTCCGACAGATCGGCGCATCGATGCGCAACGGGCAACAAGCCGTCGACTTGATGGGACTGGACACATACACCATCCCCACCGCCGTCGCCGAGCAATACCTGGAGATCGACCCCGCGGGAGAAGAGATGAGGGACCGCACCAGCGACGACCCCGAAGTCTCTCTCACACGCGCCGAGGATCTCGAAGGAAAGCGTGTAGATGTTTTCTGGCGCGTCGATGACGAGTTCCGCGCGGCCGTCGACTCACTCGGCCAAGGCGTGCTCGACTCGATGAGCGGACCCGAATTATGCTCACATCTGCAAGATCAAGGCTGTGCCGACGTTTTCCCCGAACTCTCACAAGACGATCAAGACCATCTGGCGACTGATGGCAAGATCCCCCTGTTCGAACGCTGGGCTGCACGAGTCGAATCCGGCGAACTCGCCTGGGACTCGCTCTTGACCAAGGCTGGCCTGGCAAGCTTCACGGCCGATCAATCGGCGCTCGACCAGAGGATCCGGAACCAGCTATAGGCAAATCGCTATCCGGCGCTCGAGGGCTCGGTGTCGGAATCCGGCGCTGCCGGTGACGCGAGCATCTGCCACCAACCACGGGCGAGGCTGGTCAATGCCATCGCCACTCCTGCTCCCGCCAGAGGGAAGATGATCTTGCCCCATGAAACCCAACCCGGGTTGGCTTCCCCCATGTAGCGACACACTCCATGAACCAGGCCCGAGACGGAAAGCCACGCGACCAAGACCGCCGTCGAAAGATTGAGCAACACGAACATTCGACGCTTGCGGTCGCTATTGAGTTCCACCGCAACAGTCTCTGACGAGCCTCGGATTTCGGCCAGCAAGAAGGAAAGTGCGCCGAACAAGATCATCGTGTCGATGCCTATCTCCGTCCCCATGGCATGACCAGTCACCATGTGCGTGCCATGGATCAAGCTATTGAGGCTCGGCACCGAGATGGCAATCGACACGATCAGCATGGCCGCTGTCCACCACTTTGCCGCGCCCAGAAAAGCCGTTGCCGCAACAAAGGGAACTCCCGACACTCGAGCTCTGACGGCGCGGCTGATATCCCACAGAATCCTGAGCAGAATCAGGATCTCGACCATGCTGACAATGAAGGCTATCCACTTGACTGTGTGGCTCTGTGGCAAGTGGTAAGTGTGGTGCGCAAAGTTCGTGAAGGAATTCAGAGCGCCCACGCCAAACAACAAGAAGGCAATCCGGGACTGCCCGTAGCCGCGATCTCCCGACAACTTCTCGGCAACATAGATCAGCGAGCCATAGACGAGAAAGTTGAACGAGCCCACCAGAGTACCACAGGACTTCCACTGCAACTGGAGGTCGCGGATAGGACTCTCCTCCACCCACGGCAGCAGGTAGGCATGGCCTTCGACAAAGGTGTAGATGAAATACAAAACACCCGCTGTCCAGAACCAGATGTACACCGGCGCCCGCCAGAACCCCGGCAATGCACGCCGCAGGAAGTTGAACGCAAATGCCAGCCAACCCAGGAGGAGGGCTGCCGAGAAGACCGGGTGGAATCCAAGATACTCACGCCCGGAGAAGACTCCCGAGGACAGGGTGATGAAGATGCCCAGGCCGGCCAGGATCCACAGTGCTGTATGGAACCGGAAGCGCAAGGTATCAGCACGACTCAATCCCTTACCGGACAACCAGTGATAGATGACGGCGATGGCGGCGCCGAAGATCCAGAGACTGGCAAAACTGGTGTGCAGCGGACGCAACTTCGCCAGCGGCAACCCGACACTGGTCAGAAACTCTGATACCGAGGGGATGTAATGCAAGACCGCGACAAGGCCGCCGAGGACAGCCAGAAGAATGCAGGCCAAGGCCATACGCAACTGGATGACCACAAGGCCATTGTCTCGCGATGTATCCATGGTCACCGGAACTCCCACCAAGGCAGAGAGTCCGAACCTCTGTCAACATCAACTGTCGACCGCAGCGCATCACGGTGCTCGTTCACCCACGTGATGTAAGCCGCCAACGCATGCCTATCAGGCTCGCTCAGAGCCTGCGCTGGCATACCCTTCTCGGGTCGCCCCTCGGCGAGGACCTTGTCGATCTCGGCCAGCGCCAATCGCTCCCGAACATCGCTGAGATCCGGCGCGAGATAGGGACCCAAAGGTGTATTTCGAAACAACGTGTGGCAAGACACGCAGCGAGATTGGAACAACCGATGCCCGTCAGCAGCAGTTTCCGCGAAAGGATTCTCTTTCGAATGCTCATCGATCACGGCAGCAATTCGGGCAGCATCCGGTGGAATACGCCGTCGTGCCTGCCCCACTCCGGAACGATCGATAGCCTCCAGAAAGGCAGACAGGGCATCGATCTGCCCGGAGGTCATTTCGAACGCCGGCATCTGCTGAGAGCCATCGGTCAGAACATCCTCCATCCGCTGGCGGGTCAAGCGAGAGTGGGCATTGGTCAGATCAGGACCCAAAAAGCCGCCGAAGCCGTACATTTGATGACAGACGTTGCAGTTGTACGAATGCCAGATCCCTCGGCCCTCCAGCGCGAGCGCACCAAGCTTCGGCATCTTCGATGCCGTGTCATCGGTGTAGCACAGAAAAGTCTGCGTCACGAAGGCCGAAATGAGGCCAGCCATGAGGAGTTTGCGGTGTGCTACCTTCACCCGTGCGGATGATAGAGACTGCTCCGCCGGAGTAAAGGGACGAGAAGGCGGCCGGGCGAAGCCACGCAAACAAATGCTTCAGCAAGACAAGAAGCCCTACCTGAGCGCCAAGAAGCCTTGCGCGGTCGCTATCAGTCCCACCGCAACCGAAAAAGTTGGTAGACCTTGCCACCCAAGGTCACATTTTCGGCCATATCGATCGTGTGTGCGACTTCGACTCTCAGCCGACCTTTCTGCCAGTCCTCGGCAAGAAGCTTCACGTCTTCGGAATACCAACCCTCGAGCAGACAGAGGTAATCGGGACGCCGCTGAAGGATGTAATCGTGACGATCCGGCACATCGCCATGCAATCCGCCACTGTGAATGGTCGTCCGACGCTTTGGCCAATCCAGAATCTCGGTCGTGACGATTCCCGCAAGATCGAGAACTCGCCGATCGCCCCAGTAGCCGATCGCGCCAATGTCATGGCAAGCAATGATCGCATCTTCGGCGGTGTTTTCAGCGATCCAACGCCCCATGCCAACATGAGCTTGAGTGGTTTCCTTCACATTGAAGGCATAGCTCTTCGCCATCGGCGCCATCGCAAAGCCAGCCCATACAACACCTAGCGTCAAAAGAACTCCTTGCGTTGACCGACCTCGACCAAGGACAACAGCCAAGCCCATGTACATGCACCACAACCCAGCAGGGAGGTAGATCAGCCAGGGCAATAATTCCGCCGCACGCCCCATGACCGAGCTCGCAGCGGCTGGATCAATATCATCGAACAGAAAATATCCGGCGAGACCCCGCAGACTCTCTGGCGAACCCAAAGCTATTCCAAAGCCAGGATACAACACCGCCACACACAGCACGAAGATGCACGAGTGCACGAGGATCCCCGGCCAGGGAGACCCCTTGCGCTCAGATGGCGTGGCCAACCCCGCAGCGGAGATGGCAAGGACCAGAGGATAGAGAAACGCATAGTAACGCCCATGCTGGACCCACGGCACACCGAAGCCGACCAGGCCACGGACCACGCCGAAGAAGACGAAGATCCCCATCACCAGCACTGCCGGTCGACGCGTTTGCTGCCGAAGAAACGCGAACAAAACGCCGGCACACAAGAAGGGATTCCACAGCGGAATGTAACCCAGCAAGGCGATCATCATCGCCGCCGGATTCCAGATGAGCGCATCGATGAGGCCTGACAAGCCATCACGCTCGAACACCTGAATCGGAGTCCCCGAAGCCGCCTTGACGTAAAAGGTCGTCGGCAAGGGTTTGCCATGCAACGCGTAGTGCAAAGCAATCCACGCGCCAAGACATCCCAGAAATGCCAACGACCCTGTCGAGACCCACCGGATCAAGGGTTGCTTGGTTTCCTTGCGCCATCGCCACGCATCATGAGCAGCGAGCAGCGCTCCGATGGCGAAACACTCCGGGCGAGCCCAGCCCGCCAGGGTACATACGAAGGCGCCCAAGCCCGCCGGCCGACGACGAAGATGCAGCCACACCCCCAAGGTGACCAGGAAGGTGAACAAGGGAACTTCCATCCCCGACAAGGCTCCCCAGATGTAACGCGGCGCAAGGGCCAAGCCGACAGCAGCAATCACGCCACCCAGAGTATTGCCCGAGAGTTTCGCGCCGAGCATCGCCGTCGTGAGCAAGGACAGCACCCCGAACAGAAGGCCAAGGAAAATGCTGGACGTGACCCCGTCGAGGCCCAGCGCCATGGGCACGGATAGCAACATGGTCCACAGGGGCGCGGTGGAACCACCCACACTTTCCGGGTTGGCGCCGAAACGAAAACCTTCTCCTGCAGCCAGATTCTGCGCAAAACTGAGATGGATCCAGCCATCATCAAGAGGGATCGAAGGAGTGACCCCTTCCGACAAACAACGCCACAAGAACAGAGCGATCGCCAGACCGAACACCAACAAGGCGATCAGGAACCCAGGAAGAATGCGTGCGGGCCTCTCCATCAATCAACACGCCGCACGTAGACAAAGAAGGCTCCGCGCGAGTCCTTGCCGGTAAACCATGTCCGTAATCTTGCGGCGCCCTCGACGAGAGCAAGGCGAAAGGTCACGGCAGAAGCACCCTGCGATATCTCCATGGACTCATCGACATCGCCGATCCGGATCCGCGCGCGCTCGCCCGCAATCGGAAAACCAACCTCGCGAGGCTGCTGGCAGAGCGTGAACTCGTAAGTCCCCGCGGCAAGAACATCGACGGTCCAGTAACCATTCCAGGCCGGTGCCTTGATGATGTGGCGCTGATTCCACGGAACCTGATTCGCGTTGCGCCCGGCCAAGGGCACCTCGTTCGTGTGCCAATCGTGACAGGTCAGACGCGTGACCGGCGCCTCTTTCGGGCACAGATCGATCCGGCAAACCTCTGTGAAACGCGGTGTCAAACTGTCCCACCACCGATCATAGGCCGCCGTCAAATTCGCGGCGACTTCGGGATGAGCGGCAACGACATTCTTGACCTGACCCGGATCGGAATACATATCGAAGAGCTCCTTGCCATCGATGAACCGCCAGCGATCGGTCATGACCGATGACTTCCGCCATTTCTGAGGCTGTCCGATCCGCTGGGAGTGCAGCAGAAGAACGCGATCGGCCCAATCAGCCCTCCCTTCCAACAGAGGCGCCAAGCTACTGCCATCCACCGGTAGGCCAGCCGGCTTTTCCAGCTCACAGAGTTCGACCAGTGTCGGCAAGACGTCGATGTGCGCGGCCAGATTCTGGATATCCCGATCCGGGGCAAGCCGTCCCGGCCACCGGATGAAGAAGGGCACACGATGGCCGCCGTCGTAATGGGATCCTTTCTTGCCGCGCATACCTGCATTGAAGGCTCCGGCAGCAGATCCATTGTCGGTCATGAAGATCAAAATCGTGTCGCGCGCAAGATGCAACTCCTCGAGTTTCGCAGAGAGACGGCCAACGTTTTCATCGATGTTGGTGATCATTCCGTAGAAGCTTGCGGTGCGACCGGCGACACCCTTCTTCAGATAATGATCTCGGTAACTGTCCGCGACGTTGTAGGGACCGTGCGCAGCATTGGTCGGGAGGTAGACGAAGAAAGGCTGCTCGCGATGATCTGTGATGAACTTCGTCGCAGCCTCGAAGAACACGTCCGTGCAATAGCCGCTCTGCGGTTCGGGCTTGCCGTTGTGCCAGTAGGTGTCATCGAAGTAGTCGTTGCCCCACCAATCCGGGGTCTGCCCAACACCGCCGCCACCGTGTATCAACACCTCCTGAAAGCCACGGTCCTGCGGACGGTAAGGAAAGTTGTCGCCAAGGTGCCACTTCCCGAAAACGCCGGTGCGGTAGCCATTGGCCGCGAAGACATCGCCCATCGTCTGCTCCTGCCGCCGGAGCAAGCTCCGCCCCATGATCGTATGCCAGACACCGGTGCGACTGGAATAGCGCCCTGTCATCAGCGCCGCACGCGTCTCCGAACAGGTCGGATCGACGTGAAAATTCGTGAACCGTGCGCTCTGCTCCCGAAGGCGATCGAGGTTCGGCGTATCGATGATCTCGTTGCCATGGCAATGCAAATCGCCGTAGCCCTGGTCGTCGGTCATGACGAGGATGACGTTCGGATGGCGAGACCGATCGCCCTGGGCCGGACACAAGGCGGCCAAGGCCGACAAGGCAAGACAAGCAATGGGAGTTGGCTGAATCTTCATGGGAGAAGCCATTGCACCGTGCAAGCCGATACCGCGCCACTCACAGGACCCTCAACAGGTCGATAATTCCTTGCCCATCGACCCCTGGCACCCGAAATCGACCGATCAACCGCCACGGTGACTCACCTCCGCCCCCAAAGCTGGATGATCAGGCTTCGTTGGCGTGGTTTGTTGTCGAAGTCGATCAGAATCACCTGCTGCCAGGTGCCGAGCGTCGGTCGGCCATCCTTCACCGGCACCATGAGCGAAGGGCCGATCAAGCTGGCGCGCACATGCGAATGACCGTTGCCGTCGTGCCAGGTGTCTTCGTGATGGTAATGCGCATCGCGAGGCGCGATCCGCTCGAAAAACTCCGGCAGATCGCGCAACAAACCAGGTTCGTATTCGACGGTCGTGAGCCCGCCGGTCGAGCCAGGTACGAACAGAAGAATGTGACCCTCGAGAAGTTCGTGATGCTCGAGGGAGGACTGCAGGTCACCGGTCAAATCAATGATATGACCTTCGCCCCGCGTATCGACGCTGATCGTATCGGTGACCAAGAAGAAATCTTTCGGCGCAGTGTCGTGACTCGTCATGCTGCTCGTATAGCGCATTTAGCCCACCGGCGAGACGTGAGAATTACAAGCCCGGTGATCTTCGCCTCTCCTGGAACGTCGGACAAAGCTATGATCAACCTCCGTCTTTGCTGAACTCGGTCCAGGCAACAACGCCGGGCCCTCGCCGCTCGCCCAGGACACACCTCCATGTCTTCGTGTTCACCGAACCACCGCGCGCTCCTCATCGGCCTTCTCATCGTCTGCACATCGAGCCCGACCACGGCCCAGAACCGGCGCGGCTTTGCCGCCGACCTGTTCTCGCAACTCGACACGAACCACGACAAATTTCTGTCGGCAAAGGAGCTCGGACGACCGGTTCTGCACGACAAAATCGACAAGGACGGCGACGGCAAGGTCACCCTCGCCGAAGCTCAGGCTCATTTCGAAGGCAAGGACCTGCCTCGGTGGCTGTCGAAGCTATACGCCAAACCCCTCGACACATTGACCAAGACCGAGGGAACGCGCGTGTACTGGAACCAATTTCGCGGCCCCAACGGGCAAGGCGTGATGGACGCGCCTCAAGTCCCCATTCATTTTGGCCCTGACTCGAACATCTTGTGGAAGACCGCCGTCGGTGAAGGGCAATCGTCTCCGGTGATCTGGGGCAACCGCATTTTCTTCACGACCGGCTCATCGGAAAACCAGGGCGAACTCACGACGGTCTGTCTGGATCGCGGGCAAGGAAAGGTCCTGTGGCAAA
>Ga0310342_100003273_pt1 | contig 10620 bp, 9 predicted proteins | sample S15DNA20500_MG_FD_206155 | JGI IMG/M metagenome (GOLD analysis project Ga0310342, IMG submission 206155) | Marine microbial communities from station ALOHA, North Pacific Subtropical Gyre - S1503-DNA-20-500_MG | ecosystem: Environmental > Aquatic > Marine > Oceanic | place: Pacific Ocean: North... | reverse complement strand
TAACCCCGGTTGAGCGTGAGGACGTGGGCCTGAAGAGCCGTGGCACTCTCGGTCACCATCGAAACCTACCCTATTGCCAGGCTGGAGAACGCTTGGATTTTAGGCGGCACTGGACCGGTTGTTCAACCACGAGGCGACCACATCCGGATTTGCCGTTCCTGCGTTGTGGTGGCCGGCTGCTATTGACCACCCAGCCATGGCAGTGGTGCACCGGCGGCCGGCAACCGGACCAGTTCCACGCCAGTCACCTCGTCGTGGTCTTGCAGGGCATCGAGTGATTCATCGGTGGGTGGCGAATCCAGGTTGAGCACCGCCAGGGCCTCGCCACCGGGTTCATCTCGCTCGCGGCCCAGTGACAGGTGGGCGATGTTGACATCGTGGCGGCCCAGCACGGTGCCGATGTACCCGATCAACCCGGGCACGTCGTGGTGCCTGATGATCAGCAGGTTGCCGTCGAGAAAGGCATCCAGCTGGAAGCCGTCGAGTTGAACCAGGCGAAGGAAACGGTTGCCGAAGACGGTGGCCGAGGCGGCTTGGGTACCGGCATCGGTGGTCAGCGACGTCCGGACCAGGGTGGTGAAGTTGCCCGACTCGGACGTCCGTGACTCGGTCAACTCGATTCCCCGTTCCCCCGCCAACCATTCGGCGTTGACCAGATTGACCTCGGCATCGAGGGCTTCGCTGAGCAGCCCGGCAGCAAAGCTGGCCGTCACCAGCCGCGTGCTCTTCTCTGTCACCTCGCCGCGGTACTCGACGCCGGCCGATTGCACGCCACTGGTCCGATTCCGCTGGGCCAGCAGCAGGCCCAGGCGGTGAGCCAGGTCAAGATAAACCCGGATGCCGGCCAGGTCGGTGGCTGAGATCGGAGTCATGTTGACTGCGTGACGGACTTCCCCGTCGACCAGGAACCCGGCCAGGATCTCGGCGGCCTCGATGGCGACCGATTCCTGAGCCTCCTCGGTCGATGCTCCCAGGTGCGGCGTGGCCAGCACATGGGGGTCGGCCAGCAGGGGATGCTCGCCTGGCGGCTCGTTCTCGAACACGTCGATCGCCGCTCCACCGACGTGCCCGCTGGCCAACGCCTCGGCCAGGGCCGTCTCGTCAACGATCCCCCCGCGGGCGCAGTTGACGATCCGCACCCCCGATTTCATTTCCGACAGCCGCTCGGCGTTGATCAATCCCCGGGTCTGTTCGGTCAACGGAGTGTGGACGGTCAGGAAATCGCATGCGGGCAGCAGCGAGTCGAGGTCCTGGTGCAACTCGATTCCGAATTCTGCAGCTCGTTCGGGTGAGAGAAACGGATCGAAACCGATCACCCGCATCTGCAATCCTTGGGCCCGCTGGCAGACGGCCAGTCCGACACGGCCCAGGCCGACCACGCCCAGAGTCTTGCCGGCCAACTGGGTGCCAACGAAACGGTCCCGTTCCCACTGCCCGTGTCGAAGACTGTCGGCGGCCGGAGCGATGTTGCGGGTCAGGGCCATCAGCATGGCGATCGAGTGTTCGGCGGTGCTGGTGGTGTTGCCGGCCGGTGTGTTCATCACCACGACACCGGCACGGGTGGCGGCTTCGAGGTCGATGTTGTCGACGCCGACACCGGCTCGCACGATCGCCCGCAGACGCTGCTGGCCGTCCAACGACTCGGATTTCAACTCGGTGCCGCTGCGAATGATCACTCCGTCGGCTGTCGACAGGGCGTCTCGCAGGTCTTCGCCGTCGAGTCCGTTCCTCAGCTCGAGGTCGATCTGATCGTGGCGACGGAGTACTTCGAGACCGGCATCGGCCAGCGGATCGGCGACCAGGATGCGGAGCATGAAGATTCGTCTGCAAGAACACCCGAGACACGGTCGGTCCTTCGCCGGCCGAACGAGCCACTAGAATAGTGGGTTGTCGGGTTTCCTCAAGGACCGGTTCTTGTCTCTGCGGCGCTTTCCCCGGACCAAGGCGTTCTCGATAATCGGAGTCGGTGGGAGATCGCTCTTCCGCATGAGATTCCAGGTTCTGACCACGAGACCACATGGCCGCCGAGCACGAAATCGAGATCCGAGTGCGGTATTCCGAGACCGATGCGATGGGGTTTCTGCACCACTCCAATTATTTCAACTATTACGAAATGGGGCGGACCGAGTTGTTCCGATCGCAGGGAGGCGATTACCGCCAGATGGAGGCCGACGGGCGATACTTCGTGGTGGTGTCCCTGGAAGCGAAATATCATCACCCGGCTCGTTACGACGACGTGCTGAAGCTGGTGACAAGACTGGTGAAGGTTGGTGCCGCGAAACTGGAACACGAATACTCGGTTTTCTGTGGGGACGAGTTGCTGGCGACGGCTCGGTCGGTGTTGGCCTGCGTCGACGGCGACGGCCAAGTGCAGAGAATACCCGACAACGTGATGGCGGCGGTCGAGTGAACTGTCTCAATCTGGGGGTTTGATCGGAACCGAAGTCAGGCGACCTTCGAAGGTTACGACGAATTGCGACGCCCGCAGAATTCGAAGTCGCCAGGGGCAGCGTGTCCCAGACATCCTAACCGGCATCGTCGACAGGGTCGTCAAGGCTTGGTTGGTCGGCAGCCCCACCGGCTTCGGCCTCTTGAATTCGCTCGATCGCGGGGCGAGACTAAGAGGAGCGATGTCGGTTGTCCGACAATCTACCGAGTGGCTCGGGTGCGGGCAGAAGGGGCTTGTGATGGAATCGGTACAAAACGCCACCGAGGTTTTTGACCAGGTCTACCTGGATATCCGCGCCGGGTTGTTGGTGCTGGCCGCGTCGCTGGACCGGATTGATCGATCCGAGGGGTCCGAGGTGATTGGCGGCGACGTACGGCGTGAACGGATTCAGCAGGGGCTCGAGATCCTTTCCGGACCGGGATTGAACCGCGCCGAACAGATCCAGGTCCTTTTCAGCGACCCGTACCGGTCGGGCTGGAATACTGCAGACGCAAACGAAACGTCCGATTCTCCCGGCGACGACGCCTGAAACTGATGGAGGCGGCCGATGTACTTCTTCGATCCGCACGTCCACATGATCTCCCGCGTGACCGACGACTACGAGCGGATGGCTCGTATGGGCTGCGTGGGTGTCAGCGAGCCGGCATTCTGGGCCGGGTTCGACCGTGGCAGCGTCGATGGTTTTCGAGACTACTTCCGCCAGTTGACCGAGTTCGAACCGACCCGGGCGGGTTGGTCGGGCGTGCAGCACTACGCCTGGCTGTGCATCAACGCGAAGGAGGCCGAGAACGTTGAATTGTCCCGTGAGGTGATCGCGATGATTCCCGAGTTCCTGGACAAGCCGGGAGTGTTGGGGATCGGCGAGATCGGGCTGAACAAGAACACTCCCAACGAGTGCACGATCTTCCGCGAGCATGTCGAACTGGCGATGCGGACCAATGAGTTGATCCTGATCCACACGCCGCACCTCGACGACAAGCTCAAGGGCACCCGCATGATCATCGACATGCTGCTCGAGGACCGCCGGGTCGATCCGGGCCGCGTGCTGATCGATCATGTCGAGGAGCACACGGTGGGTCTGGCCCGCGAGGAGGGATTCTGGTGCGCGATGACTCTCTATCCGGTCACCAAGTGCACGCCCTCGCGTGCCGCCGACATCATCGAGATGTACGGTGACGACCGGATCATGGTCAACTCCGCCGGAGACTGGGGCCCTTCGAATCCGACGGCGGTCCCCGACTTCATCATGGAACTGCGACGCCGCGGCCAAAGCGAGTCGAAGATCAAGAAGATCGTCTATGACAATCCGATCGAATTCTTCAGCGGCAGCGAGCGGTTCGAGTTCACTCCGCCAGATGTCTTCCGCGAAAACGCCCCGACCGGTGTTGACGCCGGGTAGTCCGACGAGCCTCCGCCGATGACTCGCCCGCTGGTCGTCCTCGACATTGTCGGGCTCACGCCCGCGATGATCGGTCAACACACGCCGCACCTGGCACGGTTGGCCGGGCGGGGATTCGCTTGCCCGCTGGGAACGGTGTTGCCGGCGGTGACCTGCTCGGCCCAGTCCACCCTGCTGACCGGGTTGCTGCCACGAGACCACGGTGCGGTGGCCAATGGCTGGTACGAGCGTGACGTGGCCGAGATCCACTTCTGGCGGCAGTCGAACCGGTTGGTCGGCGGCGAGCGGATCTACCAGGCCGCCGGACGCCGCGAGACCGGTTACACCACCGCCAAGCTGTTCTGGTGGTACAACATGTACGCTCCGGTCGAGTGGTCGGTGACGCCGCGGCCGAGCTACCCGGCCGACGGCCGCAAGGTGATGGACAGTTACAGCCAGCCGGCCGAACTGAAGGACCGGTTGCAGGCCGAACTGGGCGTGTTTCCTCTGATGAAGTTCTGGGGGCCGACGGCCGGCATTGCCAGCACCCGCTGGATCGCCGACGCCACGATCCGGATTCTCGACTGGCACCGTCCCTCGCTGACCCTCGCCTACCTGCCGCACCTGGACTACAACCTGCAACGGCTCGGGCCGGACGATCCGGCGATCGCCGAGGATCTGGAGGCGGTCGATGCCGAGGCGGGGCGAGTGATCGACGTTGCCGGAGAACTGGGAGCCGACGTGGTGGTGCTGTCCGAATACGGGATCACCGCCGTCGACCGCCCGGTGGCTCTGAACCGCGTGCTTCGCGAGGCGGGCCTGTTGTCGGTCCGTCGCGAACCGTTGGGCTGGGAGTCATTGGACGCAGGGGGCTCGCGTGCCTTTGCCGTCGCCGACCACCAGGTGGCGCATGTCTACGTCAACGACCCCGACGACCTGCCGAGGGTGCGGGAACTGCTCGAGACCACCGAGGGTGTTGAGCGAGTGCTGGACCGGGCGGCACAGTCCGAGGTCGGTCTCGACCACCGTCGCAGCGGGGAACTGGTCGCCATCGCCGACCCGGGGGCCTGGTTCACCTACTACTTCTGGCTGGACGACAACCTGGCGCCGGATTACGCCCGCACCGTCGATATCCATCGCAAGCCGGGGTACGACCCGGTCGAGTTGTTCATCGATCCCGAGTTGTCCTGGCCGGCGGCCCGCGTGGCCGGCCGCTTGCTGAAGAAGAAACTCGGTATGAGGTACTACATGGACGTGATCGGCCTCGACGCGTCGATCGTCAAGGGCAGCCACGGGCGGCTGCCGACGCCGGGCCGCGAGGCCGACGAGGGGCCGGTGCTGATCGGTTCGTCGACGGCGATTGCCAGAGACCGGATCGAGATGACCGAGGTCAAGGACCTGCTGCTGGAACTGCAGTTCGGACCGGCGTCCGGGTGACGGACCGGACGTCGTGTCGTTCCGGGGCCGGCTATTTCAGCGGCTTGACCCGCAGTTTGCGGTAGTAGATGACGCTCTTGGGGTCGTGTGCCTGCAGGGCGAAACTGCCGGAACTGATCTTGCGGCCGCCCTGAACGCCCTTCGGCTCGGTGTAGTCGAGCACCGTCTTGCCGTTGATCTTCACCACGATGTTCTGGCCACGGACGATGATGTGCTGCTCCCACCACTTGTTGTCCTTGGCCGGAGTTTCGTAGAGCTTGACGACGCCCCAGAGACTGCCGGTCTTGACCGGGTCGCCGTGACTCACGTTGACCTGGCTCTCGTAGCCGGCGCTGGGAAATCCGACCTTCTGGTATTTGGTGTGGAAGTAGATGCCCGAGTTGCTGCCCGGCGTGGTCATCACCTCGGCTTTGAACTCGAAGTTCTTGAATTCCTTGATCGTGTACAGATGGGATCGTGGGCCGTTGGCCACGATGTTCCCGTTCTCGATCTTCCACTTGCCCTGCTCGGCGTCGCCGATTTTCCAGCCGTCGAGGTTCTTGCCGTTGAACAGTGAGATCCAACCGTCCTTGTCCTGGGCCTGTCCGGCAACGGAGGCCAGCAGCATGGCGATGGCAACGAGCAGCAGCGAGGCGATGCGAGGCAACATGTCGGTGTCTCTCCGGTATGCGATTCTCAAGAAGGTCTCCCGGACAACCGGGGCAATCGACACTGTATCGGTCCGCCGCCGGGTGGGCAACCGGCGGCGATTCTCAGTACTGCTGGCCGCCAGCTGTCACGTGCTCGGGCGAAAACTACGGGTCATTCGGGTCGGACCAGTCGAAGTCTGTTTGTGGGAGGTTGCCGACTTCGAGGCGGTGTCGTCGAGAAGGTCAGGAGAGAGCCAGCATCACCACCGCAGCGAAGACCGCGCCCGCCAACATGAAAGCCCCGAACACTCTCATGTTTCTCTTCCCGAGCCGCTTCAATTCTTCGGTCATGGACGCGCTCATCGTGCGGTAGGGATCCAGGTCCAATGACTCATCGCGATCGCGAGCCGAGACCGGCCTCTTCAGTCGCACACGTTTGTCATCGAATTTCTCCACCAGCATCCAGCCTGCCACGGCCTCTTCTGACAACACCTTCTGCAGGACCTCGGCATCCCGGAAGCAGGGTTGGGGGCAGCGGAGAAACTTGAATTCCCATTGTTGAGTTGCTGATTGAAGTTCATCGGCCATTGTTCAGTCTGCTCCGCCTGACGGTCCTGAAAGGGTTTTTTGGGAACTGTTGCGATAGGGATCAAAATTGAGGTCGGAATCGTGATCACGAGCCGAAACCGGTCTCTGCAGCCGTAACCGTTTGTCATCAAGTTTTTCCAGCAGCATCCATCCGGCTGCCGATTCCACGGCCAGTGTGTCAGCCAGACCCCTGGGGTCCTTGAACCCGGCGTGGCGACTCTTCAACACCTTGTATTCCCAGCCGTCTTCGGCGTCATCAATTTCCGGATTGTTCTCTTCCTCTTCCTGTTGCAGTCGCTGAGTCTGTGCAGCGGCCATGACGAGAAAGAAAACAAACAGGTAGACCCAGAATAAATCCATTTGTCACAGGCTGTTGGAGGAGTGGGCGGACGGTTGAAAGTGACGGGCCCGGGTGGATTTGCCGAAAACGCGGTTCGGTGTTACTTGATGCTGGATTTCAGACCCTTGATCCACGCCACCACGTCCCGCAGGGCCTGGGGTGAGAGTTCTTTTTCGAGTCCCTCGGGCATCAGTGATTTGCCGTTGGAGACGAGCATTTCGATCTGTGATCGCGCCACGATGTCCTGCTTGCCCTCGGCGCGTGTCAGCGTGACGGTGTTCGCGGTTTCGGCCGCCACGATCCCCGTCAGCACGCGGCCCTTGACGGTGACCAGCGTGTAGGTCATGAAGTTGGGTTGGGCTTCGCGGTTGGGGTCGAGGATGTTGATCAGCAGATCGCGAGGCGACTTGTTGCTGACACTGTTGAGATCGGGGCCGAGCTTGTGGCCCACGGTGCCGACCTTGTGACAGGCTGCACAGAGCTTCTTGAAAACGGCTGCTCCGGCCTGGGCGTCGCCGGTTTTGTCCAGGGCCGGGGTGTAGCGAGCGATCACCTTGGCACGGTCGGGAGTGGGGATACCCGCAAGCAGCTTGGCGGCCCGGGCCCGCAGCTTGGAGTTTCGGTTGTTGATCAGCAGTTGTCGTTTCTCGAGCGTCATGTCGGCGATCAGGACGCGACCGCCGGCGACGGCATCCAACAGCAGCCCGGCGGAGGCGGGACGCTGGACAAGCACGTCGACGATGTCGGATCGCAGTCGGGGACTGTGGCCCCTCCAGTTGGTCAGCAGTGCCGACCAGGTCTTCGGGGCGGGGTGACGAGCCAGTGAGGCGACCGCTGCCTGTTGCAGTGCTGGAGGATCGCCGGGTCCCAGCCGGCCGGCCAGGGCCGGGACGGCCACGCTGGAGGGGGCAAAACCGAGCAGTTGCGCCGCCGAGACACGTTCGGTCGTGGGAGCGGAGGACTGGGCCACGTTCGAGACCGCCTGGCGAAACACCCGGTCGGCTGCAGCACGGATCGGGGCGGGAGTTGCCTGATCGGCCAGGACGCCCAGGACCGATTGTCCCCGGCGGGACAGGCCGTTCCCCAGTGCGGAGAGCAGTTCGGCCCGCCGTCGCGAGGGTTGCGGTTCCCCCAGCACCAACCGCAGGATCGAGATGGCTTCGATTGGTTTCGGATTGGCACCGGCCAGTCGGGCGAAGTCGGTCAGCCATGCCGACGAGCCTTTCGCAGCCAGAAATGCCCTGTCTTGCAATAGTGCCCGCAGCAGCTTGTTTTCGAGGCCGAGGCTTGAACTCATCACCGCAAATCTCAGGTGGTCATCCGAGGGGGCCCGTTTGGCCAGCCGTGACAATGGCAGTTCGCGGCCGGCGGCATCGAGTGTCCCGAGACTGAAGGCCACCTGGTAACGCACGCGCGGATCGGGGTCGCTGGCCAGGCGTGCCAGGGCTGGCTGGAAACCGCTGCGATCAAGCCGGTCTTCAGCCAGTACGGTTGCCTGTTCGCGGACACGCGGCGACGGGTCACCGAGCGCCGCAACCAGGACACTGTCCTCCAGGGCCTTCAGGCCGTGGAGAATCCAGAGGGAGTGAGCCCGGGCCAGCGGCTGTTCGGAGCGTTTGACGGTCTCGACCAAGAGGGGAACCGTTGTGCGATCGCCACGCTCCCACAACAGCCGATGTGCCGTTTGACGCGTCCAGCCGTTGTCGGATTCGAGAGCTCTGACGAGGTCACCGGGGCCAGCCGCAGAGAGTTTCACCGGTTCGGGTCGTTTCCATTTCGGGGGCACCAGGCGGTAGATCCGTCCACGGTCGTCTCCGCTTTCCAGTCGCAGGTACTTCTTGATGTCCTCGGGGACCGAATACGGGTGCTCGATCGTTTCGCGGTACATGTCGAGAATGTAGAGGGCACCGTCGGGGCCGTTGACGAAGTTGACCGGGCGGAACCAGTTGTCGGTTGACGCGATGAACTCGACCTTCTGGTCGGCCCGGCGGGCAACGAACGTCGGGCCCGCGGGGGTCATGGTCTTGCGATGAACCAGGTTGCCGCCAACGTCTCCGATGAACGCGTTGCCACGGAACGGTCCGGGGTAGGCGTTGCCGGTGTAGATGGTGACACTGGTCGCGGAAGTGAAGAACCCGATGGCGAATTGTTCGGTTCGCGGGAGCCGGGCCTTGGTCTTGGGGTCCGAGACACGTCGGCGGGTGCGGACGATCCGCCATGGTTCGGCACCGCTTTTACGGAAGACCGGGGCGGCGGCACCTCCGGCGGCGATCGAACGGATTGCTGCCGGCGGGCTGAGACCGGGACGACGGGACAGGTAGCGTCGCGGCAGCACGATGTGCTGGATGTGGTTGCTGTTGCTGCAGACGAACCGGTTGCCCCAGGCGTCGAAGCTGTTGCCGAACTGAACACCTCCGGTCACGGCAAGGACGTCCATAGTGCGGGGATCGAAACTGATGTCCTTGCCACCGAGGGTGAGAATGGTCCGGCCCTTGTGAGTCAGCTTGCCGCCGTTGCGACCGGCGGCCAGGGTGATGCGATTGTCGAGTCCCCACTTGAGGTTGTTGGCGACACTCTGCACGTTGTCGCGACCGAATCCGGTGAGGACGACGCGTCGGACGTCGGCGACACCGTCGCCGGTGGTGTCCTTGAAGTAGTGTAGCTTTGGGGGGGCAAGTACGAACACGCCCCCGTCGTAGCAGCAGACAGAGGTGGGCCAGCGGATCTTGTCGGCGAACTTCACGCTGCGGTCGAAGCGTCCGTCTCCGTCGGTGTCCTCGAGCAACCGCACGATGCCCGCGTCGGGTTTGCCGCCGCCCTTGGGGTTCAGCCGGGTCGGTTCCTGCGAGAACGGGTAGCCGTGCATCTGGGCGACGTACAGCCGACCATCGGCGTCAAAGCAGGCACCAACCGGATCGGCCACCAGGGGTTCGCTGGCGACCAACTGCAGACGGAATCCATGTTGGACGGTGAAGGTGGCCAGTGCCTTGTCGGGCTCCACCGGCGGGATCCTCGGCAGTTCGTCCTCGAGAGACTTCTTCGGTGCTGCGACCCGGACGGGTTCTTCGGCCGGCGACCCGGGCACGGTGGCGAGGATCGCGACCGCGACGGTCCAGGGCAGCAGGAGCGGGAGTGGTCGGTTCACCATTGCAGTTGCTCGGCCCGAAAGACCGGCCCCTCAACACATGTGCGGCGGTAGTCCCATTGTCCATCATCGAGCCGGACCCGCGTGACGCAACTGAAGCAGATGCCGAAGCCGCAGGCCATGGGGGTCTCCAGCGAGGCCCAGCAGGGTGTGTTGTGCTCGGCGGCGATCCCGGCGACGGCTTCCATCATGGGCTCCGGACCGCAGGTGTAGACGGCCGTCGGCTCGGGGCTCTCTCGGAAAAGATCTTTCAGCAGATCGGTCACCAGCCCGTGGTGTCCGTGGCTGCCATCGTCGGTCGAGACCCGGACCTGTAGGCCGTCGGTCGTGAAATCGTCGAGTCCAGCCAGGTACTCCTCCGATCGGGCCCCATAGCAGAGCGTGAGTGTCTCGGGACGTGTTGGGGTCTCACGTGGCGGATCACCGTACTGTCGTTGACCCAGCGCCTCACGGGCGACGGCCAGGAACGGTGTCTGGCCGATGCCCCCGGCAACCATCACGAGGTGTCCGGCGGCGGGTTCGGGAAACCCGTTTCCCAGCGGCCCCCAGATGTCGACGGTGTCGCCGGGTTGCCAGTCGACCATCCGGCCGGTCAGCTTGCCGACGACGATGTAGCCGAAGTCGACTCCGATCGGGTCGCCATCGTCATTGCTG
>Ga0310342_100003272_pt1 | contig 10622 bp, 9 predicted proteins | sample S15DNA20500_MG_FD_206155 | JGI IMG/M metagenome (GOLD analysis project Ga0310342, IMG submission 206155) | Marine microbial communities from station ALOHA, North Pacific Subtropical Gyre - S1503-DNA-20-500_MG | ecosystem: Environmental > Aquatic > Marine > Oceanic | place: Pacific Ocean: North... | reverse complement strand
CACCCGCCGGCGTTATATTCGTCGCAACCGCTGAAGGTTGGAGATTAATAATGTTCGAACTAGTATGGACAACATAGGTCTTGCCAATGGCCACTCCTCCCCGTGCGAGATAGGAAACGTAGACTTGGTTACTCACGATTTCTATACCTACAATCCGGAGGTTCACGTTTCCGTCCAAGGGATTGGTCTGTGCATTCACCTCCATGCCATCGGAATGGCCATCGTCATCAGAATCAGGATCGTTTGGATTTGTTGCTGTCATCGGCGAGAACAAACTCCCGCTAATCTCGGAAGCATCTTTGAGTGTGTCATTGTCGTTATCCCGATCTACCTCATCAGGTAATCCATCGTTGTCTGTATCCAAACCTGGTTGCAGCATAAAACAGTTTAAGTAACCGGAAAAGACTGCGACAGATCCGCTGTCGGAGACTTTGACTGCACTTGGTTGCCCCCCCGCTGATATTTTTATAAGTGAACCATTACTGGAAATGTTACCTGACCCATCGACGACATAGCATATATTGGACAAACCAAAAGCGTTAACGATCGGCGTACAGAGGAGAGTTATCAGCAGACTTGACAGTACCGCTTTCATTCTAAAAAAGCAGCTTGGGTTTTGTTCGGAAGCCTTCATTTCATCCATCCATTACAGTCCATCTCAGGTATCGGTGCGCAATCAGGGTAGAGCAGCATGGACGCGAAAGAAACTCATTGGAAGATTGTTTGTTACTCTGTGAGTCACCGTGCCAGAAAGGCCATTGGTGAATGCTGTTAGGTTTTCCCAGGAATTGTTTGCGAGATTTGTGCATGACTCAATCAGATACAGGCGGCCGGGATGCGATGGATGGCTGAGTTCCAATGTACTGTCTGCCGGACAGATTCATATCGAGAATGAACTCGAAGTCGATATCGATAACATCTGTGCCTGACAAAAATTCATCGATATTGACTGTTCCGTCCATGTTGGGGTCCGCGTCAGGCTCTCCTTTTCCTGCGTCAAGTTGCGCCGACCTCAACTGATTTGTGACCCAAACAAGGTAGGCTGTCAAACATCTTTCCCCATTCCAAGGCCCCGTATGGTCAAAAAACTCGGCCGGGGAGATCAGGCGAGAGAATCTAGGAATTCTGTACTTAAGTTGCCAGTTTGGCTGGCCAGTGTCCTTCAATACCCAAGCTGGCGAGTACTCGCGCGTGAATCTTCAGATTGTCGTGGTACACAGCACGGCTGAGTTTTTTGACCCTACGGTCTGCATTTTCGACCGAAGCACCTACCTCCGGTCATTTACGAACGAAACAAACGAGCATCGCTATGCCTACGCGGCCCAGTACCAGGCCGACTACGCCCGCCTGGCTAAGACAGGAGAAAAGGACCCGAGGAAATTACGTGCAGCCGAACCCGTGACCCGGCGTGGCTACCAGCGCCGGCTGTGGATCGTTGCGGTGTACACCATCCGGCAAACACAGCCAGCATAGCGCCTTCAGTTTCGGCGCGGTGGTCAGCGTGAACATCGTGCGCGTGTATCCGTCCATGCGCCTCGACTCCAGAACCTGGCGTCGAAGGGCCACCCGTGGCGGCGGCGTGTCCAAGCGTCGAGACTTTCCCGTATGGCCAAGCCGGGATCAAGCGGTTCGAGGTATTGTGTCATTTGCTGCAAAAGTTATTTTACGTGCGGTAGTTCGTGAAGTCATGGTACGGTTGCAAACGCCCAAATGGGATCATCAGCTTTGACGACCAAAAGAGTGAACAGAATTCCGCGAATATCGCCTGTCGATACAGGGCGTATGCAGACCCGAGCGTTGATTCAATGAAAATTCCCGTTTCGGTCCACGAAAACGAGGCTGCCACGGTCGCAGAGTCATCCGACGAAATCGACGCGTTGATCGAAAGCGCTGCCGACGAAGCGTCCAGCCTGGATCGCCTGAATATTATCTCCTTCACCGCACCGAACGGCAACTACGTGAGCCTGGTGGTGGGTTCAGACGAAACCGTCGTTATTTTCACCTACAGTCACCACTGTCCGCCCTATTACGCTAGCAAAGGATCCAGCGAGGACGAGACTCCGGTGCTGACGGCGTTCGTCGCCTTGAAGCACAAGACCGAGTTTCCCCGGAAATGGGTCATTCCGCTCGAACAAGGTATCGCGGCGGTCCATGGGTTTACCGAAATCGGTGAGCTTCCGGAGACAATCGAGTGGGTTGAGCAGTAGGACTCGTCAACCGGAGGAACCGCCCCTCCTCAGGACAGAACGCCGAATCCCCTTGCTGTAGCGTGTCAAAACGCCTCATAGTTCAGCGGATACCGCCATGCCAGCGCTGACTCAAGACCAACTCGATCACTTCGCCACCGAGGGGTACCTCGTTGCCAAGGCCGTGATGGACCCGGTCAAAACCCTGGACCCGGTCATTGAGGAATACGCTTCCGTCCTGGATCGCCTCGCGGACGAGCTGTACCGGAGCGGCGAGATCCGCTCGCGCTACGAAGAGCTCAATTTCAGCGACCGCTACATCCAGATCTGCATCGACACCGGCCAGATTCACAGCCAGTTCTTCGATTTCTCGCTGCCCTTCCAGGGCGTCCATCTCGACACCCCGTTCTGGGCCGGTCCGGCCGTCTTCGGCGCCTTGACCGACCCCGACCTGCTCGACGCTGTCGAATCGCTCATCGGCCCCAAGATCTATTCCAATCCCGCCCAGCACGTGCGCATCAAACCGCCCGAGCACCACCTGCCCAAAAACGAGTACGGAAACCCCATCCTCGGCCCCACGGAGTGGCACCAGGACTACGGCGTGCTCACCGCAGAGGCCGACGACACCAATGTGGTGACGGCCTGGTTTTCCCTCGAGGACACGCCCATCGAAAAAGGCCCGCTGATGGTCGTGCCCCGCTCGCACCAAAACGGCTTGTTGCCCCACTGCAATCACTACATGGACAACCGCCCCGAGTTTGCCGGCGGCTCGCAGATCCCCGAAAAGCTCTTCGCCGACGACCAGGCCATCCCGCTGCCGGTCGAACGCGGCGACGTGGTCTTTCTACACCGGGAGACCGTCCACGGCTCCTATTCTAACGTAAGCGACGAGGTCCGCTGGAGCCTGGACTTGCGCTACAACCCCACCGATCAGCCTACCGGCCGAAGCACCTTCCCCGGCTTCGTCGCCCGCAACCCCAAAGACCCGGCAAGCGAACTGCGCGACCCCGCCGAATGGCATCGCCTCTGGCTCGACGCCCGCACCCGGATGTCGACCGTCAACCGGGAAAGACAGACCGAAGAGCTCTTCTACCGCCCCAACCTGGACGGGCACAACCTGTGTGCCTAGGAGGCAGAATAGTTTCTGCGGGTTTCGCTTCCGCGGAGCCGACAGATGATTTCTCTGCCTTCCACCATAGAGACGGGTGACAGGATCGCCAGCGGCCTGGCCGTCGGATGGGACTTTTAAATTATAACTTAATCACCGACCCCACTTTCTTGATCGGCATCGGAGTCGCAAAGAGGTGCCAACCTCCGCTCGAATCAGGCCCGGTTACCGCCGTATCTGGAGTTGAAGGTGCGGCCGGTTTGAAAACGTTCGGGCGCGAAAATCGTCGCGTCAATCCAGCCGCAATGTCCATTCACCATCAGGTCCGCGAGCATCTCTCCCAGGGCCGGTCCGATCTTGAACGAGTGCCCGCTCCCGCCCGTTGCAACCCAGAGTCCGGGACGCCCCTGGACGGGTCCTACGATGGGATGCCAGTCGGGCGTAACCGTGTAGAGCCCCACCACCCCTCGTTCGATCTCCGCGCGCTCGAGTCCCGGGAAACGGTGACCCATCCGCTGCAGGACATCCTCTGCGAACGCGACATCGTAGGTCTGCTTGAAGGAGTCGACATCAACGGTCTCATACTCTTTCGGATAACCACGGCCCAACAGCAGGCAGGTTTCGTCAACCGGCCGCAGGTAAATCCGGTCACACATGTTCGAGATCGCGAGGGCCGGCGCTCTCTCTCCGGCGGGGATCCGGAGGATGAGTTCCTGCTCACGCGTCAACTCCAGGGGAAGGTCCAGGCCGATTTCGCGCGACAGCCCGCCGGACCAGGGACCGGCGGCGAGAACCGTGGCGCCCGCTTCGTACCGCATACCGCCCGCCTCAGCGCCAATGACACGATCGCCCGCAGTCAGGATTCGGTCCACGGGCCGACCCGTCAGTACCGAGACACCGTGCTCCGCGGCGTACCGCGCAAGTCCCCTGCACGTTGCGTTCGGGTCTGCACAGCCGCTATTGGCCTCGTACACCCCATACGCGATGCCCTCCATGTTGATCCCCGGGGCATGCTCCGCGATGCGCTCGGGACCGATCAGGTCGGCATCTACGCCCAGCGACTGATTCATGGCGAGGTTCTCGCGCAGATTGGATTCCTGGTCGTGGGGCACGAGGAAGACCCAACCGGTCTTCGAGTAGACTGTTTCTCCCCCGACCTCGGACGACCAGTTCAGAAAAAGATCGCGGCTTCGCAATGCCAGTTGCACGGTGGCCGGGTTGGAGTAGTGCATCCGGATGATCGCTGCGGACTTTCCGGTGGAACCATCGCCGGGATTGCCCTTCTCCAGCAGGACAACATTCTCCGCGCCCCGGCGAGCCAGGGAATAGGCGAGACCGATTCCCAGGATCCCACCTCCGATTATGAGGACATCACACGTCTCGGTCATCGAACAGATTCATTCCCTTCATTGTTCACTTCGGACCATAGAACTCCCTGGCCCGCTCCGGGGAAACCAGGCCTTCCGCAACATCCCGGGCGAGTGCATCCCGGTCCCGTTCGCGCGGATCGCCCCACCCGCCACCACCGGGAGTCTCGATGCGCAGCTTTTCGCCCTTTTGAAGGTGCGTCACAAACTTCGTAGGCAGCTGCTCCCGGGTTCCGTCGACACGAGTGACATAGCAATGCTGCCCCCGGGCGCGGTGCTCGGTGTCGACACCCCACGGGGTGAAGGTGCGGCGATCCGCACCGACGCACACCGCCGTCCGGTCGGCGAGGCAAACCAGTTCCCGGACCACGCCGCAGCCGCCGCGCATGCGCCCCGGTCCTTCGCTGTCCGGGATCAGGCCGTAGGCGGTGACGTGCAACGGATAGGTCTTTTCGATGACTTCGACGGGGGTGTTGCGGGTGTTCGTCAAATGGGTGTGGATCCCGTCGCTTCCGTCGAGGTCGTGGTGGGCGCCCTGGCCGCCGGCATAGGTCTCGACATAGTTGAAGTAGTGCCCGGACGGTGCGATGCCGCCGACATTAATCAGGTTCATCTCCCCGCTGCATGCCGCGCATACCTGTTCGGGCACCGCCTGCAACAACGCACCCAGCAGCACATCGACCACGCGCTGATCGGTCAGGATATTCGCGTTGCCGATCGCCGCGGGGAAGCGGGCGTTCAGTACGGAGCCTTCACGGGCAACGACCGTGATCGGCCGGTACGCTCCGGCGCAGGTGGGCAGGGCTGGATCGATCACCGCTTTGACTGCGTAGTAGGTGCAGGCGCGGCAGGCCGAGATCCGGCAGTTGAGCGGCCCGAGGACCTGGTCGCCGCTCTCGCTGAAGTCCGCGGTCAATTCGCTGCCCCGCACGGTGACTCGGACCGCGATCCGGACCGGTTCGTCGCCGACCCCATCGTCATCGAGAAAATCTTCGTGGAAGTACTCGCCATCGGGCAACGACTCGATGCCTACCCGCATGCAACGCTCGGCGTGGTCGAGGATGTGGGCCATGTAGGGTTCGACGATTTTCGCGTCTTCGGCTTCGAGGAGTTCCGCCACGCGTCGCTCGGCGGTTAGTGCCGCCGCAATCTGGGCCATCAGGTCCCCGCGCAGTTCGATTCGCGTCCGAGCGTTTTGCTCGATCAGTTCCACCAGTTCCTCTTCGATTTCCCCGCAGCGCACCAGGTGGACCGGCGGGATCTGCAGGCCTTCCTGGTAGATCTCGGTCACCCCGAACGGCATACTGCCCGGAGCGTAACCTCCGACGTCCACGTGGTGCGACGTGGTGGCAGCAAGCGCGAACGGCCGGCCTTCGTGAAACACCGGCGAGACCACCGAGATATCGGGCAGGTGCCCGGGTCCTTCCGGGTAGGGCAGGTTGGTGACGATCGCGTCGCCCGGTTGCAGGGTATCGACGGGAAATCGCCGCAGGACGGTACGGAAGATCGCCGGCATGATGCCGAGATGCAGGGGGGTCCCGATCTCCGCCTGCGCCAATACCTGCCCGTCCGGAAGAGCGAGGGCCGCTGAACAGTCGAAGCGCGTCTTGATATTCGGCGAATAACTCGTCCGCACCATCGCGGCACACACCTCCTCGGCAATGCCAAGCCAGCGGTTGCGCATGATCTCAAGGAGGATGGGGTCGGGAGGGAGCATGTTTCAGGGTTCGGTGCGGCCTCTGGCCGCGGTTGTCGGTGTTCGGTTATCGGTTGTCGCGCCGGCAGCCCGGACTTTTCCTGCGTGACTGAGTTGTACACATTTCCTTTCAATCTCCCATGGGTCCGAGCAACAGTTGACCGTAATCGTCCACCGTTCCGTGTTCATCGGGCCAGAGGACGGTTGTGCTGTCAACCTGTTCGATGATAGCCGGCCCGGTAAGCTGAGCGCCGGCGCCGAGTTGAGCACGATCAAAGATCGGGGTGTCGTGCCGTTCGGCGTGAAAGATGACGTTGCGCCGGGCGATCGGCTCCAGCGCACCGCCGCACGGTTCGACGCGCGGCAGTTGAAGCGGCTGAATGTCCAGTTCGGCCGTCACCAAGAGGCTGACCAATTCCAGGGGTTGGTCCGGCCGGGAGAAGCCGTACAGCCTTTCGTGAGCCTGGTGGAAGTCGGCCGCGATCTGTTGTTTGTCCGGTGTACCGAACGGCAGTGGGACAGTGACGTCGTGGCTCTGGCCCAGATAGCGGACCGCGACCGCGCGCCGGGCGCTGCTCACGGCCGTCGTGCCCGGAGAGATGCGGAGTTGTGCCCGGGTTTCTTTCTCGGACTGCGCCAACACCTCTTGCAGGGCGCCCGGCTCCACGTCGTCGAGAAGTGCGATGTGCGTAGCCACCCGGTCCTCCCGCAGGTTGGACATCAGCAGCCCCACCGCGGAGGTGGCGCCCGGTGCGAGCGGAACCAGGGTTGAGCGAATCCCGCATTCGCGGGCCAGCTCCGCGCCGTGCATGGGACCGGCCCCTCCGAAGGGAGCCAGAGTGAAGGTTCGCGGGTCCAGCCCTCGTTCGACAGTGATCTTGCGAATCGCCGCGATCATGGTGGCGTTCACCACCCGGACCACGCCCTCGGCCGCGGCTTCCACGGTGAGTTCGAGAGGAGTTGCCAGTTTGTCCCGGATCGCAACGCGGGCCGCCTCGAGATCGAGCTGCATGCCGCCGGCAAGGCGCGAGTCGGTGGCGAGCCGCCCAAGCACCAGGTTCGCATCCGTGACAGTCGGTTCCCTTCCGCCCAGCCCGTAGCACGCCGGCCCCGGATCGGCGCCCGCGGAGTGGGGGCCGACGCGAAGCGCCTTGCCGGCGTCGATCCAGCCGATGCTGCCCCCGCCGGCGCCTACCGTGTGCAGGTCCAGCATCGGGACCATCACCGCGATGCCGTCGATTTCAGCGTCGCGGGCAAAGCTCGCCTCGCCGTCGGCAATGACCGCCACGTCAAAGCTGGTACCGCCCATGTCGGCGGTAATGATGTTCGGGTTGTCGTGATGCTGCGCCATGGCCACGCCGGCCACGATCCCTCCCGCCGGTCCGGATAGAATGGTCTGCACGCATTCACGGGCGACGGTGGCTGCGTCGACGACGCCCCCGTTCGATTTCATGACGAACAGCGGCGCGTCCATACCGTCCGCTTTCAATGTCGATTCCAATCGTTCGATGTAACGTGCCATCACCGGTTGGAGGAAAGCATTCACCGTGCAGGTACTGAAGCGCTCGTACTCCCCGATCTGCCGGGCCAGTTCATGGGACATGCAGACGGTGGCATTCGGCAGGCGTTGCCGGATGGCCTTTGCCACCGCCGATTCATGGTCCGGGTTCTCATAGCTGTGCAGAAACGCTACGGCGATCGCATCGACGTCTTCCTCAATCAATTGTTCAATCAGTGCGTTCAACTGGATCTCGTCGATGGGCGTCAGAACCCCGCCATCGGGGCCGATGCGTTCGGTCAATTCAAGCCGCAGGCAACGAGGAATTAACGGCTCCGCCCTGCGGCTGCGCAAGTCGTAGAGGCGTGGGCGGCTTTGCCGTTGGATGTGGAGCACATCTCGAAACCCGGCGGTAGTGATCAAGGCTGCGCGTGCCCCCCGGCGCTGAAGGAGGGCGTTGGTGGCGACCGTCGTGCCGTGGATCAGCATGGCGAGGTCCCCGTGTCCGGCCCTAATCTGCGCCAGCCCCTGCCCCACCCCCTCGATCACCGCCCGGCTCGGGTCATCCGGCGTGCTGTGGACCTTGTGAATGACCGGCAGCTCGCCCGCCCCCCGATCCACCACAACGTCGGTAAACGTGCCGCCGGTATCTACGCCGATTCGAATGCCCATGTCCCAGTTGCCGATACTTTAATCCGATTCACCACGAAAGCAATCGGAATTCGCTACGACGAAGACTATGAGGTAGAATCTCGCGAAGACTGCGAAAATAGTCCTGACCTCAATGTCTACCCCACGTATACCTATGCCATCCCCACCATGAAAATTCTTGTGTTGAATCCCTTCGCGGGGGAGATGAACGAGCTGGAACGTTGCAGCAACGTCGCCCGCCCAAACACGGAGATCGTCTTCGAAAACATCGCCGATGTCTACCCGCTCAACTACGTGACGTATATCTACTACCGTCACAAGTGCGCCGAGGCGGTCGTGAAGCGCGTGGTTCGCGCGCAGGAGGAAGGGCTCGACGGCGTGTTTATCTCCTGCTGTTACGATCCGGGACTCTGGGAGGCCCGCGAGCTGGTGGACATTCCGGTGACGGCGGCGTTCGAGGCGGGAGCCCACTATACGAACGCGATCTCACAGCGCTACTCCGTCATTGCGACCGAGGCCAAGACGGTTCACTGCTACCGCGAGTTGGCGCAGCTCTACGGGACGGCAGACAAGCTCGCTTCGGTCCGCCACATTGATCTCTCGGCAGCTCTTTCTTACCCGGAGCAGACGCCTCCCGAGGAAATCGCCCAACGGACGGTGGAAGTGGCGCGCCGCTGTGTCGCGGACGACGGGGCTGAAGCCATCCTCATGGGATGCACCTTGCAAAGCTGCCCCCTCACTACGGCGGGGATCGGCGACGCGATGGGGGCGCCCATCATCGATCCGGTTCTCGTCGGCATGAAAGTGATCGAGTTCATGGTGGAAGCCCGGGCCGCCGGCCTGCCGACGCTCAGCCGGTTCGGCACCTGGCAAAAACCTCCAGTCGACGAGGTCGCGAGGATCCTTGGGCTTAGCGGCCCCGGTGTTCAAGAATCCTAAAAAAAGCTGGTGCACGGAGGGGGACTTGAACCCCCACGACCTATAAAGGTCACCAGGCCCTCAACCTGGCGCGTCTGCCATTCCGCCACCCGTGCAGGAAGGGAATTCAAGACTCGGACAATAGCGATCCTGGAGGGCGGTCGCAAGTCGGCAAATTTCAGCGGTGGCCCCCGCAGGGCTGGAAAAACTTCCCAGTACCCCCAAAATGCGGGAGCTATGGTGGTGCATCCCACGGATGCTGGGGTTGCGGTTGCGAATCTACCGGGTAGTGAGGCAGGTAAATTTTACTTTTTGAGGGAAAAAACCGAATTATCCTGTGAAATACCGCGGTCAAAGGAAGGGGGTCTTCCCAAAATTTCTGAAGAACCCTGGCATCCGTGGGTCGGCCTTGCCATCGGTGGGATCCTTCACCACAACCCCGGCATAGGAGGGATAAGAGGCAGATCAGGACGCAGGAAATTACGAATGACAGATGTCTCTCCCCGGAAATGGGTCAAATCTGTTTCGGATTTCGGCATTCGGGCTTCCATTCGTCATTGGGGCTTTCGGCATTCGTCATTCTTAAGGCCTCATCATGATCAATTCATTCTCGGGAACGGCGGTCTCCGCCGTATTGAGAATGAGTAGGTCATGAAAGGAGCCTGTCGGAGCGACAGCTTAAGTCAGATGGTCAGGAGGTATTTGGGCTAAAAATAGAAAAAAGGGCCTGCCGGAGCAAAACAGGCCCTTTTATCACCAACGCGACTATGTATTCAGGAGCATCCCATGAAGTTACCGCAGGTGAAGCAACGGTTAGCAGGCCCCGTTGCTAACGGTACGGGAGCCGCGCTGGCTTACAACGCAGACGGGAGCGTCTGCAAAACGAACAACAACCGTTAAAATATCCGGGGACATCGAGAATCCACGCAGTACGACCGTCAGGAGCACTTCCAGCTATCCGGATTCGCCACCTCCTTGATTGCGAACCCGGTACGAACCGCCGGAACGGAACGGCTCCCTAAAGACATGAACCTCGCAGTGGAACCCCGCAAAATGCGATGCGACCGCTGGTCCCCGGTTAAATCAAATATTCAAAGAACTAATGCCGAAACCTACTGGATGTTTGAGAAAGCGCAAAATGTCCTCGCCTCAAATGTTCCGATCTGACGACCCCTCTGCCTTCTCAACTCTCCTTGAT
>Ga0310342_100003271_pt1 | contig 10623 bp, 6 predicted proteins | sample S15DNA20500_MG_FD_206155 | JGI IMG/M metagenome (GOLD analysis project Ga0310342, IMG submission 206155) | Marine microbial communities from station ALOHA, North Pacific Subtropical Gyre - S1503-DNA-20-500_MG | ecosystem: Environmental > Aquatic > Marine > Oceanic | place: Pacific Ocean: North... | reverse complement strand
GAACCACCCTGACGTGATTTTCGATGTGTCGATGGTGGAACCAGCGACGGCATCGCCGACGAGAGGAGCTTGTCGTGCTTCCGCTGGTGTTACGCGGTGGTGGAGAGACTGCTCAGCGCGGTTTGTTGGGCCTGGGCGAGGCCCTGGTCACCAGTCTGCTCGTTCAGTGTCTTCATGAGAAGCTGCCACGTTTCGCGTTCATATTCCAGCAGGCGAATGGCATCGGATACGGCGGCCCCGTCACGGTTGACGTTGGCGTCCACGAGGCGTTGGTAGATGAAGATGTAGAGGGCCGCGAGCCGCTTGCACAGTTCCGGCATTGCCGTGTGATTGAGGCTAGATGACAACTCCAGCACGATCTTCTTGGCCCGCACCAGCGCGTGGTAGCTGGCTTCGAAATCTTTTCGTTCCATCGCTTCCCCCGCCTGCCTCGTGAACTTGATGGCGCCGTCGTAAAGCATCAGTCGCAATTCTTCCGCGCTGGCCGTGAGGACCTTCGTGCGGAGATACGATTTGGCGCCTTCAGGGTTCGACATAGGTTTCTACGGGACTATCGGTCTAGTTGCATCATCAGCCTTAGTGCCGGCTGTTGATGCGGGCTACGGTGCAAGGCGGGTCCGAGAAGTCATTGGTGTCAGTCGGTGGAACGATGCCGCCGCGATCACCGGAGGGGAGAAGCGGTCATGCAACAAGACCTAGAACAAGGAGGTCGTCGATCTGTTCGAGGAAAAATTGGTGATCGGGCGGAGATTGGCCAAGGCGCTGCTTTGGTTCTGGAGGGTGGCCAGCGTGCGCTCCAGGGTGAGGAACTCCGCCTTGAGTATGTGCCGGCGTGCGTCGAGGCGATCCTGCAGCCCATCGATACGATCTTTGCCCAATGCGATCTGCCGGTCGATCGCGTCGACACGCAACTGGATCGTTCCCTTGGTGCCGTCGGTAAACCGTTCGAGTAGATTCTCGATCTGGGCCATCACGCCGCCGGCGACCAAGTCGAGGCGTCCCGTGACCGTGTCGCGCTCGGTGGCCTTCAATGTCAATAGTTCCTCGACCTCATCGCGATTGTCCGCGAGTGCCGATTTGAACTTCGCTTCGTCGAACGTCAACTTCGAGCCACTTCCCACCCGGATACCGATTTGGGACAGCGATCGAATGCCACCGCTGACGTCGGTATTGCGTCCACTGATCACGCGGAACATAAGGTTTCGAATAGCGCCGATCGTGGGGTCGCCGAGCAGGGGGCCGCGGGTTTGCGTTTCAGGGTCGTAACTGTCGTGCTGGTTGATGGTATCGATCACGGCATTGAATTGTTCGACCAGCGTTGAGATTTCGCCCGTAATCACGCTCTGGTCTTCCGTGACGTTTACCGTGATCGTTTCTTTTGTTGGGGCGTGTACGTCGATGGTCAATCCCGGGATCACGCGGTCAAACGTGTTGTTGGTGGATGTCAGGGCCACACCCTTGGCCGGGTCGTTCGAACCGTAGAAGACGACGGCATCGGAAGCTTCCGTCAGGGTTGCGGCGTCGAAGCCGAGCGTCTGCCGGGCAATCTGGCCGCCGCGAATGAACCCGTCGCCATCGTTGTCCGTCTGAAGAATGTCCAGATCGAAGGCGGCCGTGGAACCGTTCAAGGCAGTGACTGCCAGCGCGGTACCACCGGAAGTGTTGTCCTGGAGTGTGATGCCGGTCCCCGCGCTGTTGATCGATGCTGTCACCGCGCCGTTTGCGTTGAAGGCGGTCAGCAGATCCTGGATCGATGTGCCGCCGTCGAGGTTTACCGTGAAGGATGTACTGTCCGCGGTGGTGATGCTGATGTCGTCCACCCCCTCCATGACGCCGATGCCGGCACCACCGTGCAGATCGTCCAGCGCCGACGTGCTGGTCAGTTCGGCCATGTCGTCGAAGACGAAGCGGCCTGCCGAACCGACCGTTTCGGAGGCAAAGACAAGTCGATAGGGATTGGCCGGTGTGCCGTCGTTGATGACCGAGGCGGAGATGTTGATATCGGCGTGGTTGATTTGCGTGAGGATGGAGCTCAGCGTGGGGATCTCGATGATCTTGGCTCCCTCGATCAGGTCGTCGTCGTCATTGTCGGAACCGAGAATGCCGAGGTCTACACCGGCCTTGGAGTTGTTTTCGTCGGCAATGGTCAAGGTCGAGGTGCCCACGGTGTTGTCTCGGATGTTGATCCCGGTGCCCGCGCTGTTGATCGATGCCGTGGCCGCGCCGTTGGTGTTGATGGAATTCAGAATATCGAGCACGGTCACGTCGCCGTCGAAGTTGACGGTGAATGTCGTGTTGTCTGCGGTACGGATGGCAATGTCCGCCAGTCCGGATTCAATGTTGACTCCCCCGCCGCCGTTGAGGCTGGCCGTCGCGGTGTTGTCACCCAGAAACTCGACCGCCGCGATGTTGACCGTCTTCTCGAAGCTGCCGTCAAGGTCGCCGCCGACCGTGGCTGCCTGTCCGAGCAGGCCGAGATCGGCCGCAGTCGTCGAGCCGTTCTCCGTGACCGCCAACGCAAACGTCCTTGTGCCCGCATTGATGTCCTCGATGACAATGCCGTCTCCGCGGTCATTGATGCGGGCGATGATCGTTGTGTCGCTGCGAAAGTTGATGTCTTTCAGAAGATCGCTGATCGTCTTCTCGCCCTGTCCGATGTCGACGGTGATCGTGTCGCCGGCGGAATCGGTGATGTCGAAGCGAGTGCCGGTGATACCCCGCCCGCCGTTGAGGCTGCTGAGAAGCGTGGCCTCGGTGATGTACTGCCGCTGCAAATTGCCGGAGTTGGCCATGCCGCCGGCATATCGACCCGCCAAGTTCAGCGTATTGGATTCCGCGATCGATCCACGGATCTCCAGGTCCTGGGTTCCCATGGTCGTGTCGGTGATCGAGATGCCGTTGCCGGCGGTGTTGACGGCGGCGGTGATTGTCGGGGGTGTCTCCGTGTTGATTTCGGCGATGATTTCGGCGACCGTCTCCAGTCCGGCAAGCCCCGTGATCTGGTGCAGCATGCCGCTACGGTCGGTGATATTGAGCGTGCCGCTGAGGTCGAGCCCGTTGCCGCCTTGAAGGTAACGCGTGAGGCGGGAGTTCAGGTCTGCGATCAGGCGTCCTCCCGTGATCGCCGTAGCTGCCGTAGAGGCGATGATCCCGAGGTCGTCGGCGGCCTTCGATCCGTTGAGGGCGGAGACCGAGAACGTGCCTTCTCCGCCGGAAGAGTCGTCGAGCTGGAGGCCGGTGCCGTTAGCGCTGATCGAAGCGGTCACCTGGCCGGTGGCGCCAGCGGCTTCGGCGGCGTCGTGGATGGCGTGAATCACATCGCCGAGCGTCCGCACCGCGGTGTAGTCGTTGGTGGGGCTGTCCTCGTTGTAAAGGTTGACCGTCACGTTCGTGCCCGATTTCAGCGTGATCTGGAAGTCGTCAGCACGGTCGTCGATGCGAACGTTATTGCCGTCGTTCAACGAGGTCAGGTAGGTACCCTCTGTCAGGTGATTGATCTGGGATCCGCTTAGGGAGGGGGCGGTCATGGACTGGGCGATTCCCAGATCAGCGGCGGTCGTACCTGAGCCGATGTCGGCCGCGGCCAGGATCCCCGCACCGCCGGAGGTGTCAGCTAGGTTAAGGGTGTCGCCGGTGACCGAAGCGGTCACATTGATCTCCTCGGCACGGTTGATTGCTTCTAGGACATCGTTGACGGTCAGGGCACGTGAAAGGTCGATTTCGGCATTGGCGCCGGTGCGGTCCGTAATGCGGATACGCCCGCGTGCGACGCCGCCTCCTCCGTTCAACAGTGCCAGGTCGGTGTCGCTGGCCAGGCTGGCCGGACCGAATTCGAACGTGAGCTTGCCCGCGGCCAGCGGTGTGTTGTCGAGGTCGGCGAAGCCACGAGTCAGTACCTGCTGGTTCGTGACCAAGCGGTCTACGAGGAACCCATAGCTGCCCGTGGCGGCCGACGGAGACGCTGAGACCGTCAGGGCCGTTTCGTTGGAGGAAGTGGCAGATTGCGAGTTGATCAGGGAGGAAGAGGTCAGGGTCGACGCGGAAAGCTTGAAGGACAGGAGCCGGGAGTTAATCTCCTGTAGGGCGATCTGCTGCGTCGACAGCGTCGCGTTCCGCGTTTCGACGATGGTGATCGGCTTCGCCTCGATGGCGAGTAACTGGTCAATGAGATCAGCGAAGTTGATGCCGCTGATCAGGCCGATACCACTGGTGATCTGACCCATGGAAGGCCGCCGGGCTTGGTGCCGGGGTCAGTCGTCGAGGACGCTGCCAGCGTAGAGTTCCCGCCAGGGGCACCCATCCTCGTCGACCATCGGATTGCTCTCCGACCACCGTGGAGTGCGGGGACCCTTGAGCAGGTCAACCACCCATGAAGCCATCATTCGGTGGTACATCTCACGGATACGGGGATCGACTTCGTTGGCAAATGCCGATCGCGTTCGGGCCGGACTGTTCATTGTGGAACCCCTTGCGACGTCGCGCCGGGCGCGCCGCCTTATCGGCCCTGGGGTTCATCGCCATCTATCGACGCTTGGCGAGGTTGCTCTTGAAACTGGTCGGCGAAACCCAAGGCGCTTGCCTAGGGGCATCGGCCGACGCGGGCCCCGACTTTCGATGCACTCGGCGAAACTAGCGAAAATCGTGCAAACGGTCAGTATTGGAAGGGCTGTGGGGGTGGCAATGGCGGCGTTTCAGGACGTGCCGGCGCGTTCCATTGCGGCCTGGAGATCGGACCAGACCTTCTTGCGGTTATCGGTCGTGTACTGGCGTAAAAGGAAGGCCGGGTGGAAGGTGGGCATCACGTCGATCACCGGGCCTTCCGGGCATAGTCCCTCATATCGGTGCCAGGTTCCCCGCAATGCACCGATGCCCAGCTTTGTTTCCAGCAGGAATTTCGTCGCCGGTGCGCCGAGGGCGATGATCACCCTCGGTAGGATGGTGGCGATTTGACGCCGCAGATAGTCAGAGCAGCAGGTCACCTCGTCCGGGGTCGGTGTCCGGTTGTTCGGGGGCCGGCACTTGACGATATTGGCGATGTAGACCTGCTCACGCTGGTATCCCATCGCCTCGATCTGTTTGTTCAGAAGATCGCCTGCCCGGCCGACGAAGGGGCGGCCCTGCTCGTCCTCGTTCTTTCCCGGGCCCTCGCCGACGAACATGATCGCGGCGTCGACATTTCCTTCGCCGAAAACCGTATTGGTACGACCGTGGCAAAGGTCGCACTTTGTGCACCCCACCACTTCCTCGTCGTTCAGCGTACGTAGGACGGTGATCTTGCCGTCGCGGTCCTTCTTCATGTCAATCGTGACGCCCGCCGCAACCGGCACCGCAGTGATGCCCAGCAGGCGGTCGGTTTCCAAGTGCTGCCGGAGGATACGGTGTCTGGACACGGTGGGTCCAGCATAGCGACGTGACGAGAAGGGGACCAGAGGCAAGGGGGCTGGGGCCGGGTGCTTGACGCCCCGGTCGGCGGGAGGTGTTCCGGGTTTGGCGGAAATCGTCGGACCATCGGGCCAGGGTCTGCATGACGAATCGGCCATCGGTCCATGGGCGTGTCCGGGCGCCCCGGGGGATGGGGTGGACCTGCCGGCGAAACGGCAGACCCCCCGGCCGCCTGGCCGGTAAAATATTGACGGTGGATCCCGGTGAAGCACCCATGACTACCATCCAGTTACTCGCCATCCTCATTAGCCTCGCTGCGTTGTTCAGCTACATCAACCATCGCCTGCTGCGCATGCCGACGACCATCGGTCTGATGGTCCTGTCGATGCTGACATCGCTGCTGCTGGTGGTGGCAGGCGGGTACTTCCCCGCCGTGCGGGAATGCGGGCGGGACGCTCTGGCTGCGATCAACTTCGACGCCATCCTGCTGCATGGCATGCTGGCCTATCTGCTCTTCGCGGGGGCGCTGCATGTGAATCTTGGCGATCTGGCGGGGCAGAAGTGGGTGATCGGGATCACGGCGACGGTGGGGGTGGTTGCTTCCACGTTCTTGGTGGGAGGCATGACCTACGGTATTACCCAAGTGACCGGACTTGACCTGCCGTTCCTCCATTGTTTGCTCTTCGGGTCCTTGATCTCGCCGACGGACCCCATCGCGGTCATGGGAATTCTCAAGAAAGTGGGGGCTCCCAAGACGCTGGAAACCAAGATCTGCGGGGAAAGCCTCTTCAACGACGGCGTCGGCGTGGTTGTCTTCCTCGTTCTGGCGGGTATTGCGGCGGAGAAAGCAGGCGGTGGTCATGTCGAGGTGTCAGCGGGGGGCATCGCGTTGCTGTTTGCCTACGAAGCGCTGGGCGGTGCCCTCTTCGGGCTCGCTTGCGGCTTCGTCGTGTATCGCATGATCAAGTCGGTGAACAACTACCAGGTCGAAGTCCTTCTTTCCCTTTCGCTGGTCAGCGGCGGGTACGTCCTTGCCGAAGCCCTTCACCTTTCCGCCCCTATCGCGATCGTGGTGGCCGGTTTGCTCATCGGCAATCATGGACGCAGCTTTGCCATGGACGAGCATACACGGCACCATCTCGACACCTTTTGGGAGCTGGTCGACGAGATCCTCAATGCCCTGCTGTTCGTCATGATCGGCCTTGAGATTCTCGAATTAACGTTTGCCTGGCCCATGGTCGCGGCCGGATTTATGGCCATCCCGGTGACGCTGGTTGCCCGCTTCATCGCAGTGGGTGTCCCCATCGCCGCGCTACGTCGCGTGAGGACCTTCACCCCACACGCAGCGAAGATCATGACTTGGGGGGGCTTGCGAGGCGGCATCTCTGTAGCGCTGGCGCTGACCCTTGTCGACCATGATGCTGGGGAGCATGCCCCGATCTTGACCATGACCTATATCGTCGTGGTCTTTTCGATTGTGGTACAGGGAATGACAATCTCGCCGCTACTGCGCCGGTGGTGCGGAGATGGAGGGGCGGGAAATACAGAATGCCGAATGCAGAACGGGCGGGTTGGAAGTCCGCCCCAGCGGAAGGTGCCGTGAGCTCGTTGGCCGGCCAGCCTGCGGCACTGTTCCCGGCCGCGTTCCCATGGAACCGGATCCACCGGGCAGAATCCATCTGATTGATTCTGCATTGCCCCCTAGCGCCTCTCGTTTGCTGATCGGGCCCCGGATCGGTAGAAGGGGGGTTCTCCGCTGCGTAAGGATCCGTGGGTTGCAAGCACCACGGAGTGGGGCATGCGAGCCACCAATGAAGGTGTATTCCGGCGCGGACGAGAATCGGGTGGCTCACACGATATGGATATGTAAGATATTTATTTATAGATACTTGAGATCAATTTGATGGCATCCAGAAATGATGGCGACTCCTATCTTTTCACCAGCGAATCGGTCTCGATGGGGCACCCCGACAAGGTCTCGGACCAGATTTCGGATGCCATCCTCGATAGCCTGTTGAAGGTTGACAAAAACGCACGGTGTGCATGCGAAACTCTTTGTACAACTGGACTTGTGGTTGTTTCTGGGGAGGTTAGCGTCCACAATGACGCGGGTGTTCTGGCCCTGAACCGTGTCGAGGAGACGGTCCGAAAGACCCTGCGGAGGATCGGCTACACCGATCCGGCCATGCGGTTCGACGCCGACAGTTGCGCTGTGGTCCGCACCATCCACGGCCAATCGGCAGACATCGCAATGGGTGTCGACCGCGACGGGGCGGGTGACCAGGGGTTGATGTTTGGATACGCATGCCGGGAGACAAGCCAACTGATGCCGCTGCCCATTTTCTTGGCCCATCGGCTGATGGAGCGGCACGCCCTCGTACGTCGCAAAGGTATCATCAAGGGCCTCCGACCCGACGCCAAGAGCCAAGTCACGGTGGAGTACGCTGGGCAACTGCCGCAGCGTATCGACACCGTGGTGCTGTCCACCCAGCACACCGCCGACTGGAACGGCCGGGCGAGGCAGGCCCAACTGGGTCGACAGGTCATCCGGCATATTATCGAGCCGGTCATGCCCTCGAAGTTCTGGAATGCCCGCAAGGTCCAGATTCACGTGAATCCGACCGGCCAGTTTGAGATCGGCGGGCCCCACGGCGACACGGGGCTCACTGGCCGCAAGATTATTGTCGATACTTATGGAGGCAGTGGTTGCCATGGTGGTGGAGCGTTCAGCGGTAAGGATCCGACCAAGGTCGACCGTTCCGCCTGCTACATGGCCCGCTACATCGCAAAAAACATCGTGGCCGCCCGCATCGCCGACGTCTGCCAGGTGCAGTTGTCTTACGCCATCGGCATTGCCGAGCCGGTCAGTATCTACGTCGATACCCGTGGCACGGAGCGTATCGGCGTGGATCGAATCGAGCCCCTCGTGCGACAATTTTTCCCCATGACGCCCAAAGGCATCATCGATCATCTGCAGTTGCGGCGGCCGATCTTCGAGAAGACGGCGGCCCACGGCCATTTCGGTCGCCCCGGCTTCTCCTGGGAGAAGACGGATCTGGCGGCCAAGGTGGCTCGTGCTGCCGGTCTGTGATGCATCGACCACAAGACACGTCCCCATGCAGGTCAAGAAAGGCATCCCGGTTTCACCCGGCGTGGCGATCAGTCGCGCAGTCGTTCTGAATGCCGACGTGCTGGCCATCCCTACGCAGCGGGTGCCTTCGGGGCAGGTTACCGATCAGTTGCAGCGGCTCGAGCAGGCCCTGGAGGCCAGCCGGCGCGACATCGAGCAATTACGTGACAAGGCGGCTCTCACGGTCGGTGAAGACTTGGCGGGCATTTTCAATGCCCACCTGCTCATGCTTCGGGACGATCATCTGGTCGGACAGTTTCACGAGGTAATCGTCGATTCGAGCGTGACGGCGGAATCGGCGGTCTACACCGTCATGCGCCGCTTTACGGACAAGTTCCGGGCGGTGGAGGACGCCTACGTGCGGGAACGGGTCCACGATCTTTGGGACCTCGAGAGGCGTATTATCCGGCACCTGGTCGGGCGTACCCAGGCGGAACTGGACCAACTCACGCACGATGTGGTGATCGTTGCCCACGACCTGACGCCGAGTCAGACCGCGTCCCTCGACAAGCGGATGATCAAAGCCATTGCCACGGATATCGGAGGACGCACGAGCCATACGGCCATCCTTGCACATGCACTGGGCATCCCCGCCATTGTCGGACTCGAAGACATCACCGCCGACGTGTCGCCCGGCGAGACGGTGATCATCGATGGCAACAGCGGGGTGGTGATCGTGGATCCCGACGCGGCGAGGCTCATGGAGTACCGCCAGTACGTGCGACGCATCGCCGAACTGGAGACAAGTCTCGATGAACTGGCGACGCTGCCGGCGGTGACGACCGACGACGTGCCGATTACGCTCATGGCCAACATCGAGTTTCCCAGCGAGATCCACCCGGCGCTGGCCAAAGGGGCGACCGGCATTGGGCTCTATCGCACCGAGTTTCTTTACCTGGCCAGCAGTGTTTCTCCGACCGAGCAGCAGCAGTACGAGGCTTACGTCGAAGCCATCGAATCACTTGAAGGTCGGCCGCTGACGATTCGCACCCTCGATCTTGGCGCCGACAAGTTCTACGGTGAAGGATCTGCCGATCACACGGAGCGGAACCCGTTCCTGGGATGTCGGTCGATCCGTTTCTGTCTTCAGAACTTGCCGCTGTTCAAGACGCAACTGCGTGCGATCCTGCGGGCGAGTGTCAAGGGGCCGGTTCGCATCATGTTCCCGCTGATCACCAGCATCATGGAACTGCGCCAATCCAAGATGATCCTCAACGACGTGATCGAGGACCTTGAGGACGAAGGGGTGTCGATCAAAGGCCGGATTCCCGTGGGCATCATGATTGAAGTGCCATCCGCCGCCCTTCAGTTACGCACCCTTTCGCAGGATATCGATTTCTGCTCGATTGGTACCAATGACCTGATCCAATACACGCTGGCGGTTGATCGTGGCAACGAACGTGTTGCCAGTCTATACAGCGGCGCGCATCCCGCGATTCTGCAACTAATTCGCGAAATCGTCAAGGTCGGCGAGCGTCGTGATCTCGAAGTCAGCCTGTGCGGCGAGATGGCAGGTGAGCCCGAGTTCGTCATGGTTCTCATCGGCATGGGCCTGCGGGTGCTGTCGATCACGCCACCGGCGATACCTGAAGTCAAGAAAATCATTCGAAGCGTTTCCGTTGATCGATGCCGCAAGGTAGCTCGCCGCGTGCGGTCGTTCGAATCGGAGCGTGAAATCATCAACTATCTACGGCAGGAGGCGAAACGGGCGGCGCCGGATGCATTCGCGTCGCGTCCTGCCGAATGAATCGGAATTCAAATGACCAAGACAGAAATGTTCATCAACTGCGTGCCGGGCGAAGAGTGTCGCATTGCGATCGCCGCTGACGGAAAACTGCGAGAGCTTTACCAGGAACGCACCAGCCACGAGTCACACGTCGGCAATATCTACAAGGGAAGGGTCGTCAATGTCGAGCCCTCGATCCAGGCCGCATTCGTCGATTTCGGACTAGAACGCAACGGGTTCCTCCATATTTCCGACCTGCATCCGCGATATTTTCCCGGCAAGGACGGGCAGGATGCAGAACGCGTGGGCAAGAAGACACGGCACCGCGACCGGCCACCGATCCAGAAATGCCTGAAGCGAGGGCAGGATATCCTCGTCCAGATTC
>Ga0310342_100003270_pt1 | contig 10625 bp, 7 predicted proteins | sample S15DNA20500_MG_FD_206155 | JGI IMG/M metagenome (GOLD analysis project Ga0310342, IMG submission 206155) | Marine microbial communities from station ALOHA, North Pacific Subtropical Gyre - S1503-DNA-20-500_MG | ecosystem: Environmental > Aquatic > Marine > Oceanic | place: Pacific Ocean: North... | reverse complement strand
CGGCAACGTGAAGTTCACGACCGCAGACAGCGGGGCCGTCGAGGCGCACTACGCCTACTCGGCCTACGGCCTCGAGCAAGTACACGGTTCGACCGAGGACAACCGACGTTTCGTGGGAAGGATGGAGTTCGGGGAGCTGGCGCGGCTGGGTGCCCGCACCTATGACCCGGTTTCCGGCCGCTTCCTGTCCCTCGATCCGATCTTCCAGACCGTCAACCAGTACGGCTACACGCTGGGCAATCCCGTGTGGCACTGGGATCCTGATGGAGCGAACCCGATGGGTATTGCTCTGCTCGCGTTCATTGGCGCTGTATTCTGCTTTCGTGCAGCGGCTACTTCAGGAAGTATGCCCGGGATGATTGGTACCGCTCTTGGCGGGGCCGCTGCGGCGTGGGCGTTCTTCGACGCGTGGACCGAGCAACCTGCGGGCGTTCCGGACACGCCCAATTCCAATCCGATCCCCCCAGACTTGCCGAGCCTCCTCCTCTAGGCTCGGGTGACAGGAACTGGGGCCGTGCACTGAAGACGGAGGGGCCTCGACGGTGAAGCCGATACCCGGCCTACACTAGAAAGGCCTTGCACCGAAAGGAGCGCCCGAGGATGGCAGAGTCCAAGTGGCGAAGATGGAAGAACTGGCTCGCAGCACTCTTCTACTTGGCGGTAGGACTCTCTGCGCTCAACGTGGGAGTGACCGAAGGAGGAACCGACTCGGTTGTCTGGTTCGTCATGGCCGCCAGCATGCTCTACTGCTGCTTCTTCTTCTCCAAGCGCGCCTTGAATGACGGGCACGCGAGCGATTCGTAGAACGGCTAGCCCGCAGGCGGTCGGTTGTGCGATCGCCGACTTCCCAGTCAGTCCGCGGGCTCGCGCCACATCCCATGCTCTCGAATGAGATCTACGAGCCTGTCCGGCGCGGTGTCCGCCGGCAAGGCTCGCGCGACGATCTGCTTGCCGACGTAGAGGGTCACCTGCTCGACCCCCGAGCCGACGTAGCCGAAGTCGGCGTCGGCCATCTCGCCCGGGCCGTTCACGATGCAGCCCATGACGGCGATCTTGACGCCCTTCAGGTGCTCGGTCTTCTGCTTGATGCGAGCGGTCGTCTCTTCGAGATCGAAGAGGGTCCGGCCGCAGGAGGGACACGAGATGTACTCGGTGCGGGTGGTCCGCAAGCGCGCGCCCTGCAGGATGCGGTAGGCGATGTCGAGGGCGACACCCGAGTCGCCGAAGGCAGCAACGGGTAAGCAAATCGCATCGCCGATGCCGTCGCACAGGGGTGCACCGAGATCGACGGCCGCATCGAGAAGTGGCTCGCACTCGCCTGGCTGGTAGCGCAGCACGAGCGGGATCTGGCCGGCGCCGCGCTCGGTGAGCCGGGCGGCTACGACCCGCGCCGCGTGAGTCGCGCGCGGTGAAGCCACCGAAAGCAGGCTCGCCCTGCTGCCGCTCTCCTCGACTGCAGCCAGGGCGGCATCGACCTGTGCGGGCAGATCCTTCACGGGGCTGGCGAGACACAGCTCAACCGCGACCCCCTCGGCAGCCACGATGCCCATCGCCTGGGGGAGTTCCGCGGGCTGAAACTTTTCGACCCGGAGCGCGATTCGCGCAGGACGCGCGGCAGCGGCCTCGCTGGCCAGCGCGAGGGGCACCTCGAGGGTCAGCGGAGCATCGACGCCCAGCGAAGCCATCTCCTTCGCGAAGCCAGCCGCGCGGGCAACTGAGCGCGAGTCGTCGACGCAGAGGCGGATGCCCTCGCACGCGAGATCCCGATGCAGTCCGACCCCGGTGGCCACGCGGGCCGCGACTCCCGCCGGGTCCGCGGGTGCGCGGCCGAGATCGAGTTCCACCCGCACGGGCTCGTCACCCCCAAACCCGAGGCCTCCGATCTCGACGCGGTCGGTCCGTCTCCGGTGATGCGAGTAGGCATCGTCACAGAAGGGTGCCTCGATCTTCGGCGAGGATTCGGCTTGCTTCGAGAAGCGTGCCTCGGCCCGGCGTGCCAATGCCTCGGCGACCGGCACCTCCCTGACGGGATCCTCCGTCAGCGACACCCGGATCGTGTCACCGATGCCGTCTTCGAGGAGCGAGCCGATGCCGATCGCGCTCTTGATCCGGCCGTCCTCACCGTCCCCCGCCTCGGTGACGCCCACGTGGAACGGGTAGCCGGGCTTCCCGGGCGCGCGCGGCTCGAGCCGCGCCGCGAGCAGACGGTAGGCCTGCACGGCCACCTGCGCGTTCGAGGCCTTCATGCTGAAGACGACGTCGTAGTAACTCTCGGCCTCGCACACGTCGAGAAACTCGAGGGCGCTCTCGACCATGCCGAGGGGCGTATCGCCGTAGCGGTTCATGATGCGGTCCGAGAGCGAGCCGTGGTTCGTCCCGATGCGCAGCGCACCACCGCGCTCCTTCAGGCGAAGCACGAGCGGCCGGAAGCGTTCCGCCACTCGCTCGAGTTCCTCCGCGTACTCGGCGTCGGTGTACTCGCGCACCGCGAACTTCTTCTTGTCCGCGTAGTTGCCCGGGTTCACCCGGACCTTCTCGACGATCTCCGCGGCGATCATCGCCGCGTTCGGGGTGAAGTGGATATCCGCGACGAGCGGCACCTTCACGCCGCGGCGGTGCAACTCGTCGGCGATTGCGCGCAGGTTCTCGGCATCGGTGATCGAGGGCGCGGTGATGCGAACGATCTCACAACCCGCCGCGGCGAGACGCTCCGACTGGTCGGCCGTCGCCTGGGTGTCCCGGGTGTCGGTCGTCGTCATCGACTGGACGCGAATCGGGTTCGCGCCGCCGATGCCGATATCGCCGACACGCACCTCGCGCGTCATCCGGCGATGACCGAGAAAGGGGTCTCGCGTGTACGAGAGGGTCATTCCCCGACGAGCGCGTAGAAGCGCTCGAGCGCCTCGTCGATCTTCGAGGCGTCCTTGCCGCCTGCCTGGGCGAAATCGGGACGACCTCCACCGCCGCCACCGACCACCTGCGCGACCTCGCGGATCAAGTCGCCGGCCTTGTAGGTGCCGGTGAGGTCCTGGGTGACACCCGAGGCGAGCAGCAGCTTTCCGTCGGTCTCGGAGATCACCATGACTACGCCGCTGCCGAGCCGGTTGCGCAGGTCGTCGACCATCTGGCGCATACCGTCGGCCTCGACGCCTTCGACGCGAACGCCCAGCACCTTTGCGCCGCCGACTTCGCGCGCCTGCTCGATCAAGTCTCCGGCAGCCTCGCCGGCTTGCCGCTGCTTCAAACGATCGAGTTCGCGCTGCAGGGCCTTGCGCTCCTCCAGGAGCTTTTCGACCCGGCCCGGGACGTCGCCGGGCGCGGTCTTGAGTAGGTGCGCGACGTCTTCGAGCGTTTGCTCCTGCCTGCGGATGTGGCCCAGGGCACCAAGGCCGGTGAGCGCCTCGATGCGCCGCACGCCGGACGCAATCCCCTGCTCGGAGATGATCTTGAGCAGTCCCACGTCACCCGTGGCCGTCGCGTGCGTGCCACCGCAGAGTTCCACCGAATACGGACCGAACGAGACGACGCGTACCTCGTCGCCGTACTTCTCTTCGAAGATCGCGACCGCACCCGACTTCATCGCCTCGTCGTAGGGCATCTCGCGCGTTTCGGACGCGGCGTTCGCCTCGATCCACTCGTTTACGAGGTCTTCGATCTGCTCGATCTCGCTCGGCGTGAGGGGTGCATCGTGGGTGAAGTCGAAGCGCAGGCGATCGGGGCCGACGAGCGAGCCCTTCTGGGCCGACTGGCTTCCGAGCACCTGCCTGAGGGCCGCGTGCAGCAGGTGCGTGCCGGAGTGGTTGCGCACCGTCGCCCTGCGAGCCGCTGGATCCACGACCAACTGGGCGAGATCAGCGAGTGCCACTTTGCCTTCCGCCACCTTGCCGCGGTGGATCACGAGGCCTGCCACCGGCTTCACGGTGTCTTCCACGTCGACGCGGCCAGCGGCGGTCGTGATCGTCCCGACGTCCCCCACCTGCCCGCCGCTCTCCCCGTAGAAGGGCGTCTCCTCGACGACGATCTCGACAGCTTCCCCCTGCCCGGCCGAGTCCGCGGGCTCACCGCCGACGAGCAGCGCCGTGATCGCCGACTCGGATTCGAGGCTCTGATAACCACAGAACGACGTGGCGAGGTCGTTCGCCATTCGCTGGTAGACCTCACCGACGGCCTCGTCGCCGCTGCCCTTCCAGGCTGCCCGCGCCCGGGTCTTCTGCTCGCCCATCGCGGACTCGAAGCCCGACGCATCGACCGACATCCCTCGCCCGCGCAACACGTCGTCGGTGAGATCCATCGGAAAGCCGAAGGTGTCGTAGAGCTTGAAGACAGTCCCGCCGGGCAGAACCGTCTCGCCCTTCGCCTGAAGTTCGCTGATCTCTTCTTCGAGAAGCTGCAGTCCTTTCGAGAGGGTCTCGAGGAAGCGCTCCTCGTCGGCCCGTACGCGCGAGCGGATGTAGTCGCGGCGCTCGGCCACTTCCGGAAAGGCAGACCCCATCTCGTCGATCACCGCGTCTACCACTTCGTGGAGACAGGGCTCGTTCATGCCGAGGAACACCGCGTGACGCGACGCGCGGCGGAGGATGCGGCGCACCACATAGCCGCGTCCGGCGTTCGAGGGCAGCACGCCGTCGCCGATCAGGAAGGTCAGCGCGCGGGCGTGATCGGCCAGCACATTGAGGGAAACGTCCTTCTCCCGATCGCTGCCCCGATCGACTCCCGTCACTTGCTGGGCGCGCTCGAGAGGCAGCTTGAAGATGTCCGTCTCATAGTTGTCTCGCACGCCCTGCAGCGGGCACGCCCAACGCTCGAGACTGCCACCGGTGTCGATCGACGGCTTCGGAAGCGGCGTTCGTACGCCCGACGCCTCCTGGTTGTATTGCATGAAGACGAGGTTCCAGATCTCGAGCCAGCGACCGCACTCGCAGGACGGGTCGCAGATCTCCGCGGTGCAGCTGTCGGGCCTGCCCCAGTCGACGTGGATCTCGGAGCACGGTCCGCAGGGGCCGGTGTCCCCCATCGACCAGAAGTTCTCGTCCTCGTCGAGCCGGTAGATCTTGTCCGAAGAAAGACCGATGCCGGTCTGCCAGTAGTCGGCGGCCTCGTCGTCGTCCTTGAAAACGGATACGGCCAGGCTTGCGGGGTCGAACTTCAATTCCTGTGTCAGGAGTTCCCAGGCGAAGTCGATGGCGCCTTGCTTGAAGTAGTCGCCGAACGAGAAGTTGCCGAGCATCTCGAAGAAGGTGTGGTGACGCGGTGTCCGACCCACGTTCTCGAGATCGTTGTGCTTACCCGAGACCCGAATCACCTTCTGTGAGCTGGTCGCCCGGTTGTAGGGACGCTGTTCTTCGCCCAGAAAGGTGCGCTTGAAGGGCACCATCCCCGCGTTTACGAACATCAGCGTGGGATCACTCTCCGGCACCACCGATGCGCTCGGCACGATGCGGTGCCCGCGCGACTCGAAGTAGCGCAGGAACGTCTCCCGGATCTCACGGGCCGGAACGAACATCTTCCTTCCCCAGCAAGGACTTACGGGCGCGGAACATAGCTGAACGGGGTGTGGCTGGGGAGGCCGTCGCGCGAGGACATGAACTTCCGCTCGGGCTGTTAGAAGCGCTCGATGCTGAAGTCGTCGTCCGCGTCGAAGTCGTCGTCGGGTTTCTCGTCCGCTGCGGCCTCACCCACATCGGCCGCCGGAGCAAAATCGTTCCAGTTGCCGTCAGAGGTGGAAGCGATCCCGCGATAACGCAGCGCGAAGTCGTCCGGGTTGGAGACGTTCTTGAGAGCTTCCTCGTACGTGACCAGGCCGTCTTTCACCAGGGACATCAGCGACTGGTCGAAGGTCTGCATCCCGTAGGTCGTATGGCCCTTCGCGATGGCGTCCGGGATCTCCCTGCTGCGGTCCTTGTCGGCGATCAACTCGCGGGTGAACGCGGTAGAGACGAGCACCTCGAGGGCGGGTACACGGCCCTTGCCGTCGGCGCGCGGGACCAGGCGCTGGGAAATCACGGCCTTGAGGATCGCGGCCAACTGCAATCGCACCTGCTTCTGCTGGTGGGGCGGGAAGACCGAGATGATCCGGCTGATGGTCTCGGTGGCATCCAGGGTGTGCAGCGTGCTCATGACCAGGTGGCCGGTCTCGGCCGCAGTAAGAGCCGTCTCGATGGTCTCGAAGTCACGCATTTCTCCAACCAGAATCACGTCCGGATCCTGCCGCAGAGCCGCGCGAAGAGCATTCGCGAAGCTGTGACTGTCGACGCCGATCTCGCGCTGGTTCACGATCGAGCGGCGATCCCGGATCAGGAACTCGATCGGGTCCTCGATCGTCATGATGTGGCAGGTCCGGTTCGAATTGATCTGCTCGATCATCGCAGCGAGAGTCGTCGACTTGCCGGAGCCCGTGGTGCCTGTAACGAGGATGAGTCCGCGGTTTTCCTCGGAAATCCGCTCGACCACCTTCGGCAGGTTGAGCTGATCCACCGTCTTCACGCCGAACGGAATCACCCGGAAGACGATTCCGATGCTGCCTCGCTGCTGGAAGACGTTCACGCGGAAGCGACCGAGCCCCGCAACCCCGTAGGCCAGGTCCGCCTCGCGATGCTCTTCGAAGCGATCCTTCTGCGAGGGGTTCATGATGTCGAGCGCCATCTGCTGGATCTCGTCCGGCATCATGCGCTCACCGTTCTTCAGCGGCACGAGAGCACCGTCCACCCGAAACATCGGGGGCAGGCCCGACTTCAGGTGAATGTCCGAAGCGCCGCCCTTGACGGCGACCTTGAGGATGTCGTTGAGTGCCATGCCCATGTCTGCTTCCGGTCCCCCGCCCGATTCCGCCGGGCCTGGCTCTGGGGTGTTTTCGACCAGAAACAGCCCCCGCTTGAGCACAGAACTGCAGCAGCATTCCGCTGGCAACGGAACCGCGCAGAAGCGCCCCGGGACGTATCGCACACGTCCCGAGGCGTTCGAGTCCTTCAGTGGCAGTGGCTTCGTGGAGCGGCTCAGTCGCCTGTTGCCGGGTCGACAGCAGAATCGGGCGCGGCCTCCTCGGCATCTGCAGCCTCCCGCGGCGCCACCGGGATCTGGCGCTTCAGGCCCTTGGCGGTGTAGACCGCGTCGCTGATCCGATCACATACCTCCACGTTCTCACGCAGGAAGCGCCTTGCAGTCTCTCGACCCTGCCCGATCCGCTCTCCGTCGTACGAGTACCAGGCGCCGCTCTTCTCCACGATGCCCTCTTCGACGCCGAGATCGAGCAGATCACCCTCCATCGAGATGCCCTCGTTGTAGAGAATGTCGAACTCCGCCTGCCGAAACGGCGGGGCCACCTTGTTTTTCACCACCTTGACGCGGGTACGGTTACCGACGACCTCGTCGCCTTCCTTGATGGCAGCAATCCGACGGACGTCGAGCCGAACCGACGCGTAGAACTTGAGCGCGTTGCCGCCCGAGGTCGTCTCCGGGTTCCCGAACATCACGCCGATCTTCATCCGGATCTGGTTGATGAAGAAGATCGTCGCATTCGACTTGGCGATGGTTCCCGCGAGCTTGCGCAGGGCCTGGCTCATGAGCCGGGCCTGCAGGCCGACGTGGACATCGCCCATCTCACCTTCGATCTCGGCACGGGGCACCAGGGCCGCCACCGAATCCACCACCACCACGTCGATGGCTCCGGAGCGCAGCAGGACGTCGGCGATCTCGAGGGCCTGCTCGCCCGTATCGGGCTGTGAGACCAGCAGTTCGTCGACCTTCACCCCCAGACGACGGGCGTAGCCGACGTCGAGAGCGTGCTCGGCGTCGATGAAGGCCGCCGTGCCCCCCACCCGCTGTATCTCGGCGATCGCGTGCAGGGTGAGGGTCGTCTTGCCACTCGACTCCGGACCGTAGATTTCTACGACGCGGCCGCGCGGGAAGCCGCCGATCCCGAGTGCAATGTCGATGCTCGGCGACCCACTCGAGAAATACTCCACCTCGCGATCCACCGCCGTGTCATCCATCTTCAGGATGGCCCCCTTTCCGAACTGTTTCTCGATCGACGACACCGCCAGCTCGATCGCCTGCTTCTTGGCGACGTCCTCCGTCTTCCTTTCGACCTGCTGCTTCGGTGTGTCTGTCTTCTTCTTCTTGTTGCCTGCCATGCTGCCTCCGTCCATACAAGGACCATCAGAGAGGGGTGATAAAGCGAATTAGCGACCCGGTGCGGAACCTCCGCCGCGCTGTCGCAAGAGAGAGGGGCCGGTGAGTTCGAACCCGAGAAGCGACCGACGCACCCAGTCGAGGCCGACCTGGGCGCTGATCTGCCGATGTCGCTCTCGATCGAGCGGGAACACGAAGCTATCCGCGTGCGAGCCGCCCTCCCAGGCGATGCCGATCGAGACGAGACCGACGGGCTTCGCATCCGTGCCGCCGTCCGGCCCGGAGATGCCCGTCGTCGAGACCCCGAGATCGGCCCCGAAGCGCTCGCGCACGCCCTCGGCCATTGCAAGCGCGACCTCGTTTGAAACGGCACCGTGCTGCACCAGCACTTCTTCGGACACGCCCAGGAGTGACTTCTTCGCCTCGTTCGAGTACCCGATGACACCACCGAGGAAGTACGCGGACGCACCCGGTACCCGGGTAAGCTTCTCACCCACGAGGCCTCCCGTGCAGGATTCAGCGACCGCTAGCGTCTTGCCCTGCGCGGTGAGCAAGCGGCCAACGACGACCTCCATTGCCTCGTCGGCCTCGCTGTAGACGATCGGTCCGAGCCGCTCGACGATCTGCCGCGTCATCTCCTGAAGCTTGGCCTCCGCCTCTTCGGCGGTGGCCGCTCGCGCCAGAGGCCGCAGCGCATTGTCGGGAAAGCTCGTCCGGAACCCCAACTCGACGTCGTCCCCGCGCGCAAAGTCCTTCAACTCGTCGTCGAGGCTCGATTCGCCGACCCCGAAGGTGCGAATGATCGTCGCCCGCACGACGAGAGCCCCACCCGCGGGCTCGACCCCGGATCCAGAGCGCTGCCCCTGCGCGCTTGCCCGGTAGCGGACGAGCCACGGCAGCACCTGCTCATCCATCATGCGCTTCAGCTCGCGCGGAACGCCGGGCATGCAGAGCACCGCCGCGTCGCCCGCACCCGTGTCCTCGGGCCCAAGCACGAGCGCACAACCCGGCGCAGTGCCGATCGGGTTTGCAAGCACCTCCGCATCGCGCGGAAACCACGCCTGCTTGGCATTGTTCTCCGCCATGTCACGGCCGACCCGCTGGAAGAACTCGCGGATCACTTCGAGGGACGCCTCGTCGAGCACTAGCTCGCGACCGAAGGTCTGTGCGAGCACCTCTACGGTGAGATCGTCGCGGGTTGGACCCAGACCGCCCGAGACGAGCACGATATCGCTACGGGAAACGGCACGCCGGAAGGCATCCGCCATATCCTCGGGCACGTCCTTGACCGAGGTCTGAAAACAGCAGTCCACGTCACAACCGAGCAGCCTCTCGGACAAGAACGCCTTGTTGGAGTCGACGATCTCGCCTCGCAGGATCTCGTCTCCAATCGTCAGGATCTCTGCCTTCATCTCTGTCTTTGTTTCCCGTTCCCGGTCCGGGCAGTCACGACGACTCCGCTAGAGCCAGCACGAAGGAGAACAGGGTGAGCAACAGCCCCCCCATCAATCCCGCCAGCAGATCGTCTGCCATCACGCCCAGGCCCCCCTCGAACCGCTGCTCGACCCACCGCACCGGTCCCGGCTTCCAGATATCCAACACCCTGAACACGACGAATCCGGTCACGACCCACGCCCACCACGCAAAAGAGGTCGCGCCCGCAGCGCCTGAACCCACTCCCTCGATGTAGAGGAGGACGGGGGCCAGGGTGATCAACTGGCCGGCCACCTCGTCGATCACGATACGGCCGTCGTCCTTGTTGTCGAAGGCGGTCTCGCAGCGGCCGGCCGCCCAGATCCCGAGCAGCGAGATGCCTGTGACGACCACCGCGTACAGGCCCCAGGACAGACCGAGCCAAGAGAGGCAGAAGAACAGCATGACGCCAGCGACCGAGCCGAAGGTTCCCGGCGCTACCGGCGCGTAGCCGAAACCCCCGGCGGTCCCAATCCATACGGGAATCCGATGAAGTGACTGAATTTGCTCGGGATTCGAGATAATTCAACTCCCCCGATCGGCTCGCTGCAGCTGGTTGGCGGGGGGCCAGCGAGGGCATCAAGGTAGCTGGGCGCCGAATCCAGAGTCAACGAAATATAGCGAAAAAAAGACGAAAATCACTTCGGTCGAGCGCCTGCCCGACCGCGACAGATCAGCCGATACGACGCATCGAGCCTACATTCCCGCCCGACATGCGCGTACTGGGCGTCGACCTGGGCAGCCGTCGCATCGGCCTCGCGATCTCCGATCCGGAGGCGAGCTTCGCGTTTCCCCTGGAGGCGATCGCGAGCAAGGGCGTCCGCCAGGACCTGGAAGCCGTGCACGCATTGATCGTGGAACGAGACATCGGACACGTCGTGGTCGGGCTGCCGCTCCACATGGACGGCCGGGTCGGGCCGCAAGCCGAGGCCGCCCGCAACTTCGCTGCGTCGCTCGGCGAATCTACGGGAGTTCCGGTCGACACTCTCGACGAGCGCTGGACAACCCGGGAAGCGGAGCGCGCC
>Ga0310342_100003269_pt1 | contig 10627 bp, 9 predicted proteins | sample S15DNA20500_MG_FD_206155 | JGI IMG/M metagenome (GOLD analysis project Ga0310342, IMG submission 206155) | Marine microbial communities from station ALOHA, North Pacific Subtropical Gyre - S1503-DNA-20-500_MG | ecosystem: Environmental > Aquatic > Marine > Oceanic | place: Pacific Ocean: North... | reverse complement strand
ACGAGAACCCAAAACACTCACTGTCATCTCGGCACGTTTAACGTAAGCTTCATCCACGCTGGGGTAGCTTTACTTGAAAAACATATTATCGCGTCTACAAAACCAATATGGTTCTATAGCCTGGACGTATAAAAAAAGCGAGAAAACGCTTATCAACCCAGAAATCCCGTCTCCGAGTGCCACGAGTACGGCGACTACGATCTCAAATGCAGATGCAATTCAAGTCGTTTCATGTTGAAAATACCCGCCCTGAGCAGGGTTAGATAACGAATTGCAAAGACTCTTTTCCGCAACCCCAGTCCACTCGCCTGAGAACGGCCAGTCCCAAACTCTTCAATATAAGAATCTCAAAAACGCAAACCGGCATTCCGCACTCCGTCCCGTACGTGGATGGTATCGATAAACTGAATCCGGTGCGGCCTCGTATGCATCACTAGCGAGCTCGTCCGGCAACCTTCCTCGAAAAACCGCACGCCCTTCATGAGGGTATCCTCGGTCACCCCGGTTGCAGCGAAGATAATTTGATCTCCCGATGCCAAATCTGCGGACGTATAAACTCGTTTAGAATCGGTGATCCCCATCGAACGAGCTCGTTCCTCTTTTTCCGGCGTATCAATTACCAGTCGTCCATAGATCTCACCACCGAGACATCGCATAGCTGCGGCTGCGATTACACCTTCGGGTGCCCCACCGCTTCCCATCACGGCATGGACACCGCTGCCCACCACCGCCGCACCGATCGCCGCCGTCAGATCTCCATCACCAATCAATCGGATCCGGGCCCCCGCGTCTCTGATCTCTCCAATCAAACGCTCGTGTCGTGACCGCTCCAGCACGACCACTACTAGATCCTTGACCTCACATGTTAGACACGCCGCAATCCCTTCCAGGTTCTCGGCGACCGACGCATCAAGGCTCACTGCTCCCTTCGACCGCGGTCCAACCACAAGCTTCTCCATATAGATGTCTGGTGCATGGAGCAGTCCACCGCGCTCTGACGCAGCAAGTACAGCAATTGCCCTAGGAGCCCCCGTGGCGCACAGGTTAGTCCCCTCCAGTGGATCAACAGCAATATCTACTTCGGGCAGTCCCGTTTGACCTCCCTTAGCACGGCCAACACACTCGCCGATATAGAGCATCGGAGCCTTGTCTCTCTCTCCTTCTCCGATAACGATGCGACCATCGATCGCTACTTTCTCAAGTTCCCCACGCATTGCTTCGACAGCCACTTGGTCCGAGCGATGTCTGTCTCCCTGCCCTATAGTTTGAGCACAAGCAATTGCCGCGTGTTCGACCACGCGCAGGAAATCCGCTGACAGACCGGAACCAACTACCGTCACGCTTGCACCTCTTCTCTATGACCTGGAAGCTCGCAGCGTGTCGGCTTGTCAACGCGATAACCAAGCACGTAATCAGCTTGCATCAGCTTATGAATTTCACGCGTGCCCTCATAAATAACCGCCCCCTTGCAATTGCGATAAAACCGCCCAACCGGATACTCGTCCGAATAGCCATTAGCTCCATGAATCTGCACGGCATCACTAGCTGCTCGCTCAGACGCGTCGGTTGCAAACCACTTCGCTAGCCCGGTCTCACGCGTGCTGCGCTGTCCCCGATTCTTTAGCCACGCGGCACGCATCCAGAGTAGGCGCGCCGCCTGATAGGCTGATTCCATCTGAGCAATCATCTCCTTGACGAGCTGGTGTCGCCCAATCTCGACGCCAAACGTCCTACGCTCCATTGCGTATTTCGTACTAGCGTCTCGACAAGCGCGCACGAGACCAGTCGCGCCTGCCGCGACACTTAATCGACCCTGATCGAGCGCGCCCATGGCGATCTTGAACCCCTCACCTTCACGGCCCAGCAAATTCTCCAAAGGAACCTCGACATCATCCATTTTTATGAAGCCAGTGTTCCCGGCTAGGATCCCCCACTTCTCCTTCAACGTACCGCTCGAGAAGCCCCTGGATGCTCGTTCGACTATGAAAGCGCTGATCCCAGACGAGTCTCTATTCTGTTTCTTAACCTGATCACTCCAAGCGAAGACTAGGAACTGGTCAGCCACGTCTGCCAATGAAATCCACATCATTTCGCCATTTAGGGTATACCGATCACCTTTCCTGATCGCTACGGTTTGGATACCGCGTACGTCGCTTCCGGCGCCTGGCTCGGTCAACGCATAGCTCGCAATCTTCTCCCCCTTCGCCTGCGGGACAAGATATCTATGTTTCTGATCGTCAGTGCCCCACGTGAGTAGACTCAAACAGTTGAGGCCAACGTGTACCGAGAGGATTACCCGTAGCGATGTATCAAGGTATTCGAGCTCTTCACATGCCAGTCCGAAACTCAGATAATCCATCCCCGCTCCGCCGTACTCACTAGGCACACAGACCCCTAGAAGACCCAGCGACGCCATCTGCGGGATTATGTTTCGGTCAAAACGATGTTCCCTATCGAGATCATGGATGCGCGGCGCAATATAACGCTCACCCCATTCCCTAACCGACTGTTCAAGTAGGCGCTGCTCTTCGGCGAATTCAAGATCAAACATGAACCTGATTCCTTCGACCGCTGTCGCAAATTAGTCGAGACTAACCGTGACGAGCGCACCCCGTTCGAGACCCAGGCGGACAACCGCACTAGTCGAGTTGGCCGCGAACTCAAGGTGATCGGTGCTACCGAATAATGCGCAGACCTCATCTGTACGAATGTCCGCATAGGTCTCGACAAGTCGGCCGATAGACTCTGTCCCGACCACAATCTGGATGGTACCGGCTCCAGATAGTCGTTCAAAATCCTTACGATTAATATTCGTCACAAGGTTTCCAAAACGGTCTACCAGAAGGACTTCTCCCACGATCCGGCCATCCTCGATGATCGGACTCGGGATATCGAGCCTCTGATAGTCACTCACTGGACGCCCAAGTGCCGTCAATTGAATGCCTTTTGCCAACCATGCCGCCGCTGGCGCAAATCGATCACGCCCTTCGAATGTGCGGCTCACCGTCGGCCTCGCATAGCGGCGTTCGGTGAGTTCTACGACCCGCTTCGGAGGCATTTCCTTGAAAACAGCGGTCAACACACCGTTATCTGGCGCCACCAATCGATAATCACCAATATCGGCAGCTAGACCTCGCCGGGCCGAACCAACACCCGGATCAACGACAACCAGAAAAATACTGCCTGAGGGGAAGCACTTGTAAACAGCGGCAAGCTCTAGACCAGCCGTTAGGACATCATGAGTTGGTACATCATGCGAAATATCAACGAGGTTAGCGTCCGGACAGATCCCAAGAACAACGCCTTTCATAGCGCCCGCGTAATGATCCCGAGTGCCGAAGTCGCTCAATAAGGCGACAACTGAACGCGCCATAAATCAGTCGTTGGCCCGAACCGTTACGCACGAACACTCTCAACCCGCGTCCGTACTACGTCTCGGGGCTTTCCTAAACAACATTTCCCGCATCCGGTTGCTCAGCAGGAAAGAATCTGAGAGCAAAAGATCTCCAAATATTTGCGAGGCCTCGCGACTCTCAAGCGCACGAGGCCTGTGGCCTATTTCTGGACAGACTCTATACCGAAGATTCGATTCATCAACGATTTCATATTGTGTCTGACCAAACTCTTGTTGAGGTGCACCGAAACAAATGAAGAGCGTACCGCCAGGTCGTAACACCCGCACCAATTCGGCCGCCAGGATTCGCCCGGCCGCTGCGTCGACGTAATCAAGTAGATCCCAACACAGTACTCCATCGACGCTCTCATCCTCTTGGGACAGTCTCTTCTTGAGAAATGTCCCGACGCTATACGTCCCGGAATCGTCTCTCATCAGCCGATTCAAATCAGCAAGAAGATCCGCGATAAAGAGTTTACAGCCAAGATACTTACCGAGAAACGTGACGTTGGCTCCAACTGCCGAACCGAGGTCGAGCAGAACAGGAGCTCCCCGATCCCTGAGTGAATTAAGAAAGTTCCGAAGAGCCCTAGTCCGAAAAACCGCGCTGCCGGCCGACCTTGTTATCTCGGCGTTGGGCGCCAGATCTGGAAATGTGTCCCTAGTTCCAAATCCAGAGACGAGCTCATCAACAACCTGTACCGTTCCATCGACCGGCACGACCTCTCCTCGTGAATTCCTCTCACATTCCCGATTCGCGTTTCCGGCCGCGCCCCAGTAGGTATGAAATGAAGGACTCGAACGGGATACTGGCAGATGCCGACTCTTTTAGTCGGCTAACGGTGCGTCGCAACGGATGGTGTTTGTACGGTCTCCGGCTTAGCGGTCAGTTTGGTCTCTCCAACTGTAGTGGCCGCCTGAACCGACTGCGCCGCCGACGAGCGCCGCATATCAATACTGCCACGAAAGTTGGCGCCCTCGTCAATCGCTACCCGCGGCGCAGTAATGTCGCCATTGACGGTCCCAGTCTCGCGAATATTTACCTTGTCCGCAGCCGTGATATTTCCATACACATCCCCAAGCACAATGACCGATTTAGCAAACACCTGCGCCTTAATCTTACCGTTGGGTCCGATGGTTAGTACATGCTGACGCATCTCGATCTTTCCCTCAACCTTTCCCTCGATGGTCAGGTCCTCACTTCCGTTCAATTCCCCTTTGATTACGACCGATTTGCCGATATTCACAACGTCTCTCTTCATCGACCCGGTAGCCTCACCACCTGACCGAAGTCCAGCGACGGTCCTACTAGTATTCCGATCTTTCTTGTCCTCGGTATCACTTACATTCGCTAGACGAACCGCCTCGTCACGTTTCCACATGACACTCTCCACCCTTGATTGCGTGCACAACCCGCCGCTGCCCGTCGTCGCCAGCGGTTCCGATCAGTATATGAGAGCTCTCCGGATCGTGTCTAGTCCTTACATTGCTGATGGTTAGGGCCAATGGTAAAATTAGAACAAACATGCGGATTTACTTAGACCACAACGCCACGACGCCTGTCGATCCCCTCGTCACCGAAGCTGTCACGCGGGCACTTCAAGATTGTTTCGGTAACGCTTCGAGCGTGCACAGTTTCGGTCAGGCGGCCAAGGCAGCTATTGACGAGGGTCGCTCAGCGGTCGCTGCACTCGTCGGTGGCCAACCCACTGAGATTATCTTTACCAGTGGGGGAACTGAGGCTGACAACCTCGCGATCCGTGGGGCCGTTGAGGCTAGCGCGACTACCGGACGGCGGCATCTTATCGCGTCCGCGATCGAGCACGAGGCAGTGCTTAACACATTTAAAGCACTCGCGAAGCGCGGTTGGACTATGTCACTACTACCGGTGGACCGCACCGGAGTTGTTGATCCTGCCCAATTAGAACCCGTGATAACCGACAACACGGCACTTGTCTCCGTGATGCATGCAAACAACGAGATTGGCACGATCCAACCAATTCAGGAGCTTGCTCGTATCGCACACCAGCACGGTGCTCTGTTCCACAGCGACGCGGTCCAAACCGCTGGAAAACTCCCGATCAATGTTCGTACCCTCGAAGTCGATCTATTGTCGATCTCCGGCCACAAATTTAGTGGCCCAAAAGGAATCGGAGCACTCTGGATACGCCGCGGCTCAAGACTCGTTTCGACGATGACCGGGGGACGCCAAGAACGCAATCGGCGTGCCGGCACGGAAAACGTACCGGGGATCGTTGGTCTCGGCGTCGCAGCCCGTCTGGCTATCACCGAGCTGACAGCCGAAGCCAAACGAGTGGGAACATTAAAGAACCAGCTTGAGGCCACCGTGCTCGAACGCATTCCGCGTACGGCAATTAACGGAGCTAGAAATCAGCGAATACCAAACACCACGAACATAAGCTTTGAGGGCGTCGAGGCCGAAGCTCTCCTCATCGGACTTGATCTCGAAGGCGTCGCGGTCTCTACGGGATCAGCATGTTCCTCCGGCACACTCCAACCATCGCATGTGCTTAAGGCAATGGGGTTTGCACCCCACCGTGCGCAGAACTCGATCCGTTTTAGCCTTGGTTCCGGTAATACCGCTGAGGAGATCGAGCGCGTCATTGAAATCCTGCCCAGAGTGGTCCGCAAACTTCGAGACCTCACCGCACTGAACCAGTCTATCCGAGTGTAATTGCGTCCAGGCAGTTTCTCTAGCCTCAAAACGCTAGCATCCTGTACGCTAGACACATGCGTATCGTTTCCGCGATGTCTGGTGGAGTCGATTCATCGGTAGCCACCGCCATGCTGGCCACTACGGGTCACGATGTCGTTGGCCTGTCGATGCAACTCTACGATCAACGTGATGGACATAACCAATTTGGCTCCTGCTGCACATTGGACGATTTAAGCGATGCTCGCCGAGTTGCCACCGCCCTGGGAATTCCTCACTACATTGTCAACTTCGAACAACAGTTCGATGCCGATGTCATAACCCAATTCGTTAATGATTACACTGTTGGCCGGACACCTATCCCTTGTGTTCGTTGCAACAGCAACCTTAAGTTTTCAAGCCTGTTGCAGCGTGCCCGTGGATTCGATGCCACTTACGTCGCCACAGGACACTATGCTCGAGTTGAGCGGGTGACAATAACGACTACCGATCCCCAGGCCAACACCGAAACGGGCGGACACTATGTCCTCCGCCGTGCCGTCGATCGTGCGAAAGATCAATCGTATTTCCTATTCTCACTAACTCAGACCCAGCTTGCCCACGCGTTTTTTCCCCTTGGCGAATACCATAAAGCTGAAGTACGAAACTATGCTCGGGAACGTGGCTTGCTCGTGGCCGAAAAACCAGACAGCCACGAAATCTGTTTCGTGCCAGATGGAGACTACGCAAAGTTTATTGAAAAACGGGCCCCTGAGATCGCCTGCTCTGGACCAATCACCGATACCACGGGGCGGGTGCTTGGTACCCATAATGGGATCCACCGTTTCACTGTGGGCCAGCGTAAAGGATTAGGACTGTCGAGTCCGATCCCGCTGTATGTTGTCGCACTTGATGCTAAAAACCGAACGGTCACTGTTGGACCACGAGATAAGCTCGAGCGCTCCAGCCTTACCGCTTCCGATGTCAACTGGATCAACGGCGCCCCCTCGACCGCTAGCCGAGTAACAGCACAAATTCGCTATCAACATCCCGAAGCACTGGCTACCGTCCGACCTCTCGAAGGTGACCGCATGAATCTAGAGTTCGACATGCCACAGCCCGCGATCACGCCCGGTCAGGCCGTTGTGCTCTACCGTGGAGATGTCGTGGTCGGCGGAGGTTGGATAGATTAGAGACGACAGGATCTAGACCACCGACGAGTTGACAACTTCCGTAGACAATAATGACCAATCAACTTTACGTCCCCGTACAGAAGCGTCTCATTCCCACGGTAGTATGCGGAGCGCGGCAGAACAATTATTCAGTGTTAGAATTCACCAAACAAGTAAAACAGGTACAAACACTAGCCGTAAGTTAACTATGATGGCTCCGTTGCTCGCTCTACTTCCACTTCAGCGCTGCCTGTAGGCAAACTCTCTAGATAGCGCTCTGCATCTATTGCAGCCATGCAACCGCTTCCGGCCGCTGTAACCGCTTGTCGATAGACGTGGTCTTGCACATCACCGCAGGCAAACACCCCCGGCACACTGGTCGCCGTCCCCCGCTGAGGCACGATGTATCCATTACCGTCCAGCTCAAGCTGACCAACGACTAGGTGAGTGTTTGGTGTGTGTCCGATGGCGACAAACACGCCATCGACCGCAAGTTCTTTTCTAAGGCCTGTTTTTACGTTACGAACCACTGCGCTGCTAACTATGCCCTTATCGACGTCTCTAATTTCGTCGAGCACCGAGTCCAATTCAATCGAAATTTTATTATTAGCCCGTGCTTTCTCCTGCATGATCTTTGACGCACGGAAAGCATCTCGTCGGTGCACAATTGTAACGTGTGAGGCGAACTTCGTTAGAAACGTTGCCTCCTCCATAGCCGAATCACCTCCCCCGACAACGATGATTGGCTTGTTTCTAAAGAAATAACCATCACAAGTGGCACAGGTCGAGACACCATGGCCCATAAGCGAACGCTCGGACGGAAGCCCAAGCAACCGCGCTGACGCCCCGGTTGCAAGGATCAGAACCCTTGCACGGTGCTCTGCATCCGTGAGGGTTACCGTGAATGGTCCTTTTGTCAGGTCAAGCGCCGTAACATCACCTCTTATAATCTCTGTGCCGAATCGCTCAGCCTGGGCACGCATCTCCCCCATCAATTCCGGACCCATGATCCCGTCTCGAAATCCAGGATAATTCTCAACCGCCGTTGTAAGCATCAACTGTCCACCCGCTTCGAGACCTTCAATTAGTAGTGGCTTAAGATTCGCCCGTGCTGCATACAACGCGGCCGTAAGACCCGCCGGGCCGGACCCGATAATAATGACCTCACTCATGATCGCCTCTCACATCCTACGAACTCTCCCGGTTGCGTCGAACGCTCGTTAGTTCTTGGTACTCTGTCACGTATGCGGCGGCCGACTTATCCCAAGAGAAATTTCGCCGCATGCCAGCAACCTGAATCTTTCGCCAGCGGTCCTGGTCTGCATAAACACCCAGTGCCGCGCGAACGGCTCCAAGCATTGCCACACTAGTGTAGTCCCGAAACTTAAAACCGGTACCTTCTCCTATTCGCGCGTCATAGTGTTCTACTGCATCGTCAAGCCCACCAGTCGCACGAACGATAGGAACCGTACCGTAACGCATGCTGTACATCTGGTTCAACCCGCATGGTTCGTACCGTGACGGCATCAAAAACATGTCCGCTCCAGCCTCGATGAGATGTGCGAGGGCCTCATCGTAGCCAATTCGTACCCCTATCGTATGGGGATATCGTACCGCTGCCTCACGCCACATCTCCCCGTACCGTCGTTCACCGGTACCCAAAACAACGAACAGTGCATCAAGGACGGCCAGCTGATCAATCGCTTCGAATATCAGATCAAACCCTTTTTGATACACGAGCCGCGATACCAGGCCAACGACCGGCCGATTCAGATCGGCTTCCGATGACGGAAGTCGATATTTCTCCAGAAGTTTACGCTTCGCGGCACGCTTGCCGCGAAGATCATTAGCCGAGAATGGCTCCGGCACATGGGGATCACACGTCGGATCCCACTTATCGACGTCGATTCCATTAAGAATGCCACGGAGCACAGAGCGGCGCTCCTGCATGATGCCCTCAAATCCATAGCCGTATTCCTCCGTCAAAATCTCCCGCGCATAACCCTGACTAACCGTAGTCACAAGATCGCTAAAGTTGATACCACCCTTTAGAAAACTCAATTGATTCCAGAATTCGAGTCCGTTGACCGTGTAGCTCTCAGGGTCAAGGCCCAGTTCCTTTAGGGTGTCACCACCGAAAATACCCTGATAGGCGATGTTGTGAATTGTAAAGACCAACGCTATCCGGTCGAACATCGGATGTTTAGCGTAGAGGGTGCGAGCATAAACTGGTACTAGTCCAGCTTGCCAATCGTGGGCATGAATAATGTCCGGCGGTGCCCGGTCTAGAAGCGACAACTCTAACGCTGCCCGCGCCAGTAGAGCAAACCTTAGCGCGTTGTCCGGATGACTATGATCACCTTCCCCATACACACCGTCTCGATCGTAAAGCTCGTCGCATTCAACAAACACAGTCCGTGAGCGTGGCCCAAACGCTTTCTCAACAAACCCAACGTCGTACCAATGCCCGCCGATTGCAAGGTGACGACGCGCGAACGGCGCACCAGCCCAACCCACCGTTCGATAAAGTGGAATCACAAGAGTGACCTTGTGACCAAGTCGGTCGAGTGCAGTGGTCAAGGCGCCCGCGACGTCAGCAAGTCCACCCGTTTTCACATAGGGCACCGCCTCGGATGCCACCATAAGAATCGACAGCGCTTGCTCTCTGACGCTTCCCTCGCCGTAGGTTCGATCAGTCTGATGGATCACCATGTCACAGACACCGGTGGGAGAAACAGTGCGCCGTTGGAACCGACCTCACAAATGGGCGACTGGTCTATAGACACTACCTCGAACGGGTAACGTCGTATACGAAAGACAATTTCGAAATCGATGCTCGCTTAAGAGTTACCTGGATAGCATAACCTGCGGAAACGATGTTCTTTCTATTCTCAGGACAACTGCCGGTACCATTCCGAAATAATTCGGATCACCCCCAACGAATCCGGTCCCGCCGCGCCTGCTTACGGGGGCGATTATTACCACCCTGTTATACACGATTTGCATCTACCGACTCCCTACACAATCTACGTCAGTCAGCACGCTGCATGTTCAGCGTGATGAGAGACCGTCCATCAGTAGACACCCAATTGACCAATCGCCGGGCCTCGGCAAACCTAGCGGAGTTCGATCGGGCACCGAGGACAACTAGCGCCAATGGATCACTTCCCGGCAGTTTAACCACGGCCGCTACGCAATACCCTGCCTCGTCTATATAACCGGTCTTGCCCCCGTGGATAACATGGCGACCCTGCAAGAGGCGATTGGTATTCCGAACTCTGAGCCGCCGTCGGCTGGTGCGCATCCCGTAGGACTGCTTTCGCATAATCCGTGAGATCGTTGGATCTTCGCTGGCATAGGCAATCAGACGAGCCAGATCGTATGCAGTGGAAAGATTGCGCTCATCGA
>Ga0310342_100003266_pt1 | contig 10628 bp, 5 predicted proteins | sample S15DNA20500_MG_FD_206155 | JGI IMG/M metagenome (GOLD analysis project Ga0310342, IMG submission 206155) | Marine microbial communities from station ALOHA, North Pacific Subtropical Gyre - S1503-DNA-20-500_MG | ecosystem: Environmental > Aquatic > Marine > Oceanic | place: Pacific Ocean: North... | reverse complement strand
AGTTTCAGCAAAAGCTATGAGCATCATGAACTCTTTCGTCAACGATATCTTTGAGCGTATCGCTTCCGAAGCTTCAAGATTGGCACTCCAAAACAAAAAATCAACCATCTCATCTCGTGAAATCCAAACTGCAGTCCGTCTCTTGCTTCCTGGTGAATTGGCCAAGCACGCCGTCTCCGAAGGAACCAAAGCTGTCACCAAATACACAAGCAGCAAGTAAATTGCCTTCTTGGAAACAAAAACGGTCTTTTTTAAGACCACAAATCTTTTAAAAAACAATTCTTACTATCTCTCTATACCCTGTATAATTCCCGTGTTTTCCCTGTGTGAATATTAAAGAATTATGGAATAAATCTTAGAAAGATTCCTTAAAAATTTACGGTACTTTGGTGGGGGTTTGAACTTCGAAGAACAGACTCTCTCTGCTTCCCCGCTCAGAACATTTGCGGACCTGCGAGGAAACAAAAACAAATAATTTCGGACGTAAAAGGACTAACTTTCTTGCTTGCTTTGCTTGTGGTGACGATTCACGGCACTTTTAAAATCCGACGTCAAATAATTCTTTTGCAAACCGCTAGCAATCTGGATTTTAAATGTGAAACGACGTCAAATGTTTGAAAGCCCTCTTTCTTTATCTTTGCGCATCCAGCTAAAGATTTATGCGACGTCAAATTTTCTAGCTAGTAAAAGATAAATCGGCAATTCCCGCGACGTCAAATATTACACACGGAAAGTATTATGAGTTGCGTTTTGGGGAATTTAACACTGGGAAGGGTATGGAGATATAGAATATTGTTTTTTAAGAGATGTGTGGCTATAAAAATAGCCGTTTTTTTTAATCCAAGAAGGCAATTAACCACCGAATCCGTATAAGGTGCGTCCTTGTCTTTTCAAGGCGTAGACAACATCCATAGCGGTGACAGTCTTTCGTTTTGCGTGCTCGGTGTATGTGACGGCATCACGGATGACATTTTCCAAGAAAACCTTCAAGACTCCACGAGTTTCTTCGTAGATCAATCCAGAGATACGTTTGACACCACCACGACGAGCGAGACGACGGATAGCTGGCTTTGTGATACCTTGGATGTTATCACGTAAGATTTTTCTGTGACGCTTAGCGCCTCCTTTTCCAAGACCTTTTCCTCCTTTTCCTCGACCAGTCATTTTTGCAAAGTACGTACGATTAGCTCAGTACACTACACTGAATTTGCTATCGCTTCGAATTGCTTAAGAAACAACAAAGATTTTTTTGCGGATGCTCGTGGAAGCACCCCTCATTAAAAATTCAGCCAATCACGTTCGAGCTGAGAAATGTCAAAAAAACACAATTTGATTTTTTGAGCCAAGTTGAGCGGTTTTTGGTAAATAACTTTTTGACGACTAAAGCTTTCTTTATGAAACTTTCAGGAAAGATTTTACACCAATTTCCCCGTCTTATAAAGAAAAAACCAAGAAAAAAGAGCCAGAATTCGTGAAGTTATAAGCTTTTTCCCGTCGCCAAGAAACACGGATTTTCTAGTGTTCAAAAAAAAGGATATAAATGCCATTTTTTAAGCCAATCAGAATTGAGCAAATTGACCAATCAAATTCCGAGAAAGCATAAACATAACTCACGGCTCGAAACTTGAATTCAAACTGAATTTTTCATTCGTACTGAACTCAGTAAGTGAATTCTGATTGAAAATGGCTCGAACAAAGCAAACTGCACGTAAATCTACTGGAGGAAAAGCTCCACGAAAACAATTGGCTACCAAGGCTGCAAGAAAGAGCGCCCCAGCCACTGGAGGAGTCAAGAAACCACACAGATACAGACCAGGTACCGTTGCCCTTCGTGAAATCAGAAGATACCAAAAATCTACTGAATTGCTCATCCGAAAGTTACCTTTCCAACGTTTAGTTCGTGAAATCGCCCAAGACTTCAAGACTGACTTACGTTTCCAAAGCTCTGCTGTCTCAGCTCTTCAAGAAGCCTCTGAAGCTTACCTCGTCGGACTCTTCGAAGACACCAACTTGTGCGCCATCCACGCCAAACGTGTCACTATTATGCCAAAAGACATCCAATTGGCAAGAAGAATCCGTGGAGAACGTGCCTAAATCTTGTTGGACTAAAAAAACGGCTATTTTTATAGCCACACATCTCTTAAAAAACAATATTCTATGTCTCATTCAATTGCCTTTGAAACCTTGAACCCCAAACAAAATTTACCCTACTCGCACTAGGAATTAAATGTAGGAATCGTAGCACTTATGTACGCTTAAAATGGAGATCCTTTTAAGTTTTGTTTCAAAAGATAGGTCTCATACACAACCCCTCTACGCCGGCCGAGTACTGTCTTTATAGGGAATTACGGGTATGAATTTTAGGGGGGTTAGGGTTTAGAGTATAATCATTGTTTTTTAGAAGGTTTGTGGCTATAAAAATAGCCGTTTTAGTATCCACCATGACAGACAAATTTACTTCTTGGACTTCTTTGGGGTCTTCTTGACTTTCTTTGCTGCTGGTTTCTTTGCGGCTGCCTTTTTAGCTGGTTTCTTTGCTGGCTTCTTTGCGGCAGTTTTCTTGGCAGGAGTCTTCTTCTTTTTAGGGGTAGATTTAGCTTTCTTGGCGGCTGGCTTCTTTTTAGGTGTAGATTTCTTTGCTGCTGGTTTTTTGGCGGCTGGTTTCTTTGCAGCTGGTTTTTTGGCGGCTGGCTTCTTCTTCTTGGGAGCCTCTTTCTTGACGACCTTGAATGAACCTGAAGCGCCAGTTCCTTTTGGTTGGGCAAGAGTGCCATTGGCAACTCCTCTCTTCAAAGCCATTTTGAGGTGAACATCAGCATTGTCTCCAACTTTGTAGTTAGCTTTGATGTACTTGGCGATGGCTTGTCTTGAGGATCCAGTTCTTTCTTTGAGAGCTGTGATTGCAGCAGTGATCATATCAATGTATTTTGGGTGTTCAGCTGGCTTCTTTGGAGCTGCTTTCTTTGCTGGTTTATCACTCATGTTGACAAATAAAAATGTTAAAAACAGTTAAAAATTCGGTAGCGAATAGCGTTTAGTCACTTCTAACTTCTTCTTAGACTGAACCGTTCGTTCACTTTCTTTAAGATTTAAAACGAAAGTGTTCTCATTGCGGACGTAAAAGTAAGCAACCACAATAATAATTTCCCGTCAGATATGAAAAGTGTGTTTCTTTTTCTTTTCTTGTGGCCTTAAAAAGAACCTTCTAGAAATGATATGGACATAATTTTCTTTGCACTAGGACGGCAAAAGATTGAAGTTTCTTTTGGCCTAGTTTCAAAAGAATCGATCCAGTAGAAAAAAAGTTATTAGGGAAAAAGTCCGAAAAAGTGGCCTTTTTTTCGCATTGCAAGGCAGAAGTAATTGAATTACTTGGCATCGGCGATGGGTGGGGATGCGATTTAAAGTGCGCAAGGCAGCCTAGGCATCAGTGGTGAGGGACGCATATTTTTTATTGGGAGAATTTTGGTTTGGTGGGTCGAAAACGGCCCTTTCCTGAAGATCAAAAACACGGCTTTTTCATACAAACTTGGGCTTGCCTCCACCTACCGAGGGGGCTTGGTTTGGGTCCCCTATCCACTATGAGACACCCGAATTGTAATTTAGGGGTTAGTAGGAGACCATACAGTGTGTTTAAATTTTTTTTTTGAGATACCGATTCCGTGGCCGAGCTATTCAGTGGGGACCGGGAAATACACAGCTGTAGTACATACGGGACGGGAAATTGAACAGAGTTCGTTTAGATCGTTGCTTTCATATGAACCAGTAGTAGTTTTCGGCTGACTCTGATCCTTACCAGGGCACCAGGGGCACCTGCCAGACCAATGAACAGTGTCCGCGGGACGTACAACACCCGGGACATGTCTTCTGTCCGAGCGCGTACGACGCCGCGGCCACTCCCGTAGGTTTAGAGCACCCAGCTTTGCTTCGCAATCAAGTTCATTCCCTTAAAGCAAGTTATCTGTTTGCTCACCACAAGGAAAGAGATATTTCGTGTTGCTCGTCTAATCGGGGGCCATTTCACTGCATCGCTTCTCGGCCTAATGGCTAAGATCAAGTGTAGTATCTGTTCTTATCAGTTTAATATCTGATACGCCTTCCATAGTGTTGGCTCATATATTAATCTGATTTTTGGCATTCGGTCAAGGGAGCGAGGTTTACCTCACCCTGACCACGGGTTGCCTCGGCGTTGCACTACAGCCGAGCGCGGCCCATATCTATATCTAAATGAAAAGGGAAAGAAGGAAAGTAGCCGAAAGCGTCGACCCGACCGGCCGGCCGAGAAGCGGATTTCCCGCAATTCCCGTTAAGGCTTTTAAGCTCGCTTTAGTAAATTGTAGGACCACAAGGGAAGTTGAAGCAATGAGTAGCTACTTGCTGATCGTTCGCTCCCACACTCATACTTACCTGACGGGGAAGTAAAGCCTGATCAAGGAGGGGTTTCTTCCAGAGTGAGGCCCTCGCATTGCACTTCGCTTGGGCTGACCTCTGCGATTGCTACAAGTGTAGTAACTCGACCGTACAATTTCTGGTAGTGGGGGCCTGCGTCCGCGCTCGCCCCCTTCTTTAAACAAATTGAATTCACTTCTAAAATAACCCTACATGAGCTGCCGCCGCGGCGCTTATACTATGATACAATTAGCCGTACTGCGTTTCTATCCCCCCACGGCACAGTGTTTCATGTACGCGCTCGGTCGGAAAGAACTTTTTTGTTGCTTTATGATAGTCAAATAGGATATGTAATGAACGTAGGGAGTGAATAGAGCTAGAGCGCATAGGAAAAGCCTACGACACCGGGAGTTCCCAGGCGGTCCCCCATCCAAGTACTATCCCGGCCCGACGATGCTTAACTTCCGTGATCGGACGAGAACGGGTGTTTTCATCGTGGTATGGACGTAGACATTCAGATAGAGATTTCTAGGGGCTTTTATTAGGGTCTTACGGGTAAAAACTGTGAAACATAGGAGGTCCGCTTTTGTCTGAATAAGGTTTAAGGGTCATCAGTTTGACGATAGAAAAATTGTTTTTTAAAAGATTTGTGGCTATAAAAATAGCCGTTTTTTAATTCCAAGCAAGTATTTAGTTCTTCTTTTGGCCTTCTTTGTTCTTCTTTGGGAGAAGGACAGCGTTGATGTTTGGTAAGACACCACCGTTGGCAATGGTGACTCCACTCAAAAGCTTGTTCAATTCTTCGTCGTTTCGGACGGCCAATTGAAGATGTCTTGGGATGATTCTCTGTTTCTTGTTGTCACGGGCAGCATTGCCAGCCAACTCCAAGATTTCAGCAGACAAGTATTCTAAGACAGCAGCCAAGTAGACTGGGGCTCCGCTACCAATTCTTGAAGCATAGTGTCCTTTTCTCAAGAAACGATGAACTCTACCTACTGGGAATTGTAATCCAGCTCTGAAGGATCTTGTCTTGGCCTTTGTCTTGGCTTTTCCACCTTTTCCACGTCCAGACATGATGAATTTGATTCAAATTTTACGAAAAGTAAAGCACTTTCAACGTAAACAAGAAGTACGGTTTGCTTCTTAGATTTTTCAACATAGAGATTTAATCAAAAACGCTTGTTAAAAAAAAGGATATAAATGCTGTTTTTTAAGCCAATAGAATCGCTCCATTTAACAATGATGTCACACTCTAAACCAATCAGATTGCGTAGAAGCAAAAAAGGATATATTTATATCCTTTTTTTCAGATAAGAGTTTTTTTAACGAAACGGATTTTTTAACAACTTAATTCTGTCTGTAAAAGCAGTGTTAAAGAAAATTCATCATGTCTGACGCACCAAAAGGAGGAAAACAAGCCCCAAAAGTGGCCAAGAAAGGAGAAAAGAGAGCTGGAAAGAAAGGAGGAAAGATCGGAGGAACTGGCGAGAAGAAACGCAAGAGAAAGAGACGTGAGTCTTACACTTCATACATCTACAATGTCTTGAAACAAGTTCACCCTGATGTCGGAGTTTCAGCAAAAGCTATGAGCATCATGAACTCTTTCGTCAACGATATCTTCGAGCGTATCGCTTCCGAAGCTTCAAGATTGGCACTCCAAAACAAAAAATCAACCATCTCATCTCGTGAAATCCAAACTGCAGTCCGTCTCTTGCTTCCTGGTGAATTGGCCAAGCACGCCGTCTCCGAAGGAACCAAAGCTGTCACCAAATACACAAGCAGCAAGTAAATTGCCTTCTTGGAAACAAAAACGGTCTTTTTTAAGACCACAAATCTTTTAAAAAACAATTCTTACTATCTCTCTATACCCTGTATAATTCCCGTGTTTTCCCTGTGTGAATATTAAAGAATTATGGAATAAATCTTAGAAAGATTCCTTAAAAATTTACGGTACTTTGGTGGGGGTTTGAACTTCGAAGAACAGACTCTCTCTGCTTCCCCGCTCAGAACATTTGCGGACCTGCGAGGAAACAAAAACAAATAATTTCGGACGTAAAAGGACTAACTTTCTTGCTTGCTTTGCTTGTGGTGACGATTCACGGCACTTTTAAAATCCGACGTCAAATAATTCTTTTGCAAACCGCTAGCAATCTGGATTTTAAATGTGAAACGACGTCAAATGTTTGAAAGCCCTCTTTCTTTATCTTTGCGCATCCAGCTAAAGATTTATGCGACGTCAAATTTTCTAGCTAGTAAAAGATAAATCGGCAATTCCCGCGACGTCAAATATTACACACGGAAAGTATTATGAGTTGCGTTTTGGGGAATTTAACACTGGGAAGGGTATGGAGATATAGAATATTGTTTTTTAAGAGATGTGTGGCTATAAAAATAGCCGTTTTTTTTAATCCAAGAAGGCAATTAACCACCGAATCCGTATAAGGTGCGTCCTTGTCTTTTCAAGGCGTAGACAACATCCATAGCGGTGACAGTCTTTCGTTTTGCGTGCTCGGTGTATGTGACGGCATCACGGATGACATTTTCCAAGAAAACCTTCAAGACTCCACGAGTTTCTTCGTAGATCAATCCAGAGATACGTTTGACACCACCACGACGAGCGAGACGACGGATAGCTGGCTTTGTGATACCTTGGATGTTATCACGTAAGATTTTTCTGTGACGCTTAGCGCCTCCTTTTCCAAGACCTTTTCCTCCTTTTCCTCGACCAGTCATTTTTGCAAAGTACGTACGATTAGCTCAGTACACTACACTGAATTTGCTATCGCTTCGAATTGCTTAAGAAACAACAAAGATTTTTTTGCGGATGCTCGTGGAAGCACCCCTCATTAAAAATTCAGCCAATCACGTTCGAGCTGAGAAATGTCAAAAAAACACAATTTGATTTTTTGAGCCAAGTTGAGCGGTTTTTGGTAAATAACTTTTTGACGACTAAAGCTTTCTTTATGAAACTTTCAGGAAAGATTTTACACCAATTTCCCCGTCTTATAAAGAAAAAACCAAGAAAAAAGAGCCAGAATTCGTGAAGTTATAAGCTTTTTCCCGTCGCCAAGAAACACGGATTTTCTAGTGTTCAAAAAAAAGGATATAAATGCCATTTTTTAAGCCAATCAGAATTGAGCAAATTGACCAATCAAATTCCGAGAAAGCATAAACATAACTCACGGCTCGAAACTTGAATTCAAACTGAATTTTTCATTCGTACTGAACTCAGTAAGTGAATTCTGATTGAAAATGGCTCGAACAAAGCAAACTGCACGTAAATCTACTGGAGGAAAAGCTCCACGAAAACAATTGGCTACCAAGGCTGCAAGAAAGAGCGCCCCAGCCACTGGAGGAGTCAAGAAACCACACAGATACAGACCAGGTACCGTTGCCCTTCGTGAAATCAGAAGATACCAAAAATCTACTGAATTGCTCATCCGAAAGTTACCTTTCCAACGTTTAGTTCGTGAAATCGCCCAAGACTTCAAGACTGACTTACGTTTCCAAAGCTCTGCTGTCTCAGCTCTTCAAGAAGCCTCTGAAGCTTACCTCGTCGGACTCTTCGAAGACACCAACTTGTGCGCCATCCACGCCAAACGTGTCACTATTATGCCAAAAGACATCCAATTGGCAAGAAGAATCCGTGGAGAACGTGCCTAAATCTTGTTGGACTAAAAAAACGGCTATTTTTATAGCCACACATCTCTTAAAAAACAATATTCTATGTCTCATTCAATTGCCTTTGAAACCTTGAACCCCAAACAAAATTTACCCTACTCGCACTAGGAATTAAATGTAGGAATCGTAGCACTTATGTACGCTTAAAATGGAGATCCTTTTAAGTTTTGTTTCAAAAGATAGGTCTCATACACAACCCCTCTACGCCGGCCGAGTACTGTCTTTATAGGGAATTACGGGTATGAATTTTAGGGGGGTTAGGGTTTAGAGTATAATCATTGTTTTTTAGAAGGTTTGTGGCTATAAAAATAGCCGTTTTAGTATCCACCATGACAGACAAATTTACTTCTTGGACTTCTTTGGGGTCTTCTTGACTTTCTTTGCTGCTGGTTTCTTTGCGGCTGCCTTTTTAGCTGGTTTCTTTGCTGGCTTCTTTGCGGCAGTTTTCTTGGCAGGAGTCTTCTTCTTTTTAGGGGTAGATTTAGCTTTCTTGGCGGCTGGCTTCTTTTTAGGTGTAGATTTCTTTGCTGCTGGTTTTTTGGCGGCTGGTTTCTTTGCAGCTGGTTTTTTGGCGGCTGGCTTCTTCTTCTTGGGAGCCTCTTTCTTGACGACCTTGAATGAACCTGAAGCGCCAGTTCCTTTTGGTTGGGCAAGAGTGCCATTGGCAACTCCTCTCTTCAAAGCCATTTTGAGGTGAACATCAGCATTGTCTCCAACTTTGTAGTTAGCTTTGATGTACTTGGCGATGGCTTGTCTTGAGGATCCAGTTCTTTCTTTGAGAGCTGTGATTGCAGCAGTGATCATATCAATGTATTTTGGGTGTTCAGCTGGCTTCTTTGGAGCTGCTTTCTTTGCTGGTTTATCACTCATGTTGACAAATAAAAATGTTAAAAACAGTTAAAAATTCGGTAGCGAATAGCGTTTAGTCACTTCTAACTTCTTCTTAGACTGAACCGTTCGTTCACTTTCTTTAAGATTTAAAACGAAAGTGTTCTCATTGCGGACGTAAAAGTAAGCAACCACAATAATAATTTCCCGTCAGATATGAAAAGTGTGTTTCTTTTTCTTTTCTTGTGGCCTTAAAAAGAACCTTCTAGAAATGATATGGACATAATTTTCTTTGCACTAGGACGGCAAAAGATTGAAGTTTCTTTTGGCCTAGTTTCAAAAGAATCGATCCAGTAGAAAAAAAGTTATTAGGGAAAAAGTCCGAAAAAGTGGCCTTTTTTTCGCATTGCAAGGCAGAAGTAATTGAATTACTTGGCATCGGCGATGGGTGGGGATGCGATTTAAAGTGCGCAAGGCAGCCTAGGCATCAGTGGTGAGGGACGCATATTTTTTATTGGGAGAATTTTGGTTTGGTGGGTCGAAAACGGCCCTTTCCTGAAGATCAAAAACACGGCTTTTTCATACAAACTTGGGCTTGCCTCCACCTACCGAGGGGGCTTGGTTTGGGTCCCCTATCCACTATGAGACACCCGAATTGTAATTTAGGGGTTAGTAGGAGACCATACAGTGTGTTTAAATTTTTTTTTTGAGATACCGATTCCGTGGCCGAGCTATTCAGTGGGGACCGGGAAATACACAGCTGTAGTACATACGGGACGGGAAATTGAACAGAGTTCGTTTAGATCGTTGCTTTCATATGAACCAGTAGTAGTTTTCGGCTGACTCTGATCCTTACCAGGGCACCAGGGGCACCTGCCAGACCAATGAACAGTGTCCGCGGGACGTACAACACCCGGGACATGTCTTCTGTCCGAGCGCGTACGACGCCGCGGCCACTCCCGTAGGTTTAGAGCACCCAGCTTTGCTTCGCAATCAAGTTCATTCCCTTAAAGCAAGTTATCTGTTTGCTCACCACAAGGAAAGAGATATTTCGTGTTGCTCGTCTAATCGGGGGCCATTTCACTGCATCGCTTCTCGGCCTAATGGCTAAGATCAAGTGTAGTATCTGTTCTTATCAGTTTAATATCTGATACGCCTTCCATAGTGTTGGCTCATATATTAATCTGATTTTTGGCATTCGGTCAAGGGAGCGAGGTTTACCTCACCCTGACCACGGGTTGCCTCGGCGTTGCACTACAGCCGAGCGCGGCCCATATCTATATCTAAATGAAAAGGGAAAGAAGGAAAGTAGCCGAAAGCGTCGACCCGACCGGCCGGCCGAGAAGCGGATTTCCCGCAATTCCCGTTAAGGCTTTTAAGCTCGCTTTAGTAAATTGTAGGACCACAAGGGAAGTTGAAGCAATGAGTAGCTACTTGCTGATCGTTCGCTCCCACACTCATACTTACCTGACGGGGAAGTAAAGCCTGATCAAGGAGGGGTTTCTTCCAGAGTGAGGCCCTCGCATTGCACTTCGCTTGGGCTGACCTCTGCGATTGCTACAAGTGTAGTAACTCGACCGTACAATTTCTGGTAGTGGGGGCCTGCGTCCGCGCTCGCCCCCTTCTTTAAACAAATTGAATTCACTTCTAAAATAACCCTACATGAGCTGCCGCGGCGGCGCTTATACTATGATACAATTAGCCGTACTGCGTTTCTATCCCCCCACGGC
>Ga0310342_100003265_pt1 | contig 10629 bp, 7 predicted proteins | sample S15DNA20500_MG_FD_206155 | JGI IMG/M metagenome (GOLD analysis project Ga0310342, IMG submission 206155) | Marine microbial communities from station ALOHA, North Pacific Subtropical Gyre - S1503-DNA-20-500_MG | ecosystem: Environmental > Aquatic > Marine > Oceanic | place: Pacific Ocean: North... | reverse complement strand
AGATCCTTTTGTACCACCAGTCGGCTCACGCTCCCGAACAAAAACATGAACGTTCGGAAACTTGTACATCTCAGACTGGCCGAAGGCAGTCGGGATCCCCCCCAGCGTATTCGCCCAAAATCGTTTGTGTGCAGACAGGTCAGTGCCGTTCACATGATGGTGACCGTAGACGATTGGGCCATCACTTGCAGCATGTAACTGCGCCCACCCCACTGACGCGCTCCCGACAAAGAACGCTGTTGCAATAAAAAGAACCGTCGTCAGTTTCATCGTCTTCTCCTTCAGCAACGTACGCCACGCCTAGTACCGAAATAGATATGGAATTTTCTCAAAAAGTGGTCGGTCAATCCGGTATTGTCTAACAAAACAGACAACCCTATATAGATTAATGACATACAGCAATAAACAAAGACATCCTCGATCATTACGGAAGTTACAATAAGTTAGATGCTGATTCGAATGGACAGTCGACACATGCGCCAGATTTTTGTCGCTTTTACAATTTCCCTTGCCTGCTTTTCGGCTATTGCCCCGACAACCTTTGCAGAAACAGGACAACCTGAGACACACGACCCGCTCGTCACCGAACTTGGAATCCGTGCGTTAGACGTTGAGTACCAGCTCTGGTATTACGTCAACGTTGTTTTTGAGTCAGAAGTCACACAGACAGCAAACGACTATGAATATCGTTACCGTCTGACGAACAAAGGTGACACTCAGGTACGCGTTCAGTGGCGAGCACTAGAAGAAAGCGCATTTGCTGACACAGTCGATACCATCGAAGAACTTCGAATGGGGTTACTCGAACCAGGCACTGTGTCAGACTGGCTTGTCTTGAGCAGTAGCGCTGCACCAAAGGTAAGCGAAAGTGCCGCCCGTATGTTCGGCAGCGCTCCTTCCGGCGAGGAGGCCGTCCAGTTTAGCGGACCAGCTCCCGCATACATCCCTCAATAAGACGTCTTGTCTTGCCGAACCGCTCGGCAATCACTCTGGCAGGGTGCAAGTTGTCACTCAGAGTCAGGCTGAATCCCTTCCGCCTCTAGAACCTCCCTCGCCAACCGAAAAGCCTCAACACCAGCCGGAATACCGCAGTAAATTGCTACCTGGAGTAAAGTGTCACGTATTTCATCAAGACTGCAGCCGTTTCGCAGCGCGCCCCTCATGTGAACCTTAAACTCCTGGGGACGATTCAACGCCGCCATCATTGATAAGTTATTCAGACTCCGCTGCTGGTCGCTGAGTGTCGACCGACCCCAGACCTTGCCCCAGCAATACTCACTGACTAATTCTTGGAACTCCGAGTTGAACGTATCCACATTAGCTAGTGCGCGGTCTACATAATCATCACCAAGCACTCGTCGACGAATTTGCAAACCACTCTTATACAGATCCGTACTCATAATCCCTCGTTTTCTTAAAGCCTAGAACGATCTAGGGAACCAATCGACAGGCAAAATTATCAACCGTCCAGTTCTCTGAATCATCCGCGCCACCGACGGGGCCGGTATAAACCGCCCGCTCGGGAAAGGCACAGATGGGACGCTCATTATCAACGACACCGTCCGTCAGGTGTGTAGCGATTAACGCATCAGGCCCAATACCTTGCTCAACCCAATCAACAAGCGGTGCCAATCGGTCCCAAGTGTCGGGGCCTGCACCACCACGGCAATGCCCCATGCCAGGCACCATAAATAAACGTGCGTGTTCCCTTGCCATTTCCGTATCGCCATTAAACGTAGCGGCAACGACATCGCGGTAGTACTGTAGCGTCGGTTGAGGAACGACTAATGCATCGGCCCATCCGTGGTAGATAATCAGTTTCCCATTCCGCTGATTCAAAAACCGAGACAAATCAGGATCGGTCGCATCGGTAATCGCTTTCATAACATCACCTTTGCCCTCTCGAACATCGTTAATGTCAAATTCCCACCACGCCCATTCAGGGGGCATCGAGTCTCTTGATGGTTCTATCGATAAATCAAGAAGGTTGGATACCGTGACACCGGGATCACTGTCGTAAAACAAGTAGTTGAGATGATCCCCGCCGAGCCGAACCGCACTGGGAACAAACCTGTTTCTACTATGGGGAATGAACAGATTAGCCCACTGCGATTCTGAACCAATGGGTTTCCCAGCATAGATCGGCTCTCCGGCACGATCGCGTGGTCCAGAATGAAAATCTCGAATCGTCTGAATTTGAGACGAAGTAAAGCAATCCTCGGCATCAACCTCGCCGCGGCAACGGTACGCAGCTAAATCTCGGGTCGGGTCAAAGTTGCAGCGCATCGGATCATCGATTACACCGTCGACGACACCATCGACGTGATCACAGCCCATAGAAACAACATCTGCAAGGATCTCAAGCTTTTGAATACTGTCGAAGCGCCCGTCACCATCAACGTCAAACGCCAGCGCAGCGGTACCTTCGTCACGTAGCATCCGTTGCAAAAGCCATACACGAACAGCATTCATTTCTTGGTAATGATTAGCTGGTGCACCCGCAACAATGCCATCAAAATCATCCGGGTACCGTTGCGCCTCCATTAGCCCTTGACGGCCGCCCGTCGAGCATCCTTCAAAGTAGGAATATTCTGGGGCGGCTCCGTAATAGTTTCGAATAACCGTCTTCGCTGCCATCGTCGTCAAATGAACAGCTCGGTAACCAAAATCTATCTCAGCCTGGCGATTGTGATACCCAAATGATGAACCGGGCTCCGCACCGTTATCGTGCCCAGTATTACTGTTCGCAACGGCATAACCCTCCGTCACACGGTGGTCGGCAAAATCGAGGTCACCATCTTTTCCACCGTCACCCCATTTGAGAAATCGACCATTCCAATCACCCGGTAAAGGTAACTGAACATGAAAGTGAACCGCAGGCAGAAGTAATCCCTTCACATAGCAATACGACTTGCCTTTAGAAGTTTCTGCGAGACCTGCATATGTGATCGTGAGATTTCGCTGTTGCAGTAAATCTTCGCAGTTCGTAATTTCTTCGACCGACCCAAGCGCCGAGGCTTGAAAAGCCCCTACCCCAAAAGTGGAAACCCACGCACCGCATAACGACAGAGCAATCGCTGACACGATCCGTCTCATCCCATACCTCCCATACTCATCATATTTATCATGCGCGATCGTGACGTCGTCCGGTCATTTCAAAAACTAATGACGAGTGCTGTGCGAAACACTGTATCGAGAGTTTTCTTTCTAATTTGCCCCTGGCCAACGTCTATTCTGATGCCACCAGAAGCAACAGTCTCAAAAAGTCCAGCTCCACTGGCAGAGGTGCCATCCGGATCGATCAAAGCTACGCGGGCAACAATATCAACATCTTCAAATGAGGGTTTCTGTTCGTGGAGGAACTGCAAACTAACACGCAAGGATAAAAGGTCATTCACGGCCACGCCAATCGCATTCGTAGTATTAATCGAACGGTCGGTTATCGTTGTGAGGTTCACGTTCATCGTAAAGTCACTATCAAACCGCGTCAGTCGACCCAACTGGTGCACGTAATCAGAATTAATTCGAATTCCAGTAAACGCCCTGTCCTTCAACGGGTCAGATTGAGTCTCTTCTCGGTCGGTATAGCTCACACCATACGACGTGGACAACGCGATATCGTCCGTATCAAGCCAGGAATTACCGAGCCCCCCAAAAACTGTGACCCTATTAAGGATGCCTGCCTCATTGTTTCTATCCCAGCTTGAACCGACGTTCCAAAAGACGTGCTCAGTGATATCTCTATCGAAACGACCTTCTACAAAATACTGCTCAACGTCAGGTTCTAAGTCTGGTTCGATCATCACGGTGTCAAAATCTTCCAACTGACCACCAATTGGAAATCTGAAGCCAGGTCGAACCAAAAGAGAACGCTCGATTGATGCCGTAGACCGCACTCCGTCAAACCGAGCCCGCAAGCGTGAAGAATCCCAGGTGCGTCGAACCGTATTCTTAAATCCGAAAGTCTGTGCCGCAGCATTGCCTTCGGTCACAACAACACTTAATTCTGTATCGCTCGACCAAACGTGTACAGACTCATTCTCCTGTGCGGACGTAACTTGCCAAAAGACAGGACTGAGCACAGCGAGCACGCCGACACACCATCTAATTCGACTCGCGAACATCAGGAGACTGATGCTACTTCGGAACACTCACACCGGTTCCACCAAAAAACTTACCGTCGACGCATTGATCGGACCGGCAATTGTCCTGGAATGGAGCCCCCAGACCAACAAGGAGGTCAACTGTGTCCGGTTTAGGAATAAAGAACCTAGATGGACCAAAGGCCATATCAGCCGGCGAGTTACCGTCGTCATTAATGGCGTCTACACGGGCACCCTCTCCAACTAAATACTCCACCATGCCCATATCACCACGACCCGCAGCGCCATGCAATGCCGTAAAACCCTTTGAATCTATGGCATTCACAGCGGCGCCTAGTTCAAGACAGTAGCGAATAGCCGCCAGAAACGAATTCGGTGCGCTCTGCGTAAAGTTTCCGACCCATCCGATTCCCGCCGCCACCATCAGTGGCGTTATCCCTTTGTAGGTTGATAGATTGGGGTCGGCACCACCGTCAACCAAGATTTTCATCGACTCGACATCACTCGATTGCGCCGCTCTCCAAAACGATGTCGACCCACCCGCATCGGCCCAACCCCGGTCATGCGACGTCGGACTAAACCATAATTTCCGCGTAATTCGGGCATTCGGATCGGCGCCTCGCTCGAGTAATGCTCGTAGTAAATCAAGAGGGTCAACGATCTCTTGCTCTGTAGGTGGATTCGGAGCCCACGAGACCGGCGCGAAACGCATATTGACCGTCGCATATAACGGACCTAAGCCATCAATATTGACAAGATTCGGGTTAGCGGCTTGGTCCAGCAGAAACTGAGCAACAGAGTAATGGCCATTCGCAATCGCGATGACCATTGGGCTCGTCCCATCGCCACCACTTACCTGATCAATATCCGCTTCATTGGCAACAAGCGCACGTACAGCGTCCATGTGCCCGTCCCGAGCCGCAAAGAGTAGTGCCGACAAGCCACCCATAACCGAATTACCACCGGGTACCCTACGGCGCCGAACCGGAACCGGATTGCCATATTCGTCAACTCGTGGCTCTATCATCGAAACAACAAAAGACGTCAATCCGACATGCGCTCCATGACGAACCAAGGCGGCAATCGCCTCCGGCCGATTTTTCCACGCAGCGAACATTAACGCGGTTTGTCCGTTCGCCGTTTCACGAGAATTGATAAACGCACCACGCTCGACGAGTACATCAATTGTTTCGACACTCCCAGTCATCGCGGCAGCCATTAATGCAGTTGCCCCGGTCGCCGTAACGACATTCGCATCTGCCTCGGTTGTCAAAAGCGAGTCAACCAGACCAGCGTTACCGTTATTTGCTGCAAACCAGAGTGGCGTCAGTGCACCCACACGCGTCTGAACGGAAACGTCAGCATCGGCAGCCAGCAAAAGATCGGCAACCTCGACATTGTCATGAAAAGCCGCCCAGTGTAGGGCAGTCATTCCATCACCCTGGGCGGCATTCACATCCGCACCTGACTTCATGAGGGTTCGAACACTGTCAAGATCGTTATTCTTTGCGGCATCAGCCAACGGCGCGTCAGAGGCATGCACGCCGGTAACGGCCAGAACAGTCGAAACAGCAACAACCCATATCATCCGCATGGCGTCATCCTATAGATCGAGCTCCCCTGTGCTATCCCCAATCGCGCCGATATCAAGACCTAGGCGATGCAACACCGTAAGAAGAGCATTTGCCATCGGGGTCCCATCTGGACAAAGGAGGTGATGATTGCCTTTAAGTTGACCGTTCGCATGGCCGGCAAAAAACAAAGGCACCCGGAGGTGGTTGTGTACGCTTCCATCACCCATCGGACTTCCGTAAAGCACCAGTGAGTGATCGAGGAGATTCCCGTCGCCATCCGGCGTTTCTCGAAGGCGTCGAATGAAATACTCCACCTGATCAACATGAAATGCATTCAGTTTTGAAAATTCAGCCAACTGTTCCGGTCGATTACCATGATGCGAAAGCGAATGAAACGGTGTCGTAATACCAGCCTCGTCGTACACACGAGAACTGACATCGCGCCCCATCTTGAAAGCAGAAACCCTGGTCATGTCGGTCATAAACGCCAACACCTGCAAGTCAAACATCAACCGCACGTGCTCACTCCAACTATCCGGCACACCAACCGGAGCAGCCGGAATATCCCGCACCACCGTTTCTGAATTCGTCGCTTCAACCTGTTGGATGCGACGTTCTATCTCGCGCACGTCTTCCAAATAGTCACTTAGCCGAGCCCGATCAGTCGTACCGAGCGCCAGCTTTAGGTCATCGATCTTGTCGACGATACCATCCAAGATACTGGTATTCGCCTGTCGCCGAGCACGCCGCTGCTCCGGTGTTGCACCATCTCCAAATAACCGTTCAAAAGCAACACGGGGATCGCGTTCCATCGGCAACGGCGTTGTCGGCGATGACCATGAAATCGTATTGGCGTACACACAGCTATATCCATACCCACACGCACCCGTAAGAGAGCCGACATCCTCAATGCACAACTGGATGGAGGGCATGGGCGTATCTTGGCCGGCCGCCTGCGCGTAGACCTGGTCCATCGAAATGGCGTTGTAAATATCTGCACCCTCAGTCATCCTGGCATGCGCACAGGTCAAAAACGCTGCCGACGAGCGTGTATGGTCGGCACCAGCTTCCGCCTCGGTCTGCGCAGTGGCCAGTGCAATATCGGTATGACTGACGACCGTTAAATAATCTTGATGTGGCGCCAGTGAACGAAGAATAGGTGTCATGTCAAAGTCGCGACCGACGCGCTTTGGCGACCAGTAATGTTGTCGGGTACCTTCACCGGTACTTCCCGCACTTCCATGAACCATCTCAATGGCCGCAAAACGAGTCCGCGACGCCAAAGCCGTGTTGCGAGACGCGGCTACGGCAGGCACCATGGCATCAAGAAACGGCAATGCCAGGGACACGCCCATACCGCGCAACACCTTGCGTCGTGACATGTTCTTTTGGGTGATATACATCGCGCCTTCTTTCAGTTCGTCGCCAACGCTTCTGCTTGACGCATCATAAACGGTGGGCTCGACACAATACCAAGTACAAATTCAGAAAATTGATTGTCGTGGGTACTGGCTCGATGAGCGACCATTCGAACGGCTGCCATATCCGTCGGTTGAAGCACACGTCCAAGTGCAAACATCATTAGATTTCGAGAAAAATTGCCGACAAACAAGTCTTCGGATTGTCCTAAATACTGACGAAGACTCGATGGCCCGTCCACTGCCGTACCGTCAAAGAGAGTGCCGGACGCATCAATCACCGTTCCGCTATCACGTGTACGCCACGCGCCAATTGGATCGAAATTTTCAAGTGCAAACCCCATCGGATCCATGATGCGATGGCATGACGCGCACGCAGGACTCGCTCGATGTAACGCAAGTCGTTCACGAATCGTGGACGGGTCTTCACCATGATCGTTTTCGTCAAGCGGTGGCACATTGGCCGGAGGCCTCGGGGGTGGGGTTCCAAGAAGAACGTCCATAACCCAAGCACCACGAATTACCGGCGACGTACGGTTAGCGAGCGACGTGAGGGTCAACACGCTGCCATGGCCGAGCAGTCCACGTCGAGCCTCATCAGCAACAGGTACCCGTCTAAAGCGATTACCAACCACTCCCGGCAGACCATAGTGCTCAGCCAACCGCTGGTCAACAAATGTGTAATCAGCCGTCAACAACTCCATCACATCACGATCGTCACGAACAATGCTATCGAACAGCAACTCGGTCTCTCGACGCATGGACCGTATCAGATTTAAATCCCAATTCGGATACAAGAAGACATCAGGTTGAATGTCATCTAAATTCTGCAACCGAAGCCAGTGCGTAGCGAAATTCGTCGACAACGTCCTAGACTTTTCGTCGGCCAACATACGTAGCACCTGCCGTTCAAGTTCGACAGAATCAGACAACCGGCCGGAAGCAGCGACCGCAAGCAATTCATCATCAGGAATGCTGCTCCATAAAAAGAACGACAACCGCGACGCCAATTCAAGGTCGCTCACGGTGTAGTTATCCCCGGGCGCAATATCGTCAGGGGTGTGCTCAAAACGAAATAAAAACTCAGGATCAGCAAGAATCGCCTGAAGACCAAGCCGAATTCCATCTTCAAAATTACCCACTGAACGTCCAGTGGTAAAAAAATCGATTAGTCGGTTTCGGTCAATCTCTGTGAGAGGTCGCCGGAACGCGCGGCGCGCGATATTGGACAAAATTTCATCAGCACACCGTATGTCTTCGGATGCACCACCGGGATGACACGTGAGCACACGCTCACGACTGGGCGTCACACTGATACCGGTCACGTCATGCGGCCCGTCGATGCCAATATTACGAAGGTGCGGTAGCCCTGTTAAACCAGGAAAATGACCGGTAGACAGATCAGCCAAAGCCTGGTCGAACGGCATTACAAAATCTTGTACTGGACCAGCTGCTCGTTGAATAAACGAAGCCGAAATCAATTGAGGACCGGCCTTGATCAAAATCGGATCAGTACGCAGTACGTCAGTCGTGCGCATCTTTCGATTCAGGTCGAGCAATGCCACCCGTTCTCCGTTTACTGCAATTTCAATCTGCTCTCCTTCTGCCGGTATGTTGTCGCCGAAGAACGCGCCGATACTGGCAAAATAGAACGACAGTCGAAATACATAATTGCCATCAGCTGGGAAATGGTGTCGCACCGCCACACCGCCACGAGTACCGAATGGCGTGTCTGGCACGTGCCGCATCTGCGAAAACGCTTGCGGGACTACGTAGGTCTCAACCGACGGCATCACATCGGGATTGCCAATGGCTAATCGACTGATTTTGCCAGCCGCGGTCAAATAGCTTTCCAGTAACGTTGGAGATACCGTCAGTACGTCAGACATGTTGTCATAACCTTGACTCATGTCATCGGGTGGCAACAGCGTTTCAGCGCTAACTTCGACATCAAGAAGATCTCGTACCGCGTTCGCATACTCAGTCCGGTTTAACCGATGCAAGATTGGCCGGCCAGGACTTGGCGCATCCAGAACCGCACGATCAATACGATTCTCTAAATCCACGACAAACGCGGTGCGCAACTGATCATCAGGACGAGGCCGTCCTTCTGGTGGCATCATGCCACTGCGGAGTTTGAGAATGACTTTCTCAAATATCTCAGCATCCGCAACCGGATTCAATGGATCGACATGCTCAAGCGACAAATCTCCGCTTCGAGTCCGGTCACTATGACACGTAAAGCAATACTCCCGGAGGATCGCTCCGCCATCAACGGAAGTCGGTTGAGCAGCAGCCAGCGATGTACTAAAAGCACAGCCCCCAACTAGCAACGAAACAACCGCGACTCTACTGTAGAGGTGGGTCCGGTGCACCAAAGGTCTCCATGAAGCTCGCGCCTTCCTTTGGCACGAACTTCTGTACCCGGCCAAGAACGTTCCCAGCGCCATAGAAATTCTTCTCAGAATCCACAGAAAATTGATGAATCTCACGGAATTGACCTGGCCCCTCACCAGATGCATCCCAGGAGAACTGCGGATTCCCATTCCAATCTAGTTTGACCATGCGCGGGGGCATGTTGTCGGCAATCCACACATCGTAGCCAGTAGCGTAGATATCGTTCGGAAATTCAAATCCCGGCCATGTCGCGATTGGTGAAATATTGGGGTGATACCACACAGACCGAGTCGTTTCATTAAACACCTGAATTCGGTCATTGTTCCGGTCAGCCACATAAATGCGCCCGATACTATCCGTTGCTACCGCATGCACCGCATCGAACTCGCCTCGACCACTACCCTGAGTACCCCAGGTCGTCACAAAGTTGCCTTCGGCGTCAAACTTCACAACACGAGCATTTTCAGAGTCAGCAACGAAGATCGAGCCATCTTGGAGAAATGCAAGATCTTGTGGCCGATTAAAGTGGTTCTCATCATCCCCAACTCCACCGGCACCGAGAGACATCACTAATTCTTCACCGTCGTTTGAGAACGCATGTACTTGATGATTGGTTTCATCGACAACCCATACCTTACGGTCAGGGTCAAAGGGGCTGATCTTCACCTTGTGCGGACCAGCGCCCCCTTCAAACATCTCATCCCACTTCGTCCAAGCTTCAATCATATTGCCGCCACCATCAACCACATAGATGGAATTCCGCCAGACACGATTGTCACCTGCTTCCAAGGCGTTCTGGCCAATCGACCCAACAAACCCCTGAAAACCAGGCGGCACGGGATCCGGCAATCGAATTTCGCCACGCTGGATAACAAAAATACGGTCGGGTGATTCCGCAAAGACACCGGTCGTCGCCCCAAAGGCATGGCCAGACGGGGCAAATGGCTTGCCCCACGCATCAACCACATCGTACGGACTTGCTCCGGCCGACATATCCTGCATCACTGCGGGAGCAGCCGTTAAACCAGAGGCGACAACTGCCGTCAAAATCAGATAATAACTTCGCATAGTTCCATCATCCTTACTTTGAGCGCTATTGCAACGGTGGGTCCGGAGCACCAAACGTTTCGGTGAAGC
>Ga0310342_100003264_pt1 | contig 10629 bp, 18 predicted proteins | sample S15DNA20500_MG_FD_206155 | JGI IMG/M metagenome (GOLD analysis project Ga0310342, IMG submission 206155) | Marine microbial communities from station ALOHA, North Pacific Subtropical Gyre - S1503-DNA-20-500_MG | ecosystem: Environmental > Aquatic > Marine > Oceanic | place: Pacific Ocean: North... | reverse complement strand
TGATGAATTTCATCCTTCTGATACTGTTATTGTTGTTGCAGATAGTAAATTAGGATGGGCAAAAGCATTTAAGGAATTGGTGGGTATGTTATATATTGGCCAGATTCCACGTTGGGATATGTCCAAGATACGTCCAGCTGGATCGCCGTTAAAGACTTTTGGTGGTAGAGCATCTGGCCCAGACCCATTAGAAGCATTATTTAATTTTACAGTAACTACATTTCAAAATGCAGCTGGACGTAAACTGTCATCTATAGAATGTCATGATGTTGTATGTAAGATAGCAGACATTGTTGTAGTCGGAGGTGTTCGTAGGTCAGCACTAATTAGTTTGTCCAATGTATCGGATGACCGTATGAGAGCCGCAAAACAGGGCCAATGGTGGACAGTTGAACCTCAACGTGCATTAGCCAATAACTCTGCATGTTATACAGAGAAACCAGATATGGCAGTGTTTATGGATGAGTGGAAGGCATTATACGAATCTAAGTCTGGTGAGCGAGGAATCTTTAACCGAGAAAGTGCTGTTAAAATGGCCGCAATGAATGGTCGTAGAAATGTAGATGATTACCAATTTGGTACAAATCCTTGTTGTGAAATTATTTTAAGGAGTCGTGAATTCTGTAATTTATCAGAAGTAGTAGTTCGTAACACTGATACAAAGGAATCTCTTTTGAAGAAGGTACGACTCGCAACGATTCTAGGTACTCTTCAAGCTACTCTTACAAATTTCAAATATGTTTCTGCTGGCTGGAAAAAGAATTGTGAAGAAGAGAGACTTTTAGGAGTCTCTCTTACTGGCATTATGGATAGCCGTGTTACTTATTTAAAAGAAAATGGGTTAGCAGTTTTTCTTCAAAAGTTAAAAGATGAAGCAATTAAAACTAATGCTGAATTTGCAAAAAAGATAGGTATACCTCAATCTGCTGCTATAACATGTGTCAAACCGTCAGGGACGGTCAGTCAGTTGGTTGATGCTGCTTCTGGTATCCACGCACGGCATAATCCTTACTATATTCGTACAGTACGTGGAGATAAGAAAGACCCACTCACAAAGATGATGAGAGATGTAGGATTTCCTGTAGAAGATGATCAAATGAATCCAAGTCATACTGCTGTATTTTCTTTTCCTATGAGTGTAAATAAGGATTCTGTATTTCGTACAGATATGACGGCTATAGAACAATTGGAACTTTGGAAAGTTTATCAAGAGAATTGGTGTGAGCATAAACCTTCTGTTACTATTTCTGTTAAAGAGAATGAATGGTTAGAAGTAGGAGCGTGGGTTTATAAACATTTCGATTATATGAGTGGGGTTAGCTTTCTACCATTTTCTGAACATACATATACACAGGCGCCTTATCAAGATTGTGAAAAAGAAGAATATGAAGTTCTTCTAAGCAAAATGCCGAAAAATGTGGAGTGGAGTAAATTGGCAGAATATGAAAAAACAGATATGACCATTGCCTCTCAAGAACTTGCTTGTAGTGCAGGGATTTGCGAAATCCAATGAAAATACTTGCATGTGAATCATGTGAGGCAGAGTTCCAGATAAAACATAGTATGGATGAAAATTATTATCGAATTGTCTACTGCCCATTTTGTGGTGTGGCCATGAATGAGGAGATGGAAGATATTATGGAGTGGGAGGATGAGGACTAGTAGCGCTAAAGCAAAAGGTAGACGTTTACAACAATGGATGCGTGACCAACTTATAGAAAAATTGGAAGTGCATCCAGAAGATATAGAAAGTCGGTCGATGGGTGCTGGTGGTGAAGATTTGATTATGGCTCGAGCAGCAAGACAAAAATTTCCCTATTCTATAGAGTGTAAAAATCAGGAAAAGCTTAATATATGGGATGCATATAATCAGTCTCAAGAAAATTCTGGTGATTATGAACCCATCGTAGTTTTAAAACGTAACAATACAAAGCCTCTGGTTTTGGTTGATGCTGAATATTTTGTGAGGTTGCATGACAAATTGGTGGATTGAACAATATAAGCAATATCATGCTGAGAAGAATACTAATTATCCTGGCAACAACTTAAAACCTCAATTACATCATATAAAGGATTTGGTGCAAGATACTAAATCAGAGTCACTTCTTGATTATGGTTGTGGTAAGGGACTACAATATACAGAGTGGAAACATCATGAAGAGTTGGGTGTCATGCCTGCATTGTATGACCCTGCTGTTCCAGAACATGAAGTATTACCTAATGGCCCTTTTGATGGTGTATATTCTACTGATGTATTAGAGCATATACCGAAGGAAGATATACCAAAGACCATTATGGAGATTTTTAGCAGAGCAGAAAGGTTTGTGTTTCTTGCGATATGTACCAGACCAGCTCTTGCAGTACTTCCTAGTGGAGAAAATGCACATTGTACGGTAGAACCAATTGCTTTTTGGAAGGAGATGGTAGAAACTTATACCCCCAAGCCTGTATATACCCACATTAAAACATATGGTAACTGCAATAGTTATGAAATATTATTTGAAGAACTTTATCTAGAATGGTTTTTAAGTCAAATAGACTGAAAATTACTAAATAGTAGTATGCTTAAAGAAGTTTTAAAGTTGGGATTAGGATTATTAATTCTTGCTGTTTTTATTGCTATTGTGGTTTTTTTTGGTGGAGATTTATATTGATATAGGAATAAACATGTAAACTGTGATCATTATGTGTGTTAGAAAAACAGGAGATGACTCATGGTTGTGGAAGTATTAGCAGGAATCGCTTTAGTAAGTAGTGCTGTCAAAGGAATAAAATCTACTATAGATACGGCAAAAGATATAAAAGACATTGCTGGTTCTATAGAAGATTTGATGACAGGGGCAGAACAAGTTGAGAAGAAAGCAAAGGTAAAACAGAAGAAAGGAAGAGCTGGTCAGTGGCAGAATTACTTACGTCTACGGTTTAAGAATGTAGAAGAAACAGGAGATGGGACATCTATTCAAGAAGTTGCTGCTGAGATAATAGAAAAGAAACAAGTAGAAAAAGAAATATTCCAAATGCAGTTAATGATTAATAAAAAGTTTGGAGCGAATACTTGGAATGATATTATGATAATGCGAGAACAACGAATAGAAGAATTAGAGAAGAGAAGAAATAAGGCAAAGGTTCTTGCAAAAGAAAAGGCAGAAGAAGATTCAAGAAGAAGAAGGAAAGTTTTTAAGGAAATTATGAACATAATATTGGTAGTTGGGTTTACAACAGGTATTGGATATGCTTTATTTTTTCTTGCTAGTAAAAATTAAATTATGAAAAAAATATTACCCTTTATTTTTGTCCTTTTCATGGCAACATCTGCCATGGCTGAGAGAGTTGCTGTTGTTATAGGTGTGGAAGGAAGAGTTACAGTTGTTCGTGAAGGAAACGATCTTCCTGTTACTAGAAGAGAAAAATTATACAAAGCAGACCAGATACTTACTGGTCGAGATTCAGCTATAGAATTGAAAATGTTAGATGGTTCATTCATTAATTTGGGTGAAATGGCTGACATGTTTATAGAAGAGTTGGTCTATGATCCTATCAAGAAAGATGGCTTTATGGATATAAAGGTTGCTGTAGGAGCATTTCGTATAGTTAGTGGCTCTATTGCAAAGTTAGGTCCAGACCTTATGCAACTTAAAATACCTACAGCAACGATAGGTATAAGAGGTACTGGGCTCATAGGTAAGGCAAGTCCAGTAGGATCAGATAATTGGGTTATATTAGTTAAAGACCCCGAAGGCCATATCGGCCAATTGATTATAGAAAACACTGTAGGTGTAACGATTTTATCAAAAGAGAGTGAAGGTGTCACTATGGTATTTCCAGATAAAAAACTCGTTCGAGCAAAATATACTAAGGAATTTATAGAAGAGCTGATAAAACAAGTTCCAAAAATTAAACATGTGCCTTTACATAAGAAGCAGTTTGATTCATTGTTTGATTTTATGGGCATGCAAGCGGAGTAAATTTATGGTTTCCAAGGTTAAAAAATTAATCAAACGGATTACTAAGTGGATTGAGGGTGATGAACCAAAATGGCTTAGTGGAAAAGGTAGATAAAAAAAGTACTTGACAAATCCTATTCTATAGTATATACTAGCAGTATGATAAATTAGATGGATAAATATTGGTATGGACCCTACTTTACACACACTTATTGCAGTTGGCTGTATTGCCGGTGCGTTTTACGCAGGCAAAATGCTTACTGCAAAATCTCTTTTTGAAGATATTGCTACTAAAATGTTGGATAAATTGGAGTTTGATGGTTTTATTGCTGTAAAAAAAGATAAAGACGGCGAGAAAGACCTCATTCCTATTTCTGAAATTATTGCAAAAGCAACTAGAGATGCTATCAACGCAAAATAAATTTCTTATTACATTTTTTTGTACTCTCTTAACAACGACGGCTCTTGCGACAGAGACTCCTTGTGACTATACTAGTAAGGATAAAGTTATATATGAGGGCAAGATAGAGTCTGTTCGACTTATCAATAAGAAAATACAATCCAATCCAAAGGTAAAGGATGTACTAAAATGCGTAGTTTCTATTGAAGCTCGTATTAAGGGTAAATGGCACCCATCAAAGGGGGAATATATGTTTGGTCCAGATATGTCTCAAAAAGATGCATGTGATCTGGCAGAAAACCGGGCAAAAGTCAAGGTTATGAGGGAGATTATACCCGAAACGCTAAAAAGTGAAAAAAATCTCAAATGTAACTTGACAAATATGAAGAATTCGTGTAAAGTAATATACATAAATGCTGTAATGGCAGAATTTGGTCAACAACGTATAAGGATGAAAAGTTGTGAAAAAAAGTGAAGTTTATATCTATGGGGTGTCAATGGTTGTTGCCTCGTTAATGATTGTTTTTCTTGGTGGTTGTGGAAACACCATCAGTGGAGTTGGCAAAGACATTTCTCAAGTAGGAGATAAAGTTACTGCCTGGCAGAGTGAGAAACCTTCAGATAAGAAAGAAACCAAATAGTGTTTAAAATTCTTATTGGAATTGCACTTGGTGTCTTGTTGACGGTATTATGGCCAGATATTGTGCCATATGGCAAAAATTTATTTCTAGACAGTGGTGCTAGGGATATTGCGGTTGAAACATTGAAAGGAATTAAATGATGGACGCAAAACTACTGGCAGGGGTATCCATCCTTGCTTTAACTCTTGGCGCCTGTGGCGCTAATCAACCAAAATCTTTGGTTGATACTCCCGAAATTAGGTACAAAACTGCTAAAGTAGAAGCTGCCGTATCTATGATACCTAAGTGGTATAAGAAAATGCCTGACGAAAAAGGTGCTATCTTTACCGTAGGATCAGCGACGGCACCAGACTTACAGTTGGCAGTAGATATTGCTACCCTCAATGGTAAGGTCGTTCTTGCAGATCGTATTAACGGTAAACTCAAGGCAATGACTAAATCATGGATTGCAAAATTTGGCCAATCTGATGTTGACGCTCGGGTTATGACAGAAATCGAAAAGGTTGCAAAAAATGTTATTGCAAATGTCGATGTTGCTGGTTATAATCCAGTTGAAACTGAAGTTTTTGCTGCTGGTACACAGTACCGTGCTTTCGTTCTGTTGAAATATACAGACAAGGAAGCATCGAAGATTATCATGAATCGACTCCGTAAGGATCGCATGGTATATTCAAGGCTCCGTTCTACACAGGCTTGGAAAGAACTTGAAAAAGAAGTTGATTCCGTAGAAAAGAAGGACGAAGCCAAGTCACTACAAAATCTGGAGAAGTTAATCCAGAAAAACGATACAGTGACTAATGAAACGCCTTCTACTTAGTACTACTCTTATATTATCCCTCAGTGGTTGTTTTATGCCTTCTGGCATCAATCCAACCTTGGGGTGTAGTCCTATAACTGGATGTCAACAAAAGGATTTTTATTTGCCAGGTAAGGGATACTGGGCACCAAAACCTATGTTTGGAAAGAAGGCAACTATTGGTGCTTTAGGTGGTGCGGCTATTGGTGCTGCAGCTGGTGGAGGCGATCCTCTTACTAGTGCTGGTTATGCTGTGGTTGGGTTGGTTCTTGGACACACTATTGGTGATCATTTTGATAAGGTTGATCATTTATATGGAACAATGTTAATAAGACAATCTCTTAATCATAATCCAGATGGTGTTTCCTCTACATGGAAAAATCCAAATAAGAATGTTGCTGTGACCAATACACCAATAGCAACAAATGGTACTTGTCGAGAATTTGTAACAGATGTTCAAGTAGGTAAAGAAATGAGAAAGATGAAAGGGACAGCTTGTAAAAACAATGGAGTATGGAATTTGAAAGAGTTATATAAATGAAAGTAGATGTTCGTAACAACAATGTGGATAAAGCTTTGCGAGTTTTGAAAAAGAAACTACAAGATGATGGTTTGTTCAATGAATTGAGAAATAGAGAATTTTTTCAATCCAAGGGCGAAAAAGGAAGACGAGCAAGGGCTGCTGGTAAACGTAGAGCTCAAAAAGAAACTGAGAAACGTCTAGCAGAATTCGGTTTCTAGAAAGATGAATTGGACATGCAATTGAAAGACCATGAAAATCCTTCAAAAACATTAACACCAACTAAAGAGCAACATACACCTACTTGGTGGGTAAAATGGATTTCATCAATCATTATTGTTGCGGCAATGATTGCTACAACGAATGATTTGTACCCTTGGAATATGTTTCTACAGTTTATTGGTGTTTCTGGTTGGTTATGGGTTTCTATTATTTGGAATGACCGTGCGTTGATTGTTATTAATGCGGTAGCATGTGCTATCTTTATAAACGGTATGGTAATGTACTTTAAAGGATAAATATCATTATGGTGAAAAAGAATATAAATGCAACTACAGATAATAGTGAGTGGAGAGCGCCTAAGAAACGCAAACCACGAAAACCTATGACTACGGTTCAACGTGAGGCTGCTGCAAAACGTCTGGAAAAAGCCAGAGCTGTAAGGGCAGAGAAAAATCCAGATTATGGACAGAGTGGGATACATCCCACCTTACGAGATTTACCTGATGAGCATTATGCTCATCCTAAAAAAGTTAAACAGTGGATTAAAACCCAAAAAGACCTTGCGAGTGCTGAACGTGCTTCTGTAAGACAAGGTGTTAAAGGTGCATATGCAAGACAGTGTGATCATGAAGGGTATATTCGCAATATGGTGAAATATTTACGAGACGGCGATTGGGTTGATAATTTCTATGGGGAACATCAGGAAAAAAGAATACAATGGAGATGTGTTGCTCTTGCTTATGACAAAGATGGCAATGTTAAACGTGATGTGGGTACTTGGTATCCAGATATAGGAATGGTTTATACTAAAGAAATGTTCAACGAAGACAAGGGAATAGAAAATGTCAGAAAAGAACGAACTACCAGAAAACGTAATACAAGGCCCGTGGCCAAAAGGAAAAAGAAAAGTAAAGCTGCCTAATGATGACGCTATTAAAATTCAAGAACAGTTGGCTTTTGCTGATGACCTTACTGAAAGTTTAATGGTACAGTTGATTCATACAATCCATGAAAATGGATTTGAGGTTAATGATAAATCGTTCATACAAAGTATGGGATTTGTTATTGAAGCAGTGAAAGCAAGTGTCTATAAGGAAATGCATATGCAACATCCCATGCAGAGAATAATGAATAGTGTTACTCAAGTGACAACAAATCCTGATGATACTGTGTATAGTGAAGTTGATTTGGAACAGCTAGAAGACATAAATGAAATTTTAGTTATTAAAGAAGAAAATGATGACCCCACGTTGGCATGAACCTTTTAGTCCTACTATTTTAGAGACTACTGTGCCTAAGAAGTTTGTTGATATTATTAATAAGGCTGGGGATGAAGTTTTATCTGATAATCAAAAAAGTGCTAAGTGGGATTGGTCACATAAGTTGGTAGGTAAAGTCCATAAAGAGGTTCAAGTCCCAATTTTTGATGAAGAAGACAGAGAGTATTTATTTAAGATTATGAAACAGGGGTGTCTGGATTATCTTAATCGAGCAAGGGAAAAAAATAAGGCAAATGGGTGGGCCAAAATCGCTGGTAAAGATGTGAAACCTACTATTGCAAATATTCATCTAACGCAAAGTTGGATTGTAAGTTCGTATGCTGGTGATTTTAATCCTTGGCACCATCATAGTGGAGATTTCTCTGCTGGTATCTATCTGAAAATACCCGAAGGAATGTCTGAAGAATGGGAAGAAGATATGAAAGATCATTATCCAGCTAAAGGATTGATCGAATTTTGTTATGGTGATGGCCAAGATTTTAGAAGTGATAACTTAAAATTTAAACCCGAAGTTGGTAAATTTCTGGTATTTCCAGCATGGTTAAAACATTTTGTATATCCCTTTACATGTAAGGGAGAAAGAAGGATGATGAGCTTTAATGCTCATATGCAAGTAGAATAATGATTTTAGTTGATATGAACCAAATCTCGGTTGCAAGTGTGATGATGCATTTGCATATGAGTAAAAATATAGTGCCGGACAATAATATGGTTAGGCACATGATACTTAATTCGTTACGTATGTACCGTACCAGATTTTCTTCAGAGTTTGGAGAACTGGTGTTATGTTATGATTCCAAACATTACTGGAGAAGGGATTATTTTCCAGAGTATAAACATAAACGTAGACAGGATAGAAAAGAATCCGATAAAGATTGGGACTCTATTTTTGAATGTCTAAATACAATTAAGGAAGAAATTAAAACCAATCTGCCATATAAATTTCTAGAAGTGTATGGTGCAGAGGCTGATGATATAATTGCTACAATATGTTCCGAATATTCAGAAGAGATTATGATTTTATCTGGTGATAAAGATTTCATACAACTACAAGTATTTCCGAATGTGAAACAATATAGCCCTATAACCAAGAAGATGGTTAACGGTGAGAATCCTGCCGGCTATCTTAAAGAGCATGTATTTAGAGGGGATACAAGTGATGGTATTCCTAATGTACTTTCCCCAGATAATACATTTACGGATAGCCTTAGGCAACACCCATTAACTAAGAAAAAGATTGCTGCTTGGATGGATCATAATTTTGAAGACGTTGCTCCAAATGACGAGGTGAAAAGAAATTTTCAACGTAATCAGAAATTGATTGATTTAGCATATACACCAGAAGATTTATCAAGTGAAATTCTACAAACGTATCGTGATGCTCCATATGGAGATCGTACTAATTTACTAAATTATTTTATACAAAAGAGGCTGAAGGCCCTCACTGAATCGATAGGAGATTTTTAATGCCCGAACAAACTTATACCCCACTATTTTCCGAAATCTTAGCGAAATTAGGAAAAATCAAATCTAAAAAGGATAAGGTTTATTACTTAAAAGAGAACAATACTGATGCTCTTAGACATGTAATCAAATCTTCATTTGATCCTAAAATCATATGGGCCCTTCCTCATGGGGAAGTACCATTTATCCCTAATGATGCTCCAGCTGGTACAGAACACAATGTTCTGGCTTATGAAGCACGTAAGTTGTATCATTTTATTCAAGGAGGCAACCCCACATTACATCAGAATAAACGTGAACATATGTTTGTTCAAATGTTAGAAGGTTTGCACCCAGACGAAGCAGAAATTCTTGTCGCTGCAAAAGATAAGGTTCTGCATCAGAAATATAAAGGCCTTTCTGCAAATGTAGTTAAGGAGGCATTTGATTGGGATGATAATTTTATGTTAATCGAACATGCTACGTACCCAGCAACGCCTGGACCGGCAAATGGTTGATGCTCCTTATAGAAAGTGGCAGTGCATGGCATGTGACTATATCTATGATGAAGAACTTGGTGACAAAGAAGAAGGATTTGAACCTGGCACTAGATGGGAAGATATTCCAGATGATTGGTATTGTCCTGATTGTGGTGCTGTAAAAGAAATGTTTGTGGAAATGGAAGACTAATGCTTATTGAGGATGATGTCAAACTAGACTACTCCGATGTACTAATCCGTCCTAAGAGATCAACTCTCACATCCAGATTTGATGTCGAGTTGGAAAGAACCTATACCTTTTATCACAGCGGTAAAGAATGGACTGGCATCCCTATTATGACTAGTAATATGGATACTGTTGGTACATTTGAAATGCATGAGGAATTGAGCCCTCATGGTATGGTTACATGTATTGCTCGACATTATAATAAAAATGGTAAAAATTGGGACCAAGCACAAAGGAGAAACAAACTCTGTGTTATGTCTGGTATTTCTGATAAGGAAATATTAGAACTTGTTGGGGTGGCAAACACTTTTCCTGATATAGCATTTGTTGGTCTTGACGTTGCAAATGGGTACACCATCAATTTTGTAGAATCTGTTAAGCATTTAAGAAGGATGCTTCCAGACGCAACAATCATAGCAGGGAATGTAGTAACAGCAGATATGACAGCTGAGTTGATTCTTGCTGGTGTGGATTTAGTAAAGGTAGGTGTTGGCCCCGGCAGTGTATGCACTACTCGTACCAAAACAGGTATAGGATATCCACAATTGAGTGCTGTTATAGAATGTGCCGATGCTGCTCATGGTGTTGGGGGTCACATCATCGCAGATGGTGGATGCAATTCTTCTGGTGATATAGTGAAGGCATTTGCTGCTGGGG
>Ga0310342_100003263_pt1 | contig 10629 bp, 8 predicted proteins | sample S15DNA20500_MG_FD_206155 | JGI IMG/M metagenome (GOLD analysis project Ga0310342, IMG submission 206155) | Marine microbial communities from station ALOHA, North Pacific Subtropical Gyre - S1503-DNA-20-500_MG | ecosystem: Environmental > Aquatic > Marine > Oceanic | place: Pacific Ocean: North... | reverse complement strand
CGTCCTCGCCGTCGGTGCCGCCCGAGAGGATGACCAGGCGATCCAGCCCACTGTCCCACGCCTCGGCCAGCGCCGCGAGGACCAGTTCCTGGTTCCGACCGCCCCGCCGCGACTGGTCGGTTTCGCTCAACTTCACCACCGGCTCGCCCCCGGAAATCACGCAGGCGGGCACATCGACCGGCCCCTCACCCGACTGGATCTCGTGACACAACTCCAGGATCCTCACTCCCTCCGCTCGAGCCACACCGCGGTTTCTCGAACCAAGCGAATGGACGTTGTAGCCAAGCGACTCGGCCCGGGCACTGGCCGCCGCCACGGCCATTTGATTGTTGCCGATCACGTGATTGGTGACCGTTTCGGGGATCATCTCGTTCTGGTTATCGTCGTCGGCCGCTCGGGCCTCGAGACACCGCCAGACGACTTCGGGAACATCGTCGATCCGCGACGCGAACCGTTTGAGCACGTCGAGGGCCATGGTGTCGGTGCCGCTGTCGGCGACGGCCGGTCCGGAGGCAATGACATCGAGTGGATCACCGATGACGTCAGAGATCAACAGGCCCTGGACGGCTCCGGCCCCTGAGGCCGCCCGGGCCAGGTCCCCGCCCTTGACGGCACTGAGCCGCTTGCGAACGCAGTTGAGCTGGTTGATGGTGGCGCCCGAGAGCATCAGCAGGCGAGTGACGGCCAGCTTGTCCTCAAGCGTGATGCCGGAGATCGGAGCCGGCAGCAAGGCACTGCCGCCGCCGGAGATCAGGACCAAGACCAGGTCCCTCGGAGTGGCTTCACTCACCAGGCTCAGGATGGCCTTCGATCCCGCCACCCCTTCGACGGTCGGCTCGTTGACCCCGGCCGGTCGCGCCGCGTGCAGCCGGATCTTCTCGAGCGGTCTGACACAGTCGGCCGGGACATTGACCCAGCCGCTGACCCGTTCGGACAGGAACTCCGCCGGCAACAGGTCTTCCACTGCCGCCGCCATCCCGGCCCCGGCTTTGCCCGCCCCGACGACGATCAGTCGCTCGAGCGTTTCCAGCTGGTACTGACGGCCACAGACATCGAGCGTCGTTCCGTCACAACTGAACGCCTGGCTGACAAGTCGGACAGAATCGACCGCGTCAACGCCCGCCTGCCAGATCGAGCGTGCATGACCGGAGGCCACTTCGAGCATCAGGCGCTGGGTCGGAGATGACGGTAGGCACAGAGGACTTCATAGAGGTCCGGGGGCACGCCGATCTCGTCTTCGGCGAAGTCCTGCAGCCAGGTGCGATCCGTGCGACTGGCATCGGAAAGAATCTGGGTGAATTCCGCAAAGGAGATGTTCACGGCCGGTTCCGGCAGCGTCGCGACATCGTCCTCGCCCGTGAAAATCCTCAGCCGGGGTCGCATCATCGTGTCCTCCATGACTCGACGAGCAACAAAGTGGGGGCTTCCCTGCCCCGTGACCGCCCCGACGGGCGGCCGCCATCTTGGCTCGTCTCGTATGGATGGGATCGACACGCCTCCTGCGGGGACTTGATAAGATTTGCGGGAAAAAACGGTTTTTCTCAACTTGACGGTCAAACCGTCCGATGAAGACCGGTTTCTCGCCTACCCGTCGCCCCGCTGCTGGCGGTACACCTCGCGGAGCACGTCCTCGACCGAATCGAACGACTGTCCCGACCCGAGGATGGCCTCCAGCTTGCTGCGGGCGTCGGCCGTCGAGTGCCCGAGACCAACCAGGGCCTGCAGCGCCTCGCCGATCAGATCCCGGTTCGTCTCGGCCGTTCCCGTTTCCACCTCGCTGCCGACCATCAGCGCAAACGGCGTCATCTTGCGGTGCAGCTTGGCGATGATCCGGTCGGCGACCGCCGGCCCGATGCCCGGCAGCAACGTCAATCTCTCGGCGTCCTTTTCGACGATTGCCTCGGCCACGTCACGCACGGGTCGAACCATCGCCTTGAGCGTCTTCTTGACACCGACTCCGTCAACCGAACAGACCAGTTCGAAGAACTCGCGTTCGGCATCGCTGGTGAACCCGATCAACCGAGGAGTCATCCGCCCCTTCTGAGGATTCCCCTCGAGATATTCGATCGTCCTCAGACTGATCTCCTGTCCCTCCTGCCCCTGGAGTTGTCGGCGGACGAAATCGGGAACGTAGACCGCGTAGGCAAAGGCCCCCACGTCGATCGTTGCCTCGGTGTCACCCAGTTCGCTCAAGCGACCGCTGATTCGTGTTCTCACGCCGAGAGTCTCCTGCCAGGGTCCCGGTGACTGTGCAGGTGACAGATCGCCACCGCGCAGGCGTCGGACACGTCGTGCGGGGCCGGGGGTTCATCGAGTCCCAGTTCGGCCTGGACAACTCGCCCCACCTGGTCCTTGTCGGCCTTCCCACTTCCGGTCAACAGCTTCTTGATCTGCGTCGGCGTGTAATGCACGACCTCGGCACCACCGTCGACGGCCGTCATCAGGATCGCTCCTCGGGCGTGAGCCATCAACAGAGCGGATTTCGGGTTGCGGGTCAGGGAAAAGACCTGCTCGATCGCCAGCACCACCGGCCGGAATTCTCCAAGCACTTCGGCAAGCCCGTTCCCGATCTCGGCCACACGTTCGGCCAACGACCGGCTCGACGTCGAACGGACCACGCCCGCCTCGTGCAGCACCAGCTTCCGTGCCGACAGGGACATCACGGCGTACCCGGTCCGGTTCAATCCGGGATCGACTCCCACGACGTGAGCCCGTTGGGCGTCGTGCTCGGCATCCGATGAGTCGGGGCGGGTTCGGGTCATTCGCGTCGCCACGATGTCTGTTCGTTGCGGTCCTCGATCGTGATTCCGAGATCAGCCAGCCGATCGCGGATCGCATCGGACAACTCAAAATTCTTCGCGGTACGGGCTTCGGTTCGCAGATCGATCAGCAAGCTCATCAGTTCGTCGGCGAGGGTGTCACCATCGTCGCCGGCCGCCTGGGCCGGCGGCTGCCGGAAGACCCCCAGCAAACCACCCAGTTCTCGCAGCAGGGTCACCGCCGCCGTCACGCTCGCGATGTCGCTCTCATCGGTCGATCCCTCCCCGTCATCCAGCCCGCGGCTGGCGATGAACGCATTGATCGCCGTCCGCAGTTCGAACAGCACGCCCACAGCCCCGCCGGTGTTGAAATCGTCATCCATCGCATCCAGGAACCGATCGCGGAAAGCCCCGAACTCCGAGTCAACCTCGACTGACGTCTCGCGAGTGGCCCCCACGGGAAGATCGTAGGCCGATCCACCGGTGATCCTCTCGAACGCCTCCAACAGCCTGTAGAACCCCTGCAGGCTGCGTTCCGTATCAGCGATCTGCTCGTCACTCAACTCGATCGGGCTGCGGTATTGAGTGCCCAGCAGGAAGAACCTCACGGTTTCGGGGTGATGGATCGCGAAGAGTTCCTTGACCGAGGCGGCTCCCGCCGAGCCGGCCAGTTTGCCCGCCACCTGCTGTACGTACTCATCCTCGATCGTCGAATCGTCGGTGTCCGGGTGATCTCCGTGCCGGTCGTGCTCTCCACCGACCTTGCCGGCGGCCGTTCCCGACTGCATCAACCCGTTGTGCAGCCAGAAACGCGCGAAGGGCTGTCCGGTGCACGACTCGGACTGCGCAAGCTCGTTTTCGTGGTGGGGGAACAGCAGGTCGAGCCCCCCGCCATGAATGTCCAGTGATTCACCCAGCAGCTTGATGCTCATTGCCGAACACTCGATGTGCCACCCCGGCCGACCCGCTCCCCAGGGACTCTCCCACGCCGGCTCACCCTCGCGAGACTTCTTCCACAACGCGAAATCGGCCGGATGCCGCTTCCTCTGGTTCGCCTCGACCCGCGTCCCGGCCAGCGTCTCGTCGACCGATCGCCCGCTGAGCTTGCCGTAGTCGTCGTCGGTGGACACCTCGAAGTAGACATCGCCGTCGAGCGCGTAGGCATGCCCCGACTCGATCAGGCGACCGATCATCGACTGCATCTCGTCGATGTGATCAGTCGCCTTCGGGAAATGGTCGACGCCGTCGACCCCGATGGTGGCCAGGTTCTCGAGGTAGTCACGTGTCATTCGTTCGGCCAATTCGGCCACCTCGGTCCCCTCCTCGGCCGCCCGGTTGATCAGCTTGTCATCGATGTCGGTGATATTGATCACGTAACAGACCTCGTAGCCGTTGTAGACGAGGTATCTCTTGATCGTGTCAAAGATCACCGGCCCGACCATGTGACCGATGTGGGCGGGCTTGTAGACGGTGGGGCCGCACAGGTAGATCCCCACCCGCCCCGGCTCGACCGTCTCGAACGGCTCCTTGGTCCGTGTCAACGAGTTGTAGACTCGCAGCGTCATGTCGTTTCGCTTGCCCCCTGGTCGGCTCCAGATCCGTCCACCAGCACCGCCGCCACCGCCTCGATCGCCTCACCCCGCCCCACCGGCCCGACCCCCTCACCCGTCTTGGCCTTGAAGTTGATCCGGTCGATGTCGGTTCCGAGCAGGGTCGCCAACCGTTCGCGAATCGCCGACGCGAACTCGGCCAGGTGGGGAGATTCGGCGAAGACAGTCACGTCGAGATTGACGACGGCCAGGCCGCGACTGGCCAGTTCATCGCGGGCGGTTTCGACAAACCGGCCGCTGTCGGCACCGGCGAACTGCGGATCGGTGTCGGGAAACCACTGGCCGATGTCACCGAGTCCACCCGAACCCAGCAGGGCATCGGTGACGGCGTGAAGCAGCACGTCGGCATCACTGTGCCCAACCGCTCCATGTTCGCTGGGCACCTGGACACCCCCGATCCAGAGCGGTCGGCCCGCTTCGAGACGGTGGGTGTCGTGGCCGATCCCGACCCGCATTCTTGGTCCCCGGTGGCAGACTGAGTCAGCAACAGGGCAAACGTCCGGACGGAGGGCGATTCGACGCCCCATTTCACCGCCACGATCGACGTGCCGCGAGCATGATAGCGGTCGGCCCGAATCGTGACAACGCGAGTGATTCCAGACCGGATTGACACTCGTCAGACCCCTCTCCTAGACTCCCGCCGCAGTTCTCACCCGCGGCCCCCCGTCGCGTTCTCTCGGATCGTCCCGATGCCCTCCTCGCCGAACCACCACGTTGACAGGCCGGTCCTGTTGTCGGTGATTCTCTGGGCCGTGGTCGTTTCCACGGTTCCCGGATGCCGGATGTTGACCGACCAGACCGGCGAGAAACTCGACCGAATCGGCCTGAGGTGGCAGACGCCGGGAACCGGCCGCAACGCGATCCAGTTGGAGTTCGTAACGATCCGTCGTCCGCAAGGCGACCCTCTGCTGGGCAAATCGCTCTGGGATCGACTCGACACGATCGGACGACGACCGGCGTCGATGCGGGCCGCCCTGGCCGACCGGGGACTGCGGGTCGGCCAGGTCGGCGCCACGCCGCCACCTCCCTTGGAAGAACTGCTCGGTCTTTCGGCCCCCGAACACGACACGGACAGCCCGACCGGCCAACCACCCCGCCGTGACCTGAACGGCTGGCGAGTCTTCCTGCGGGACGGGGGTGACACCGAGGTGGTGCTGCACGATGAACCGTTCGCCACCGAGATGCTGGCGATTGACGGAGACGATACGACCAAAAAACTCCACAACGTGCGGTACCTGTTGAAGATCCGGGTCCGGCAACTGCGCGAGGGTTGGGTGCGGCTGGAATGTCTGCCCGAGGTGCACCACGGTCGCCGCCGGCTGCAGCCGACAGCGACCGTGGCCGGCTGGGGACTGCGAACCCGCCAGGAGATTGTCCCCTTGTACGGACTGAGGTTCACCGTCGACTTGACCGAGGGCGAGATGGCCGTGGTGAGCTCCACCGGGCCGGGTTCAACCGAATCGATCGGCCACCGGTTCTTCACCACTGCCGACGGCCGCACCCAGTTGCTGGTGGCTCGTCTGGCCGGCGTACCGAAGTCGCAACGGCTTCATCCCCGGATGGCCGACGACGACTCGAACTAGTTGCCGCCGGCGAGCGTCTTGCCGCTGGAGAGCAGGTCGTCGCAGGCGGCCGCCAGCCGGTCGGCCACACCCGCCTCCGCCGCCTTCAGGTAACTCCGGGGATCGTAGACCTTCTTGACACCGATCTCGCCGTCGATCTTCAACACACCGTCGTAGTTCTTCAGCAGATGATCGACCACCGGGCGGGTGAAGGCGTACTGGGTGTCGGTGTCGATGTTCATCTTGACCACGCCGTACTCGAGCGTCTCGCGGATCTGGTCGACCGGAGTCCCCGATCCGCCGTGGAAGACCAGATCGAACCGGGCCCCGTCACCGTGTTCGGCGATAACCGCCGCCTGGCCGTCGCGGAGGATGTCCGGCCGCAGTTGAACAACACCCGGCTTGTAGTGGCCATGCACGTTGCCGAAAGTCGCCGCGAACAGGTAGCGGCCGAGACCGTCGAGTTGTCGCTGAACGTAGAGCATGTCTTCGGAGGAGGTGTAGAGCTTCTCGGCCGGCGCGTCGGTGTTGTCGATCCCGTCCTCCTCGCCACCAACCACTCCGGCCTCCACCTCGAGGATGATCTCCTGGGCCGCACACTCGATCAGCACGTCCCGCGACAGCGCCATGTTCTCTTCGAGTGACAGTTCCGAGGCGTCCAGCATGTGCGACTGAAACAGGTTGCCGTGCCCCGCCTCGCGCCGCTGTGCTGTCGCGGCGATCAGCGGCCTGAGAAACGAATCGACCTTGTCGGGCTGGCAGTGATCGGTGTGGAGCCCGACGAAGATGTCGTAGCGATCGGCAAGCCGATGAGTCGCCTCGGCCAGCACGATCGCACCGAGCACGTTGTCGGCGAGATTGAGACCGGAGGCGAACGCGCCGGCACCCAGCGAGACCTGGATGATGCCGTCGGACCGCTTGTCGGCAAACGCCTTCAGTGCCGCGTTGATGGTGACCAGTGAGGTGACGTTGATCGCCGGAAAGGCATAGTCGCCCTGCTGAGCAGCGTCGAGCATCGCGGCGTACTGCGCGGGCGTGGCGACGGGCATCGGAGTCCATTCGTTGGAGGAAAACGAGGGGAATCGGGCCGAATCAGCGGAGCACCCGGACGGGCCGCGTGGCCGGTTTCACGCGGGCCTCGACTGTAGGTGATCGCCGCGGCACTGCCAACCCGCCGGCAAAAACCTCGACCTGCAGGTCATCGACCCGCAACTCGCCCACACCTTCCAGAGCCACCCGCACTCGCATGTCCTCATCCCGCTCAACCCGCCTGAGCAATTCGAACCGCCGCCAGCCGCCGGGACGTCGACAATGCAGGCCGGCCCCCGGACCTCCCAGCGTGTCCTCAATCACACCGCCATCGAGCGACCCGGGGCGGGCCGAAACCAGCCGGACCCTGCCGCTGATACGGACCACGTCGCCGGCAGCCACCGGAACCGGAGGAGAATCGACGATCACCGTGTGCCAGGGCAACCGGGCCGGCACGGCCGCTCGCAGGCCGGGTTGAGCCAGCAGCCTGAGGCAACTCCCGCTCACCCCCTCACGCCCTCGGCTTCCGCGGTAGACTTCCGCGGTCATCGTCATCCCCGCGATTTCCGCCCGCCGACTGCTCCAACCTGACCGGACCATCTGCTCGAGATCTTCGAAGTCGCCCCCAAGCAGCCTGGGTTCCGGAGCGGTGGAGGCCGATCGGATCGAGGTGACCAGTTCCCAGTGACGGGGCAGGGTCTGAAAACAGCGAGACCACGTGCTGGCCACCGGTGAGGCCGTTTCACGCACGGCCTGTTCCCAGTGGGCCCGCTGAAGAATTCTCAGGGTCTGCAGCGTCACGTCGCTGTGACGCCGGGACGCGTCCAAGGCGCCCTGGTCGAGCGAGGCGGCGGCCCGGGCCAGGTAGTCAGCCGCCAGCGTCACCAGCCGCCGGGCGTCCGGCTGCGGGTGTCCCATCTTGCCCAGCACGCGGTCGATGTCGCGAACCCGCTCGAGACGGGCCTGGGCCAGTTTCAGGGCCATCCGTGCGGCGCGGCCGGAGATTCTGGCGATCCGTCGGCGGAGCATCGAGACCAGTTCGGGGTCGGAGGTGAACACGATGTTGGCCCCACGGTCGAAACGGTCCAGCCTCAGCGCGACTCCACCGGCCACACGCCGTGTCGGCACGCTCCGCAGCCCCGTCGTCGTCACCTCCCACGCCGTGGCCGTCTCCCCACCACCGGGCACCACCAGCGACACGTCGGACAGGGCCATCTGCCCGGGAACGAACTGGTCGCTGTCGCCAACCCACGATGTCATCAACAACCGCCCGTATCCGGTACTGAACAGCACCGCCTGAACCCGCCGGTCGACGCGTGGAGCGGTCGGGTCGGACGATCCGGTCGGGTTGGTCGCCACCACCCGTCTGCGTCGCCGAAGACGGTCGGCAGACGACGCCTGGCGACTGGCGATCGAGGTGGTCCGGACAGATGGATCGTTGGGATCCACACGCAGACCGACGGTCACCGGCAGGCGGCCCACCCGGTTGGATGTCGCCAAAAAGGGTGCCAGCAGATCGAGTTCGAGGTTGATCAGTCCGAGCATCAGCAGGCGTTCTGTGGCCGCAGGGCGGTTGCCGTCCAGTGGCCCGCTGGTCCGAAAGCCCAGGCCACGAAAGCCGGCCGCCACCGCCGCACGCACCTGCAACTCGATCTGCTCGGGTTCGACAGTCAACGATTGAGAGTCGGCCCGGACCCAGCTCCACGCCAGAGCCCCCGGCCTGACAAGGTCACGACGCTCGCCGAGCCACTGCTGGTAGAGCTTCAACGGCAACCCCGTCTGGATCACCTCCCGGCTGATCGCCGGCAGCAACCTCTGTCGCGAGATGACGTGTTCGTAGCCGACGACATCAGCCACGATCGGTCGCCGCATTCTCCGGTCGGCAATTCGTACCTGGTCAACCCATCCCGTCAGAGCGTTCCACCCCAGCTTCCGGATCTCATCCTCTGTGACCAGGCCCGCCGAGACCGCCGAGTGTGGTCCCAGGTACCAGCACAGCACCCCATCCGATTCGGACCCGATCGGCACCAGGGCCGCGGTGGCCGCATCGACCACCGCCCCGCCGACGGTGGGAGGTCGCGGTGGAGCGGCCATCGCCCACAGGCCCGCCTTACGCAACCGAGAGATCAATTCGCGATCACGGTAATCGGGCACCAGCACCAGGTTCGCCCCGGCCGCCCTGAGTACCGCCGGCGACTCGCCGTGGTAGGTCACCACCCGTGGCAGGAAAGGAGAACCGTCGACCAGGAGGCGATCGAGTTGGACGACGGCGGGCGACCGCGGCCGCGCGACCGGTTCCCGCTCGGACGCCGCAGCCACCGCGGCCGTCACCCGCATCCGCGGCGGCACGATCGGCCCCACTCGCAGATCGTCGATCTGCCACTCGGTCGCGCCCGGATCGGGATCGATCCGCAGCACGACCCGGTCAACGTAGGCGTCTCGCCCCGCCAGGCCCGGCCGCTTCAGCCGGGCCCGCAGCAGCACCAGGCGTTCACGCAGGCGACCGGGAAGTTCTGTCAACGACAGTTGCTGCCAGCGACCCGCCCGCGTCACCCGCGGACCGGGAATCAGGTCGGTCAACATCCGGCCGGTCGTGGGATCGACCTGGTGTGGAAACACGACGCGAACGGCAAGCTGCAGGCCCTTCGAGCGACTCCAGACCGACACGGTCACCCGCAGATCTTCGATCACTCGCGACGCCGGAATCTCCTGCTCCCATGAAACCGATGTCCCCAACCGCCGGGTCCGCACCACCACTCGTTCGCAGCCGCGGGCATCGATCCCCCCGGCCGACTCGCGGCGGTGCACGGCCACTTCGGCCACCTCGGACGAGAACTTGATCCGCGAGGTCCGTTTGCGGTCATCGAAGTTCTCGAAAAAGTGCTTGGCCGCCAGGGCCTCGGCCCCGACCGCCACCGACAGCACAGCCAGCACCGCCGCAAGGCGACCGGGCCAGTGCGGCAGACGGTTCGGAGAGAGATCGTGCTGGTCGGGCAAGGGGAGGAGTCCTTTCCTCCGGCCATCCGGCCGCCTGTGTGAAGACCTGGAAAACGGGAGTCTACGGCAAGTGGCCGATTGGGCCAAGACCGGGGTGATGGTTCGTCGCGTGGCTAATCCGGCTTGCGGCCGACATACAGTGTCACCGATCCCAACGTCAGCCGGCGGATCTCGATCTCCTCGAGACCCACCGACCGCATCAATTCGGCAAACGACTCGCCCTGGGGAAACTCGGCCGTCGAAGCCGGCAGGTAGGAGTAGGCCGCGTCGGGATCGGGAGCCACCCAGCGACCGATGAGAGGGACCACGTGGTTGAAATAGAAACGAAACAGCCCAGCAACGACCGGCAGCCGCGGCACCGAGGTCTCGAGCACCACCACGTGGCCGCCCGGACGACAGACCCGGGTCATCTCGGCCAAACCGCCAACCGTGTCTCCGACGTTGCGAATGCCGAAGGCCACCGAAACGACCTGGAACCGGTCGTCCGGACACGGCAGCTTCAACGTGTCGGCTCCCAGGTACACCACCCGCCCGGCCCGCGGGGAGGCCCCCTCACCAGTGCCGGTCTTTTCGCGGGCCCGCACCAGCATCGGGTGAGTGAAATCCGAGCCGACGACCCGGGCATCAGGCCCAAGTCGCCTGGCCCACGCCAGGGCCAGGTCTCCCGTCCCA
>Ga0310342_100003262_pt1 | contig 10630 bp, 10 predicted proteins | sample S15DNA20500_MG_FD_206155 | JGI IMG/M metagenome (GOLD analysis project Ga0310342, IMG submission 206155) | Marine microbial communities from station ALOHA, North Pacific Subtropical Gyre - S1503-DNA-20-500_MG | ecosystem: Environmental > Aquatic > Marine > Oceanic | place: Pacific Ocean: North... | reverse complement strand
ATGGCACCTGTAGCACGTCAGCTCCGCGATCGAGAAAACTACGTATGATGCTCGTCTTGGCCCCACAGTCGACCAGGATTACCCGTGGAGCACCGTCACTGGCGCAACGGTGTAGGATCGGTTCCTTGCAACTAACCTCTGCAACCACGTTACGGTTCCCAGGATCCTGATACGGAGAACTGGCAATCTCATCTCGATCAGGACTTCCTTCGACAAGCAATCGGCCCTTGATGGTTCCGGACTCGCGAAGTCGTCGAGTCACAGCACGTACATCAACTCCCTCGATACCCGGGATCTTCTCTTCGATCATCCAGTCTTCAAGAGATGACGTAGCATTCCAGTGACTGAAATCCCGCGAAAGATTCTGGATCACTAATGCTTGCGCCTGGATGTGTGATGATTCGAACCCAGGATTGAGTGGGTCAGCAGGGTTACGAGCTGGCACACCGTAATTGCCAACCAGAGGGTAAGTGAGTGTCAGAAGTTGTCCCCTGTAGGAAGGATCAGTGAGGGATTCCGGATAACCAACCATCCCTGTGGCAAAGACCACCTCACCCGAGATGGAACGATTCGCACCGAAAGCTCGACCTTCGTAACAAGTTCCATCTTCGAGTTCTAGATGAGCCGTACGAAACGAGGAGAAATGATCAGCGGAGAGCTTTTCACTCGCTGATTCAGAAGACTTGGACTCCAGTATGGGGTCTCCCAAGATGCTGCCTTTCGCCCGGGCCGGTGGCACGAAACAAACCTGTTTTCGCACCGACGACTGAGGGAGAATACCTCTCGAAGCACCTCCCTGGGATCGTTTGCAGATCCTGAGGATCAGAGTTTAGGGGTACATCAGGGCGCTGGAAAGCGACCTTGACAAGAAGTCAGGAATTCCATCCGAGTAACAAACCGCCCCGACCGGTCCGGCCCCCGTCCCCACGGTGGCTGAAAAGGTCGTCATTTCCGGCACTACAGCGTCGATCCATGGCAATTCGGTTGCAGCAGAAGCCCCCCTGAAGCAGCTGCTCGTACAACACAATTCGTAAATCGACCGATCCATTTTGGCAAGCGCCCTCCCCACCAGGAATGGCACTGATCGCCTCTATAACGTCAAGTCCGACCGGATAACGTCGACTGGAAATGGCCGGAGAAATCAGTGCTACCGCCTCCGGACCAGGATCGACAGCCTCGATGAAACTGGGCAGGGCCCCGGCCACAGTTCCTCGCCAACCGCAGTGGGCGATACCGGCACGTTTCGTCTGCGGATCTGCGATCGCCACCAGCGGGCAATCTGCCGCCAGCGACAGTGCAAATACCCCCGGTTCCTCCAGGACGACCACATCCTTGCCCGCCAGGCGTTTGGAAGGTTCGGTAGCTCCTTCCCCACCATCACGTCGGTCAACCCGCACGACTTCAGCCGCATGGATCTGACCCGGAACCACCAGTTGATCGAGAGAAACGTCCGCAGCCGCCAGTAGACGCTGGCGATTCTGAACCACCGCACCCGGATCATCGCCAGTCGAGAAGCCCAGGTTGAGAGTCTCGTAGGGCGGCTGACTCACTCCACCCCAACGATCCGGAAAGTAGGCAATCAAACCTTCTAGCTTGAAGGAACTGCGCAACGACCCGGCCAGGTCGACCAGTCTGAGCTGATTCACGCGCCCGTTGGTTCCGCGGCAGGGGGCTCCTCGGAATTGTGATCTTTCCACAGAGGAAGCAGGAACTCTCGGGCGAAAGTCTTGGTAATCGCTGCCAAAGGCACGGACAGCAACATCCCGATCACGCCGAACCACTGAGCAAAAATAAGGAAGGTGACGATCACGGTAACCGGATGCAGACCAACTTCGTCGCCGAGGAAACGAGGGATCAATACGAAACCCTCGACCACTTCCATGGCAACAAAGATGGCTCCCGTCGCCAACAACAAAACCACGTCATGATTCTCGAACCAGCACATTCCGAGGGCAGGTATCGCAACCAGCCAAACCCCCAGGTAAGGAATCAAGGAGAGGAAACCGGCGGCAAAACCAACGAGGAAACCGTAGGGAACTCCCGTGAACATCAGAGCAACGCCGGTGATGATCCCTTTGATGATGCAGACCAGTAATCGGCCACGAAAGAAGGACGATAAAATTCCGTGAATCTCACCAGCGATCTTCTCACTGCGCGGACGAACCGCAGAAGGAATCCAACTTCGAATCCTGGCGACCATCGGATCGATCTCGATCAGGAAAAAGAACACGTATACAGGAAGCAGCAGGATCCAGTTGCCAAGGGTCAACAGACGATCAAGAGCACTAGGACCTTCGTTACCACTTTCCTCAACATTGATTTTCTCCAGCGCCTGCGCCAGCTCCTGACCGGTCAACGCTCCCTGCCCGTCATCGGCTTGCTGCCCATCAGCAGGTCCGAGGTAAGCCTCGATGGCCCGACCCAGAGTCGCATCGAGAGCCGCCTCTACACGCCTTGCCAGGGCTTCGTTTGGATCTTCCTCGGCACTGTCTCCGAAGCGACTGGCAATCCGTTCCCTCCAGCGATTGAAACCGATGGCAGCACCGGGAAAGTCACGTTGAAGGATTTCCTGAGCTTCGCGGACCCAGCCAGGATCATAGATTCCATCCCCGTCACGATCGATGAACCTGGTTTTGCTGTCCGGGTCCCACTCGGCATTTGAAAACTCCGAATGTTCTTCCGTAACAGGAGTATCACCGGCCAGCTTCTTCACCAGGGTCGAGGCACCACGAGCCAGTGACACCGAACCGGCCACCAGACCGCCAACAAGGACTACCGTGGAAAGGGTGAAGATGAGCACCACTGCTGGAATTCTCTTCATGCCCTTTCGTTCCAGAGCATCGGCGAGAGGATCCAGGATGTAGGCGATAAAGAAACCGGCCAGGAGTGGTGCGAAGATCGACCTCAACATGATCATCAACGTAATCGCTACGATAGCGAAAACGAGATAGGTGATCGGCTTCAGGAAGCGCTGCGGTATGAAGCGATCCACTCGTCTTTCTCCTGACAGTACTCCAGTTGTGGTTCGATCGCGAAAACCTCGTGGAAAGTCAATCCCCCGAAGCCACGGTCGAAGTCGTTGATCCGGTCGGAGTCTTTCTTGCCAAGCAATTGATGCTCGATGAGGTGAAAGACCATCATCCCCACATCTTCACTGGCCACAACTCCCCAGGAATCGAACACGCAACCGGCCAGACAACCGAACTCCAGGATGGCGAATTGTCGCACTGATTCCAGTAACTCCTGGGCCTCGACGTGATAGAACTCATCATTTTCGATCTGCTGATACGACTCGATGCTGTGGACATGGCGAACAGAATGATCGAGGGCATCAAATAGGAATGCGTAAGCTTCACGAGGGTACTCAGTGGATGCTTTGAGCATCCCCGCGAAGCGTTGCTCAGGGGTCGGATCCGTCACGCGTCGACCTCCCGGTCCAGGATCTCCGCGCGGCGTGCGGTTTCCAGTCGGACCGTGATGGGCGAATGGTAGATGGTGGGGTTTTTCCAGCAAGCGGATCGGGCACCAATTCCGAATCTGATACGCATAACTCCTGTACAGCAACGACCTGTGGGGTTTGCGATCTCAGGCCACCCCTAGGGATCGTGGCAAGCGTAAACAGAGTTCTGCTGGATCAAGGGCCGATAGGATTAACGCGGCGGCCTCCAGACCCAGATCAGGAGAACCGGACCATTCGACATGGCGAGAGACTTGTGCCAGCAAGGTTGCACGCTGGGCGGCTAGTCGCCGACCAACAGGATCCTCCGGTCGAAAGGCCCAGACGCCGTCAGTCAGCAGTGCCAGGGTGCCCAGCACAGACTCTCGATCCGCCTTGGCACCCTCCTGCGAGAAGCTGGAGATGGCGACCAGGTCCCTCGGATCCGCGGGAGGTTTCGAGATGACGTGCCGGAATTGCTCTTCTGAGCCACATCTTTCGATCGCCTCGAACAACGAGAGGGCCGCTCCCGGTCTTCCTCCGGTGCCATGATAGAGCCACAACGCCGAATCCTCCTCGACCTGATGGCGCGCCAACACCTTCAAGAATGATTCAAGCGGCAATGGCCCCATCATCACTCGCTGGCACCGGGACACGATGGTCGTCAACAACTGGGCGGGTCGGTGGGAAACGAGCAGGAAGACGGTTCCCGGCGGAGGTTCTTCGAGGATCTTGAGCAAGGCATTGGCGGCGGGTTCGGCGAGGCGCTCGGCGGGCTCCAGCAACACGACGCGACGTTCGTCGCTACGGAGGGAGAGGAAACGAAGCAGCTGACGCAACTGCCCAATATCGATACCGCGACCCTCGCCAGGGCTGAGGATCTGTAATCCTCCATGATTGCCCGAAATCACCGCTCGACACGATCCGCATTCTCCGCAGCTGTCGATGTTCGATCCGGTTCCGGAACCGATCTCGGTATGTGGGCACAACAGAGTCGCAGCTACCTGACGTGCCAGCAGTCCTTTTCCGACACCCTCGGGCCCGGCCAACAGATAAGCGTGGGCGATCCGGTCGCGCTCAAGAGCCCGGCATAAACCCTCTCTCGCCTGCTCGTGACCCAGCACTTCATCGAAGGACAAGAGCCACCTCTTTCTCGATTCGAGCGGCTACCTGCTCAGCAGTGCCACTACCGTCGACACGGACAATTCGATCACCAGCAATGCCACGAACCAGTCGAAATGCCGCCACCGTACGATCATAAATTCCCGGTCGAGACTCGAACCGATCTCCAGCGCTAGATCTGCTATCGATCCTCTCCTGTATCTTCTCGGCACTGATCTCGATGACGATGTTGAGAGCCGGACGTCGATCGCCAATGACCACCTGACACAGGTCGGCAGCGCGTTCCTCACCCAGTTCTCCCGCGATTCCCTGATAAACCACTGTCGAAATGTGAAAACGATCAGCGATGACCCATTTGCCTGCGGCAAGCGCGGGTTCGATCACCTCTTCAAGCAACTGAGCACGAGAGGCGAGAAACAACAAAGCTTCCGCCTCGGCACAGAGTGGCTCATCTCCATCGAGGAGAATGTCTCGAACTCTTTCACCGAGGGAGGTGGAGCCGGGCTCCCTGACGGTGACGACTTGCTCGCCCTTGTTGCGAAGTGACTGGGCCAGCCGATCGACCTGAGTCGACTTACCACATCCGTCTGCTCCTTCGAGTGCAACGAATCGAGACATCATGACAGTGGCACCTGAGCATCGGCCATGTAGGAAGAACGAACGAAGGGGCCAGAGAAAACCATCGAAAAGCCGATCTGCTCACCGATCTCACGCCAGTACTCGAACTTCTGTGGGTGAACGTACTCCTCTACCGGAAGACTATCGCGATCCGGTTGAAGATATTGACCGATGGTGACGATGCGAACGCCCGCTTGATAAAGATCCGTCAAAAGCGAACCGATTTCGTCATCGGTCTCTCCTAATCCCAGCATCAGACCCGATTTTGTCCACATTCGGTGACGCTGATCACCGGGTTCACCGCGAGAGGCTACCCTGGCCAACAGATCGAGACTGCGTTGATACCGTGCTCCCGGTCTGGTTTTCACGTAAAGAGAAGGAACCGTTTCAATATTGTGATTGAAAACATCAGGACGGGCATCGATCACCCGATCGATGTCCTCGTTACGACCACGAAAATCGGGCGTCAGAACTTCTACCTTCACCCCTGGAATCCGTAGTCGAATCTGCTCGATACAGCGCACGAAATGGCCGCTTCCCTGATCGGGAAGATCATCTCGGTTCACCGAAGTGACGACGACGTGCTTCAGTCCCAGCTCAGCGGAAGCTTCTGCAACCCTGAACGGTTCTTCCGGATCAAGAGCCACAGGGGGTCCACCACGGACGGAACAGAAGGGACAGGAACGAGTGCAACGATCTCCCATCACCAGAAAAGTCGCGGTCCCCCGCGACCAGCAGTGATTCCGGTTGGGGCAACGAGCTTCTTCGCAGATGGTATGAAGTGAACGTTGTTCGAGTGCTGTTGCCGTCGAATGGCTGCGGGCACTGCGAGACAGCGGCATCCGTAACCATTCAGGAAGACGTTCCCGCTCCCAACGGTGAGTCTCGGAAGCGGTCTCAAAACCACGCTCATCGTTGGACTGCATCTGATCCTCCGGGAAAGGGGCTAAAACACCACAACAAGCACCCTAGCCCGACACCGTTACGACGACAAGCAATGCAAAGCTACTCAAACGATAGGGAGATCATTGACGGGCTACCAGTAGCTCATGCAATTGCGGAAGAGAGCGCTTCATCGCTTCCCGTCCCGCCTCGACCAAGCTGGCGAGGTTGCTAAAATCGCTCCAGGTACGAATACCTACCTGGGGACGGATCACGATGTCCGCCTCCTCCAATTCGTTCTCGGTGAGCCAGTTGCGAGCGATGCTGGCCACCCGTTGCAGTGACTCTATACCCGTTTCGATCTCTTGGGTCGGGAGTAACCGACGGGAGGGATCGACAGCGAGCACCACAGAATCTGGATCTGAAGCACGCGCTGCCGCCACCGGCACACTGGAGACAGCTCCCGCATCGCACAACAACATTCCTTCGTGCTCGACCGGCGGAAAGACCCCGGGCAATGAACAGGATGCTTCGACCGCATGCGCCAGGTGACCGGAACTGATCGTCACAAGTCGTGCTTCTAGCAGATCAAGAGCCACCACCTGGAACGGTACCCGACAATCATCGAATGTGCCGGCTCCGACCAGGATCTCTATCAATTGTTCCAGAACCCCTTCCTCGATCACCGATGAGCGACGAGCGAGATTCGCCAGGTGCATTCCCCTCTTCAGTAACGAACGGATCGCCTGAAAGGGACCATTTTCCTCGTCGCTCGCGGCGGCGAGCATCAGACCACCCAGACGGATGTTTCTGAAATCGGGAGAAGACATCACCTCGATAGCGCGCAACGCCAGTACTGCCGCGTCGGGATCGAGGCACCAGCGTGCGCCGGCGATGGCACCAGCGGAGATGCCGGAAACAGAACTGATTTCGATTCCTTCTTCTTCCAGAACCTGAAGTGCTCCCAGATGGGCCAGCCCTCTTGACCCTCCACCACCGAGAGCAACTGCAACACTCATTTCGAACTTCCCTCAGTTGCATCAGAGCCAACTTCTTCGCGCAAATCGACGATCCGTTTCTCCTTTAACTGTGTCTCCATACCCAACCGCTGCAACATCTCGTCGCGAGCGAGGAACTCCATGTGTGAAGGTCGCACTTCGGAAGCGTGCTGGATCTGCGAAGCAAGGATGTCATCGATATTACCTGGCTGCTGATCGGTCGCCAGACTGACAGCGATTCGCATCTCATCCACATCGAGGGGATCGTCATTTCGCTTGCTGAGTACCACCTGCCACTCATCGATCAGAGGAGAATCGGTAAGCAAATCTGTAATGACATTGAGGTTCACCAGAGTTCCCTTGATCTTGGTCAGGGACATGTCGGTCTGGTTGGAAGCTCTACTGAGGTCAGAGGAGAAACGTGGCACGGTTCTACCGCAAGCAGGACAAGGCTTGTGCGTCATGCCGCCATTGACGATATCTCCGGTTCGATAACGCATGATCAGTGATCCACGTCCATCGAGCGGCGTATAGACCAGTTCCCCGGTCTCCTCATCCGGCAAACGGATTCCAGTTTCTGGATCGACAACCTCAAACAGATCGAAATCGGGATAGGAATGGAATCCGGTCTCGACTCCACCAGTACATTCGATCCAGCACTTCTTCGATTCTGTGAATCCGAAAACGCTGATCACGATGGGATCCTTCGAGCCATTTTCCTTCAGGAGGCTGGCCAACTTCTCTCGGTATCCAGCAGTCACCCGATCACCACCGAGAAACACCACTTCGATAGAAGAGAGATCACGGCCCTCTTCCACTCCCTGCCGGATCAGGTGATAGACATAACCGGGAATGCCCGTCAGATGGGAGGGGCGCATCTTCTCCAGAGCCCGAAGGATTCCCTCGGTTCCCATCGCTCTTCCACCACCGGTGTGCAGGGTGAACACCTCGTTGGCAAGGCCAACCCCGTGCACCTGCCAAAACGCTAGATGGGGAGCATAGGGAAATACACTGACGAGTCGATCTTCGGGGGATCCAACGCCAATGACTTCACCCATTCGACGACCACATTCGTGCAGTACATCGAGGTCGTATCGGCTCAGGAAAAAGGAAGTCGGTAGTGCAGTACGACCGGTGGTAAAGAACGCTTGAACCGGTCGGTACTCGGTTCCCAACCTCCGTCTCACTTCCTCTTTTCCGTGCCTCAACGCCGTCCACATCATCCCTGCCTTCTGGAACGGAGTGAGAACCTTGCGAATCGAATCCTGATCCGGTTGCAAGACGAAGTTTTTGGGACGATCAGGAGCTTCCGCAGTGGGAGCCACGTCAGACTTCGAGGAGAATGGGATCACGGCAAGATCGTCGTAACCCTGTAGCGATTCGACATCGAAATCAGAAAGCAAATTTCGGAAGTGAGGATGGAAAGGTAGGATCTTCTCCTTCAACTGTTTGCGAAGAAGAGCCATCTGGAGTTGTTCCAGACGACCGGGATCGGGCTGGGACCAGTTCCGGGACAGTTCTCCCCGCGCGGCCCAACGGCCTGATCTTGCCAAGATCGACTCCTCTCCCCGTGTCTTCCCCGAGCACCGAAATTACGGCGATCAACACCATGTTCCGAAAACATCGCCCACCGCGGCAATGACAGCTCAAGGGGGAGAATAACATCCCTGGGAGCTACTGCAGAGTGATCACTGGATTCGACCCAATTCGACGCTCAGCTGCGGCTCATCGTACTCTTCTGGGGAGTTCCCTGCCCGCCAGGACGGTGGTCCTCCCTCGTGAAACACGACAGGGAAGGTGACTCATGTCCTCATGGAAGCTGACTTTGGTGCTCTGTGGCATCGCTGGTTTCTCCTTCATCGCTCTCGGCGGACCGCAGCAGGTACTGGAAATGTTCCCGCTGGTCCCGGAAACGATTTCGGCGATCTTGCTCAGCGGAACGCCGTTCCAGACCACCGTCGCCATCCTGAGTCTGTTGCTGGTCAGCATCGGCTTGATGCCAAGCAGTGATCATCAGTTCACACGAGGCGAGTTCCTGCAGGCGATCTCGCTCGGTTGCGCCATCGTGGTCAGTGCCTGTCTGGCACTGGCGATCCACTTCGCCTCCGGGCCGGGACCGGCCCTGCCAGGCATCGTAACTTCAGTCGCGATACTACAGGGGACCGTCGGGCTGTGTGCCGCCTCGATCCTGATTGTCAACCAGGAGACACGCTCGAAAGCGGGTCTGCCGATGATTGCCAATGCTAGTCTCTGTGCCATCGCCATCTTTTTTAGCCTCGGCCCTTTGGCCTGAACCGGGGGAAACCATGCTTTATTGTGACGACTGCGGAACCATCTCCGACAAGAACTACGGTCCTGATGATGGAAAGATCCGTTGTCCCCGTTGTGCCGGAGCCACCGAGGAAGCGCCCGCCACCAGCGGATTATCGCTGCTCGATGAACCCGGTTCCCTGCAGGGAACGGGCATCAAACACAGCAACGGGAAAACCTCTGATCTGAACCTCTTCTCCACTGAAACGATCGCTCAGAAGCGCAAGCCGAAGAAAGCCGATGGCGAAACTCGTCTACACCTGGTTGAAGAAGATGCCCACGATCCGGTTGAGAAAACCGATTCCTTCCACACCAAAAACGCGCCACGACCCCCTCAACCACAACAGTGGCGCTTTGAATGTCTGGCCTGCTCCGGTAGCTTGCGCCTCCAACCCGTCACCTCGCGCTGTAAGATCCGTTGCCCGCGTTGCCAGACCTGGATGGTGCTCGGGCCCGAGGGCGAACTGAACCTACCCTCGACACAGAAAAAGCCTCGCCGCAACGCCAAAGAAAACCTGATCGCTACGAGCGATGCTGTTGATTTCGAAGATCAAACGATGTGCCCAACGGATGCTTCTCAAAATGAGACGACCACGCAGCAGCAGCTGACCGATCAGAAGTCCGTGACTTCGCCATCTCCAGCGGCCCTTCGAGCAGTTGATTCGCAAGGAAGTGGATCGTCAGACACCATCACCCTGGCCCCTCCCATCGAAGAGCTGGAGTCGGAGAAGACCGGTCAAGACGTGCTCGGTATCATCGGCGAGGATCCAAATGATTTTGGGCACGAATTCGACCTCGATGCGGTACCTCAACCGCAACAGGATGAATCCAGCGCACCGTCAACCAAGTTGACCGATGCCACCGTGGCGATCTGGGTCGGGCTGTTTGTACTGCCTTCCCTGGGCGCACTTCTGACCGCTCGTTTGGCTCCTTCTTCGGAGATTTACCAGGTCCTTTCGAGGGTCGGGGTCTCCGTCCAGCACAGCTGTGGAGATTTCCTGACAGCCGTGTCCGGCTGGATGACGAACCTGTAGAAGCCGCCAACTTGCAGGATTCGTAGCGGAGGCTACACTGCCCCGTTCGAGGATACCTCGATAACGGGGCGATTAGCTCAGCTGGTTAGAGCACTAGCTCGACAAGCTAGGGGTCACTGGTTCGAATCCAGTATCGCCCACCATTAGCAACTTGATGAGCCGTCTGGTCTGGCGACCGGGCGGCTCGTTCAATTGATCGGCACATCACGTTGCAAACACTGCGAAGCACC
>Ga0310342_100003252_pt1 | contig 10646 bp, 9 predicted proteins | sample S15DNA20500_MG_FD_206155 | JGI IMG/M metagenome (GOLD analysis project Ga0310342, IMG submission 206155) | Marine microbial communities from station ALOHA, North Pacific Subtropical Gyre - S1503-DNA-20-500_MG | ecosystem: Environmental > Aquatic > Marine > Oceanic | place: Pacific Ocean: North... | reverse complement strand
CCCGCGACCGGGCCCTGGGGCACTGCCCGCTCCTCGACCGGGAAGAGCGGCTCACCGGTGCGGCGGTCGAGGAAGAAGAGGTGGCCCATCTTGGTGGCCTGAACCACGGCAGGCACGATCTCGCCGTCGCGCGGAAAGTCGAAGAGCAACGGCTGCGAGGCCACGTCGTAGTCCCACACGTCGTGGTGCACCGTCTGAAAGTGCCAGACGACCCGGCCTGTGTTGGCGTCGAGCGCCACGAGCGAGCTCGAGTACTCGTCGAGACCGTCGCGACCGCCTCCGTAGAAATCGGGAGACGTGTTGCCGGTGGGAACGAAAACAAGCGAGAGCGCGGGATCGCCCGAGAGGGTCGTCCAGGCGTTGGTGGTGCCACGGCGGTAGCGCACGCCGGCCGGCGGAGGCGGCGCGTCTTCGGGCACCGGATCCCAGGCCCAGAGCTGCGCACCCGAGCGTGCGTCGAAGGCGCGCACCACGCCCCCGGGCATGTCGACCCGCCGGTTATCGAGGATCATCGTCCCCGTAGCAACACGATCGCCGATCACGAGCGGCGCCGAAGTCACCCCGTATTCGCCGGGCCGCGCCTCGCCCACGCCGCCGCGCAAATCGACGGCACCCGCCTCTCCGAAGTCTGAGCAGGGGAGTCCCGTCTCGGCGTCCAGTGCGATGAGCCGCGCGTCGAGGGTGCCCGTGAAGATGCGCGTCGCGCAGGCGGCACCCGGCACCGCACGAACATCTCGCCATACAGAGACACCGCGGCAGTTGATGATGTACATGCCCGTGTGATCGACATGCGGATCGTAGGCCCAACGCTCCTCGCCGGTCTCGGCGTCGAGCGAGATCACGCGGTTGAAGGGCGTACAGAAGACCAGGTTTTCGTCCACCAGGATCGGCGTCACCTGGAGGGCACTCGGCATCTTCGCACCGCGGGTGCCGTCGTCGAAATCGCCGGAGCGGTAGCTCCACGCAATCTCCAGATCGGCCACGTTGTCGCGATCGATCTGGGTCAGCGGCGAGTGTCGCGAGCCGTCGGCGTCGCCCCCGTAGGCGGGCCATCCCGCGATCGGGCCTCCGGACCCGGGCTCGGACGCTCCGCAACCCAGAAGCAGCGCGGCAGCGAGAAAGGCGGACGGTCGAAGCGCACTCTGCATGGGGCGCAGCTTACAACGAGAGCCCGCCCCCGTGGATGGGAAAGCGCAGAATCTCCGGCCCGGCAGCGATACAGGCCCCGAATCAGCGCCCGCGGAGCGATCAGCGGGGTAATCTTGATCGTCGAGAGTGCCGACCCATCCCCGGGAGACGCCACGCGTGGCCATCGAGCAGCATCACGTCGATCACTATCGCGAGCACGGTTACGCGATCGTCGAGAATTTTCTCAGCCCCGATGAACTCGCGGGCGCCCGAGCAGAGCTCAGAGAAGTGCTGCCTGGCTGGGTCGAGTATTGCGACGACCCGGGCCGCGGCAAGCCCGAGAACTGGGACCGACCCCCAAGAACGCGACGCGGCAGTATGAGCTTCCCGTTTCCCGGCACCGCGTTGAACGCAATCACCCTACACCCCGCTCTGCGAGGCCTGGCGGCCGAGATGGTTGGTCACGACGATCTCTACTGCGAGCAATCGCACCTGACCTTCAAGTGCAAGGGCCACGCTGCCGACCGCGACCAGGACATGCACTGCGATTTCGGTAACCACACGCTCGCCTACCCTCCGAAAGATCCCGCGTACTGGCAGACCGCGTATCTCGTCTACTACACGGACGTCGATCTCGACCATGCGCCCACGGCGGTCTGCTCGTGGCAGCACTATCCCGAGAAGATTCGCTGGCCCGCGCATTGCTCCCGCGCGGATCGACCCTCGCTCTACGAGAACGAGATCAAGGTGACCGTGCCCGCGGGCTCGCTCTTCACCTACAGCATGCGCACCTTCCACCGCGGCACGCCGTTTGTCGCGGAGGGAGGCCGACTCGGACAATTCATCGCCTACGCCCCCGCGGCATGGAAGTGGCTCGGCATCGTGGGATGGTCCGAGCAGGCCATCCGGCCTGAGTTTCGCGCGTGGATCGAACGCGCCACGCCGAAGGAGCGAACGACACTCGGGTTTCCGCCGCCGGGCCACGTCTATTGGACCGAGGAGACGCTCGCCGGAGTCGCTGCGCGTTACCCGGGGATGAATATGGAGCCATACCGACTCGAGCCTTCAGAAGAGGAGTAAGCATGTTCAAGAAATTCGTTCTGATCACGGGCGCACTGGATTTTCCGATCGGTCTCGCAGTAGCGGTGCCTGCCCTGCTCGATCCGCAGCCCGCAAACTTCACCGCATTGGTGACCCTGGGCGCGTTCCTGTGCTTTGCGGCCGCCGCCCTCATGTGGTCTGCGCAAGACCTGCAAGCCCGCGCACCCATCGTCGTATGGCAGGGCCTGGTACGGTTGGTCGCCGTAATGGGGATCCTGTATGCGATCGGCACCGGCATGCAGGGAAGCGAGCAACTCGCTGTCTGCATCTTCGACGGCATCGTCTGTGCGGTCTACTTTGTCGGCTGCATCAAGCTCACCGGCGCCTCCGCGCTCCAACTCCTGCTCGGAAAGACCGCCTGACGCGGCAAGCGCGGCGCTCGGAATGCGCAGGCCGAGCCGCGAGCTACTATGCCCGCCACACGCAAGGGGGATGGGATGGGATTTCTCAGCAAGCTCTTCGGGCGCAAGAGCGCCTCGAGCGATGAGGCCGAGGGAGAGGAGATCGGTCGCGTCGAAGACTACTTCGCCAAGGTCGGCGTCGTCGCCCTACGGCTCGGTCGGCCCCTCGCGGTCGGCGACCGGATCCGAATCCGGGGCCACACCACCGACTTCAGCCAGAAAGTGAAGTCGATGCAGATCGAGCACGAATCGGTCGACGGCGCGCGCAGCGGCACCGAGGTCGGCATCAAGGTGGGCAAACGCTGCCGCACGGGTGACCGCATCTTCAAGCTCGCGACCTGAGCGCAGCCCTCGAGGCCGACGAGGGCAGCCGAGAGCGAACCCTCGCCTCCCTCGCGAGCCGGCACTGATATAATCTGGTCCGGGCACCCCCAGTGTCGCGTGGGGCCGACAAGAGACTGAGCCTCACCCTACGAAGTCCGCGAGGAGACCCCCCGATGGCCGAATTCGATGTCGTGATCCAGGGCGGAACCGTCGTCGATGGCCGGCGCATGCCGCGCTTCCGCGGAGATGTAGCCATCCGGGATGGAGTCGTCGCCGCGATCGGACAGATCGACGCGAGTCGCGGTGCGAAGGTGATCGATGCCGAGGGCCTCGTCGTGGCTCCCGGTTTCGTCGATCTGCACACCCACTACGACGCACAGATCTTTTGGGACCCCTACTGCACGATCTCGGGTTGGCACGGCGTCACATCGGTGGCGATCGGCAATTGCGGCTTCGGCTTCGCGCCCGTGGCACCCGATCAACGCGAGCGCTCGATGCTCAGCATGACGCGCAACGAAGCCATCGGCCTCGAGGCCATGCGGGCGGGCATGCCCTGGGACTGGGTCACGTTCCCCGAGTTCCTCGACAGCATCGAGCGAACGCCCAAGGCCGTGAACGTGCTTCCGTTCTTGCCGCTGAACCCGCTGCTGGTCTGGGTCATGGGCCTCGATCGCGCCAAGGCCGGCGAGGTGCCGACAGACGAAGAACACGCCGAGATGTGCCGCCTGCTCGAAGAGGCGATGGATGCCGGCGCCTGTGGCTTCACGATGCAGCGACTACAACCCGAGGGCATCGGCGACATCCAACGGGACTACGACGGCTCACCGATGGTGACCGACGTCATGCACCACGAGACTTGCTTGGAGTTGGCAAAGGTGCTCAGACGCCGCGGCGAAGGGCTGATGCAGATGACGGCTGCCGCGGCGAACATGGAACGCGTGTTTCAGGAATTCGAAGAGCTCGCTGCCGTGAGCGGCCAGCCGATGCTCTTCAACGTGGTGATCATCATGGCCAGCATGCCAGAGCTTCACCGCAACACGCTCGCCTGGCTCGAAGGCTGCCGCGAGCGCGGGAATCGTGTCTACGGCCAATCCGTAACGAACGACGCAGGCTTCACGTTCACGCTCGAAGATTTCAACCTGCTCGACGACGCGCCCGCCTGGCGCGACTGCATGATCGGCTCTGCAGAAGAACGGCTCGCGAAGTTCTCCGACCCATCGCGACGCGCTGAACTGCGCGACAATATTGCCTTCACCGGCGTGCAGCCGCTCGGAACCGCCGTCGTAATGGGGGCCAAGAGCGCAGAAACCAAGCCCTTCCAGGATTTGACGATCGACCAGGTGGCCGAGATGCAGGGCAAGCATGTCGCAGATGCCCTGCTCGACATCGCGGTCGCCGACGGGCTGCGCACCGAGTTCTTCATCCACGGAGTGAACATGGCGCCGAGCGAATCGCTGCGCGAACTCGTGAACGACCCGTTCGCGATCCCGGGCGTATCCGACGGCGGTGCGCACACGAAGTTTTTCACGGGCGGCACCTACCCCACCGAGTTCCTGACGCGCTGTGTTCGCGACGAGTCGATGCTCTCGCTCGAGGATGCGCACTGGAAGCTCGCAGCTCTTCCCGCGATGGCAGCCGGCTTTCGCCACCGCGGCGTAATCGTCGAAGGCGCACCCGCGGACATCGTCGTCTACGACCTCGAGAACCTGGCCGTGCACCCGATGGAGGTCGCCCACGATCTACCCGGTGGAGACTGGCGCCGCACCCGTAAGGCCTCGGGCTACCGGGCCGTGCTCGTGAACGGCCACGTCACCATCGAGAACGACGAGCAGACGGGCAACACGCAGGCGGGCCTCCTACTGCGCCACGGCGGCGCCTAGCCCGAGGCCGGTTGCGGATGGCTAGACAACGACGGACCGCGTCGAAGCCGCGGCAGCTCTCGACGAAGGGACACACATGATCCGACTGGCCATCTCAGCCGACGGACACATCAACGAGCCGGGTGATCTCTGGAACGAGAACCTGCCCGCCTCGCTGGTGAAGGACGGGCCGCGCGTCGAGGTGCACGACGGCAAGATCGCGATGGTGGTGGAGGGCCGCGTGATCCGGCGACTCGCCCCAGCGCCGCCCGGCATGCCCGAAGGCAGCATCAGCAGCCTGGGAAAGTGGAGCGAAAACGATTCGGCCTCTCGGCTCGAGGCGCTCGCGCGCGATGGGGTCTCCGGTGAGGTCCTGTATCCGACGGTGACGTTCTTCACCGCCTACTCGATCGAAAATCGCGAATTGCAGCGGGCCGTCTGCGAGGTCTACAACGACTGGATCGCGGACACCTTCGCCGATCCGCACTTCGCACCCGTCGCGGTCCTCCCGTCCGCACAGCCGGCGACCTGCGCGAAGGAACTCGAGCGCTTGGCGCCCAAGGGAATCTGCGCGGGGCTCCTCCCCGCCCACTCGGACGACCTGCCCTTCAACCGTCCCGAGTGGGAGCCACTGTGGGAGACGGCCGCCGACCTGGGCATCAGCCTCTCCTTCCACGCCGGCACCGGGCGGCATCAAGCGCCGATTCGCGGCGAAGGCGGCGCGGTCGCGAACTACGTGATCACTTGTTCGGGACCGATCGAGACGGCTTCCGTCCTGTGCGCGTCCGGCATCCTCGAGCGGCACCCGAAGCTGCGCGTCGTCCTCGTCGAGTGCGGCTCGGGCTGGCTCGCCTGGGCGCTCGACGCGATGGACGACGCCTACCGCGAGCACCAGATGTTCGTGAAGCCAAAGCTCGCAGAGCTACCGAGTGCCTACTTTCGACGACAGGGCGGGGTCACCTTCCAGCGCGACCGGGTCGGCATCCTCAACCGCATTCACACGGGCGACCGCTGCCTGATGTGGGGCTCGGACTATCCCCATCCCGAGGGCACCTATCCGAAGTCGCGCGAGATCCTGGAAGAGGAGTTCAAGGACGTCCCGCAGGACTCCACCGACGACCTCACCTGGCGCAACGCCGCTCGTCTCTACGGGCTCGCGACCCCGGAAGGCTTCGCGGTCGGCTAGCAGGCATCGCAGAGCAACGCGGACCCGGCCAGATCTTGATCCTGAACGGCGCACATCCCGGCACCCGACACTACAGCGCACCCGTCGCGCTGAAGGGCATGCTGACGTAGCGCCGCACATAGTTGCCCGATGCGAACGTGCCCTTCGCGTAGTCAACGCTGAACTCGGGGCAGCGGCCGAGCAACTCTTCCATCGCGATCCGCGACTGCAGCCGGACCGTGGCTGCACCGATGCAGTGATGCGGGCCGTAGCTGAGCGCCACGTGGCGTCGAATCTTGCGGGTGACATCGCACTCGCCGGCGTCGGGACCGAACTCGCGTTCGTCGAGATTCGCCGAGGCGTAGAGGAGCATCACCTTCCGATCCTTCGGGATCGTCTTGCCGTCGATCGTGACGTCCCGAGTAGTCGTGCGTGCGAGGCCCTGCGCGGGCGAGGTCATTCGCAGGAACTCTTCGATCGCATTCGGGATGCGTTTCGGGTCGTCGACGAGCAACTTCTGTTGGTCCGGATTCTTGGTCAACAGTTCTGCAGCACCGCTCAAGAGCCCGGTCGTGGTGTCGTTGCCCCCGGTGACCATCGTGAACGCAAAACCCAGGATCCAGGCCGCCGTGACCGGCTCGCCTCCCGACTCCGCGTGCACCAGGGCCGAGATGACGTCGTCGCCGGGGTTCTTTCGAACCCGCTCCATGTGCTCGCTGAAGTACGCGATCAATTCGCCGAGGACGGGGCCCGCGGACGTGATGTCGCCGCCCGCGTTCGCCGCCACGGTCGCGTCCGTCCAGCCGTCGAAGAGCGAGCGATCGGACTCGGGCACACCGAGGAAGTGACCGACCACCAGGCTCGGGAGCGGCTTGAAGAGTTCGACCACCACGTCGCCCTCCCCCATCTCGCGCAGTCGCTCGACCCGCTCGATGACGAATTCTCGAATCATCGGCTCGATGGCCCGTACCTGCTTGGGGGTAAAGCGCTTGATCGCGAGCTTGCGAAGCGCTGTGTGATCGGGTGGATCCATCATCACGATTGGAGACTCGAGATCCAGTAGCTCCATCTCGCCGTAGTTGATGGTCAGGCCCTGTGCCGACGAGAAGGTCTTCGCGTCGACCGCCGCACCGAACACATCCTTGAAGCGGGAAAGTGCCCAGAATTCGCCCCGGTCGTTTTCGAACTTGTGCACAGGGTCGTGATCGCGCAGCGCCTTGTACATCGGAAAGGGATTTCGCCAGGATTCCTCGCTGCGCGGCTCGTAGACGACGGAAGACGCTTCGGACTGTGTAGTCGACACGGCTGGCTCCTGGAGGTTGAACGAGAACCCGATGGTACCGAAAGTGAAAAACGTTCAATCGCCTGCCCCGACGCGATCGTGGTAGCGATCCGAGCCTTCGAGCGCAGCAGCTCGCCGACGGATCGCGCTCAGCCGACTCCCGCCAGTGAGCCGACGAATTGCCAGGCTGCGCGCTTCTTCGCATAGGGGATCGAGGCGTTGGCGGGGCTCGTCGAGGGCAGCCTGGAAAGCTGCAGGTGCGCGAACTCCGGCAGGCTCGGCAGCACTCGCCTTCGGTACGTCGTCTCGGCTTTCGCGCCGTTGAAGCAGACGGCACGAACCTTCGGGTGGCTTCGGAAGAACTCGCCGAAATCGTTCACCACGATCGAGGCTTCGACGATATCGCTGTCGAGGCTGCTGGTGCGCGTGCACGACCTGAGCACGTCCCAAAGAGCAATCCGTCGCTCACGCAGGATTGCGACTCGCTCGAGGTACGGGATGCCAGCATCGATCGCCACGATCTCGTCCATGAGCTTCCAGAAGCTGTTTTGCGGATGCGCGTAGTACTGCTGCGCGCGCAGCGACGCCCTTCCCGGCATGCTGCCGAGGATCAGCACGCAGGCCGAGGCATCGGCAATCGGCGCGAAGCTGTGCACCTTCATTTCATCTGCGCTCACATACCCCCGGGTTTCGGCGAAGCAGCGCACCACGGCAGGGTTTGCCGCAGGCTCGGGCAGTGGCTACCTGTTCAGGGGACGAGCGTAGGAGCCCCCGGCAATGAGCACACCCCCTAGCGGCAGCGTTCCGATCGACGCCGGGCCGTTTGCCGGCTCGCTGGAGTCGCCGCGGCTGCGCGGCAGCCGCTGCGGTGCCTGCGGCGAAACCACATTTCCCGCCCAGCGCGGCTGTCCCTCGTGCACCGCCCAGGGCTGCGACGAAGTCGAGTTGAGCACGCGCGGCACGCTCTACACCTGGACGATCCAGCGCTTTCCGCCGCCGGTTCCGTATGCGGGAGACACCGAAGATTTCGTCCCCTTCGCGGTGGGCTACATCGAGTTGCCCGAGGGTGTCCGCGTGGAATCGCGCCTCACCGAAAGCGATCCGGCTCGGCTCGCCATCGGGATGGAAATGGAACTCGCGATCGAACCCTTTGCGGTCGACGACGAGGGACACGATGTCGTGACCTTTGCGTTCGCTCCCATCGCAGCCGACTAGAGGAAGACCTGCCCATGGACCTGGCCATACTCGGAACGGGCCTCCAGCCCTTCGGTCGACACGACGGCGTCACTCCGATCGAGATGGGAGTAACCGCCGCGCAGGCCGCGCTCGACGACGCGGGCCTCGGCTGGGGAGACGTGCAGCTGGCGTTCTCGGGAAGCCTCGAGGTGCTGCAACCGGACACGATGATTCGGCACATGGGGCTCACCGGGATTCCCTTCACCACCCTCTACAACGGTTGTGCGACGGGCGGCAACCTGCTGCTCTCTGCCGCCAACGCGATCACGGCCGGTGCCGGCGACATCGCCATCGCCATCGGTATGGACAAGCACCCGCGCGGCGCCTTCTCGGTGGGCGATACGCTCGAGAGCATCGGGCTCGGGCAGTGGTACGGCGAGACCGGCCTGGCGCTGAATCCCCAGTACTTCGCAATGAAGACGCTTCGCTACATGCACGACCACGGCATCACCGAAGAGTGCCTTCATCGCACCGCGGTCAAGGCCTTCCACAACGGCTCGCTCACCGACCACGCCTGGCGGCGCAAGGCGATTCCGTACGACGAGATCGCCAACTCGGCGATGGTCTGCGACCCGCTCCGCAAGTTTCACTTCTGCTCCCCGAGCGAAGGGGCGGCAGCGGTCGTGCTGTGCCGCGCGGACGTCGCACGCCGCTACACGTCACAGCCCGTCCAACTGCGCGCCGACGTCTTCCGCACGCGGCTCTACGGATCCTTCGAAACGCTGAGCCCGTCCATGCCCGTGAAGTCTGCGCCGAGCCCGAGCGTGCAGGCCTCGCAGGCGGCTTTCGAGATGGCGGGAGTCGGACCCGAGGACATCGACGTCGCGCAGGTGCAGGACACCGAGGTGGGGCACGAGATCATGCACCTGGCCGAATGCGGTTTCTGCAAGGACGGCGAGCAGGAGGCGCTGGTACGCGACGGCGAAACGGCGCTCGACGGCAGGATTCCGACCAATACCGACGGCGGCCTGCTCGCCAACGGGGAGCCCATCGGTGCCTCGGGCCTACGCCAGGTTCACGAAGTGTGCACACAACTGCGCGGCCGTGCGGGCCGCCACCAGGTGCCTGGCAAGCCCAAGACCGGCTTCACCCACGTGTACGGCTTCCCCGGCGTGAGTTGCGTGACGGTGCTGTCCGTCTAAGACGGAGCCGCGCTCACTTCGCCCGCTACGCGTCGAAGACCGACCGGCCGGCGTCGATCGGGGTCGCCTCGGGGTAGAGCGCGGCGATGGCCTGCTGCTGCACCGGATCGTCGAGGCAGCCGAGGTCGAGGCGAGCCTCCGAGCCCTTCGCGCCAAGATCGTCGGCAAAGACTCGCGCCACCTCCTCGAGGGAGAGCGGCTCTGCCTCGAGCCGCCGGCGCTCTTCGTCGTTGCGGTAGACGTGCGCCTTCCAGAGAACGCTCACGCGGTAGCTCTCGAGAGGCGCGCGAAAGCGCTCCTCGCCCCGGTCGGTCACCGTCCAGTCGCCACTGCCGTCGCCTGCGGGAGCCAACCCAGCACGGCTCGTCACGAACTGGCTTTCCGCATCGAAGGGGCCGACGGGCTCGACCTGGTGGAACATCCCGTGGTTGTCGCCGACGAGAGCCGTGTTCGCCATCGCGCCGACGTGCCGTTGCGGCGGCTTGTCGGGCCCGTCGGGCCAATAGCGAAGGGCGCCGCCCTCGACGTCGTTCATCCACCAGATCGAGGTGGCTTGCGGGATCAGCCAGCGATCGAAGAGCCCCGACCAGAACATCGTGCGCAACAGCCACATCGGCGTATTCGTTCGATCCCGTCCCTCGAACGCGGGGTTGTCGGTGTGCGCGGGTCCGCTCTGCTCGATGTTCACCATCAGGTTCACATAGAGGGTGTGGGGGACGATGACCTCCGCGTCGTAGAAGCGCCGTGCAGCCGCCGTGACTTCCTCGTGGTACAGAAACAGATCCGAGCCCGGAACCGCGAAGTCGGCGTGCACCCAGTCGTTCTGAAACCACAAGGGGCTCGCCGCGACATCCTCGTCCTGTCCGGGCCGGTACCAGCCCCCGAGCGGCGTGTAGGGCGCGTTCGCTTCGAGAATCTCGAGGACCGCACTCACGTCGGGGATCACGTCGCGAAGCAGGGTCGGCGGATTGGCGCGGTGGGGCCTTGCTCCTAGTCTATCGGACCGAG
>Ga0310342_100003251_pt1 | contig 10646 bp, 5 predicted proteins | sample S15DNA20500_MG_FD_206155 | JGI IMG/M metagenome (GOLD analysis project Ga0310342, IMG submission 206155) | Marine microbial communities from station ALOHA, North Pacific Subtropical Gyre - S1503-DNA-20-500_MG | ecosystem: Environmental > Aquatic > Marine > Oceanic | place: Pacific Ocean: North... | reverse complement strand
GCCGTCGTAGTCCATGCGGTGCTGGAGCTGAACCTCTGGCGTCCCGCCCGAATCCGGCTGAAGCAACAAGTCCCTCAACCGCTTGCGGGCAGCGACGCGCCACGCGGTAACCTCCGTCCACTTGGAATTGCGAAACGAAAACCGTCCGGGCTGATCGCCAACGATTCCCGCCGCCCAAGGTCCATAGGCACCAATTAGATTGGGAGTCACTGGATCATGATTCATCGACGGCACCCTCGGAGTAAAACCCACTCTAAACGGAGTTCCTTTATCTACTTTTGCAACTATAAACAAATGTCCGTGGGAAAGTCACCGGTATTCGAAGAAATCGGCTTGAAGATTCAGCCACATCCACCGCTCGGAAGAAAACCTATTCCGACTACCACCACGTCGATGAGGTGACCAACGGGACCGACGACCATTGCAGCTACAGGCCCCTCTGGCACCCTGTCACTGTGATTTACGGCCATCACGGCCGCGACATCCAAGGCAATTTCATAGCTCAGAGCACGTCGTTTTCACTTAGCCGACAGCGACGATTCTTCCCCTGGACAATAGGGATGCACCTCAGCGAAGTTAAACATGAGTTGTTGCCCTCGGGAACCGCCAGTTTATCCTGACTTTCCCAGTCCGTGATCGTGACCCGGCCAGCCGTATCCTTAGCGCGGAAACAATGCCAGTGATCATTCATCCAGGTTTTCTGCTCGAGGATCTAGGATCGATCAAGTTTTTCAAAACTCACGGATGTAACCGGCTGTCCAGCCACCATCGACCGTCAAGATGTGACCGTTGATATAGCTACTTTCCGGTGCCGCCAGAAACAGGGCCGCGTGGGCAATTTCATGCGGCTCGCCCGGCCTGCCCAACGGAATGTGGTCCAGAAGCTTTTGCAGCGAATCCTTGAACGTGCCGTCATCACCATAAAAAAGCTGCCGTGTACCCTGCGTGACGATCGACCCCGGCGCTATTCCGTTGACCAGGATTCCCTCCGCCCCCAACTCCAAGGCCATCGCTTTGGTCAAGTTGACCACCCCACTTTTGGCCGCGACAAAAGCACACTGTAGACGCGCGGGGACAAGTCCCAACACCGAGGCAATGTTGATGATCTTGCCCGCACCCTGCTTGCGCATGACCTGACCTGCCGCCTTGCTCACCAGATAGAGACCGGTCAAGTCCACAGCAAGAACCCGGTTCCACTCCTCAACGGGAAACTCATCGATGGGAACGCGCTGTTTCAGCGTGTTGACCCCAGCGTTATTGACAAGGATATCCAAGCTGCCGAATTCCTCAAGCGTGGCACCTACCACGTCATCGATTTGTTCTCCGCTGGTGACATCCATCACCTTGGCCGTGCAAGCGGGCCAACGCTCTGCAGCCTCGATTGCCGGCTCGAGATCCACATCGGCATAAACGACGCGAGCTCCATTTTCAGCGAACGTGTCCGCGATCGATTTGCCAATGCCACGAGCCGCCCCGGTCACCAGAGCAACGCGATTGGTAAGGTTGACTTTCATGGTTTGCTTTCCGAAAACAATGAATCGTTCGAGTTATCGAGGGGAAATCTGGGGACCACCCCGCAGTTAACGATGTTTTCCGATGGGGGCCAACGTCCCTGGAGAACCGAAACCACGTTCTTGATCGCACCCCGATTGACCTCCTGAAACGCCTGTTCGGAATAGGCTGCGACGTGAGGAGTGAGAATCACGTTTTCCATAGTCAAAAAGGGGTGATCCGGTGGGGTTTCGACTTCTGTAAAGGGGTTGATGTGTTCGAAAGTATCCAATCCCGCGCCCGCGATCTTCCCCTGGCGCAAGCATTCCACCAGCGCCATCTCATCCACGATCGCCCCCCGCGAGGTATTGATGAAGTACGCGTCCGGTTTCATCTTGCTCAGCTTCACAGCGTCGAGAAGATGATGGGTTTCGTCAGTTAAAGGCAGATGCAAAGAGACATGGTCCGATTTGGCGAGCACCGTATCGAGACTCACCATTTCGACACCCAGCGCGTCGGCCTCGGCCCGCGAGGCGCTCAGATCTCGCCTCGTGGCAATCACCCGCATGCCGAAACCGATAGCTCTCCTGGCAACGGCCTTGGCTGATTTGCCGAAGCCAATCAGTCCGAGGGTGCGCTGCGAAAGGCGTTGATTCGAGCGAGACATCCTGCGCGATTCATCCCAGGCACCGGCAGCTGTGGCTCTTGCCATCTGGGGCAACTTGCGCTCGAGCGCCAAGAGTAGCGCCAGCGTGTGATCGGCCTGTTCCTCCACACAGAAATCGGGAACATTGGTGACCAGAATACCCTTCCTCGTCGCTACATCAACATTGATCTTATCGGTTCCCGCACCGAGTCTCGAGATGACGCGACATTGCTTCAAGTTCTCAATCACCTCGGCGGGCAAAGCAACCGATACGGCGAACAGAGCATCGCAGTCAGCCACATGTTGTAAAATCGTTTCTGGGGTATTGGCCTCTGCCTGGACAACTTGGATGCCGTGGGTTTTCCAAAGCTCGGCCTCGAAGTCGCGGACCGGGGAGAGCTTCGCGTTCAAGCGCACCACGTGATAAGTGCTGACGGTAGAATTCATGCGAATAGTCTATCCAAGCGACGGTTCCCTGCAAGCCATAGTGCCATTTCTACATGGGAAACCTACTAGCAGTGTATCCACGTAATGGGTCCCTGCAAGGTACGGAGTGCCACCCAAGGTACTGAACTTGCCGCACAGCGCATCGCGCACCCAGCGCTGTTTCCGGTCTGGGAACGGGTTCACAGAACGGGTTCACAGAACGGGTTCACAACCCTACCGGCCGTCGAAAGGTTCTCCCGTAGTATCGTCTTAGCTAACTGCCAGCCCCGTGAGGCGGCCCGTCCAGCGTGGTCCGTGACCCAAGCTCCAAAGCAGCCGGATCCGCCGCGCGGGGACGTGGGTTGCGTGGCATCCACCAGAAGATGAGCATCAGGCCAAGAGCCAGCAGGCAGAGGGACACCTTAAAGGCTGCTTGAAAGCCCTTGTCTGAATAAAGGGTGGCGTTGATCGTGTAAGGATCGTCCATACTGTCCGAGAAATCCTTGTACTGATGCTCCATCGTGAACTCTTGTGTTCCAGTCGCACTGGATTGACAAGTGTGAGTCGTCTCGTTATCCGCGCTGAGCGGATCCCCCCAGTTGACTCCAAGTGTAAACGTATCCAGCGTACCCGGATCGGTAATCGTACCGGTGAGCCTCGCGGTGGCGTTTCCATTGGTAACCGGATCAAGCGCGATCGTGAACCCTCGCGTACCGGTCCCGCTGGCCTGATAGGTGTGAGTCGGTCCATTAACAGTCACGGTGGCGGTGCTGGAATAAGAATCTGAGAATGCTCCCACTTGGTCGACAACGCGACCGTAAACGTAGGGAGTCAAACCGATCGGCAAGCCGATCATGCTCAAAAATGCCACATTACGACGCATTTGGGAACGGGGTGAGCAGCAGATGACGTAGTTGCGAAAATACACATCGAAAAGCTCACCGGCCCCCATCAAGCCAAAACTCAACAGGAACCACTGGCCCGGCGCCAGCAGCGCCCAAAGCACGCTGCACAGGCACAAGCCGGAAGTCACCAACGTACCAGCTTTGGGGTGTGTTCGGGTGAGCAGCCAGCCCAGCACAAACCCTGCCACCACTTTAAATCCAAATCGCAGGCTGTTCTGATATCCCACGAAATTCTGAGCCGCTTCTCCGGTCGCCGTTTTCGTGTAAAGCGCGATCGTGGGCAGGATCATGTAACCCATGTACACGAGCACGTAGGCCAGGACCGTGATTAGAATGATTCGATAGCTGACAAACTCTCTCAAGCCACCGAAGACGACGGTCCGAAACGGCTGACGCGGCGCTTCGACTGGCGGCGGATGGAGGATATACTTCGTAGAAAGCCAGGCCCCCAACCCCATGATGGGCGCGGTCACCACGAACAGGAGGGCAAAATTCCAGCGGAAATCAAGTCCTGAAAACGGGCTGGAACCAAGCCGTCCATCGAGGACCATTTGCGATCCCAGGGAACCGAGGACTGCCAGGATGGGACCTAATCCGAAGGCCAGAGAGAAAGCTGCACCGCGCCGCGACTCCGCAACACCCCGCCCCAGCATTTCCCACTGAAACGCTGAACTCGTCCCGTTGGCAATCCCTACCGCGGCCGCATGGAAGATTACCGCCCCGACGACCCAATCCGCCGTCGGACTGACGAGCGCCAGCACGACAACGGCCGCTGCCAGAACATGGATTAGATAACAGGCCACGATCACCGGTTTGAGCATCCGCACGGCCGGAAAGTACCAGGCCATGACAATCGGTACCGGCGTGAGGCACATCACCACCGACGAGGGGAGATTGGAGGTGGCGTTGTCATGTCCCAGGGCTTCGAGCAACGCCGCCTGCGTCAGTCCCACATAGACGACCGGAGCCGCCAGGTAGCCCAGTCCCATGTTGGCGGCGAACACCAACAAGTTCTGCGTTTGTTCTCTTACGGTCAACCCGCCATCATGGGTCCCGCCGGTCTCTTCTGAACGAATCTCTTCGTTGTCGGTGCGCCCGGCTGTCATACGGACCATTTCCTTGATACGGTTGTGGCACTGGCCAGATAAGTATCCAGCGAACCTCCTCGAAATGCAACCGTTGTCTGGCGGGCCCTGAAGGTGCCCGCCACGCGCCGCTCGACTGCCTGCTGCTTCAAAAAAAGACTCCCAAAGTTGTTTGGGCCGCCAACCCTGGTATACTGGACGTTTGCTCAGCCAGGAAGTTACCAATCCTGGGGGGCTAATGGGCTCATCCTTATGAAGTTTGTGAATACTAGGAAATTGAAAGTTTTTGCGAGTGCCCGTCGCATTGGCACCCTTTCCTTACTTACCTTCGCGGCACTGGCAACATCAACATCGCCCGTTACTGCAATCAATATCGTGCTTAACTTTGATGCTGCGCAGTCGGATAGTCCGACCTTCGATCCAACGGGCGCATTGCTGCAACCTTTATTCCAACAAGCAGAGCAATTTTACCAGAGTGTCTTTCAGGACGCCGCTGCCAATACCACCTTGACGATCGACTACTGGTACCAGGACCTGTCTGGTGGCACCATCGGCAAACACGATCTGGTAACGGAAACAACCTTCCTCGGCACCTTGCCCAGCCGTGAGATCACAGCGGACATCAAGATCGATACGCTTTCCGGGTCGGGTGGCGCCGAACGTAACTGGTTCATCGATACTACGCCAGACGACGACGAAGAATATGACATGCAGCAGACGTTGTGGCGAGATCTGACCGCCGCACAACAAACGGATCTTTTTAACTTTGGCGCGGATATTCCCGACACGTTCGAAACCGGCTATTCCGGAAGTGCCATCACAGGAAGTGATGCGGTAGGCACCACGGACATGCTCAGTGTCGTGCTTCACGAGGTGGGCCATGCCCTGGGAATGTCCTCGTCTAACAACGGCACGATTGCCGAGACGGGTGACAACGACTACGACTTTAATCCCGATTTTGTCTTCGGAAAAACCTTGGCTGCTGAAATTGCGGACGGTGGGAATAACGCCCATCTGGACAGCAGCGGCCTGTTCATCATGGACCCCGCTCCGGCCCCCACCGGGACACGTCGACGACCAAGTCACGCCGACCTGTTTGCGATGGCAGCCGGGCACAGTTATACGAGCCTCGATGTGCCGCGTCGTGAATTCTACCGGCCTAATGGGGGCGGCAACTGGAACAACTCGGCCAACTGGAGCGGTGACGAAGTACCAGAATCGGGCGACGATGTGAATGTACGTGACAACCGGCCTGCCGGGACCGGCGATTTGCCGACGGCCAACCTGACTGCCAATGGAAACGCTGCCAACCTGACGGTGTCTGAAGGTGGAAACGTCGACACGGAAGAGTTTCGGTTGGATGTGGGCGGTACGATCACGGTTACCGACCAGGACTCCGACCTGTTTATCCGCAACGGCGGAGAAGTGGAAGCAATGACCCTTACCGTCAGCAATGCTGCCGAGATTCGCCCCGCTGCGGGCAGCTTGATCGACGTCGAGCACTTGAATGTCGGTCAGGACAGCTTGTTGATCGGTGCGGGAGAGGTGAATGTACAAACTGAACTGGAAAACGACGGGACGATCACGGCCAGTGAGGGTACGCTGACCCTCACCACCTCCCATGTGGGTGGGGTGTTCGATCTGGACGGTTTCTTCTCGTCAGGAGGAGGGCCAATCGGCATCTTCACGGAGCCAGGCAAGGTCAACGCAACCGGAGGCGACATCGTGGTAGATGGAGAGTTAACCGACGGCTTCAACGGCACGATGACGGTTTCTTCGACACGCAGGATTACCTTTCAGGAGGACTGGGAGCTGTCTGCTTTTTCATTGTTTGCTACATCCACCGGAGTTCTCAATCTAACGCAAGCGACCGTTGCGGGTCTGGGTAAAATGGCCGCAGAAGGGATTCTCAATGTTTCCGCAGATGCGGACAAAAGTATTTCGTACATCAATTCACCGGTCGATTTCGGCTCCCAGGTGTCGGTCAACGTGGAATCGGGTGCCGAACTGGAAATCAACGGCACGGCAACGGTCGACGGAGGAACCTACAACGTGGACGATGACGGCCTGCTCGATTTCGATGGCATGCTTTCCATCGGCAGTGCAACCTTCAATGATGTCGGTACGGCGGCTACGTCCGACGTGCGATTCGATGGAATCACGACCTACACCGGTGGCACGATCACGACCACGGTACCACTGTTACAGAACGCTGATGCAACGGTGACCGGTAACACGGTTGTCAATGGTGGCTTATTCAATTTGGACGGCAATGGCTCCACAGCCATCACGTTAAACAGCGACCTGACGTTGAACGTGGACGCCATCGAAAGCGGCGGAGTCAACTTTGATGGCACCCTGAAAATCAACGGAAGTTCCAGTAAACTCACCGTTAACACGGTTTCTCCCTGGATCATGAATGGTACGTTAGCAATCACAACCAGTTCCACGGTAACCTCCCCAGCCATTAGCGGACAAGATTTCACTTTATCCGGTCCGGCCAATATCGAAGAGGGAACTCGATTTGACGCTCGAGTCGACATCGACAGCAGCGGCAGTATCAATTTCCAAACAGGTACGTCACGCATCAACCTCAATGGGGGTGATTTGGTCAATACCAACACGATCAACGGTGGTTCGGTAAACGGCCCCTCCGGTAGTAGCCTGCGAAGCACGACTGCATCCGCCTTGGTTGGTCATGGTGCGATCAACACGGACGTTGATTTTCTATCAGGCACGGCGTTGCTGGCCGACAATGGCACGCTCACGATCGACGGATCGTTTATTTCACTGGGCCAAATCGGAACCCACGACAGTGACGGCACGCTGGATGTTATCAATGCCTGGAACACGGACACCGCCGACGAGTTACGGCTCAACGGTGGTGAGGTGAGCGGCGGTGGGATCATCAACTCCGGCACCACGATCGGCCACGGCCTGGTCAGCAGTTCGTCGTTTGTGAACAATTCGATCCTGACGGCCGACGGAGGCACGCTGACCCTGAATACGGGCAGTTTCCCGGACCTGGATGGCACCTCGGAAACGGGCATCGTTAACGCTTGGGTGGGTAGTGTCGAGGTTCTGAATGTTGCGACCGGTCGTTTTATCTTCAATGGCTCCCTGAACGTAGGTGCTGGCCAGCTGTTTCGTTTGAGTGCCAGAGGTTTGGTCAATGAAAGTGTAATCAACCTGAGCAACGGGACGGTTGAGGTCCCGGACTTCTCTCAGAGCGCTCAACTGAACGTTTCTGACGGTGGACCGTCGCGTCTGGAGGCAGCCAGCCTCACTTTTGAATGGGACAGCACCAGTGCGGTCGAAGACGATCTCGAACTCGTGGGGGCGACCGACATTCATGCCGGAGCATCTTTCGCCGGCAGCGGTCAGTTGGTGGTACCTGCCGGGGCGGTGCTGCATCTGACGGACGGCTCCTTCGTTGGGGTGAGAGTTGAAAACAACGGTCAGGTTGTCGTCGGATCGTCACCCGGGCTGGCCGTCATCGGTGGTGATTACAGCCAGAGCGGCGGCTCGCTCCTGGAGATGGAAATCGAGGGTACCACGGCAGGTACTGAGTACGACCAGTTGGTCGTCACCGGAACGGTCACGCTGGATGGAACGCTGGATATCCCGGTGAACGCAGGCGAGGGAAGTTACACGGACCCCGCGACCCGTGGTGATTCGGACAACTTTGTCCTGGTCGATGCGGGCACTCGAACTGGGACGTTCAGCGCAGTTCACTATGACGGTTCGTTACTGGTGCCCGATTTTGTTTCAGAAGACGACTTCCGCGATCATATCGTCAACGGGCTGTTTCGTAATGTCAGTTACACATCGACAATCGTCCAACTACAGAACCTGCTGGCCAACCAAGGAGATACCGACGGTGACGAAGATGTCGACACGGTTGATTTGACGCAAATGATCATGAACTACACCGGAGCCACCGGCAGCGGCACAACCTGGCTCACCGGTGATACCGACGGTGACGGGGACACCGATACCGTGGACTTGACCACGGCAATTATGAATTTCACCAGTGCCAGCAGCGCAGCGGTGGCCGTACCCGAACCATCCGCCTGGCTACTGCTGGTGATGGCGATCGGCTGCCTGCTGTGGCGCCCAGGACAAGATGCTGTGAAAGGACGAGGGCACTAGCAGGCTCAAGACCGTTGAAGACGATGGCAACAACCGGCCCCTGCCTTGGCCGGACGCTTCCCTCGCGCGATCCGGACGCTTCCCTCGCGCGATGATGATGCCAACTGGCGAAGGTGCTCGCGCCGAAAACGTTTGATCGCTAGTTTCCCTGTTAAGAACCCATGTCAGCGGTCGGTGCGCCAAGGCGAATGTTTTAGGGTCGGTTGCCGCACTGGTTTTCAAGGTATGGGGTTGCCAAACCACGTCAGGACTGGCGATGATATACGCCCCCAACTGGCTGTAGCTGCGACATCCTTGAACGATGAGAAGAACGCCATGAGCCCAAGCGGAAAAATGGCAGGAAAAAAAGTGGTGGTGACCGGCTCGGGTACCGGGATTGGGCGCGGCATCGCCCTGGGGATGGCTCGCCAGGGAGCTGAGGTCGTACTGCACTATTCACGCAGCGCCGAGGGTGCCACCTCCGCCGTCGACGAGATTACCAAGGCGGGTGGAAAGGCGGTTGCCTACCCGGCAGATTTCCGAGAGATTGGTCCGGTCAAAGAGCTTGCCACCCAGGCGCTCGACTTCCTTGGCGGATGTGATGTGCTGGTCAACAATGCCGGGATTACCAACAACACGCCTTTCGAAGAACTCGAATCGAAACACTTTGATACGCTCATCAATGTGAACTTGCGTGCGCAGTTTTTTCTCACCCAGGCCTTGCTGCCGGCACTGGTGGAGGCTGCCCCGAGCTATGTCATTAACCTCACGTCGGTCCATGCCTTCTCGGCACAGACCGAGCACACGGTCTACGCCGCCACCAAAGGCGCGATCGTAGCATTCACGCGTGTGCTGTCACTGGAGCTCATTCAGAAAGGGGTTCGCGTCAACGCCATTGCCCCGGGGTGGATCCGAGTCGAAAATCAAGAAGCCGTGTTGGGTGAGGATTTCAACTGGGAAGAGGAGACGCAGAAAATCCCGGCGGGCTTTTGTGGTAATCCGCAGGACATTGCCGAGTTAGCCATGTTTCTAGCCTCCGAAGAATCACGATACATTCTTGGCCAGACAATCGTAGCCGACGGGGGACAGCTGTCGATCATGCCCGTCAGTGGTGACTTCCGCCAGCGGCGACCGATGACGTTTGGCCAATGGTACGTTTGACCGAGTGTTTTGATCGAGTGCCTATCAGGGAGAATTCTTTAGCAATGCCACGAAAACTATTCTATCGACTGTTAACCATTGGCATTTTTGCACTGAGTCTGTTCTCACGTTCGATCAACGCCGAGGAGCTGCCCGACACGCTTGACCTGGCACGACATGCCAACTTGGCCCTCAACGGACTCAATGGAACCACCGACCAACGCGGTGAATTCATGTTTCGCTGTTCGATTTCACCACCCACGCTGGCCCACGACGCCTACAGCTTTTCCGCCTGCGGACCGAAGTACATTGAGTCGATGGCCATGTCGAGCCTGATGACTGGCAGGGGGCTCGATGAGTCAGGTAGCCGCCAGGCAGTCGATTATCTGATATCCTGCCTGGGGGAGGATGGGCTCTTCTACTGCAAGATCGGTCCTGAGCGACCCTGGGATACCGCAAGTCCGGAGGACTGGGCCAACATGTACGGCCAGGGGCGCATGCTGAGGGCCATGCTTGCGGTTCACGAACTCGAGGGTGGCGACGTTTGGGTTGACCGGATGCGTCGCCTCGTGAGTACCTTGAACAAAATCGTCATTCGAAAGACGGACCCCGCTACGGGAGAAACCTACGCCTATTACCCGACAACACCGGGGTACGGTGACATCTTCAGCTATCCGAAAAGTGGCTGGAAAACCACCGATCTGGTCACCAAGGCAGATCCTGGCGAAATTGGTAAATCGATTGCGGACATGCCCGATCACACGTTCGGCATCCCGTTGTATCTCGGCGGCATGGTGGAAGGATTGACGCGCTATGCAACCG
>Ga0310342_100003250_pt1 | contig 10646 bp, 11 predicted proteins | sample S15DNA20500_MG_FD_206155 | JGI IMG/M metagenome (GOLD analysis project Ga0310342, IMG submission 206155) | Marine microbial communities from station ALOHA, North Pacific Subtropical Gyre - S1503-DNA-20-500_MG | ecosystem: Environmental > Aquatic > Marine > Oceanic | place: Pacific Ocean: North... | reverse complement strand
CTTATTGTCACCGGATGTCTGGTCTTTATCGACGGTCTTCAATTCGTGAACTATTTTTTGGGGATCAATATCTTCCAAGTCAAGATGAGGAATATCTGCAGCCATATTCTTAGCTTGACCGACAAGCTTACCTAGGGAGCGGGCAGCCTCTATCATCTTCTGAGGGCCTAGAAAAATAAAGGCTATCAGAAGAATTACTAAAACTTCCAAACTACCCATACCCATCATCCTAAAGTCACCGCTTTGGCATCTATTTGATCACCGCAGAAAGTTATTTTGTTCAAAACACCTTTCCTAAATAAAATTTTTGAGAGGGCGCATAAAGGCAGTCCCACCACCGAGGTGTAGCATCCCTCAACTCGTTCTACAGGTTGGAAAACTTCATTTTGAATAGCATAAGCACCCGCTTTATCCATTGGGTCACCTGTGGCTATATATTTATCAATTTCCAGATCAGTATATTTCCTCATATGGATTAAACTTCTTCTTGTAACCGAACATAGTTCACCATGATGATTAGATACGGCAATGGAAGTGATCACTGTATGAGTAATGCCTCTTAATTCCGTTAGCATTTCCCAGGCATGATCAGCACTTCGGGGCTTGCCAAGAATTTTTCCATTAACCACCACAGATGTATCGGAACCTACGACCAGCTGGTTGTCCTCAATGTTGTCCACCGCATATTTGGTTTTAAGAACGGCCATTCTGGACACGTATCGTTCGGGAGACTCTCCAAATAGCGGCGGGGTTTCAAATGAATTCGGATCAGCCAATTTAAATGGCAAACCTATCCTGGCTATCAAAATTTTCCTTCGAGGGGAAGTCGAAGCAAGTATTAGCTCTTTATTTATTTTCACTTCTCGCATATAACGGTGTTCCAGTTTTCTATTTGGCTACAATATTAACTGAATACGATTTCCCCAGTTATGTTTCACAAGAAAGTGTGAGAGTAGCAACACATTCAACATGATAGGTTTGTGGAAACATATCAACCGGTTGGATATTATTCACTCGATAATTCCCCTTAGCGAGAATATCAAGATCCCTAGCGAGGCTAGACGGATCACAGGAGACATATGCTATCCGAAGCGGCTGTTTCTCGATTACTGCCTTTAGGGAATCCGGATGACATCCGACTCTCGGGGGATCAAGTATCAGGGCATCGATATCGTCAATTATGTCGCCTAGAACCTTCTCTGTTTTGCCTAAAAGAAACTCTATATTTTTCACATCAGACAACGCTGAAGATGCATCATGCACGGCTGATGCCGATTCTTCTATTGCGTAAACTTTCTTTACGCTAGGCGCCAATATGGCGGCAAAAGTTCCCACCCCAGCGTAGGCATCTACCAAAGTTTGTTCTTCGTTAAGCGCAAGATACTCAGAAACTAAATCAATTAAAGTTTCCGATTGTGGTGTGTTAACTTGAAAAAACGACGGAGAAGCAACTTGGAAAATACGACCTTTCAACCTCTCTGTATACCACTTTTGACCAGAAGGAAACGGTATGTCCAAAGCAGATAAAGTTGGTTGAATAAGCCTATCTCCCGTATTGACTCCAACCCTTACTGATAAATTGGTAGTTTCAGATACTTTATCTTGCAGGCCGCCAAGCGTTTCATTGATTATGGGTGCCATTAACATACAGTTTTCGATCCGTACAAATCGTCGGGTTATGCGATTTGAAAACCCCATCTGACCACCAAACCGAACAGTAAATCTAGCATGATTCCGATATTCAAACTGCGATGGAGCCGGCAATGTAGGAGATATGTTAACCTCCTTCAAAGTGCCGTAAGAAGAAAAAGCATCTCTAACTATCTCCCGCTTAAGTGCTAACTGGTGTTGGTACTCAATATGCTGCCATTGGCACCCACTACAGGGTCCAAAATTAGGACAAGGCGCTTCAACTCTGTGAGGGGAACGCTCAATTACTTCAGTAACTATTCCTGCCACCACAGAGCGCTTTCGCCGACGATACCTATAAATTCTCGCATTAACCAACTCACCTGGAATTCCCCCAAATACCCCTATCGTCTCACCTTCCAAATTGGCTACGCAGTCCCCAATTTCTCCCATCCGTCCCAAACGGAGATCAACATATTCTTTGACTTCTTCTTCATTTCTAAGTGGATCTAATAACATGTAGTGTTTATGTAAAGGCGAACAAGCGTTTAATAATTAATTGTTTGGTTATATTACCGCAGCATTACTAAATACCAATCAAGTATACCGATACCTCGGTCCCTTTCTGGTAATATTGAGGCGCGAAAAGTATAAATTTTTAAGGCTATAGTAGAGGTCAGTTAATTAGTTATGACCACAACCCGTAGGCTACCAGTATGGCTTAAGGTAAAAATGCCTGGAGGCCCAAATTATTCAAAACTGAAAGAATTGATGCGCGAGGAAGGTTTACATACCGTCTGCGAAGAGGCAAGGTGCCCCAATATTGGGGAGTGCTGGGAAAGGCAGACAGCCACCTTCATGATACTGGGTGACACCTGCACTAGAGCGTGTACATATTGTGCTGTGAACACAGGTGTCCCATCAGGTTTGGATTTAGAAGAACCATTGAGACTCGCCGAAACCGTTGCTAGACTTCAGCTGAAGTACGCCGTAATCACATCGGTCAATAGGGACGACCTGCCAGATGGTGGCGCATTCATATTTTCTCAATGTATAACTCAAATAAAGAAGCGGACACCCAACTGTAAAGTAGAAGTTTTGACTCCTGACTTCCAAGGTGATCTTGAGGCCTTACGCACCGTTATCGAGTCAGGTCCTGATACGTTCAATCACAACATTGAGACCGTCAGGAGGGTATTCCCTCGTGTGAGAGCAAAAGGTGATTACGATTTATCGTTAGATGTCTTATCAAACGCAAAGACTATAAATTCGGAATGTGTAACGAAGTCTGGCATGATGGTGGGTTTGGGAGAAACTTTTGATGAAATCTTAGACACAATGAAGGACTTGAGAGAAGTTGACTGCGACTTGATAACAATCGGTCAGTATCTTCGACCTTCTCCTAAACACTCTCCAATTTCAAAATGGTACACGCCTGAAGAGTTTGAGGAGCTGAAGTACGAGGGACAAAAACTTGGGTTCAAACACATAGCCTCCGGACCTCTAGTCAGAAGCTCCTACCACGCCGACGAACAACACTCCGCCGCGACATTAATACCCAGTCACTGAGTTACGAAAACTATCTTTTGCGATAGTCTACCGATGAGCAAGACAAAATTATTTTTTTAGTCTGAGGATGGAAGCTTCCTGGGCTGTTGTAGTTCCATTTCGGAACCATGACATTTTATTGTCCCTTCTCCAGCCTTTGTACAGAGGACTGTACTACCACAACTATCACACTCATATCTTCTGCCCAACTGATTCGCCATCTATCAATTCCTTTCACTGATTTATATCCAGCTATTTCTGACTCATCGGCTCCCCACAACACTCGATAGTACCATCCGCACCGCGTGTAACCACAAATTCAGAACCACATTCTCCACATGAATATCGTTTGCCTGTTTCGTTAGCCAATTAAATCACCTCTAATCATCGGATGTATGGGATGGTTAAGCAGAGTATCTATCTAATAAAAAGGAATTATAGGAAAAGCCACCGAGGGTGGTCAACGATTCCACTCTGTTAAGTAAATTTTTATTCATTCTAAAGTTCTTCGATTACCGCTTGAGCAGATTCATAATCTCTCCGTCCTCCTGGAAAAATAGGAGGAACCAAGTAAAAATTTTTGATGCCAATTTCTAGGTACTTATGGATCATGTCAAGGGCTATCTCATATCCCGCATTGCCCTGAGCCAATTCCTTAGTAACTTGTTCAGGGACATCTGTGAAAGAAATACTGTCTCTCGACATAATCGGGATACCCCACATGATTGGAACGTTCAACTCTGACCTTTGATTCCCTTGGTATTGTTCCAGAAATTGTTCGGTCACTACAGGATCAAAATTTGGTTGGGCTATTAAAAAATCAGATCCACAACGTATCTTGTTCGCAGTAAGAGATATTTCGGAACTCCAATCCCGAGATGTATCCAATGTACTTCCAACACAAAAATCGGTTGGCTCTGATAGAACACGACCAGTAAAGTCAATCCTCTTATTCATTTTTTTTACGGAGCGTATAAACTCAGTAGGGGTGAACCCTTTGACTGACACGTCTGCACAACCACTAGAAACTGTGAAATTATCCCCTCTCACAACTACCAAGTTTCGTAGTCCCATAACATGTGCACCTAACAATGAGGTTTGCATTGCAGTTTTGTTCATGTCTCTGGTTGTCATTGTGAACAGAGCCGGTATTTTAGTATTACTCTCTATCCATTGGGCAACCGAAGAAGAACTTGCTCTAACTGTCCTGCCGGGGCTAGCAGCCACAAAGAACATGTCTGGAGTTAGATCTGCTATGCCATCTAATAAATGTGTACTTCCGCCTCTAGGAGGCGAGACATCGCAAACTAAAAATGGCTCTCGATTACTTTTGGAAACCAATTCTACGAGTGTTGTCATAGAAATCAGATTAGCAGATTATGCAATAGGGAACATGCATACTTAACTGATCCATATACAACTAGGATTGCGGCAAAAAAAGATTACATCAATCACATCTATCATCTAATTGATGTATGAAGTCTATTTCCAGCCTAAAATGCCTTCCGGGTTAGGACAAAGTGAAACTCGGTGTCCTGAGGTGCATTTATATCGCTCCTCCCTAATCTCTCTTCTTTTACCAGACAAAGAAGATTGAGACATACCTGAACCACAGAAAGGACAGCTGACTCCGAATACCGCACGGTTACGAACCCTATACACTTTGACATGGGTGAGTACTTCAATTAAAGCAGGAAACTCTCCTATATACCTCAGTACATAGCGGGTACCTGTACCTATCACACTATTTCTTTTTTGCTCAGGACGCTGAACTGTGTACTCATAGTCGACGTATCCGCAGCTCAAACATTCAGCTTCTTCAAAGTTAACAGACAACCTCGCAGAGCATTTCGGGCAGTGGCTTTTATTTGTTTTTGGCTTCCCTGATGTCCCCGGTAAGCCTGGAATAACTCTTCTCGGAATAATCGGAACTCTAGGTTTCGCCGGCGCAAATGGGTTAGAAGTCTGGACAACCATATCTCTATTTCACTCCTCTTCAGGTCCTGACCTCCAAACTAGGCGGTAGAACACTTTTTTTCGTCGTGATTCTGATGGGGCAGAGGGAACTGACCATCAGGTCATCGAATTAACGTGTGGGGCATTTTCTTATATTTGTCAAAAAAAAGTCAAGTGCTAACCAGCAGTATTTGATAGAATTTTTCTTAATTTAAACTTTGTATAAAACATTTGTACTATTTTTATGCCTAGTATTCGATCTTTTTGATATTAAGAAAAAATTAAGTATCAATTAGAATATGTGTCACAATTAATTATGCGGGATATTAATTTAAGTTTTTATAGTGGAGATATTAAACTTTTTATTATTTTTCATTAAGTTTTGAGATATCTTAATCAAAATCAATAAATGCTGCGGTCTATATCTCTGCTAGATTCACAAGTATTCATTGACACTTCATCGAGGCGATTGGTAATCTCTAACTTGGTTTCTTTAGATTAAATTTCAAGAATTTTGCGCTGAACCAATCGATTATGAAAACCGTCATTTTGTGCAGGCAATAGATCCCGTGACAAAAAATATGATTGGTTTTGTAATTAGCTTGCTGCGGCGCCTGGAGAGCTGATTTACGATGTCAATAAATATCTTTGTATGTGCTAAGCAAGTGATGGACCCTGAAACTCCTTCATCCGCCTTTAATGTCGACTCTGCGTCAAAACAGGTCGCCCCAGTTCAGGGAATACCGCCAGTTGTAAACGGGTTTTGTGAAAATGCTGTAGAGGCGGCATTGCAAATCAAGGAAGCCGCTGGAGGAGGCACTGTAACAGTAATATCTGTTGGTAACGGGTTTGTGATGGATGTAATGAAAAAACCCCTCTCAATGGGTGCAGATAACATGGTACTCATTCAAGATCAGCTTTGTGGGAATCTTGATGCTTTAGGAACTGTGAATGTTCTTACAGCGGCTATTAAGAGAACAGGAGACTTCGATCTCATTTTATGCGGCCAGCAAGCCTCCGACTGGGACAATGCACACGTTCCTCTTGGGATATCAGAGGCACTAGACATCCCCTGCCTTACCGAAGCCAAAAATATCGAAATAGGCGACAATTCTGTGACCGTAAATAGCTCTAGAACAGACGGCTATGAGGTTTTCGAAGCAAATTTGCCAGCACTAATTACCGTGAACAATGAAATTGGTGAACCTCGTTACCCAACCCTCAGAGGCATTATGCAAGCGAGCAGAAAAACACCCGAAATATTGACTCTTGCAGATCTTGGTTTATCGGAAGAAAGCATCGCTCCTGCAATGACCCTATCGGACCTTTATATCCCTGTAAGTGAAGCTCAATGTGAAATAGTCGAAGGTGAAGATGACGCAGATTCCGGAAGATTATTGGCACTAAAACTTCGAGAAGCCAAAATAATTTAAAACGTTACTAGTTTTGAAAGTATGTAACGGCGCAAGCACTAGGTACAAGTAAGAAATCAAACAAAAATAGGAACCAAACACTATGTCCCAAATTCTAATTCTGGCAGAAATAGAAAACGAAGCACTGCACTCGACGGCAGCTGAATTGTTAGCAGCAGCAAGAAAACTCGCAGATGAACTGGGATCGGAGGTTGCAGCAGCACTACTTGGAAACATCTCGGATGATCTTAGTAAAGAGGCCGTCGCCTTAGGTGCGGACCATGTCTATGCTTCATCCCATCCGATGCTAGCTTCAAATGTAGCCGACGCCCACGTAGCAGCCCTTAAACAAATCTGTGAACGAGTATCACCAACAGCTGTACTAACAGCAAAAACTCCTTTGGGAAGGGTGGTGGGACCAAGGCTGGCCTACCGAATGGGCGTTGGAGTTGCGCAGGACTGTATGGACCTAACAGGGGATAAGGCATCCGGTAAGATAACTGTAAGAAGACCTGTGTATGGTGGAAATGCGATGGCGGCATTCACTTTTACCAATAAAGACCCGCAATTCATCGTGTTGAGAGTAAAAGCTTTTGAACCTCTAGAGCGAGATGACGCAAGAGCAGGGGAAATAGTGGATCTCGACCTACCTATTAGTGACAACGACGTAAGAGTAAAACTAATAGAAACGGTCAAAGAAGAATCAGAGGGGGTAAAACTAGAAGATGCTTCGGTCATAGTGAGCGGTGGGCGAGGACTGGGAGGCCCAGAACCATTTTCACAACTGGAAGAACTCGCCAAGATGTTTAATGGCGCTGTTGGCGCCTCACGAGCTGTATGTGACGCAGGTTGGCTTGATCATTCATACCAGGTTGGCTTAACCGGTAAGACAGTAAGCCCGGATTTATATATAACAATAGGTATATCTGGCGCAAGCCAACATATGGCCGGATGCTCGTCATCCAAAAGCATCGTAGCAATAAACAAAGACGGTGAAGCAAATATATTTAAGGAAGCCTCCTATGGAGTTGTGGGGGATTGGGAGAAAGTTCTCCCATCATTCACAGCAACAGTACAAGAACTACTTAGCTCTTAATTCACCCAGTGAATGGAAACCCAGTCAGCATCCTTGAAAGTTCAAAACAGTAGCGGGAAATATTCTAAATGATGGGCAATCATTTTTTTGATGAATTAGATGAAGTGAAAGGAAGTATTCTTGAAGCCGATGTTCTGTCTCTTTTTTTCCCGTATTTTGGTAAGGCTATACTCTTAGATACAAGAAGCAATGAAACCGATGGTCCGGTCATCATGTTAACGGAAATGGTTAGAAGTCCTCAGGAACGAATTAGAAGCCTAGAAAGACTTAGACCTGGCTTTCCAGACGTGGAAAAAATGATTTTAATACCCTGGGTTCGTTACATTTCAACTCTGGTGGAAAGTGGCATATGGGATTCGATAGTAACCCGTTTGGAGCAATCCACCTTCAACGATCCCGATAAGTCTACAGAGATACTCCTCTCAGAACTCAAAAAAATGGAACGTGTCGAATTGATTTCAGCAATAAAGGGCCCAAAATATGAAACAATTTGGTCACGCGATGAGAATTTCTAATTTCCTGAATTCCCAATCACTAACCCGTACTAAACTATCTCTCGACAGAAATCCTGTAAGAATCTATTTATTGGAAAGGGGTGCGACCCACTACCAATTAGATTGAGATAAAATTAGCCAACTAACTTCTTGTATGGAGGTGTGCAGTGCTGGGATTTCTCGGGGGAACGGGGCCAGAAGGTAAAGGATTAGCCTTAAGATTTGCCTTAGCGGGTGAAAAAGTGTTTATTGGTTCTCGTAACAGCAGCCGAGGGGTAGAAGCATCAACCTCTCTAAAAAAATTCTCTAATAACAACATTTTTGGCGGAACTAACAGTGAAGCAGCATCTAAATCTGACGTGGTTGTGGCGGCAATGCCATACGAAGGTCAACGAGAAACACTAGAAGCATTAAAGACAAGCCTCACAGGAAAAATTGTTATAACGGTTGTAGCCCCTCTGATTTTCAACAAAGGAGCTATTTCCGCATTACCGGTGAAAGATGGGTCGGCGGCACTGGAAGCCCAAAAAATTCTGCCCGAATCCCGTATCATCGGAGCATTTCAGAACATAAGCGCCCGTGACTTACTCATTCCTAGCAAATCTATAGATGCCGACGTAATAGTTTGCGGAGACGATCAAGATGCAAAGAATTACGTGATCACCCTAGCAAACATGATCCGAGGGGTAAGAGGTATAAATGGAGGAGGATTAAAAAATGCTGGTTATGTTGAAAACCTTACAGCACTTTTATTAAATATAAACCAGGAGTACAAGTCCCACTCCTCAATAAAAATTTCGGGTGTGTAACGATTAATTATTCCTAAATTCAGTCATCCTGTGTTTCGCAGACTATTCCCGCAAAAAGTTCGCTTTTCATTACCTAATAAAATAATTTATATATTCATATTTACGTCGATTTGCTTTCTTTTCTTTGAACCTATAACAGCTGTCGGTGATACTCCCTCAAAAAACAATTCATCATCTGAAATATCAACACAGTCCTATACGATAAATTTTCCTATAAATATTACCTTTGAACTAACTGGCAAATCCGATTTAGAAATTGATCAAATATTATTTATTTACCAGCTAAGTAACACAAATATCAGTGGATACAATCACACATCGATAACGCACACACCAATGACGGGTGTTGATTCTGCTAAAACAGACCACCGATTTACGGCAACTTCTCAACTGGCAACGTCAGGATCAAACTATATCCCTAGCGGAACTTCCGTTTCCTATTATTTTGAGATCCATCATGTAGATGGGGAGAAACAGTTGTCTGATTCCGTTAGTTTTGATTATCTCGATCCTAATTATGACTGGCAAAAACTTGAATCAGAGACAATGACAGTATTTTGGCACGACATATCCAAAAACAAAGTTGAAGAGGTGGTATCGAAATCTGAGAATGTCATAGACAAAGTTTCCGACCTCTTGGACCTAAAACAAAGTCAATCTATGAGAGCGGTGATCATAAATACCCAGAAAGAATCGCTTAAGTCTTTTCCTAAAATTAGTATGTCGGCTACTCGTGACAACATCTACGGTGGATTTGCATTTCATGAATATGGGGTTTTCATAATTAGGGGGCTAAGCGTCGACGCAATGATCCATGAAGCAACCCATATTTTAACGAATCAAAAGATGAATTCTCCTCTATCCAGAATGCCAGCATGGCTTAGTGAAGGGTTAGCTATGTACTTTGAAATAGACAGCAAGCATAGAACTCGTACAGCCGAGATTGGCTATTTACAGAAAAAGTTAAGGCCCCTTTCTTCAATGGAGTCAGTCCCAGGTAAATCAATGGATATCCGAATCTTCTATGCGCATTCTCAAGAAATAGTTCGATACCTGATCGATATAGAAGGAAAAGAAAAATTCCTAAACCTACTTAATCAAATTAACTCGGGTGCACGTGCCGATACATCTTTCATTGATGTATATGGGAGAAGCTTGGATGACCTAGATGAATCCTGGCGGGCCACTCTGAACCCAACTTTCGATAGGCGACTGTTAGTTGACCCAGGCACTTTCTGGACATCTTTAATACTAGGAACTGCCTTCCTGTTTGCAGTGATAGTGTCGACCGTGACATGGGCGAAAAGAAGAATATCTAATCAGTCAGAAACTATGGGGGAAATATTTGAAATCCAAAATACCTGTGAGGATCAAAGAGATCATTAAAAATTAGATTAGCAAGCCGAAACGTTTCAGATTTTCACACCTCCTGACAATTAGAAGATGTTCGTCGGTGGGCCATTGTATAATCCTTACCTGTGAATACTTTCGGAAACGCTTTCTATATTTTGAGAAATACAGATTACGATGGCTACACTCCCTATACTTGAAATACCTCACCCCACATTAAGAAAAAGGGCAAAAAAAGTACGTGGCTTCAATAAGTCTATGAAGAAACTCGCCTATGATATGGTCGATACGATGCACGAGGCTGGTGGTGTAGGTCTTGCGGCTAACCAAGTGGGTCAATTATGGAGAATAA
>Ga0310342_100003249_pt1 | contig 10650 bp, 12 predicted proteins | sample S15DNA20500_MG_FD_206155 | JGI IMG/M metagenome (GOLD analysis project Ga0310342, IMG submission 206155) | Marine microbial communities from station ALOHA, North Pacific Subtropical Gyre - S1503-DNA-20-500_MG | ecosystem: Environmental > Aquatic > Marine > Oceanic | place: Pacific Ocean: North... | reverse complement strand
CGATCTATTCATTGGGATTCCATGCTCTCGATTACCGATCCGTACACGGTACGAGCGATTGGTGAACGTGATAAAGGCATCGATGGTGACCAATACCATCTCTCTTTCCGCCTTCTGAGATGATTCGGCCTCGGCCAACAGCGATTCCAATCCTTCGACCCCGTCGGGCATGGCGTCAGTAAGTTCTTGCATGACTTGATTCCCGATTGCAAACCCCTTCTGTAGGCTTTCGTCATGCCCAATCCGTGATGCTATATTTTGAGCGACTTGTTGTATATGCGATAGTAACTTCTTGGCCGACTCGTTCCAGGATTCGACAATCGCGCGGCTCAAATCGGCAGGGCCTATCTCTATGCTATCGAAGAACTTCGATGTGCTTGGCTCGTCGATGAACAGGAACGGGGGTATGGTGTCTTGAATGGTCAGTTGGTCGGCACCGAAAAGCTTCTCAGAAAAGTGCGGTATAAACAGGGTTTCGTGCACTGTAGCGGTTGGTTTCTGGGTGCTGTACTGATGGTAGTATGGGCAACCGTCCAAGCCCTGAGTAATACCAATCTCGCAATGAGAGAGACATAGGTTTTTTGGAACGCTCCATCGCTTACTTGCAAGGGCGTTCGCTCGCTTCCATGAAGAACACGTTACATCGGAGTTTCCAATTTCGGACTGCTTGATGATGTCGAGTAAGTCCGATTCCGACTTTCCCTTGATGATCTCGTTTTGAGGGGTTCGCGGGCGGATATGTTCCCAGTTGTACTCTTCTGTTAGCTCGTCGATTAGTTTGTGCCTAGGTGCTGCGTAAACGGGTCGTAAAACCCCTTTCTGCGCTAAATCATCTAGAATCTGGATAGTATTCGTCGATTTGCCCGCGCCAGGGGGGACCTTAATCAGAAGGGCGCTCTCTTTACTCAATTGCTCTGCGAACGCGCCAATCCGCGAAATCATGCTTGTTCTTATCGAGTTTACGCTGCCATCGGGTTTGTCTTCGATGTTGGGTGCTAGCGTTTTCTGTATTTGCTTCTTACCCCCAATGGTTTTCAGTGTTTTCAGATCGAGAGGGGGCGAATATGGCTCAAGGGCAGGTTGGTGCCCATTAGTTAGCAGATCGTCAATCCCTTTTCCTAAGTCCTTTTCCCATTTTGCCCAATGAACTCGGTAGCCCATCGAAATCAGTGCCTGAGCCAGCCTTTGAAGCTGACGCTTCACGGCTGCATTGGTATCCATGTCAGCGTCGAAAGCTATTGTAATAGCTTTCGCCTTGAGCGTCTTAAGCGTATGCCGCAATTCGTTGTGTTTCCAGCTGCCTACCCCAGCGATTCCGAGGACTGTTTTCTGTAGTCGAAGTGCTGTGATATCGGCTTTTAGAATGCCTTCTGTTACCCATACCTGCTGTGACTTATGTTCCCTTCCTGCGACATGAATAGGTGAACCACTTGATATGCCACCACGCTTACGTTGCTTTTCGGTCGCTGAGAACCAGCGATACCGCCCAGATTCTTCGGAATCGTCACATCGAATTTGAAAGCCGACGGTATGACCATCAGCATTTTTGCAGGGGAGCAGGATTCCAGCAACACCAGCCATCCAGAGACTTCCCTTGGAGGAAGGATAGAATCCAGGAACGGCCAAAAGCCTGTCCGCGTGCTCCTGGATTAGATGCTGGACAACTGGCCTGCGCTGCGCCAGGTCGTCAATACTGAACATGCTTCTATAGCCCAGCATGTTCAGTTCGTCTATGCTGAGGCCGCGATCGTTTAGGAGATGATCTTCGTGGGGTTTAGTCAGACTGAGTTGGGATAGGAAGTCGCGATAGATGCGATTCAGAACTGGCGGTTCGGCGCGCCTGGACTTGGGGTGTACGAATGTTGGTGGTGAGAAAGATGATTGGTGTTTGTATTGCGTATCGAGTAGATGTATCCAGCCTCCATCGGCTGTCTCTTTTTCGCTGCCTTCTCGCATACAGATAGCGAATAATCCGTCCTCTCTCACCGAGCACCAATCTGGTTTCTCACAGATGGGACAAGGGTTGTCGGTACTGACCCTAATTAAATTGCCCTTGATTTTGGGCTCATACAGTGGTAACATTATAGTCACCTTATTCCTTTCGCCTCAGGGTAGCCACCTGGGGCTTTTTTCTTTTAGGCTGCCTTTGTGGTTCTCTTCAGCCCAGCTTCGACGAGTTCATGGATCACTAGTGATTGAGACTTGCCTGTCACAATAGATTTTTCTTTAATCTCCTGATAGATTGGTCGCAAGAATCTCACACAAGTTGTCTGGCGACCTACTCTTTGTGGATCCGCGTGTTGCTTTTGTGTTTTGCGCATTATTTGTCTCCTTAGAGGTATTTGCGAGCATAAAAAAAGCGCAGAAAATCGGCCGAAGTGACCGAAAAACTGCGCTTTTCTGTTGACTTTCCTGTTGATTGAATATATAATTGCCTTCGAACACAAAAGGGGTCATCATTGTATAATGATCCTTTCCTTAATTATTCCCCGTCAGGGTAATTTGGAATTGTGTTAATAGCTTCGCCAGCTGGGTGAGCGCGAACTCACCTAAGCTGGCTTTTTTGTGCCTTGATTTAGGATTTCATAAGTACTCAGTATACTGTCAGTATATCATTAAGCGCACAGAGTGTCAAGGAATTCTTAGTTTTTAATATCTCTGCAAATGCCCGCCACCACTGAACATGTGGTATAACATCTTTGCTGTAGATGTGAGGCCAATGGAGAGGAAAAAATGACCCCAGAACAGCGATACTTGTTGGATACAACAGGATACATCCACATCAAAAATGTCCTTAGCCCTGAAGAATTGGAAAAGGCTAAAGCTGCAACCGATCGACTTATCAATACACCTGATGAGGACATACCAGAAGGGCTTGAAAGGATGGGGACATCAGGTTCTCATACCCCATATCATCGGGGTTTTGCTTTCGATCGGGCTTTGGAGCATTTGACTATGCACCGCAGAATCTGGGGGGATCGTCAAGGAATTGACCGGCAACAAGGCCTGTTTGTGCCGAGGTAATTTAATAGTGGATACGCACAAGCATGTGACCAACTCTTTCCACGTTGGCCCCGGTCAAACCATTACCCTGGGGCACAATCGCGATGGCCAAAACAGCCCACGGGATATTGGGAAGCCTGGAACACTCTACTGCGACTTCTTCAATGGTTTCTGGTATTTGACCGATGTTCACCCTGGTGATGGAGGTCTTGTGTTGGCACCAGGCTCACACAAAAGTGAATTCGAGTCCCCATACGCAGGTGGTTCATACAAATCAGCGGAGGATCTCCCGCAAGGAATAGTGAACATCACGCCAAACGCTGGAGACGTCGTAGTTATGTCCGATAACGTCTACCACGGTTCAATGAAGTGGCAGCCTACGGATCGCGATCGTCGTGCCATGCTGTTCCGTTATGTTACACAGTATTCACTCTCGTTCCATAACGACCACGACAAAGTTCTCGAAGATGAGCTTCTGGACAGATTAGCCCCAGAAACTTGTGAACTGCTACAAACTGCCTGGCGTTCTCATGAAAAAGAAATCACCAAGTACGATGAAATCCGCCTGATCTGAAATGCAAAAATGCACATATTATGAACAAGATCTTATTGAAGATAAAGAGCTTATTCGCCTGACTGTTCAAGAAGATTGCTCAGTTAGGGCGCAAGAATTCTGTTGATTAGTGAAATACTGTTCACCCCCGAGAACGCTTCAATTTCAGCGATTGTCGAATCTCCTCGGGCGTCATCTGTGCATTTATCCGATTTGCTAATCGGTATGCGTCTATCGCTGCCAATATGCCGCAGGCAAATCTAGACACGATGCACAAGAACAATATTACGTATTCTAGTGCGTCGTTAGATTGGTACGCCACGACCGCTAGCACGATGCCCACAGCACTCAGCGCAGCCCACACCAGAAATTTCAGTCTTTTACCCATTCCTCATTATAATATTGGCCATAACCATCTGTGATTAGGCAGCCTACCATAGGACACCAGAAAACGATACCACCAGCGAGACTGACATATAAGAGCGGGAAGAACAAGATGTTCGGGTCAGCGAAATTATTAAAGCTAGTCCAGGGCTTTTGCGCTTCATTGTACCTCCTCTGAACATGTCCTATAATTTACGTTATCGGCCGATATTTCAGTAGCCTTATCTATATGTTGTTTGTGGTTCGCCATTACCCACAAGATATGGAACAAAAATCTCAAGAATAATGTCCGATAAGATGGCGGGACTAATCATTGCAACGATATCCTTAAGGCAGACGGCCCGTTCGATTCCCGCCCTTGTCGAAAAGAGCCATCGCTCCACCATACTCATCGTTGCCGAATTGGGCCTGTCCGCCGTCCTTGCCATAGGCTTTTACAGCACCACCATGCTCATTGTTGTACAATGAGGCCGCGCCTTTACCGTCCTTACCAAAGGCGACTACAGCGCCGCCATTATCATTGTTGGACGATTGGACCCCGTAGTTACCGTCCTTGCTAATGACGCCTACAACGCCGCCATGCGGATCGATGGACAATACAACGCTCGGGTTCCCCTCGTCATCTACGACAGTCAGTTCACGACAGGTAATCTTCCCGAATGTCACATCCTGTGCTCCTGATTGCGCCGATTCGAGTTCCTCTCTAATCCTTCCAAGTTCCACATCCTGTGCCTCTATTCGGTCCACGGCTTTGCTGAGCTTAAACGAAGCGTCTTTAAGCTCGGACTCTAGACTTTCAATTCGACATTCAACATCTTGTTTTGGGGACAGCACATTTGACCTCCTTAAGGTCTAATTGTGAGTGAAACTAGACAATCGGAATTGTCCATTAGGGGCTGGGCTTGAAACTATCTCTGCCCAGATACGTAAAAGACGGTGACACCCCCAACTTAAGGGTGCCAAAAGAGAAAGTGGCACCGTTTGTCCTATGACAAAAAAAGTAACCAGATTCAAGGGAATACCCGAAACCTATCTGCCTAAGTCAGCCGTACTGAAAATGTTCGACGTTTCCGAGCGAACCCTAAAGCGCGACAAGAAAAACGGCACCATACAAACCATAAAAGATGAGCGCGGTTGGAATTGGTTTGACCCCTCTAGTCTCACGCTAAAATACGCAGGACGCTCCAAAGATGACACTGGGCCAGAAAAATCACAAGCGGTGTCAGTGACACCTGTTGCTCCCCCTAGTGACACCCCCCAAACAGTGTCAGAAATAGCAGAACGGGATAAAACAATCCAAGTACTGGAGCAGCAGGTAGCAGAGTTCAAGGTCAGCATTCAAGAATTGAGGGACGATAGGGTAGAAAGGAAAGCTCGAGAAGCGAAGCTGCTGGAAATTGTTGAAAAGCAAACGCATATGCTGAGTGCTGCACCAGAACGTAATAAAACTGTTTGGTCTCGACTCAAGGAGTTCTTTTCGGAACCATAGCTGTACATCCATTCCACCCCCCTACCCCACCCAGCGTCATGTACAGCATCTTCTGTGTGAAGTGCATTGTATCCTCCTAGGTTGTTTGGTTGAAACTAGACAAATCCGCTGCCCCAAAAGGTATTATTATGCAGAGTGTGTCTAACACTTAAATACACGTGGCTATTGGCTTTAAGACACTTGTTATGCAGTTTCTGACTTTCCACTCATTGCAGCGATGATCCTTTGCCGTCCTTGCCCAAGGCAATTACATTGCCGCCATCCTTAGTGTTGACTAATGCGGCCCCGCCGCTATCTTGACCGTCCTTGCCATCGGCATGTACACAGCCGCCATGCTCATCGTTGGCCATGAAGGCCTCTCCACCGTCACGGCCAACGGCGGCTACAGCACCACCATGCTCATTATTGTACAATTGGGCCGAGCTTTTACCGTCCTTGCCATCGGCGTATAAATACCCGCCATCCTCATTGTTGGACAATCGGCCCCCGTAGTTACCGTCCTTGCTAATGACGCCTACAACGCCGCCATGCGGATCGATGGACAATACAACGCTCGGGTTCCCCTCGTCATCTACGACAGTCAGTTCACGACAGGTAATCTTCCCGAACGTCACGTCCTGCGCCTTTGATGTAACTTTAGCTTCGTCTGTGGACTGGGGCCCAGATGATGTGTTATCCCCTGATAGCCGCGATTCGAGGGCTTCTATTCGGGCCAAGGCGTCTTTCAGCTGGGACTTAACATCTGGTTTTGGTCGTTTACGCTGGTGCATATTTGACCTCCTTAAGGTCTAATTGTGAGTGAAACTAGACCAAACCGATGTCTCACACTAGCACAGGCGCTCGGTTTTGTCCAGTCAGGTGGGGGCTGGTGTTTGATTCGCGATGCAGCTAGTTCGATAACTCTTTACTCCATATCCCCTTTATCCCTTCGCGTGCTCGTCGTTCGTAATGGCGAAATAGTTCTAAATACTTGAAGGGGAATTTCGTATATGCACGCCCGTATCCTTGTCTTACAATCTCAAGGTTTACGAATAGACCATCAGGAGAACGGTATAAATAGGCCAATAGACGACCATATTTGTCTCTCTTGGCGTTCACGCCGAATCGCAGATATACGGATTCACCATTTAGAAGATTACGCAGGAATGATGATGCTTCTTTCTCAAACCTTTCTGCTGGCTTGTCTGGTGTTGCCATTTCTGGAGTATCTACTCCAATGAGCCTCACCCTTGTGGGCTCGTCCTTGTATTGAATCTTCACCGTGTCCCCATCAATCACCTTCAACACACGATATGAACTATCTTGTGAGAAGTCCAGCAATGGAGATTTTATTAATCGCGTGCTGGCATGGCTATGATACTCCCCTGTTTTACGATTATAATGTCCTCCGTCACCGTCTGTCCCCCCAGAATGGCTATACCCAAGGCCAGAGGTAAACACCGTTAACGCCAGTAAAAACAGCAATGCGGACTCGATTTAGATATCATCATATCCATTCCTTATCCTTAAGGTAGACTGCTCGTTTGGCCGTGCCTGTCAAAGGTCTGAATTACGCCGCCATGCTCCTTGATGCCGAATGAGACCAAGCCTTTAAAGCCCTTGCCTTTGGCGCTTACAGACCCGCCATACTCAGTGTTGTACAATAAGACCTGTCCACCGTACTTACCTCGGGCGCTTACATACCCGCCATTCTTATTGTTGTACAATAGGACCATGCTTTTACCATCCTTGCCTTGGGCACCCATAAACCCGCCATGCTCATTGTTGGCCAATCTAACGCCCACCTTCCCACCATTACCGACGACATCCAATGAACTGCAGGTAACCTTCCCGAATGTCACATCCTGCACTCCCGATTGCGCCACGCTATCGGGAGCAAAACTAGCCAGTATATATCCAGCGAACACCAATACCCCGCCCAGTACCATGTACATTAGCTTCTGTTTTACGCGCATTGTAGCCTCCTATGCTTGTTTGATTGAAACTAGACGAAATGTAGCCCCAAAGGCTGTGTTATGCAGGGTGTTCTGCAGAGAGTGTCTAACACTTAAATGCACGTGACTATGGGATTTGAGGCACTTGTTATGCAGTTTCTGCCTTTCCACTTATTTAGTGCCTAACACCTTTCAGGCTTGCCATAGGCGCGTACAACGCCGCCATTTTCATCGGTACGCAATACAACGCCCGCATACCCCTTTTCATTGATGACTCGTAGATTACGGCACGTAATCTCACCAAATGTCACATTCTGTGCGCTTGCTTGCGCCGATTCGAGTGCCTCTATTCGAGCCAAAGCGTCTTTAAGCTGGGACTCTAAACTTTCAATTCGATCTTTAACATCTTGTTTTGGGGACAGCATATTTAATCTCCTTGAGATCTGTTTGTGATTAAAACTAGACAAAACCGATGTCCTCACATTAGCACAGGCGCTCGGTTTTGTCCACTAGGAGGGCTAATTCCTTGGCCGCGGGGTTGTATGCAGTTTCTGACTTTTCACTCTTTTTCAGCGATATCCATTAAGGTAGATTGCCTGTTCGATAGCCGTGCTTGTCTCTGGTCTCAATTCCGCCATCACCCCCTAATTAAGATTGAGTGAAACTAGAAATTGTGGATTGCCGTCCATCCACGTGGCTACCACGAGGGATTTCCACGTGCCCCCACACCCCTAAATCACAGTCACACCACAGGGCAATCTAATGAATATTCAAGCCGAACATGGAAAACTAAGCGTGTCTGAAATTGCACGACTATATGACAAAGATAGAAAATCCATCTACACTCTAATCCAGTCACATAGCATATCAGCAGAGAGACAAGAATCACCAAAACGAACCCTTGTCAGCCTAGCTGATATCATCTCCCACTGGGGTGAGCCTGCAAAATCTCCCGAACCACACTCCACAGTGGGAATTCCACGTGACCCCACACCCACTTCCACAAAGAACACACCCAATGCCACACCAGATAAATACGTCGCGCTGCTCGAAAAACATAATGAAGAACTTAAATTCGCACTTGCTGAAGAGAAATCAGAAAAGCGAGAGCTCAAGAAACAGATCAACGAACTATATATCGAGTCACTGCGTGTGAATAAGTTATTGCTAGAGGACTCAAGAAAAGGGTTTTGGAAACGCTTATTCACCTAAGCTCGTACCACACTCCACCCTCTTACGGCACCTTTCAAACTCCTAGGTTCTACAACACTGGGCCGATTTAGTCCGGCCATTTTACAAAAATAGTAAATAAAAAATAATAAATAATAAATAAAGACGGCTTCACGCAAATTAGCTAATCATAATGCACATTAACAACCAGGAGATGATACCACAAAATGACGAAAAACTTGTTCTTCTCTCATGTTCCTTCTTCTTCTGTGTGTATGCACAGCTCTATCTAGATTTGGCGCGTAAGCCAACGATTGAGGAATTGGCGGTATCGCTAGAAGTAACCTCTGAGCAGATTAAGGGATATGAGCAAATTAAGGCATGGTATTAATCAAGATTGCCTTAGTAAACTAACCACTCGCTTAACACGTAAAATCTGAGCGATTATTTCCTTATCTCGAATGATGGGGCTACTTCGTTAACAAACACGCCGTAAAGGCACCTATACGATCCATCAATTCTGCGATAAGCGTACCAGTACATCCCATTCGCTCGTGCCTCTCTGCTCGCTGTAAACCTACCTACACTCCCATGATAGTGAAAAAGGCAGTTCTGATCCAGCCACTATAATCTGTTCGCGCCCTTCAGTATCGCATACCTCCAGGATGCCATGCTCGATTTTCGGCGTGGCGCCATGGGCTCCCATATGAAGTTCTCCTTTTTACATTCAGAAGTCACACAAAAAAGCGAGTAATACGGATATTTTGTGTGACTTTCTTATTTGGTATTCCCCCGTGCCAACGAGGCGTTAAAATGAGCGCGGGAGGTGTGCCGAACAGACGATTGACTAAGCTGTGAAACTTGCAATAATTTCCCCTATACCTAGACCCTTCGGCCCCCTAAAAAAACGGATTCAATTGAAGATATGGAAGCCATATCCCCTTATCTCAAAATGAAGGCACAATTCCGCCAATAAACACCCCTCAGAAGACCCACGGAGGCACCCATTTGCCTCACCACGCTGTTAGTGTTGCCACTCATAGATAGAAAACCATTGCTCACATCGAAGATTTGGGGCTTGGGGATTCTCTCAGAAAACATCATTTTCATGCCTTATCCTTGCCACACCATAAGTACTATACATATGTTAACTATGCACTTCCGACACCCATAAAAAAGGATCGGAAATAACACCTAATAAAAAAAGAAAAATGCAGGTCAAATCCTAGACATTGCTTGGAAAATGGTGTTCTCCTGTGGAAATCTCAATTCAATGGGATTACTAATTACATCGAATCCATATTGATGTATCCGTTTCCGACGAAGCCTACAATCGAGGGCACGCGCCATTACTAAAATCTCTTGCGGCGGCAGCGCGCACAGCACTGCCCCGTCCTTTATACCTTCACGTAATCTACTATATAGATGGGCCTAAATCTCCTTAAGAGCTTGCATGTATTCCAACACTTCCTTTTCCAGAAAGTCTTTTTTCCTCCGAACAATTCTCTTGCTTGTCTGCCTAAATGGTTGTCGCCAGAAATAAAACACATGAACTCACCATTGTTGGACTACATTGAAAGGAAAAGAAAATGAAAACTCGAACCAGAGCTGTCATCACAACGTGCGTTGCTTTCTTCGCCGTCGGCATCATCGCTTCAACCGCTTTTTCGCGCGGTGAAGGTAAATTTAGAAAATGGGGAGAATGGAAACAGAAGGTGTCTTCCCGGGAATCGAAAAAGGGACATGAGCGTCAACGTATTTCTAAAGAAGACAGTAGGAAGAGCTTGTTTAAAAAGTTCGATAAAGATGGTGATGGCCAGCTGAGCCATGAAGAACGTCAGAATGCCGCTGAATTCCTATCTTCCCGCGAACACAAAAAGGGAGATAATCACCATCATATGTCTAAGAAAGAAATCATTGAAAAATTCGATGAAGATGGCGATGGCGAGATAAGCCGTGAAGAACGTAAAAAAGTCGGTGAGTTTCTATCTTCCCGCGAACACAAAAAGGGAGATGATCGTCATCGTATGTCTAGGGAAGAAATCATTGAAAAATTCGATGAAGATGGCGATGGCGAGATAAGCCGTGAAGAACGTAAAAAAGTCGGTGAGTGGCAT
>Ga0310342_100003248_pt1 | contig 10651 bp, 9 predicted proteins | sample S15DNA20500_MG_FD_206155 | JGI IMG/M metagenome (GOLD analysis project Ga0310342, IMG submission 206155) | Marine microbial communities from station ALOHA, North Pacific Subtropical Gyre - S1503-DNA-20-500_MG | ecosystem: Environmental > Aquatic > Marine > Oceanic | place: Pacific Ocean: North... | reverse complement strand
GAACATAAATCAAATTGTAGAATCAAATAAAACAGTAGTTTCTGAAAGCATTATTCAATTGCAAGAATTGATAACAAAAACGAATGGAGTACTGGATCAGCTTGAGAATACCAGTCGGCATACGATCGCAGGCTTGGATGGTTTGGTTGACGATGTTAGTCAAGAAACGCAAAAAACGTTCGCAAAATTGAATTATCATCTTGACCAGATTAGTAAGGATATTTCAAATGTTACTGAAAACGCGGCACGAGTTACCCATGATGTCGCCCATTTGGTAGGTCAAAACACAGAACCGATCCAATCGGCTGTTTCAGAATTACAAATTGCAGTCAGTCAGTTTCGTCAGGCAGGTAAACAGATTAATCGGGATGCTACTGATGTAATGGGGGAACTTTCTGAATTAATCACCAAAAGTCAAAATGTAATTGAAGTTGAAACTCCAAAGCTTGATCGTCTTCTGGAAAGAGTCACAAGCTCAACTGAAAATTTTGAGCAACTAAGCAACAATTTGGTTCAGGTTGTTCAAAAGGTAAAGGAGGGTGATGGCAGTATCGCACAGTTGTTGAACAAACCAGATGTTGTTGGTGACGCGCACGGAGTTCTACGAAATGCCAATAAAACACTTACATCGTTACAGGGCTTGTCACAGGAACTAACAAATCAATCCAACAAAATAAAACTTCCACGTGTTACGTGGGACTATGAACTTCGCTACCTTGATTCAACACAGTACCTTTACAATGAAATCGCAGGGTTGTGGTTGCCAACCGCCAGAAGTCGTTTGCGTTTAGGATTGGGGACGCGTGAGGGAGACACGAAGCTCGAGTTTCAGTACGGCTACAATTTGACATCATACTTGCGGGGACGTTTGGGGTTTATGCGCTCAAAGCCAGGGATTGGAATTGATTTGATGCTGGTCCAAAAATCACTTGGATTGTCTTTCGAAGTTGGACGGATCACAAGTTCCAGTCCAGATCTCGATAGTGAGATTTTTTGGCGTGTGCTACCCAATGCACATTTGGTCATAGGTGCTGAGAACTTGGCCGCTGAAATTCACTATACTGCTGGATTTCGTCTGGCTGGCAAAAAGTGGTGATTTAATATGGTAAAACAACGTCATCAGTACGTTTGCCAGGAGTGTGGATATGTATCCCGTAAGTGGTATGGTCGCTGTCCTGATTGTCAAAAATTTAATAGCCTTATTGAGGAGGTTGCTCCGGTGAGTCATTCTTCTGGCTCACAACGACGAGGAATAGCGATTTCTTCTAGTAAACCGCAGCTGATTGCGACGATAACTGCAAGTGATGAAGACCGTTTAAGGACAAATATTAGTGAACTCGACCGTGTATTAGGAGGAGGACTTGTGCCTGGATCCGTTGTCCTGATCGGTGGCGATCCGGGTATTGGAAAGTCGACTCTCCTGCTCCAGATGGGAAGCCAGCTTAGCCAAACTCACAGTCCAGTGCTTTATGTGTCGGGAGAGGAATCTGCTTCCCAAACAAAGCTGCGTGCAAATAGGCTTGACATAAACCCCGATTCATTGTATGTTTTGTGCGAAAACAATTATGAACAGATAGAGTCTCACATCTCAGACCTAAATCCGCAGGTGGTGGTGGTTGACTCAATTCAGACTATATACTTGGCGCAAATTCAGTCTGCTCCAGGGAGCGTAACCCAGTTGCGCGAGTGTACCGGGCATTTGCTTTTACTCGCCAAAAGTAAGAATATCCCGATTATTTTGGTGGGGCATGTTACAAAAGATGGGACGATCGCAGGCCCGAAAATTCTTGAACATATGGTCGATACCGTACTCTATTTTGAGGGGGAGCAGCAACAGATTTATCGTGTATTACGTGCTGTTAAGAATCGGTTTGGATCAACCAATGAAATCGGGGTCTTTGAAATGGTTGCCAACGGTCTCAGGGAAATTAGGAATCCTTCTGAACTTTTTATCGAAAACCGGCAGGAAAATTCGTCTGGATCGGTAATCGTGTCAAGCGTGGAAGGTACCCGTCCGCTGTTACTTGAACTTCAAGCGCTTGTTTCCCCTTCGAATTTAGGTATACCGCGAAATACAACGACCGGTGTGGATCGCCATCAAGTGGCTCTTCTCGTTGCCGTATTGCAAAAGCGTGTTGGTTTTAGCATAGGTGATTCCGATGTGTTTGTTAACGTGACAGGAGGGATGCGGTTGAATGAACGGGGAATTGATCTCGGTATTGCTTTGGCAATTGCATCGAGTCATCGTGACAAGCCCATCGATTCGGCAACTGTGGTTCTAGGTGAGGTGGGTCTTGGTGGGGAGGTGCGGCCTGTTTCACATATAGAACAGCGGCTTCAGGAATCGCAAAAACTGGGTTTTACCCGTGCGATATTCCCTGAGTTTAACCGAAAAGGGATGAAGACGTTAGATGGAATTGAACTTATCGGCGTTAGAGATCTGTATGAAGCACTCGGTGTTGTTTTTTAGTACATGTTTCGTGCCATGAAAATTATAGTTTTTGGGTTAATTCGAATAGAAATTTAACTTGTATTTTCTTCAACATGCCATCTAGTGTTTGTCCTGCCCTGATGATGAAGATCACTGATTTAATGGTTGTATACTACGAAAACAACTGCTTAGCCTGAAACACACGTAATTATATCTCTGGTGCCCAAAAAATTATGATGACCGTATTTTAGTTCGAAAAAAGATTTCCATGCTTTGGATAATACGCGCTTTATTTATAATAATTGGTATAGTTTCTGGCACTATCGTTTCGGGAACTTCCGGGGGAATTATTGCGTTTTTCGCTGTTGCGATTTTGATTGGTATTGAAACCTATATTAAACAATCACCGATCGCGGGCATATTTGATTGTCTCGTTGGATTGGCGCTAGGTATTACTGTTGCTGGATTACTAATCTATATTACATCAAGGTTAGTCAAACCTGAAGATTTAAGTTCGAGACCATTTCCTATACTCTTTACTGTTGTTACATTGTTGCTCGGATATCTTGGTATGATAACTAACTATCGAAGGGCTGAAGAAGGCGGGTTTTTATCAGTTAGTTCGTCAAAAAAACCAACCAATTCAACACAGAATTACAAGATTTTGGATACGAGTGTTATCATAGATGGCAGGATACGTGAAATTTCGCAGGCGGGTTTTATCGAAGGTGTAATGCTAATACCTAAGTTTGTCTTGAATGAGCTTCAGCATATTGCCGATTCAACTGATTCCTTTCGGCGCGACAAGGGACGGCGTGGTTTTGAAGTTATTCGAGCTATGCAAAATGACCCAGTGGTTGAAACCGAAATGATTGAAGAAGATTTCCATGATGTGCAGGAGGTAGATGCTAAGCTAGTCCAGCTAGCATTGAAACTTGATGCGAAGATCCTTACCAACGACTTCAATCTTAACAAAGTTGCGGAACTTCAGGGAATTACAGTCCTAAATATTAACCAATTGGCGGGTTCTGTTCGTCCTAATGTTGTTGCTGATGAGGAGTTGACGGTTAAGATTACACGTGAAGGGAAAGAGCATCATCAAGGCATCGGCTATCTTGATGATGGTACAATGATTGTTGTTAAAAATGGACGTCAATATGTGGGTGAGATTGTAGATATCATTGTGACGCAAACTCTACAGACGAATGCGGGCAGAATGATATTTGCACGCCTAAAGGGAGATGAGACTGAGTCTGATGAACCAGAAGATTTGCACCCTTATTCCCGCGGCTGGAAGCGGAAATCGTATGGGAGATCCCCATACTAAGAAGACATATCTCTCTTTGCTGGATCTGCCAGTGTTGAGCCAGACAATTCGAGTATTCGATCTAAATCCGATTATCTCTGATATTCTTGTGATTGTTAGCGAGGGCGATTTGAGTAATTGCCAAGCCGTGGCAATTACTCCGTATAATTTCAGTAAGGTTTTAAATCTGGTTGTTGGAGGATCTACACGACAGGAGTCAGTTTACAACGGATTGAATTTCGTGCCTGAAGACACTCAACTCGTCATCGTACATGATGGAGTGCGTCCGTTTGTAACAGACAAAATGATACATGAATGTGTCTCATCAGCAAGCAAATTTGGTGCAGCGGCGGTCGCTGTGCCAACCAAAGATACAATAAAAGTTATAGATGAGAATCAATTTTCTGTTGAAACCCCTAACCGAGATCAATTATGGGCTGTACAGACTCCACAGTGTTTCAGGAAGGATCTGCTGGTTAAGGCCCACCGTCAGGCTAAGGTAAATCAGGTTGAAGTTACAGACGATGCAGCGCTAGTTGAACAACTTGGTTTTAAGGTGAAGTTGGTGATGGGTAGTTACAATAACTTAAAGATTACTACACCGGAAGATATGGTTGTGGCTAGAGCGTTTGCTCATTTGCCCAATACTGTAGAAAGCATATGATTCGCGTTGGCATAGGATACGATGTCCACCGCTTAGTTGCTAATCGAAGGTTTATTATGGGTGGCGTTGATATCCCTTTTGAGAAGGGGCTTCTTGGTCACTCAGATGCTGATGTTTTAACACATGCGGTATGCGATGCAATCTTGGGAGCTGCGGCTCTCGGTGATATTGGGCAGCATTTTCCTGATTCAGATCCTACTTATAAATCAATCAATAGCCTTATTTTATTGAAGAAAGTGGTGGGGCTAATTTCTTCTGATTTTGACATAGAGAATATTGATAGTACGATTATCTGCCAGCGTCCAAAACTAGCACCGCACATTCCTGAAATGCGAAATCGATTGGCTAGCATATTGCAGGTTTCCCTCAATCAAGTTAACATCAAAGCTACTACGTCTGAAGGTTTAGGATTTGTTGGTGCAGAGAAAGGGATCGCGGCTCAGGCCATTTGTGCCTTAAGAACAAAATTGTAAAATATCCTATAGATATTAAGGAATACACATGGGGCTAAGAATTTATAATTCATTAACAAACCAAATCGATGAATTCGTTCCCATTGAGGATGGGAAAGTATCAATGTACAATTGTGGCCCAACGGTTTACGACTACTTTCATATAGGAAATGCGCGTACTTTTCTGATAGCTGACGTAGTTCGCCGTTATCTGGAGTACAAGGGGTACCAAGTAAAATTTGTCCAAAATTTTACTGATATTGATGATAAGGTTATAAATCGTGCCAACGAAGAAGGAGTAAGTGCTTCTCAGCTTTCAAGCAAGTATATTGATGCTTATTTTGAGGACTCACAAAAATTGGGAATTCGTCCGGCTGACGTACATCCAAAGGCAACCGACCATATTCCAGAGATGATTCAGCTTATTGAGCGAATGATCGATAAAGGAATTGCTTATGAAGTTGATGGTGATATATATTATCGTATCCATAAATTCCTAGATTATGGGAAATTGTCAAATCGTAAACCTGAGGATTTACTTTCAGGTGCACGTGTGGATATTGACAAACGGAAAGAAAATCCACGGGATTTCGATTTATGGAAGAGTGTTAAGCCAGATGAACCAAGTTGGCCATGCCCATGGGGATGTGGTCGACCAGGGTGGCACATTGAATGTTCTGCGATGGCGATCAAACATCTTGGTGAATCAATCGACATTCACGCGGGCGGCCAAGATCTTCAGTTCCCACATCATGAAAATGAGATTGCCCAAAGTGAAGTGTTAACAGGCAAAACTTTCGCCCGTTATTGGATTCACATGGCTTTCTTAAGAATTGGTGGTAACCGTATGGGAAAGTCCGAACAGAATTTCATTTTTGTTCGTGACGCGCTTAAAGACTATTCAGCGGAAACAATTCGTCATTTCTTGGTTTCAGCCCATTATCGAAGCCCACTCGATTATAATGGAACAAGTCTATCAGATTCAGATAGTGCTATACGCCGCTTGAATAATTGTTTGTCAAGGATCAGATCTTACTCAGAGTTTGCTGGTTCCGGAATAGACATCGGCGACTCCGAAATTGATCATGCCACGTCGGCAATGTTGACTAATTTTGGGTTAGCAATGGATGAGGATTTTAACACGGCTTTGGCTATGGGTGAAATATACAAAATGGTTGGCCACGTAAATCGTTTTCTCGCTCAAGAAAAGTTAATTCACGCAGATCAAGTTGCTCTTGGAGTAGCATATCAATCGTTGATTAAAGTCTGTATGGTATTAGGGATTTATACTGAATTGGAGTCAATAACTAATGGGAACACACGATTAGTTAATCAGTTAATGGAATTGGTTATAGATATTCGTAATGATTCTAGATCACGTAAGGATTGGGTGATGGCGGACAAAGTTCGAGATCGGTTACATGAGATTGGAATTGAGCTACAGGATACGCCATCTGGAACAAACTGGAAATGGGAAGACAACTGATCTTTCCATTTCATAATTAAGGAGGAAATAATAATGACTCGTTTAACACTATCCATCTTCGTTCTTCTTTTCGCTGTCATTTGCACTGGTTGCATTTTAATGGGACCAAAAGTAATTTGGAGCGACAATTTAGCCATTCAGGCGAGTAGCAAAGACGAAAAAATGCATGATGATAATATGTATACCGAAGGTGAAACTTCCCCTCTTATTTCGGAAAGAAAGGATAAGAAGGCAGTTGAGGAGGCAGATAAGTATACTCATGCAACACTTAGTTGGATCCAAACACAGAAAGTTGAAAAGATCGTGATTAAATCTGATGAAGGACAGCTTGAGTTTTTTGAAGCATTATACAAAGATGATGAAGGAAATTGGGAATCACTCCGAAACGTAAGAGACAACCTCAAAACTACATATCGTATTAACATGCTTGGCAGGCCGATCATGACGACAGCAATTCGTTTGAAAATACCTAGGCGCTGGGATTCACGTCGAGTTGGTGGGCAAAAACGCAGAGCGCGCGGTGAAACGGGCGCTCCCCAAGGTACATCTAGGAAAATTCGTGAAATTGAGGTTTATCATTCAATAGCACTTGAGCCAGAGGTGCCGTCAACAGAGGAATAAAAATTCAAATTTGGGAACTATGCTATCAAATGAAGCAAAAAGCTTAATTCATCTCAACATTATTCCCGGCATTGGATTACAGACGACTCGTACGCTTATTAATGCTTTTGGTTCGGCAGAACAGGTGTTGGCTTTACAGAAGCGAGATTTGGAAGCTGTGGACCTAGCCGATGATGTATGTCAAAAATTCATTAATGGCAGGTCAACCGTTTCGGTTGAGCAAGAACTTGAACTGATTGAAAAGTTCAATTGTCAGGTTGTCACCATTGACGATGCGGTTTATCCTCAACCTCTCCGGGAAATCTGCGATCCCCCTTTAATATTGTATGTAAAAGGGGAATTGCCCCAAAATATTGGTTATAGTTTAGCTGTTGTTGGTCCCCGTAGGCCAACACGTTGTGGGAGAAGGCTTAGTTATGATATTGCTCATGCTTTGACCCAGAATGGGTTGAAAATTGTTAATGGAGGGTTTGGTGATGTCGATACATGCGCGCACCGAGGTGCGCTTGATGCAGGAGGTCGCACAGTAGTTATAATGGGATGTGGATTGAGTATCTTATATCCGGCAAGTAACCAGCAACTGTTTGAAAAGATTGTAACTTCAGGCACTCTCATTTCTGAATACTCAATGACCATGCCTCCTTTTGGGTCGAATGTCCCACGCCGGAATTGTTTGATTAGCGGGTTAACACTTGGCACTATTGTTGTTGAAGCGACTGAGTGTAGTGGTTCGCTTATTACTGCCAGATTAGCTGCCGAGCAAGGTAAAGAAGTGTTTGCCGTGTCAGGGCAGATCGGAGCTGATATGTCAAAAGGCACCTATCAGCTAATCAGTAGTGGAGCTATTCTGATTCATTCTATTGATGATCTACTTAGTCAGTTGTCTCAAGTTGGTAATATCCGACCCAATATTACTGACGGACAAATACTTTCTGACGCTGATGAATTAATTCGGGGCAATAGTCGATATTCTGCGAATGCCAACCGGAAGATTGAAGGAAACATTAAAAAAACAGTGTCTGTGACTGAAACCGCATCAGATGCAAAAGAAGACAAAATTGTAATCTCGGTCATTGGTGCAGACAAAATTCACATAGATCAAATTGTTCGGAATGCTAATTTGCCGGTTCATAAGGTTTCAGGTATTCTGACAATGCTTGAGATAAACGGAATAATTGAGCAACTGCCGGGGAAATTTTACAGAAACCTTAATTAATAGCTTTTAGTAGAGGATGTAGTGTGCAATCAAAATTAACGTTTGAGAAACCTTTAATTGAACTTGAAGAGCATCTTAATCAGTTGAAAAGCTTTGCGCAGAAACATCCGGACTTGGATATTTCTGAAGGTTTAAAAGTACTGGAGAGAAACACAAGAGCTCTTAATAGAAAAGCAGTACAAACACTAAGCCGGTGGGATAAGGTATGGTTTGCGCGCCATGAACTGCGTCCTCAATCATTTTCTTATATTGAATCGATTTTTGAGAATCCAATTGAACTATATGGCGATAAGTTATATAGTGATGATCGAGCCCTTGTTGGAGGACTCGCTTGGTTTGAAAAGCAGCCGGTTGTTTATTTGGCTCAGCAAAAAGGGAGGAATCTCTCAGAGCGTCAAGAGATGAACTTTGGCTATACGCATCCTGAAGGATACCGAAAAGCGCTACGACTCATGGAATTCGCTGAGAAGTTTAACCGTCCTGTGATCTGTTTTGTTGATACTCCCGGCGCGCACTTCGACGGAGGATCTGAAGAGCGTGGTCAGTCAATTGCGATCGCTGAAAATTTGGCTAAGATGTCACAGCTACAGGTTCCTATACTTGTTATTCTGATTGGTGAAGGTGGGAGTGGTGGAGCATTAGCTATTGGTATTGGGGATCGTGTTCTCATGATGGAAAACTCGATTTACTGCGTAGCTCCTCCTGAAGCGTGTAGTGGTATTGTTTGGAAAGATGATGGGGAACATGCGCCCGAAGCGGCTGAAGCACTTAGGCCACTTGCCGCGGATCTAATTGAATTTGGTATTATCGATGAAATCATCCCGGAACCAGTGGGTGGAGCACACCGTAATCCAACTCAAGCAATCAAAAATGTCAAAAAAACCATGACTCGGCATTTCCACCAATTACTCGAGGTGAATCTTGCGAACCTATTGGAAAATCGATACAATCGGTATCGGAACATTGGTGTTTTTGATAATGAGCAATTATAGTTTTATTCAACAATCACGGTCAATAACTTGATAGAGAAAGGAGACTAATTTAGCTGTTGAGACAATGGAAGTGGGCGTATCGGCAAAGCCCTGATATCATTTAAACGATAGGAAAAACTGAAAAAACGGTTGACATTCCATTTCAGATTTGCTATCATTGTGTGCAAGCTTTTCTATATAGTAAGGGGAGGTGGCGTTTTTGGCTTCACCTATTGGGCAACTCTCGGATAGTGCTCCAGCAGTTTTGAAAATGACTGGGGTTGGATCGATCTCAGGGGGCGAAGCTATGTCGCGCCTTGAAGGTAGCTATGCCGCATTGCAAGGCAACCCTATAAAATCGAGGGGCATTCAAGGTCCTTCGCCTTCTCCTCTATTTCAATCACGTCCGTTAAATACAAGTCATATGTCTGATGTCTTGAATGAGAAAGCTAGTCAGAGGGTTGGTCTTCTTGTTGATGGGCAGAAATAGGGAAGCTAGCCATTGAGTTGCTCTTCTCGTCTAATTTGATTGGAAATATCTTCGTAACATTCCTTAGATACTCAGTTAGTTTTAGGTCGGCGCATATTTGTGTAGAGAGAAAGCGTCGATTTTTTTTTTGCAAAATTCTCGTAGAATAGAGTTTTGAAAGCAGTCCTTCCCAAACATGCACCTCATGTCGGAGCATCTTGGCGAGCTATTTTAGTTGGTTTGCTACTGATCCCCCCCAATACCTACTGGATTATGGATTCAGCAGGCCAGGGTTATCCTACCACCGTTTCCCTCTATTTTAATGTTATATTCTGCGTCTTTGTCATAGCGGTTCTAAATTATTTATTGACGCAGATTAGCTCAAGGTTTGCTGTTAAGCAGGGAGAGTTGCTGACCATTTACATTATGTTGGCGATTGCTTCTTCGGTAGCTGGTCATGATATGTTGCGTGTGCTAATTCCAATGATTCCACATGCATTTTGGTACGCAAGCCCTGAGAATGATTGGGCTGATTTGTTTCATCGTTTCGTTCCTAGCTGGATTACAGTTTCCGATCGGAGGTTCCTAACCGATTATTATCGTGGTGAGTCAGATTTTTATCAGTGGGAAGTTATTCAAGGCTGGTCGAAACCGATACTTGCTTGGGGAAGCTTTTTATGCCTAATGTTGTTTTTGATGGTTTGCATCAATAGTCTTGTTCGTAAGCAATGGACTGAAAATGAGAAACTAAGTTACCCGATTATCCAATTACCCCTTGAGCTAACTATTGGTGGAGGAACATCAGGTATTTTGAGAAACCGAATTATGTGGGTTGGATTTATCGTGGCAGCTGCAATTGATATCCTGAATGGACTCAATTTCCTGTTTCCGAGTGTGCCTAGCTTGGGTGGGAAGTTATATGATCTGCTTCCATTTTTCTCGCGCCCCCCTTTGAACGCCATCGGTTGGACTCCAATTGCTATCTTCCCTTTTGCGGTTGGACTGGCGTTTTTCATTCCACTGGATCTTTCTTTT